>Ga0265797_10012677_pt1 | contig 10292 bp, 14 predicted proteins | sample P2T30metagenome_FD_192433 | JGI IMG/M metagenome (GOLD analysis project Ga0265797, IMG submission 192433) | Plant litter microbial communities from East Loma Ridge, Irvine, California - P2 T30 | ecosystem: Environmental > Terrestrial > Plant litter > Unclassified | place: USA: California... | reverse complement strand
GTCTTGTGGGTGTTTGTACTTGAAAGTCTGCGTCGGATTGTGGACCATCTTCACGCATGCTCTGATGATGAGCAGGCCTCGCAGAACCAATTTTTCCATGGCAGACTGGTCTGCAGCATCGCCATCTGTGCCAGTGCTCCCATTGGCGACTACACTTGTTACAGCTTCTTTCGATCCGAAGCTCTCGCCAAAGTCTTTTGTCACCGACCAGTAAGAGTGAACTAGCTGTATGGAGTCTGGCAAAAGAGCAAACGCGGCTGGGTGATCCCTCGAAAGCTCGTGGTGCAGTTTCGCTAACTGCAACATGTGCTTCTCCAGCAACACACCAGTGATGCCCGAGAACTGAACACTGGTGCGGAGCTGCATGAAGGCTCCAAGGTTCTGGATCGACAGTCTCCAGAATGCGACAACATCGTTATCTCTGTTGGGGTGTTCATAGCCGGTGATGAGGAGTCTCCTCAGGGTCTTGATGCAAAACAAGCTGTCCTTCATGGCATCCTCGATCGATCCATCGGCGGGATCTTCAACCAGTAGCCTCCGCCACGAGTCGACGTAATTCGCATAACGCTCCCCAATCACGTGCACCATCTCTGGGGTGACGGCCTGCAGATGTTGCCTAGTCCTCTGCAGGCGCCCCGTGGAGAGTTCCTTGGTCAGTTGGAGTAGCACTAGAATCGCGTTGCTTTCCCGTGCGTGATCCTGTCGACCTCGAACGGTGCTCAACAGCGAGGTTATCGCATCTGGCCATTCTTGAGGGAATTCGAATCTAGCGATCTTGGAGTAGACCAGGGCATTTTGCAACGCAAGATTTCTGTTGCTCTCTGACAACACGCTTTCGACCAAGCGCGAGCGGATGATTTCTTTGTCGCCTTTAGACACTGCGCTGAAAGGGTTGTTAGCGTAAAGGACTTGAAGAGGGATAGGCTTCATGAGATGTAGAGTAGAGCCAAGCAAACACGATCTGGATAAGGAACATTTGTTCACGACTCGCAAAGTCATTCTTGTATGAATGTGATGGAACGGTACAAGAAGGCCAAATTAGATCAAAAGGGAGGACAAGCTCACTTTGTTGCAGTCTTTCGCCAGTAGTTGTTGATGCCGTTCTTCAGCTGGATGACCGCCAGATATCGGATCTCGAAAGGCAGGCGTCTGTCAAGGTAGGCAGATTGGAGGTGGACATAATATCCCTGCGACTTTTCCCATGACTGCAATTGCTTGGTGCCGGTCTGGATCTGGTGCGGGTCAGATGAGGCGGCCGACTGGAGACTATGCACCAGGAGGTTTTCGGTGAGTGGATTGGCCTCACCGGGCACCTCTATCGCGAACGAGGCCATCTGGTTTCTTATTGTATTGCTGCTCGGCGTGCAAGGTCGTAGCCGTTGCTGCGTTTGGTGATTCGGATCACGGGTTGCGAGAACCACCGAGCTTCTGCGGCCACTAATGCCTGTCCGCCAAGACCGTTGGCCATGAAATCTATAAAGATGCCCGTCGCGCCGTCCGGATTCAAAATCCTTCAAAGTTTTTAACCCCCAGCTAGAAATTGGCACCCCTCCGCGTATCCTGGAGACGGTGTTGAATAAACACTGGCAGACAAAATCCGTCTATTAAGAAGCGAGGCGAGCAATTTCAGTGCGCTGCGACTCCCGTTATGACTGTACACTAAACCACGCGGCTTTCACGTGACTGGAAAGAAAGCGCAAAGTCCTTTACCAAACCCATTCTCGATCTGCAACGACCAGGTCCTCCGCTCCTCTTCTGCAAACCATCAATTGGGAAGACACCAGAATGGCTGAGTAATCAGGTGCAGGTCCCGCATCTGCTCGAGTGGGTCTTGTGCCTTCCTCGACTCAACCTTGAACAGTGACCTCATTATTGAGCCATCAACATCAACCTACGACCTTCGTCTTTCCTCCGCATAACTACGCTACACCATGGCGAAGAATCGTAAATCGAAGCCCGTCGCCTCGCGCGCGAAACCATCCGCCGCGACGGCACCGCCAGCCTCTGAACCACCGTCTGCTATTCCATCGCGTGCGCCGTCGCCGACATCGGAAGAAGACATAGAGGATGAACTCCCAGTCAAGAGACAGCCCTTTCGCTTCTTCGACCTACCGTCGGAGCTTCGACTGCGCATATACGAGGAGTTCTTCCGCGTGACAGAGCGGCATATACAAGAGTTGTATGAGGGTAAGATTCGAGCAGCAAAGATACCTGGGCTGGACGAACGTCCTGACCCACCTCTCGATCTCGGTAGGTGTTTGTAAAGTTGTAGTACTCTTGATGTTCGCACTCGCCGACTGACTGGTGCTTCCAGAGCCCAATGTAAATTGGTTCCTGATCCGCCCTCGCCTCAATCTTCTCAAAGTCAGCCACCGAGTACACGATGAAGCCTATCGCGTCTTTTATAGCCAGCCGATGCGACTGTTCCCTCACCATGACCGATTCTTCTACACGAAGAAGCCACTGCTGGAACGGATTCCTCCCAAATACCGCAACGTCATCAACACCATGGAGCTTCGGCTTGGAAAAGGTTGGAGCAAGATTCCTCGCTGTCAGAACACACAACCCAGTCTTGGCTTGCAAGACTGCATTGGCCTGAGAGTCCTCAAGATATTCGTCCAATGCGATCCAAGTGACACGTTCTTCAACGGCTTCCGTGGGAAGAACGCGGATGAGGACACATACAAATACTTCTGCGTGGACCTCCTACGTGGGATACTGGAGCAAGTCCCGCGGTTAAGAGTCGTCGAGATCGATGCTTTCCCTGGTATCAAACAAAGCGCACCTCTTATCACTGCCTTGAAAGAGACGATCGAATATGCTGGAAAGACCGTGGTCTGGGGCCCGTTGAGAGGGTGGGAGAAAGAAGCCGAGATGAATGGATTACAACAAGCAATGGCCGGCATGGGCCTCGCGGATGCACCCAGGGTCGTCCAAGTGCAGGCTTGAGGATTGGAGACTAGGCGTCCAAGTCTCCTGTATTCACAGCCGAACGGCTACGGTATTAAGGTTGGGGTTACGAAGGAATTAGTAATGTACATGAAAGACGAACTCCGCGGCCTTGTAGGCTCAGCACAAAGATGTCGATATTTGGAGGTATCAATTCAGTGGCACAAAGTCATTACTCTGCCCATACTGCCATTCGACATGAACTACGCGTCACAGTCGCAGAGCTACCAACACGGGCTCATGACTGGAAATCATCCCAATCGCTCAAACGTCAAATCATCTCTTAACGTCAACCTGCAAAAGGACGCCACTGCAACAACAGTAATGCATGACATTTGTCAGAACCCAATGACCCCACCACAGAGCGATCTTCGCCACGGTTCCGCGCGCGGCCGCCGCCCCCACGTCTGGAGAGACATGGAGTACCGAGGCGCTAATAAGGTCGAATTGTGGTGAACGTGTCAATGCAGCGATTCAAATAGACACGCTGGTTGACATGCCTGTGGAAAGAGCAACAGATCGAGTAAACACCCTGAATCCGAAGCGCGCATGCACACGAGTTTTCGCAGCAAGCAAATCGCTTATCTCGCCAAACAGTCGAGACAAGAGATACCCAGCGAGATCGTGCAGCGTTGAGTTTCCGTCCGCTACCAGGCGGATCTTTCGATCGTACCAGCGCCTGGAGATCTTTTTGCCGCGTCCTGCAGCCCGGCTTTCGATTATCGACATCGACATCATCGCGCTTTCCTCTGGCGGTGGGCTGGCTCAGCGATGACGGCAATAACGTCGGAGTTTGGGGCGCTTTCCATCCTTAGTGCAAGGGTGCTTGCATGTACATATATGTAGGTGTCGTCTTTATCTGTCCTTCTTTGTCCGTCAACCGGTTGTCTTTCCCAATACTCCTAGCTCTTATCCAAATATTCCCCCAACAATTCCAATAAAAAAGATGTCTGGCGAAGATTACAAGTTCGAAGGATGGATGGGCCTCGGGCCTGAGTCCGCAGAGGGCAAGATGGTCTGGCAAGAATTCCCCAAGGACCGCAAGCCTTTCGCAGAGGAGGACGTCGATATCCAGATCACTCACTCTGGAATCTGCGGTTCAGACCTCCACACTCTTAGAGCTGGTTGGGGTCCAACTCCTTTCGTACGTCTCCTCGCGATATACTTACCTTTTGTCGCACATGTATGCTGACCTGAAGTGTTGCGATAGCCCTGCTGTGTCGGCCACGAGATTGTCGGCAAGGCCGTCCGCGTTGGTAGCAAAGCCGAGAAGGGAATCAAGGTCGGCGACCGCGTTGGCGTGGGAGCGCAATCCAACTCTTGCTTGAAGCCGGACTGCGAGGAGTGCAGCAGTGGCGACGAGAACTACTGTCAGCACACCACGAACACCTTCGCCGACAAGTTCCCCGACGGCAGCATGTCGTACGGCGGCTATGCGAACTACAGTCGCGTTCCGAGGTGAGCTTGATTCTGATCCCAGAGGCGGTAGTAGACTAGCTGACCGGTGACCAAAGTCACTTCGTGTTCAAGATCCCGGAAGGTATTGCTTCGGAGGCTGCGGCACCCATGCTCTGCGGTGGCATTACTCTTTTCAGCCCGCTGAAGAACCACGGCTGCGGTCCGGGCAAGAAGGTTGGCATCATCGGTGTGGGTGGACTCGGCCACTTCGGTGTGATCTTCGCGAAAGCACTTGGTGCGGACAAGGTGGTTGGCATTTCCAGGAAGGCCGACAAGAAAGACGACGTTTTGAAGATGGGCGCCGACGAGTACGTGGCGACCAGCGAGGATAAAGACGTGAGTACAACGCTGTGGCTTGATGTGGAAATGGGCCAGGTTGCTAACACGTTTGTCAACAACTAGTGGGTCAAGCACCACAACCGCTCTCTGGATCTGATCGTCTGCACCGTTTCCTCACCGAACATGCCCCTCAACGACTACTTGCAACTCTTGCGCCCCAAGGGAACATTCGTGCAGGTTGGTGCCCCGGAGGACAAGCTGCCTGACCTGACTGCGTTTGCTTTCATTGCTCGCGGCGTCAAGCTCGCTGGTTCCATGATTGGGCCGCCCGGCCAGATCGAGGAGATGCTCAAGTTTGCATCCGACAAGAAGCTGCAGCCGTGGATCGAGAAGATGCCGATGGAGAAGGCTAACGAGGCGATTGTGCGGATGGACCAAGGAAAGGCTCGTTACCGCATCTCACTTGTCAACGAGCACAAGTAAAGCGTGTGAAGATTTGGTGAACGACGAGACCGGGATCCGTCGTAGCTCTTGCAGGACTTGGATGAAAGAAGTGCTGCCACAAAGGAAATGATGCCTTCCCGTAGAAAATAGCTAGAGATATATGCAACGTCAAAGGAACGAGAAATGCCATTTTGATGATATCTCTCCAGCAAGCCATCATGGTGTTTCTTCGCCTGATCTCCGCCTTCCGCTGGACCCATGCCGATCACCACCTACTTTTAACCCTTGCAGGGGTCCGCCACACGATCATCAATCTTTGGTCATGCAACCTCGGCTCGTTCGTCCTCGGCAAGCAGCAATCCAGGCCTTGGGATAGGTCATCAAATATGTCGCCTGTGGCGGTACCATGGAACCTCCATATCTTCGATCAACATTCTTGCCCATTCTCTCTGCAAGATCGACACCGCCAGAATGCAGCCCCAAAAACTCCACCGCGATGAAGTCGCCAAGGTGTGCTTTTGCTCTCACCGCAAGACGACACGAATATGCAACCACTGACACGACCGCCAGCACAACACCGAAGAAGACCTCTGGACAATCATCGACCACAAAGTCTACGACCTGAGTGAATTCATCGACGCGCACCCCGGCGGCTCCGTCGTGCTCGCCCAGATCGCCGGCACCGATTCCACAGAGGCCTTCTACAACCTGCACCGACATGAAGTCCTGCAAAAGTACTCGTCGCTCTGCCTTGGCGAGCTCGAAGGCGAGAAGTCAGAAGTCATCGACCCCCAGCCTGGAGATCTGTCCGAGGTCCCGTACGCAGAGCCTTTGTGGTTGAAGCCCGAGTCTGCGAGCCCGTACTACAACGATAGTCACAGAAGGCTGCAGAAGGCGATGCGCAAGTTTGTTGATGTGCATGTCACGCCTGAGGCGAGGGAGAAGGAGGATGATGGTACTTTGGGTATGTTTCGTGTAGTAAAACCACAGCTTTGTTTTGAATGTGTACTGACAGACTTGCAGTATGTTTCCCACTCGTTTACTGCAGAGCCAGAACGGCTGGGTCCATCGTGCAGCATTTTGGGGATCACGGCTGCAAATTTCTGAGAGACTGTGGCATCTCTGTACCTCATCGACCGTGTGACTAACACAAAGGTCGAACAGATCAGTCAAGAGTTGATTGACAAGATGGCAGCCAACGGCGTACTTGCCATGCGCTTGGGCCCTGGCAAGCATCTACACGGCCGCAACATCATGGACGGAGCAGTCGATGGCAAGGAATTCGACTACTTCCACGACATGATTGTGGGACAAGAGCTTGCCCGACCGGCGGCTAGAGGATTCCAGGTAAGCAGAGGCTAACATTGAAAGCGCTGTGGCGATAATAGGGCTGACTTTGATGTAAGGATGGAAACATGGCTGGCATGGCTATCAGCCTGACAGCAGTGCAAGAGTGGCTCGGAGATGAGGAGTTGAAAAAGACCGTCACCGAAGAGGTCTTGTCGGGAAAGAAGTGAGTTCGATCGCCCATTCCAATCACCTCAACCAAGCTAACTTTTGCCCAGAAAAATGTGTCTCGCCGTCACCGAGGCATTTGCTGGTTCAGACGTGTCTGGCATCCGCACTACAGCAGAACTCACCGAAGACGGTCAACACTTCCTGGTCTCCGGCACGAAGAAGTGGATTACCAACGGAGTGTTTTGCGACTACTTCGTCGTCGCTTGCAAGACCGCAAAGGGCTTCAGCGTCCTCCTCGTCCCGCGCAGCGAAGCCGTTGAGACCAAAATCATCAAGACATCGTACTCGACAGCAGCAGGAACCACCTACATCCAATTCGACAATGCCAAGGTGCCCGTCAGGAACATGCTAGGCAAAGAAGGCCAAGGTTTCCAGGTCGTCATGTCCAACTTCAACCACGTACGTCCGCGCCCCTCTCCAAGCTATTCGAATGATCACTGACCAAGTAATACAGGAACGCTGGATGATGTGCGGCGGCGTGATCCGCTGGATCCGCCTCGTAACCGAAGAATGCCTCAAATGGTCCCACCAGCGCATCGTCTTTGGCAAACCGCTCATCTCCCAACCCGTCATCCGCGCCAAGCTCGCCCGCATGATCGCCCTGACGGAATCCACTCAAGCCTGGCTCGAGCAGATCACGCACCAGATGAACAACATGTCCTACGCGCAGCAGAGCAAGCTGCTCTCCGGGCCGATCGCCCTGCTGAAATCCCACTCCACGCGCTGCGCTCACGACGTCGCCGACGACGCCACAAACATCTTCGGAGGCCGTGGTATCACCAGGGGCGGCATGGGCCGCGTCGTGGAGATGTTCCACCGCGGCTACAAGTTCGATGCGATCCTGGGTGGCACCGAGGAGATTCTCGCGGATCTTGGCGTGAGGCAGGCGATGAAGGTCATGCCCAAGGCGAGGTTGTAGTGTAAGTTTAATCAGGAGATGTGTTGAGGTTTTTCGCTTCCATTCGATGTTTTGTTTCCATGTCAAACCGAAATGATTTGTAGTCACGGTGTATTCGATGTGTGCATGAAGGTACATTGTCCGTCGGTGTAAAACATGACCTCAACTTCGTTTACAAGAAGAAGAAGGGAAACACTGCTTCCTCTGCCATGAGACACGCTCCTCGATTGTTGGCGGGCTAGGCGCTGGACTTCGCTCAAAAGCGCGAGCGTCCGTCGGTGAAGAGATTTCTTGTCGTGATGCTTCATTATGTCGTGAAGTTGGATCCGATATCTCAATCGACTGTTTCACGCTTTCTATCTCGTCGCTGCTGGGTTGAGGTTTGTTAGACTGTTTGGAACTGGCTCGGGTGGATGGCATGATGGCTTTGGGTGATTGGAAGACGTAGTTATGCTTTTGGTTGGAGCGACGGGGTCAGATGTGTGGCAATGAGAACATGATTTGAGGTGGACGATAGGATGAGCGGACACGCCATGTTTGTCAATTGATACTGTTAAGGGGGAGAATAATAGAGATGTTGCGTTCATTGTCTTTAAATCTTTGTGCGTGAGCATTTTCCCATTGCGACATCGTGTCCGCATTTGCGGAAGATGTGTGTGAGACATTTGGGAAGCAAGACAGAACAAAGCGTATTGTAGGTTACATTCCAGACCGTCTTCGTATTTCTAGCGAGGAATGCTGCCAGTCTCGCGCACTGTGCCTCGAGACTTTGTCGCAGGCCACATCCCTTTTCTCAGAGAGTCGTATTGGAGCCGGTAGTAGTCTTTTGCGAATATCATTCCATCTGCGAAGTCAGAGCGGTCGCTGGAGAAGTCGCCCAAAGTGCCTCCCATGGCCTTTGGTCAAGGAGTAGGTAGAAAACTCTCTCTTCCAAGTCATCCACTTCCCTTCAATGCTGCTGCTTCTCCTTAGCAGCCCTCTTCCTCACCACCAACGCATCAAACCTCGACGAGCAAAAGATCCCACCAAGAAACATGACCACAACCCAAAGCCAAAACACCTGACTCCTCACATTGACAGAATGCTTCCTCAACCTAGCGGGAACGAACCACGCGAGTTCCGCGCCGTGGATGACGAACAAACCCCCGAGCAACCAAGGCTGGATGCTCCAAGCGAAGCGCGCAAACCCACTCCCTAGAAAAGATTCAACAGCCTCCCCGGGAGCAAACCACCAGCGCTGACTGAAAGCCACAAATGTTGCGGCCACGACACCGAGCTCGAGAGCGTACAAGCCCTTGGGCCACAGGAATTCGTTGACCGTGATGTCCGAGCGGCCCAGCGCTTCAACGCAGGTTTTGTCCATGGCGACGACACGCTCGCGGGCTTCGCGGTAGGATTCCAGAGGTGGTTCGAAGGGGATGCGGTAGTATTGTTTGCTCTCGCCTGCGACGAAGTCCATTCCTGTCAGGTCCATGGCTGTCAAGCGGCTTGCACCGGCTGCCCAGGGTGATAGCGAGTGGTAGTGCTCGAGGTAGCGGACGATCTGATGATTGGCGGATCAGTGGTCAGTATCCAAACTTAGTGGGCTCTGTCTTTCGTTTAGGGGATCGTACAGAGTCGTGATGGTCCTTTTGCATGTGGTTCACAATTCGGGTTTGCGCCGCGGCGTCTTTGCTTGCCTGGTCCGCCATCTCGATCCTACCAGTGTCTAGTGACGGGGTAATTATGTTGATGTCTAGATGAAGCCCTTTTTATAACCGTAGAAAGATGCTCGAAGAGAAGAAAAAGATGTGTTGATGGTTCTCGAGGTGAATTATCGCTCGCCACCTCGGCTTGGCAACATCGCAGACGACTATACCGATACGCTCGGAAGGAGTTTCGAGGACGCCCAAAAATTGCAATAGGTAGTACATTATGTAGTAAAGGTGTCGACAGAGTCAGTGATGGCTCAAAATTGGGCACGCCCGGCGGCTCTATAATAGCACATCCGGGTGACTCTGACAGTGAGCAATCAGCTCCCATTCCTGGCCTCCCGTGGCAACACTGTATGAAGGAGGGCTCATCGAAAGCCGGACCGTAAAACATATCACATGGTCTTGTATTTCGTCAATTACTAAACTCCTTCCCGAGACAAAAAAAAGGAAAAGGTGATGAATAAAACACCTTTGCCACAATCCCCAATCACGCCGCATGGAAAAGAATAAAGACTTAAAAGTCTCAAAAGTTGTACAATCCCTCCTCGATCCACCAAATTCTTCGTCCTCCTCTTCCGTCCCTTCGTACTCCACTCTCGTAGCACACGCCGTCATTGACTAATGAGAGGAAAGTCCTCGTAAGCCCAGGTTTCTCCAGAATAAAAGCAAAAAAAGCATAGATGGTTGGAACGCCACAGGAATTTCGGTTTGGTTTTGGAGAGAGAGGGAAAGAAGAAGTGGTGGTGGTGGTGGTGGTGGTGGTGGTGGTAGTAATGGTGGATCTCATGTCGCTTTGTGCCCGTGTTTCGTTTCGTCGCTTCCGCGTAGGTTGCTTACGCACTAATTGACGGTTACTCGCTGTGTCGGCATTGTGAGAAAGAGGTCGAACTCTTGCCACGACGTGCGCGGCTCGCGTGGCAAGGGAGCGAGGATTGATTGGGGCGTAGGATGCGGGGATGTGGGATCGGAATGGGATGGAATGGGTATATTGGCGGTGGTGGGCTGCGGTGATGGTGATGGTTTTATGCATGGGCGGACTGGGCTGTAAAGGA
>Ga0265797_10012676_pt1 | contig 10293 bp, 8 predicted proteins | sample P2T30metagenome_FD_192433 | JGI IMG/M metagenome (GOLD analysis project Ga0265797, IMG submission 192433) | Plant litter microbial communities from East Loma Ridge, Irvine, California - P2 T30 | ecosystem: Environmental > Terrestrial > Plant litter > Unclassified | place: USA: California... | reverse complement strand
CAATCTGCGGGAAACAAAACTATATCTCACAACCATTCTCATCACAAATGGCATCATTATTTTTATTTAATGAAGTAAGCGTTGTTTTAGGTTGAGCATCTTTCCAAGCAGCGAAACTTTGGGTTAAGGCTTCGGTAAAGGCTTCTATCGGCTGCGCACCAGATACACCGTATTTTCTATCCATTACAAAATATGGAACACCTCGGATACCCAGATTCTGGCTTTCATAAATATCATAACGAACGGCTTCAGCAAACTCATCACTATTCACAACGGCTTCAGCTTCTGATCTATCTAATCCAATTTCATCAGCAAGGTTAATTAAAACTTCAGATTCGCCAATGTTCAATCCATTTACAAAATGTGCTTCAAATAGTTTTTCCTCAGCAACATCCTGTAGATTGTGTTTAGCAGCCAGATGAATAAGGCGGTGTGCATCGAACGTATTTGCTGGAATATTATGATCGAAATCTATTTTTAATCCGGCATTCGCGGCCATATCGCTTACCTGTTTCGTCATCTGCTTCGCCTGATCTACCGGCATACCTTTGCTTCTGCTCAGGTAATCATAAACGGTCTCGTTGCTTGTATTATGATATTCAGGATTTAACTGATAACTTTTCCAATCCACTTCAATTTCATTTTTAAAAGGCAATTTATCAATAGCCTGTTCAAAATGCCTTTTACCAATATAACAAAACGGACACATTACATCCGACCAAATTTCTACTTTCATAAGGTAAAAGTAGTTCCTTATGTTTTAAAGAAGGTAAACTCAAAGTAAAAAGCATTGATATCAAAAGAGGCACTTATACCTCACTACAGGGAAAAAATTTCCCCAACCCAAATAGAACAGTTTACCTAAACACTTTATTAAGCATTAAATAAATATGGCACCATTTTGCACTATTCAATTCAAATATTAATATTATATAAAAAAAATGCTTTTTACAGGCATAGTAATTACTGGCCTGTATTTTGGTGCTTTCGCGTAGCGACAAGCAGATTATTCTTCTAAGTTCCAAACCAAAATTCAATCTATCACCTTAGATAATTTAACGGGAAACATCATCGGTCGTGTTAATTCAAGATTCAAAGCCTTAAAACAAAATAATGATTTTGCATATATTTTTGCCCGCGGTGAAAGTGATCAAACGAATTATCTTGTAAAAGTAAGTAAGGCAACAGGTGAAGAAGTGGATAAAATTGCGGTTGATAACTCAAAACCTATCTATGAAATTGACTATTTAACAGACAACTTATACTACGTATATCAGAACGTACTGAAGGTTTTTTCTAAGAAATAACGGCTAAATAGAAAGCCAGTAATTGCTGGCTTTCTATCATCAATTTCACTTATACAACTGATTAAATATCAATTTGAAAGTTCCGTGTGTTTGTGCCCGGAAAGCGATCTCAGGTCCGAAAGCAAATAGCTTTCCTTTGCCAACACTGGCTTCGAAAGCAGTTACTCCATCTTCCAGGTAAGCCTGCCCCCAAGCCCATCCGCTACGCAAAGGGGTAGCAGAATCAAACCACATTAATGGCTTAATTTTTCCTGCAGCGATTGCATCTCCGGTAAGTTTAAAAACAGGGCTATTATCAAAATAAACGTCCGCCTCTTTTTCCATTCCCCAATTAGCAGGTTGTTTCGTATCTACTCCAAGCTTTAAAACACTTCCAGGAACGTAATACTTCTCTGCAGGCAGTCGCTTTTCTTCACCGTTTACAATTTCTGTCATCGCGCTCCGCACCGGAAGATTTAAATGATAAGCCAGGTTAGTACTACTGCCAATGGTTACAATGTTTCCACCATCTGCTAAAAACTTCTTCAACTGAGGAACTGATTTATCGGCAGTAATTCTGCCTAAGCGATTTCTATAATTAGCGGGAATATCTTCCGCTTTGGGACCAAAGGCTCTGGCACCAAAACCACCATTTTGAGGAGAAGGAATTGCACCACCAACAAAAATAATGACATCGTATTTAGACTTTAAATTACCCGCATCTATGTCTTGAGGATAAATTACGGTTGCGTTGTAATGGTATTGTTCCATAATGAACCGCATCCATCCTGAAGCCATTGATCCTCCATAATTATCCCATAAGGCCACTCTCGCAGCCGAAACTTTGCTTTTATTTTTAACTTCAGTTGCTTGTATAAGCTTAACGTTCGCCTTTTCCAAAATTGATTTTCCTGATGAAGAAACATAGAAATCTCCGTTCTCATTTGAACGGTAGACTGGTATATTACGCTTTAATAAATCGTTTACTGCGGTATAAGAATCATTTTGAGCGGCGCTTAACACATAGTTCGTTCCATTAAGTTTATTTTCTGGAACCAAAAGCTTTCCATATGGATTTTTCTCAAACGGCCCGTTAAAATCATCCTGAATGCGATCAAATTTAACATTCATCAAATAAGCCAACGTCCATCCTGCGGCATCATAAGGCGGAATAGGAGCACCACCTTCATACTTAAAATCATTTGGGTGATCCTGTGGTTCAAACATATCTAAAACATGTGGACGAAACGCCTGGTCGGTTTTTACGACGTAGCTTCCTGCCGGATATTTTTTACCGGAAACAGTGAATGCAGCGGTGGCTTTTTCTACAACTACACCCGTACGGATAAGTGCATTTAAAAACTTAATTGCAGAATTGAAATCAGATTGATCGGCTGATAAAATATACCCTCTCGGATCTCGGTTTGCCGCAGCATTCATTACGGTATCAAAATACTTTACATTCATACTTCTGGCCCCAAATTCAAAATCGCCACCAGTAGTGTTACCGCCTTTTTTCGCCGCAGCGTTAATGGCTTCTATTTTTTTAGGAGAGAAAGACCAGGTATCTTTTTTCCCTTTATCAATAGAGTTTCTACCCATTTGATAAATATTAAAGAGCAATTCATCTGCGTGTCGCTGCGCATAATTCAACACCGCGTAATTCAATGAAACGGAATAATCAATTGAATTTTTAAAATACCATTTTCGGGGTGTTACCGGATTTGGAGAATCACTGTTTGGTAACAATCGAGCTGGCACGAGCGGAATTTCAGACGGAGTGGGGCTACCTACAATCTCGGTAAGTAAACCAATCATATTATGGAAATAGGTTGTCGTTCTTAAACCTCCGTTATACCAGGTAGAAAATACAGAACCTCCACGTTGCGTGTAACCTGGTTTTCCTTCTACATTTAACCTGGTATGCATTGCTGCTCCAACAGCATCTAAACTGGTTAAAAGCGTGGCATCAAAAACATAATTAAAAGGATCGCGGTAGGGCGGGCCCGCAACTACCGTTCCGGCAGGACCAGCCTGATGGTGGTTATACATAATTTGCGGAATCCATTCTATAAAAAGCTGACGTCCAATATTTTGTGTTTCCTTCAAATTAAGCATGAAAAAATCACGATTATTGTCATGACCTGCATACTTTTCATATAATACCGGCAAGCCAGATAATGCTCTTTTTGCCGTGTCTTTTTCCCGCATGTACCAATTGCTTACCAACTCTTGCCCATCAGGGTTGGCATGCGTAAATAAGATGATCACATTATCCAGAATTTTCATCGTTTCCGGATCAGTTTTAGAAGCAAATTCATATGCAGTCTGAATCAATTGATGTGCACCTACTGTTTCCGTGGCGTGTAACCCGCCATCAATCCATACCACCGCTTTTCCCTCCTGCGATAATGCTTTTGCCTGTGTAGGTGAAATTGTAGCGTGAGCAAGCTGCTGGGAAATTTCTTTGTATCGATCTAACTTTTGAATGTTTTCTGGCGAAGAAACAATAAGCATATACTGACTTCTGCCTTCCTCGGTTTTGCCAATATCAACCAATTTTACACGCCTGGAAGTTTGTGCAAGCTTTTTAAAATATGCCTCGGTTTGGGTATATGTAGCGAGTTGGTAATTGTCGCCGATATGAAATCCGAAATGCGATTTAGGAGAGGGGATATCCTGTGCATAAGAGACACCGGATATCATCATTAAAAAAGCAAAGGAAGACTTTCTTAAGTAATTTTTTATCATAATCAAGATTGTTTGTTGGATACTCAAATATAATAGAGAAAGGAATGGTAAAACTGCATGAGGTGAATTTGTTACAAGGAATTCTTCTTCAGCTAGCTATTATTTTAACCCTATAAACACAAAATTGAGTTAATCCTTAAATTCTTCCTGCTTAATCGATACATTTGCTATTGATGTAAGTTCTTAACTTTATTTTTCATCAACCGATATAGGTTTTACTTAGCTGTAGATTAAAAGGGAATCGTGTGCAAATCACGAGCTGTCGCGCAACTGTAAATTCTGTCTTTCTTAAAGACAACGGTTTTATCAATATGCCACTGTTTCAACTTCGTTGGGATGGGAAGGCGATAAACCCGGGAATAAGTCAGGAGACCTGCCATTTATCGAATTGACGGTGCTTTCGCGTAAAAAAGTAACAGGTCAGGTCTGATAGGTTCACAATAAAATTAACCGTTTTATTAAAATTTGCTTTAAGCTTTTGGCTGATGAGTAGGTTTTGTATGCCCAAACCTTTCCCTTAATTTTTACAGAAATCATTATAAAATATTGCTTAAGGGCTTTTAAACGATTTATTTACTTAATCTTTAAAAGAGATGCTAACGCAAAATCTTGGCTATCCGCGAATTGGTAGCCACCGCGAATTAAAGAAAGTCTGCGAAAATTATTGGGCAGATAAAACAGGTTACAAGAATGTACTCCAGGTAGGAAAAACATTCGGCACGACAACTGGAAACTTCAGCAGGAAACTGGAATAGACCTCATTCCTTCGAATGACTTGTCCTTCTATGATCATGTTTTGGACCATTCATTAAGCTTCGGGGCAATTCCCAAGAGGTATAATGAAGTAATTTTGAAAAAAGGAAATTCAAAGTTGGATCTATATTTCGCTATGGCCAGAGGTTACCAGAAAGATGGGTTAGATGTGGTAGCAATGGAAATGACAAAGTGGTTTGATACCAACTACCATTATATAGTGCCTGAGTTTCATAAAGATCAGCCTTTTAAACTTTTTTCTACCAAAATCATTGACGAGTTTTATGAAGCAAAACAGATCGGAATTACCACTAAACCTGTTTTAATTGGCCCTGTAACGTACTTACTATTGGGTAAAGAAAAGGAAAGCGGATTTGAGAAAATTGATTTGATTAAAAACTTACTTCCGGTATACCTTGATATTCTAACCAAATTAGATGCACTAGGTGCCGAATATGTTCAATTTGATGAGCCATTTTTAGCTTTAGATTTGTCAGAAAAAGAACAGCAGGCCTATGAATATACTTATAAAGAAATTCGTAAAGCCTTTCCAAGACTCAAGATTGTTTTAGCAACTTATTTTGAAGGACTTGGTAACAACCTAGACTTAACGGTTTCATTACCTGTAAATGTATTACATGTTGATTTAGTGCGTGGAGAAAGCCAGCTTACAGCAGTAATTAGTAAACTCAAAGAAAATACTATTCTTTCTTTGGGCGTTGTTGATGGAAGAAACATCTGGAAAAACGATTTTGATCAATCTGTTACGACAATTAATCAGGTAGTAGAAAAGTTAGGTAAAGACCGTGTTTGGATTGCACCTTCCTGCTCATTAATTCATTCGCCTGTGGATTTAGAGAATGAAACCAATGAAGCAAATTTAACCGCTGAAGTGAAACAGTGGCTTGCTTATGCAAAGCAAAAAGTTGCAGAGGTGGTAACACTTAAAAAATTAATCCTGAACGAAAGCCCTGCATCTACCTTGCAAAAACTTGAGGAAAACAGAAAAGCGATAAGCAACAGAAAAACATCAAAGTCCATTCACAATCCAGTAGTTAAAGACCGTGTTGCAAACTTAAAAGATGGTGATGCAGATCGCCAAAGTCCGTTTTCGTTGAGGAAAATTAAGCAACAACAGCTTAAATTACCAACTTATGCAACAACTACGATCGGTTCGTTTCCGCAAACTACTGAAGTGAGAAGCTGGAGGGCTAAATTTAAAAATGGAACTTTCACTGAAGAGGAGTATAACACTTTAATTGCAGACGAAACAGCCAAAGCCGTGAAATGGCAGGAAGAAATTGACCTTGACGTGCTGGTTCACGGAGAGTTTGAACGGAATGATATGGTAGAATATTTCGGTGAACAGCTGGAAGGATTTGCCTTTTCAAAAAATGGCTGGGTTCAAAGTTATGGTACCCGTTGTGTTAAACCTCCCATCATTTATGGTGATGTTTCCAGACCAAAACCCATGACTTTAAAATGGACGGCTTATGCACAATCATTAACCTCCAAATACATGAAAGGGATGTTAACCGGACCAGTAACTATTTTACAATGGTCGTTTGTACGTAATGACCAGCCGAGATCAGAAACCTGTACGCAAATTGCACTAGCAATTAGAGACGAAGTGGTAGATTTAGAAAATGCGGGAATCAAAATTATTCAGATAGATGAACCTGCCATTAGAGAGGGTTTACCTTTAAGGAAAAATGACTGGCAGAGTTATTTGAACTGGGCTGTAAAAGCATTTAAGATTTCTGCAAGTGGGGTTCAAGATGAAACCCAGATTCATACCCACATGTGTTATTCTGAGTTTAACGATATTATTCAGAATATCGCTGATATGGATGCAGATGTGATCACGATCGAAACTTCCAGATCACAGATGGAACTTTTAGATGCTTTTGCAGATTTTAAATATCCTAATGAGATTGGCCCTGGTGTTTATGATATTCACTCACCAAGAGTACCTAAAAGGGAAGAGATGGTTCATTTACTTAAAAAAGCTAAAGCTGTTATTCCTGGAGACCAGCTTTGGGTAAATCCTGATTGTGGATTAAAAACCCGCGGATGGGATGAAACCAAGAAAGCATTGATTGAAATGGTTGAGGCCGCTAAAGAAATGCGTAAAACAGAAGATGTTTTAAATTCGCAGGTACAAATTAATTAATATTTTTGCCACGGAAACTATGAACATAAAAGAAACTGAAGAGATCATTCAGCATCTTCATGATCAACAACCGTTTCCGTGGCTTAATTTATAAATGACCAGCATGACCTTAGAAGAAAGAATTCAAAACTCCACTACAAGCATTTTCAAAGCCGTTTTTCCGAACACTACAAACCATTACGATACCTTATTTGGAGGTACAGCGATGCATTTAATGGATGAGGTGGCATTTATTACTGCAACCCGCTTTAGCAGGCAAATAATGGTTACGGTAAGCAGTGACAGAATAGATTTTAAAAAGCCCATCCCGGCAGGTACTATCGTGGAACTGATTGGAAAAGTTATTCACGTTGGAAATACGAGCTTGAAAGTAAACGTAGAAATTTACATCGAGCAAATGTATGCAGAAGGCCGGGAGTTAGCCGTACATGGAAGTTTTACTTTTGTTGCGATAGATGATACGAAAAAACCTGTTCAGGTAATTAAATAAATCTACTAAATACTCGCCGAGAACATTTAAAAGCATTGTTTGCAGACAATGCTTTTAAATGTTTTAATATAAAATCAGATACAAATAAGCGTAAACAACCGGCGCAGCTAATAAAAGGCCGTCAAAGCGATCTAATAAACCTCCGTGGCCTGGCAATAAGCCCCCACTATCCTTAGTATCTAAACTTCGTTTTAACATCGATTCTACCAAATCTCCAAGCGTACCAAAGCAGGAGATTAATACTGCCATTCCGGCCCAAACCCATGATGGATTTTCTGTAAATAAGTAAGACAACCCAAAGGCAACCAATACACTGGTAAACATCCCTCCGAAAAAACCTTCCCAGCTTTTTTTAGGCGAATGGCGCTCAAATAATTTACGTTTTCCATATTTTACGCCAAAGAGATAAGCACCGGTATCATTCGCCCAAAGCATCAATAAAAAAGCCAATGGCAAGTGAAAATTATATTCACTCCAATTTTTTAAGAACCCTAATGCATGAAAAAAGCAGAAGGGAATGGTTACGTAAACGAAGCCAACAAATGTATAAGAGATATTAGCAAAAGGAATCTTATTCTTTTTGTAAAGCTCAGTAATGAAAACCGAAAAAATTAAAGGAATACATAACAGCAGATACTTTACATCATATTTTAAGTAATGCAAGCCAGCAGCCATCAAAAATATCAATGCACCCGCAATAATGCCGATGTTTCGATGCGGACGTATACCTGAGTTTTTAATTAGCTTATAAAACTCGAAAAGTGATAGAATACTAAGTACAAGATAGAAGACCGTAAACGTGTAACTCCCTAAAAAAATAGAGCCTAACATCACAATAGTAAAGAAGAAAGCTGTTATTGCCCTTGTTTTCATGTCGAAAATGGTAAAATAGATAATGGAAAATGGGAACGATTCAAGATTTACTCAATTTCATTCTGAACAATATATTCAATGGCTTTGTCGAAGTCGCTTTTATTAACCAATACATGAATTTCACCAAGGTGATAAGCTGCCAATTGCTTATTTATGGTCACGGCAGGGATTCCAGCCTCTGTTAAACCTTGCTTTAATACCTCTGCCGCAAATGTATCAGACGTAACATATACCTTAATCCAGTTTTCGCTCATGCGTTGTGTTGTTTTTAAAAATTTGAAACAAAGCTATGGTAATTATTGCACTAATTAAATATCCATACCATGGAAATCCAATTGGCTCATCAGCTTTATCTAGTGGCATATTGTGTTTCTGCATGTAAAAAGCTGCGCAAACGGCATAAGCATTATTAATAAAATGTGCAGCCATGGCATACCACAGACTTCCACTATAATAATATAAGTAGCCAAAACCAGCACCAAGAAGCATCCTTGGAATAAATCCATAGAACTGTAGATGAATTGCGCTAAAAATAATAGCAGTAAACCAAATGGCTACATGTGGATTGTTAAAGGACCTGTTTAAAGATCTTTGTACACCTCCCCGGAACATTAATTCTTCTCCAATCGCAGGTAAAACAGCAATCATAAAAAGGTTTACTATAAAATCGAAGTTATTCCTGACAGTGAGCAAACTGATGGTGGCTTTGGTTGCAGCATCTTCTTTCTCCTTCATCCATTGTTCTATCCCTTTCAAAAATTCCGGCAAAACCATTTTTTGATTCCAGATTGCCGTCCATTCCATTAAAGGCATACTTACAATCATAATCAATAGCACCAGTATTAAAGTGATTAGTTTTGGTGATTTGAATCCATAAAATGAAGTCACTTTTTGTTTTTCGGTCCATGCAAGTGCAATTCCGGGTAAAACGAATGTTCCGATGGATGAAAAAATCTGAATCACTTTGAATCCGTCAATAAGTCTCGGGTCACCGGTTAAGAGTATATCTAAATTACTGAACAATGCTGTACCGTACATTGCAAAAGTGATGGCTAGGCCAATCAGTCCAAAAACCACAGCACCAATAATTCCGTAAACTAGAAGTAAAAGTAATTGTAAGAAAGGATTGATTTCCTCCTTGTTAGGTGTTACAAAATTCATTATTTGTACCTTTGTGTATATTATTAATCGTTGAAGATAAAAAATGTCTGTTAAGATAGGAAATATTGAATTAGGTGAATTCCCTTTATTACTTGCTCCGATGGAGGATGTGAGTGATCCGCCCTTTCGTTATGTATGCAAAATGAATGGAGCAGATTTAATGTATACGGAATTTATTTCATCTGAAGGCTTAATTCGCGATGCAGCAAAAAGCATTCAAAAACTCGATATTTTCGAGTACGAAAGGCCAATTGGAATTCAAATTTTTGGAGGTGATATCGAACACATGCGTGAAGCATCTGAAATTGCTTCCGCTGCGGGACCAGATTTAGTTGATATTAATTACGGTTGCCCCGTTAAAAATGTGGTGTGTAAAGGTGCTGGTTCGAGTCTACTTCGTGATATCGATAAAATGGTTAAAATGACAGAGGCTGTCGTTAAGGCATCTCATTTACCTGTTACCGTTAAAACGCGTTTAGGTTGGGATGATGATAGTAAAAACGTTTATGAAGTTGCAGAACGCCTTCAGGATGTTGGAATTCAAGCCCTTACTATTCACGGAAGAACAAGAGCCCAGCTTTATAAAGGTGAGGCAGACTGGTCATTAATACGTGAGATTAAACGCAATCCTAGGATAAAAATCCCAATTTTTGGGAATGGCGATGTAGATAGTCCTGAAAAAGCAGCAGCCTGGCGAATGGAATATGAAGTTGATGGGATTATGATTGGCAGGGCTGCGATTGGTTATCCGTGGATTTTTAGAGAGGTTAAACACTTTTTTAAAACAGGAGAACATTTACCAGGTC
>Ga0265797_10012675_pt1 | contig 10294 bp, 7 predicted proteins | sample P2T30metagenome_FD_192433 | JGI IMG/M metagenome (GOLD analysis project Ga0265797, IMG submission 192433) | Plant litter microbial communities from East Loma Ridge, Irvine, California - P2 T30 | ecosystem: Environmental > Terrestrial > Plant litter > Unclassified | place: USA: California... | reverse complement strand
TCATTACCCATGACTCTGCCTTCCCTTACAACATGAGACATTCGATCCATGCCTCTCGTCGTGCAATCGCTTCATCAAGACTAGAAAACCGTGAAGACCATCGTACAATAATTTTAATAATACATACCAACCCTCCGCACCAGTCTCATTCTACTTCTGCAAGCTCTCCAACAACTCACCCTCCCCATCCTTCTTCGTCAGCACAGCCTTGAAAGCATCACCAACAACATCCAACCCCTTCTCCGCCCGCTCAAACGCCTCCTCGCTCCGATCCGTCAGAATCGCCAAATCCTCATCGCTCAACAGCTTCTTCCCCTCCGCCACATCAATCCTCTCGCCATCAGCCTGGCCCAAAAGTCTCTGCAATTCAGCAAAATCCGCTCCGCCGCCGTCGCCACGCATAGACTTGAACCGGCCTTTTGAGATGACCAGCTTCTCCAGCCGACGCTTGCTGTCTGCTTTCTCCAGCAGCATCTGCTCGACAGTGCCTTTTGTAGCGAAGCGGTAGACGATGACGGGACGCGTCTGACCAATACGATGCGCACGGTCTTGCGCTTGCAGATCTTGCTGTGGGTTCCAGTCGCTGTCGAACAGCAAGACAGTGTCAGCAGCTGCGAGATTGATTCCCTGGCCGCCAGCTCGGGTGGAGAGCAGGAAAATTCTAGTATCACTGTCGGGTTCGTTGAAGGATTGGATCTGCGCTTGTCGGTCTACCTGTGCGATTGAGCCGTCGATACGGCAGGTCGGCCAGTGGCGGAGTTCGTCGCAGTAGGTTTCCAGGAGGTCGAGCTGGGTCTTGAATTGGGAGAAGATGAGGACTTTGTGGCCTTTGTTCAGAAGTTCTGGGAGCAGTCGGTCTAGTAGGAGCATCTTGCCGCTTTCTGTGACTAGGGTTTCGTCTACTGGCGTGTTGTCATCCAAGTCGAATGGGTAGTAGAAGTTATGTGGTGAATTGCAACATTGTCGTAGTTGCATGACGGGGTTGAGGAGTTTCTTCTGAGCAATTTCACGCTTTGCTAATGCGAGTGTCTTGGATCGTTCGGCCTCCTCTTCGTCTTCTTCCTCCTCTTCTGATACGGGCGATTCAGGCTCATCCTCGAGCTGCTGGAAGTACTTAGTATCGGACAGCTCTTCGTATTGTTGGTTCTTCTTTGCCTTCCGCGATCGAGCACCGTTGGTACCTGTAGTAGCTGGCGTGGACGCCCGGCTAGTCTTTGTGCTCTTCGATGGCGTAGCGGCCTCACTGGGTGCCTTGCGTTTGCGGCTGCTGCTGCGAGTACTACCAGGTGTGCCAGCACGACTGATGCTTTCCACAAGCTTGTTCTCCAAGAAAGCCCTGCTGTTACCATCCAAAATCTCCTGATACAAGTCTCGTTGTGTTTGTGTCAGCGGTGCATAGAGTACGTATTCTCGCTTCTTGGGCAACGAAGTCTCAACATCAGCCTTTATTCTTCGTAGCAAGAAAGGCTTGAGCACAGCGTGCAAGCTGGTGACCAAGTTCTTCTGGCGTTCTTCCGACAACAGCTGTTCGGCGCCACCCTTCTCTTTCAACGCGCTGAAATCGAACCAAGATTCGAACGATTCATAGTTGTTGAAAATGCTAGGCATCAAGAAGTGCAGCAGTGCCCACAGCTCAGCCAAATTGTTCTGAAGTGGTGTACCGGTGATCAGTAGACGGTTGGCCGACTGATATGATTGCAGCTCGCGAATAAGCTTGCAGTTCATGTTCTTGATACGATGTCCCTCGTCAATGATGATAAACTTCCATCCAAAGTGAGAGAGGTGTTTGCGGTCATTCATGCATATCTCGTAGCTGGTGCAGATCACAGGGAAGTTTTTGCTGCTGGGGTTCCGTAGTCGCTTCGTACGGATCTCTTCGCGCTCTTGTTTGCTTCCGTGGTAGAGCACGACTGGAATATCCGGCGTCCATTTCTTGAACTCGGCGACCCAGTTGCTCGTCGTACTCAAAGGCGCAGCAATGAGGAATGGCCCATTGATACCCTTTTCTCGCAGGAATGCGATGAATGAGATTGTCTGAATCGTCTTTCCAAGACCCATCTCGTCTGCAAGGATTCCGTTCAATCCGTTCTCGTACAATGATTGCAACCACTCAAGCCCTTCCAGTTGATATGTGCGCATCAAGCCACCTGTAACCAACTCTGGCTGCTTGGCTGAACGTAGATTCTGCATACCAATGTCACTGGGTTTCACGTCGCCCTTGGACTCCTCTGCTAGGGCTTCAGAGATCGAAGCTTGACCAGCTTTGGCTTTTAGGTCTTCCTTCTTGAGATAGTCTGAAATCTTGCCTGACTTTTCGGTCTTTGCATTCTTGGGAGGGCGTCCGCGTCCGCGTTTTGGTAGCTCTTTTGTCTCAGTCTCTTCAGGCTGGTCGGCGGCTGCACCTCGTCTAGTGCTGCGTTTCTGGCTAGCGACAGCTGCTTGTTCGGCTTTTTCTTCGCGCTTCACAGCACGTTGCTTGCTCTTCTCGTCCTTTGCGGTCTCGGCATCCTCTTGCTGGGTCATCTGCTGGAGCATGATGGTTGAGTAAAGCTTGCTCTGGCTCAACAAGTATTCCAAAGCCTTGTACTTGGTATCCAGTGCACCCGAACCCTCTTTCATGTCTTTTTTGCGCTCTGCCGCAAGCTTGCGCTCGTGTTTTGCGTCTTCCTTCTCTCTCGCCTTGGCCATCTGCTCCTCCTCTTTTTGCATAGCTTCTGTGAGTCCATTGTCGCGAGTCTCCGGCGATGTTGGAGGTGTCGTCTCTGCCGATGCGACCGGTTCTGAAGACATGGTGGCGGCGCACGCAGGCAAGATGCTCTGTTAGGTTTGTGCAGTAACTTCTTCAGCAATACGCGTGTCAACTTCCTATCCAACAATGTGTTTGTTAGGGAATACAAAAACAGAAGGAGACTGGCAGCAAACCACCCGGGCGAAACCAGAATAAGGTATCTCTCTTCACGTACAACAGATCAATGTCATCATCTTTCGGCGCACGAGCCTCGAATTCAAATCACGACGCGTTGATTGAAACGCCACGGACGCGATCGCTGGTGAGATCGGGTTCCCTGCGAGATCGATGTGGAGATGTGCTAACTCGAACGAGATAGCGCGCAAACCGGCGTTCAGGTACCGAATCGGTGGAATCGCAACTCTCCCAAGCTGTCTTCCTTCTTCACACCTCACTTATATTTTCTGACTCAGTACCGCTGTGCAGTGTACCACCAATGAGAATACAAAGTGTATGTTAGTCAGCCGCAAAAGGGGAACTGCTTACTGTTCATCTCATATCTTGGTAATGTACAAACCGAATATCTTCATGTTGGCCAGGAGAGAAAGCGTGCTCTCTTTCAGGTGCTGCTACCATCGTGCCTTCATGTGCCATTGCCATGTTGCAAGATGTTACTGCCCATAGTGTATGTGTGCGCGAGAAGCTGGTCTTGAGCTGCTGACCCAGTGACTGTCCCTCAACATGACCAGCAGAGCCAAATCAACAAGTAGTGATATAGCCACCACCAATACAGCAAAGTCAAAAGCATAATCTTACGCAGCATGCTACCATGGCATCGGGACCACCAGCGGAAAGTTATGGACGCGGGAGGCGACAGACTCGTCGAAGTCAGCGCGCAAAAGAAGCCAATCTGAATCTCACCGGTCTACAAAACTCCCCTCAGCCTGTCATTTCTGACGACTCTTCGACACTTCAAAAGCCAACCTCGCCAGCGCCCGACTCGCAGACTACTTCCGACAATCCCACCACTGCAAGAACTTCGCTCGATGGTAACTCAAAATTGCTAGACCCTGCTGCCGCCACATCAACATTATTCGACAGATTATATCCACAGTCGACGCAAGTTGACGAGATGTCGCAACAAATTGTTCCCAGCATAGAGGATCAAGGCGACAACACCCAACACTCAAATCCGTACAACGCCTTTGACTTGGCCACTGGCAACGTCCCCGCCCACGCGCGACCCCAACAGGCTTCAAGTCACCCTCCGATCAAACAAGAACAGCCAGAATATCGGCCCAGGAAATTCGCAGACTCGGCGCCACGACAGCGTGTCATCAAGCCTCAGAAGTCTCGCAAAAAGAAGTCAGCGGCTGGGAGACCTCCAAATGAAGCACCGCCTCAGAGAAAACGATCCGCGACTCCGGAAGATAAGATCCAGCGCTTCATGACTGAGGATAAGCTTCTGCAGCCTGTGAAGCTGATGATTTATAATTGGGAGCATCCGATACCGAAGGACTTCCTCAATCTGCCAGAGGCGTTGAAGGCTGCCAAAGCGCGCACTGATGCCGCGGAGGGAGAAATGGACCAGGATCCCGAGCTCGACGACTGGCACGAGTTCTGCGGACTTGAATCAGATCTCTTCTCCGACCTCCGACTGAAGACTTCCATTGGATTAAATTTCGCATCTCGGGCGAAGCGCGCATACCGAGCAGGCAGGTCTTGGACAAGTTTCGAGCGTGAGGAGCTCGCAATCGACAGCAGAGCGGGAGCGCGAGCTCTCAAAGATCCCCACGAAAGAGAAATAGCTCTGAGCAGTTCGCTGAGCAACTCTCTCCGCTTGTACGTCTTTCACGAGCTGAAGGTGAGGCTGTGTCATGAAATCTGGCTACAACCGTATCCGGAGGACGATATGGCATCCATGAGGGACAGCGCCATTGGCACTGCTGCTGCGACACCTGCTGCTTCGGACAAGACTGCACTGGAACGTGCGACGCAGCGTATGGATGCATTGCCTGACAGACTGCGCACTATGCTCCCCGGGACTGTTCTGCCGGTCCGCAGGCAACCGGAGCTGCCTGGGAGAGACCGAGAGATTCACCAGCCTGAAGGACCGCCGATCCGTGCCACACAAGCGAATCTTAAGGGTCTCGGCGTGTATGGTACTGCGCGTGCAGCAGGTGTACATCTGGACATGGAGACGAGTGAAGAAGAGTGAGCTGGTGGAGGTTGAAATGAGGCGCTTTTGGAAATGTTTGTTCGGATCGACGTGTTGCGCCTGATATTGCGGTGCACGGTTGGAATAACACATGCGCTACTGGGAGGCGACCAGGGAAGACTTGAGTGCAGCTTCTTTGTATTGTTCAGAGGGTTATGCAACGCAGGAGCGATGGGATTCTTATTCAGGCGAAGCAAAGTCTTGATCGCGCTCACGTAAACATTGTTTTGCTACTACCTCGTAATTACAACTATCAGGTCGTTCATCTGGAGCCTGAGGCGTCATAAATTCATAAGACGGGCCACAACACTCAAACAACACGATATTCAGACTGATCATTATCGACACATCGGCTGCCAACTCACCACAATGGACACATCCAATGTTACAGATCCGGATTAATCCTTCTGTTTACCTAATGGTATGGTCAAATTTGGATACATAAATGGTCATATCAGGAAACATTGACACAGCCATCGATCTATTATGCTTTCTAGTCGTTGACTAAGTATTGCTTTAGATCAGAATATCTCCGTCCTCGGAGACAAGACACGCCCTGCGCATCACCGTGCACGATGGTCGGCAAGGCTTGCCGAACTGGGCTTGAACCGCGCAGGCCGAGCCGAGCTGTGGGGAAGCTGGAGCTGTCCCGCGTTATCGAAGATAGGCCGCTTGCCCTCGCCCTCTCCAGCAGCTATCTTGCCCGAGGTTGCACGGTCTTAGACGGAGATGGCAGGTGAGAGACAATCCCTTGAGCCGCTCTGGCCATTAATCTTCTCCTCCGTCACAAACCACTCACATCACGCCTCCTCCCATACCACCACCCTCAACAAGCTGCAAATCAACTGCGTCTGTCCCCACGCACGTTGACCAGCTGACGCAATGGCCGCCCGCCGAGCATTGTCGACGAGGACACTCCAGACGCTGTCTCTCCGCCCAGCAGTAGCAAGCTCAGCACGCCGCGTTGCCAGAATGCCTCAAGCAGTCGACGCCGGCAAGATTGCCGTGCGCAGACTGCACGCCACCACCTCACACCTCCAGGCCGCTACAGCAAGCTTGCCCACCGAGGTCCCTACCTCCCACGAGCAGGTTTCCCAGCCCATTGACACTGCCAACTTCCTCGACAACAAGTTTGTGCCCTCTCAGGCAACCCAATGGATCGATTTGCACGATCCTGCGACCAACAACCTCGTTACAAGAGTACCGCAGAGCACAGATGCCGAGCTGAAGGCTGCCGTGGACAGCGCTGAGGCCGCATTCCCGGCATGGAGGGCGACCAGCATCATGCACAGACAACAGCTCATGTTCAAGTACACCGCATTGATCAGGGAGAACTGGGACCGCCTCGCCGCGAGCATCACTCTCGAGCAGGGCAAGACTCTCGCCGATGCAAAGGGTGATGTCCTGCGTGGTCTCCAGGTTGCCGAGACCGCCTGTGGCATCACCACACAGCTCACTGGTGAGGTTCTCGAGGTCGCAAAGGACATGGAGACCAGGTCCTACCGCGAGCCTCTTGGTGTTATTGCAGCTATCTGCCCTTTCAACTTCCCTGCCATGATCCCTCTCTGGACAATTCCCATCGCCACTATCACCGGCAACACTTGCGTCATTAAGCCCTCTGAGCGTGACCCTGGTGCCACCATGATCCTGGCCGAGCTCGCCGAGAAGGCTGGCTTCCCTCCAGGTGTTATCAACATCATCCACGGCTCGGCCAAGACTGTCGACTTCATCATTGACGAGCCCAGGATCAAGGCCATTTCCTTCGTTGGCTCCAACAAGGCTGGTGAATACATCTACACCCGTGGCTCTGCCAACGGCAAGCGTGTCCAGGCCAACTTGGGTGCAAAGAACCACGCGGCTGTCCTTCCCGACTGCAACAAGAACCACGCACTTAATGCCATCACTGGTGCCGCCTTCGGTGCTGCTGGTCAGCGCTGCATGGCCCTCAGCACACTCGTCCTCGTTGGCGAGACCAAAGAGTGGACTGCAGAGATCGCCGAGCGCGCAAAGGAGCTTTCCATGAACGGTGGCTTCGAAGAGGGTGCTGACCTCGGTCCCGTCATCTCACCTCAAGCCAAGGAGCGCATTGAGAGCCTTATTGGTACTGCTGAGAAGGAGGGTGCTACCATTCTTCTTGACGGCCGTGGCCAGAAGCCTGCCAAATACCCCAACGGCAACTGGGTGAGTCAATCCATGCTACATGTTTCGCAAGAAGTCACAATCACTAACATCCTCTTTCCAGGTCGGCCCCACCATCATCACAAACGTAACCCCCGAGATGACCTGCTACAAAGAGGAAATCTTCGGCCCTGTCCTCGTCTGCCTCAACGTCCCCACCCTCGACGACGCCATCTCCCTCATCAACGCCAACGAATACGGCAACGGCACCGCCATCTTCACACGCTCCGGCGCAACGGCGACCCGCTTCCAGAAGGAGATCGAGGCCGGCCAGGTTGGAATCAACGTTCCCATCCCTGTCCCCCTCCCCATGTTCTCTTTCACCGGCAACAAGAAGTCCGTCGCTGGTGGCGGAGCCAACACTTTCTACGGCAAGCCCGGTGTGCAGTTCTACACCCAGCAGAAGACTGTCACTAGCTTCTGGAAGGCGGACGATGCTGTCAGCACTAAGGCGGATGTCATCATGCCCACGAACAAGTAGGATGTTGGAGAACATGTACATACGCGTGGCGTGGACGAGAATGTAACAAAGGGGCAAAAAGTAATGACATCTTTTGAGCAATGAGCTGCACGGACTGTGTTATGAAACAATACGATCGTGTATGTAAGCACATGACTACATTCCAATGTACTTCCACTCGTCTGCATCGCAATGCATGACTACAGAAATCCGTATTCCAACCCCCCGAACCCCAGTCCATCTCTCGCCAGTGACAAGTACAGCACCACTTTATCGCAAACCTGTGAATGAGATAAGGTATTTCTCTCAAGGGACAGAGCTCTAATATTCCCTATCGGTAACTCGAGGTAGCAGTGCCAATACCACTGAGACGCCACTGGAGCATGGGTCGTATCTCAGGATCTCCTATGCTGATACCATAAGATTTTGGATCAAGAAATACGTATACTCGCCACAGAGAAAGCGGCTGGTATCGCAGTGTAGTGGCCTGGATTGCATGCTGATATCACAGGATGTAGATTGAGGAATGGGAGTGCTTGCCATTAGGACGGCTGGTGCAGCAATGGAGTGACCTGTATTTATGCTGATACCACGGACTATAGGTTGATAAACAGACATGCGCGCCACTGAGAAGCGGTTGATGCAACAACGGAGTGCCTTGGGCTGTATGCTAATACCAGCAAATATAGCTTGAGAGATGAACATGCTTGCCACTGAGAAATGGCTGATGCAACAAGGAGTAATCTGAATTGCACGGCGGACCACAGGTTCTGGATTCAACCTTTACAATGCTGACTGCTGCAATCACATATATCAAGACTACGAGCTTTTGTGAGGAAACTCTAGCATTTATTTTTTGGTCTGAGCAAGATGTCCACATTCATTCATTTTAGTCGTTACGGCTTGTTATCCTGGTACTCTACAAGCCCACACGAACCCCATAAGAATTCCTTTACTTGGGCATGCACTCGACTTTTGGAGCAGAGGTCTCTACTTCATGAACTTGCTGGCCATGTTGAGAAGGCCGCCGACGCCACCGGAAGAGCCGCCAGAGGCACCGCCGCCGCTGCCGCCCTTGAGGTACATCTTGAGAGCCATCTGCGCAGCAGAGCTGACGACGTCTTGCTTGGAAGAGCCGCTGGGAGCGTTGCCGTTGGCGTTTTGCTGGTCTGTGATGTTGTTAGCTGCATTGATTCATGACCATTGACCAAGAGAAGAAGAGGAAGTACACACCGAACAGCTTAGCAGCCTCGCCCATGGCAATGCCGATGAGCTGGTTCTGGCCGGACTTTCCGCCACCAGAGTTACCCTGGTTGAACATCTTCATGGCCTGCATCGCAGCCGCTGCGCCCATGTTGCCGCTGCCTCCGGACTGGTTCGAGTTATTGCCACCATTGTTGTTGTAGTAGTTGTTGTGCTGCTTCACAGCATTCTCCTCGTCAATGTCCTCCTTGTCATCCTTTCCAGACAGCATGCCGAGTGCCATAGTGAACAAGCTGGAGTCTTCCTTGTTACCAGCGTGAGACTGGGCGTGGCTTGCGGCTTCGGAGAAGTCGTTGTCATCACCGTATGACGATCCACCTCCGTGCTGAGGCCTGCCCTGACCCTGGTTGAAGGAGCCTTCGGGACGGCCGTGGTCTGATTGGTGGCCGTAGCTGCTTTCCTGCTGCTGGCCGCCGTATCCGCCGCTTTGTCGGCCGCCGCTCGAAGAATCGTAGTCCTGACGTCCACCGCTAGAGTAGTTGTCGCTCCTGCCGCCATGGTTGCCGCCCTGGTTCTGCTGAGAACCGTATTCATTGCGTCCTCCACCATAATTGTCATCGCGTCCGCCTCCATAGTTTTCATTTCTGCCGCCCTGGTTGTCGTTGCGACCTCCACCGAAGCTGCTGTTGTCGTTTCTGCCTCCGCCATAGCTATCATTGTCATTACGGCCTCCGCCGTAGCTGCTGTTGTCGTTTCTGCCTCCACCGAAGCTGCTGTTGTCATTTCTGCCCCCGCCGTAGCTATCGTTATCATTTCTGCCTCCGCCGTAGCTGCTGTTCTCGTTTCTGCCCCCGCCGTAGCTGCTGTTGTCGTTGCGGCCTCCACCGAAGCTGTCGCTGTCACCAGCGCCCCCAGAAGGGTTGCCGTAGCGGTCCCGTCCTCCGCCACCCTGGTTGTTGTTTCGGCCGTACGAGTCGTTCTCGTATTCATTCTGACGGCCGCCGCCGTAAGAATCGTTGTTTCCGTATGACATTATGGAGACGTAGCTAGGAAAATTAGCAGCTGGAAGATGAGGTGTTGTCGATAGGGCTTTTGAAGAGCTTGGATTGTACTTACAGTGAGGTTTGGTGATTGAGATTGGGTGCTACAGGGATTTGATGAAGTGGTTGTAATGAAGTGTTCTGAGAAAGGCTGGACTCGAATTAAAGCATGAGCTATTGAACACCTTGATTGCTGTGGAAGCGTCCGTGTGTTTCTAGGCCCACCGACACATCATCAAAACCCCCACCAACAAATCCCTGTTACGTCAGCGGGACAGCGGGGCAGGTAGGCAGTGTCGAATGTGACGACAGACCAGGAAACTGCTTGCCTGTGCCTCGTGCCAACATCGACGAAACTTGATTGGAGCCTCTTGACAAAAACACTGCATCCAATATAACATTGCTCACAACCTATCATTGCAAGTAGCATATCAGTTCTACTCGTGCAACAACGGCCTACCACCAAC
>Ga0265797_10012674_pt1 | contig 10294 bp, 5 predicted proteins | sample P2T30metagenome_FD_192433 | JGI IMG/M metagenome (GOLD analysis project Ga0265797, IMG submission 192433) | Plant litter microbial communities from East Loma Ridge, Irvine, California - P2 T30 | ecosystem: Environmental > Terrestrial > Plant litter > Unclassified | place: USA: California... | reverse complement strand
ATTTGCAGTATTCCTACTTTCTGTGTCTGTATCCAGTACCTTCCATATCAATATCATGATCGTGTTTTCGCTTAGAGAAATAAAGAATAAGGCTCAAATGACCTGCCAAGAAATCAATACTTGGTATAGGGCCATCCAAAACTTACATCACCGATAATCCTCCTCAACCTCCCAAATCGCCCTCTCGACCTTCCGCGCCCCCGCGAAAATCCTCCTCGACATCTCCGTCTCAGGCACCAACTGCCCAAACTCAATCGCATGATCCAGCAAAGCCTGATGGCTAACATACTCGTGCAGAGCCAAGAAGCTCGGAGCCCTTTCGTCGTCAGCCTCACCCTCATCATAGTCGACGCCCGCGCTCGCTCTCCGCGATGTGTCGGGCGCCATCAAGCGATAGCGCGTGCAGCGGATGAAGACCAGGTTCTGCGCCATGAGGTCGAGGTGCTCGGAGCGGTACCAGGCGTCGAGGGTCTGTTCTTCGCCGGCGGCGGGTTCGATTCCGACGGCGACGATGCAGGTTCCTTTTGAGGGGCGGGTGGGGTGGCGAGGGGCTTCGTAGGTTTGGATGAGGGTGTAGGCTTTTAGGTAGGCGCCTAGGTGGGCGGCGGGGATGGAGTCTCTTCTGCGTTGTTGTTGGTGGTGTTGTTGTTGGTCCTGTTGTTGTTGTTGTTGTTGTTGGGTCGTCGGGGGTGGTGGTGCGAGGGATTGGGGTGGGACGAATTCCACGGGCAGAGTTCCCAAGGCCTCGGTGGCGGCTGGAGAGGTGATGTCGTGGATTTGGAGGGCGAGGGCGCAGCAGCCGCCGTTCAGCGGTTTGAAAGCGGTTTGTGTCGTGCCGCTGCGGGCGTTGGGGTCGGTGTTGTGCAGATGCCAGAGGAGGGTGATGCCTGGGCCATGTTGGAGGGATGGGACTAGGAGGTCTTTGATCACGCTCTTGAGGGCGCAGGTTGTGGATGAGTGTTCTTCGGCGCCGAGGATGATCCAGGCCAGACCGGAGTTGGAGTTGGAGTTTGCATCGATGCTGCTGCTGCTTGAAGACTTGCTGTTGCTGTTGCTGTTGCTGGAGGCGTTGGGTGGAGTGGAGTCACGGGATGAGGTTGGCGATGGGGTTAACAGGGTTTGGAGGCGTCTTAGGCTGTGGCGAGGGCGGTGGAGGGTCATTTCTTACAACGACAATACTTTGTGGGAGTGAAAACGAGTGTGTTGTTGACAACTACTTACTATCAACATTGACTATGCATACCTGAAGACGACGGACGGGTCTTCTCGGGCGGGTTTGTGGAATTTTCCGTGGATTGGAAGATTGGAAAAAAGACTCTGCGACTCTCTCCCAAGCCTGTCAGCAGGAAAAGAGTGGTTCGCCAGGGAAACCTTGGACGGCAGGGCTGACTCGGCACATTTGCGGTCCGCCCTCCGACGATCGAGCCATCATCATCGCCGTACTCTGTAGTATGTAGTTACTTCACTTACATGGCCTGCCATTGGAGGCTGCAGTGGACATACAGTAACAACATGCCTCTCACACCCCTCCCGTCCAGTTCAATACGAACCGCCAAACGCTTCCTCGAACTCCCACCTGCAGTCCGCCGCAACTTCTGGTCAGCAGCAAGCACCGCGTCCGACGTCGCAAAGAAACCAGAGATCTTCGACCTTGTCTGCGTAGGCGGTGGTCCCGCAGGCCTCTCTCTCGTCTCCGCCCTGCGTTCGAACCCATCCACCCAACACCTCAAAATCGCCCTGATCGACGGTCAAGACCTGACCACATCGCGCACGCCCGGCAACGACTCTTTCTCAAATCGCTGCTCGTCTCTCACGCCCGCGTCGGTGCGCTTCTTGAAGGAGATTGGCGTTTGGAGGAGCATCAATGATCTCAGGACGCAGCGGTATCATGGCATGGAAGTGTGGGATGGCGTGAGCGGGAGCAAGATCAGTTTCGATCCTATGGACCAGACGCCCGGTCTGCTGGATTCATTGGCGGCGCTGGTACCAGGATCTCGCTTCTCGGCTAGCAGGAGAAAGTACGAGACGGGCGACCCGAATGTTGTTGCGACCATGTGCGAAAACGGGAACCTGACGGCCGCGCTGCTGCAGGAGTTGAAAGAGGCTCAGGGCGTGGAGATGCTGGACAAGACGAAAGTCGAATCGATACAATACGGGCCTGAACCTGAAAGCGAAGATGCGCCAGATCTCTCTCAATGGCCCATCTTGAATCTGCCCGACAACCGCCAGCTCGCCGCCCGCCTCCTCGTGGGTGCAGACGGCGCCAACAGTCCTGTCAGGCAGTTCGCCGACATCCCCTCTCACGGCTGGGACTACGGCCAACACGGCGTCGTAGCAACCGTCACCCTCGACACATCCTTCCAGTCCTCGGCCCTACGAACAGCATACCAGCGCTTCCTCCCCACCGGCCCCATCGCCCTCCTCCCTCTCCCAGACAACAAAGCAAGCATAGTCTGGAGCACAACCCCCGCCCTCGCCACCCAACTCAAAGCCCTCTCTCCCGCCGACTTCGCCGCAATGGTCAACGCCGCTTTCCGCCTCCTCACCACCGACATAGCCTTCATGCTCACCCACCACGACACCATCCCGCCAGCCTCCGAACTCGCCTGGCGCGAGTCAAACACCGACAGCGCCGCCCTCGGCTTGCCCGCTTCCTTCCCCCGCATCGCAGAAGTCCAACAGGGAAGCGTCGCCTCGTTCCCGCTGCGAATGCGACACGCAGACACCTACACCTCGCACCGCGTGGCTCTGATCGGCGACGCAGCGCACACCGTGCACCCCCTCGCAGGGCAAGGCCTCAACCTCGGCCTAGCGGACGCGGAAAGCCTGGCCCAGTCCATCGCGCACGGCATGGAGACCGGCATGGACATTGGCAGCTGCTGGTGTTTGGACGGCTACAACGCGGACCGGTGGGCGAAGAATAACGCCATGCTGGGGGTGGTGGATAAGCTGCAGAAGCTGTATTCTGCTGGCTCGGGGCCTGTTGTTTGGGGGCGGAGTCTGGGGTTGGGGTTGGTTGATCGGTTGGGGGGGTTGAAGGGGGTGTTGATGGGTGCGGCTGCTGGGTCTAAGTAAGTAAGTGAGCGGCGGAATGGTAAAGGTTGCTGTATTTTTTATGTGTAATTCAGAATCATGTATATCAATAATTAGATCGAGAGAGAGAGTGTGAGAGAGAGAGAGAGAGAGAGAGAGAGAGAGAGAGAGAGAGAGAGAGAGAGAGAGAGAGAGAGAAAAGCAATACCCAATCCATCCATCCATCCTCACTGGCTGGGTTTTCAAAAGTACATACTCTGATCACTCCCACCTACATAGATACCCAAACAACAGCCAACATCTACACGTACCGTACTCTGATCGATGAAGATAACGTTACATCCCAAGAAGCAGCCAGCTGAGGCGATGGATCGATCGAGCGGCGCGGACTTCTGGAAGGCGGAGTGGGATGGTGGATGGTGGGCCGGTCATTTCTGTTCCTGTTCTTGTCTGCTACTGTACTGTTGGTTAGGACTGGAGATGTGGAGGTTTCGGGTTTGGATCCATGGTGAGTAAGGGGAGGTAAAGTACAGTTCTTGCTGTGTGTAGCCGCGCCTTATGTTGTCCCCGGTTGCAAGCGTCGCGGACTTGTGTTAATCTATGTCTGTGGTGAAGGTTTGTGGACCGTACTTTTGTCTGCTGTGTATCGGCCGCTGTCGGAATGAGACTGCTCTCGTTGCGTTCCGGTGACGGTTTATCTGTAGTCTGTTTGATTCTCGCGCGTGGCGTCTGGTATCAGTATGGGTGTATCTGGCGCAATTCGCAAAGTCAATCAGTCAGATGGCCAAGAAGAAATGCGCACGTCAGCCCGACAAATGTAACCGTGAACCTCTGTCGACACCAGCAAACAGCCAACGGAAACTACGCACTTCAACATCATAGGCAAGGACGACTAGAAACGTCAACGAACAATTTCACAAAAGAAAAACTACTGTAGCATTGCGGGAGCATTATTCTCGAATCTCCAGCTATATACATACATTCCGCTCCTACTACTCAAAAATAAAAAAAACGCTTTCACATCTTTCTTTTTTTGATTACTTCTCTACTCCTCGGAAGCGGCGGCACCAGTGATAATCTCGACCAACTCGCCGGTAATGACGGCCTGGCGAGTGCGGTTGAACAGAATCTGGAACTTGTTGATCATCTCGCCGGCGTTCTTGGAGGCGTTGTCCATGGCGTTGCGGCGGGCAGACTGCTCGCAGGCGTGACCCTCGGCAAGAGCCCAGAAGAGGGAGTTGGCCAGGGCGTACTCGCGGAGGCTGGGAAGGACGGCCTCGTCGATCTCAAAGGAAGAGAAGTTGGCTGGATTTGGATGTTAGTCTTGTAGTTGTATACCCTCCGAGACATCTCAATCCAACATACCAGACTCCTTGATGGCCTCCTCGGAGAAAGCCTCAATGATGGTGGGCTCGTAGCTGGTGGCGTTGATGAACTTGTTGTACAGGATCTTGATGCTGTCGTACTGTGTGTCGAGGAGGCACAGCTGGTCGGCGATGGCGGTCGCATCGGCGAAGGTCGGGACAGCCTTGCCGACACCAGAGAAGCTGAGGACCATGTTCTTGGGGTTGCTCCTGCTCATCTGAGCCTTGCACTTCTCGCCGAGAACGGCGATGTCGATGTCGCTGGGCAGCTTGCCGTCGGTGAGGGCCCTGCGGACGTAACGCGACATACCAGAGTGGATACCACCACAGAGGCCCTTGTCGGAGGAGCACATGACCAGGAGTGTCTTCTTGCCCTCGCCATCGGCGGGCTCGGTACCGGCCTCCTCGAAAGTCTTTTGCGAGGTCTTTCCGTAGACGATGGACTCGTTCATGGCCTTCTGGGCGCGGGTGAGCTTGGTCGAGGCGACGATCTTCATGGTCTTGGTGATCTTCTCGATGTTGCGGATGGACTTGAGACGGCCCTCGATCTCACGGAGAGTGGCATAGTTGGCGGACTGAGCGACGAGAGGGGCGGAGACGGGCGCAGGGCTGTAGGTTGGATGTTAGTAGCTGGTATTGGTAGTGGTAGCGGTAGCAATGGGCGCGCGATGAGCATCCGGGAGTGGTAGGGCGCGCGAGGATTGCAAGAGTCGAAACATACCGCAGCGCGGCGGCACCAGCCCTGAAGGCGGGACGGGCAGCTCTGGACAACATGGCGAGGAGTGTGTTGGTGGATGGAGGGGAGGGGAGAGGGTATACGATGCGCAATTGCTACAGCCGTCACCAGGTTGAAGTCGGGCAGGAGAAGCCAAAGAGCTTGGCCCGTTCCTTCCGACCTGCGGCTAATTCCGCGGTATTCTTGCACGTGACATCTCGACCTGGAGAGACTTGAGATGGCCTGCAGCAATTGTTGGTTTTTGCCTTTGTTGCCTTGCCTCCTCGTCGTGCATTACTTTCATATTTCCCGTTTATGTACCAACATTCCTTCAAACGCGCATCTCAACAATCTCTCTCTCCCTCACATCAATCACGTTAACAACTATTTCACTCTTCACCACCTCTCTGCGTCGCCTCGGCCTAGGCCGCTTCACGCGTCTCCATACACGCTTGCCTGCATACCATTGTCAATACTACCACCACCACCACCATCCACTTCCGCCTGCAACACCCTCGAGGAAGCACGAGTCTCAATCACGTGTGCCCTGGCCGTACATCAACATGTCGAGCTCTGAAGATGACAAGCCGTTAGTCAAAGGTTCGTTCACTACACGTATCAATCACATGCATGCACGCGTTCTATCAGGAGTGACGCAGTCGTTTGCTGGCTGGCCACCTCAGCTGAGCCGCTGTTTTGACTAAGTCGCGGCTCACCTGAGTGGGGACTTGGTCAAAATTTGCCTCCCCCAGCCTCACTTCCATCCCTCTGCACCTCTTCACATTGCACTTCTGCCTTATCCGCTTATCACATCCTCTCCTCCCATACCACACCACCCTCTTGCATAAATTGCGCATCGTTTGCGACTACTCTTGCACCTCGACTAACACAACTCGCCTCAGCCAAGTCGAACGCGACCATACCCCAAGCTCTCGACGCGGCCATGGACAAGGCGAATCCTACCACCGACGATGTTCAACCCGGCATCAGCATGGCCTTCGGTCCCCTCGACGGTGACAACATGGACGTCGACAAGCCCGCGACCAACGGCGCATCCGCGAACGGAAAGCGCAAGGCTTCGATGACGAATGGCAAGACATACAAGGATGCTTCGGACTCGGAGAGTGACGATGTCCCACTGGTACGTGCTGCAAATCTCTCTTGAAATCTCGTGCGCCTGGCACAACGCTGACCTCTCCAAAGCAGAAGCGTCGCAAGACTTCCGTTCCAGCCGATTCCGACGACGATGACGTGCCATTGGCAAAGAAGGGTGGCCCGATCAGAGCTACAGCGCATCAGATCGGCGAGGATTCCGACGACGACGTCCCACTAGGCCAAAAACTTCAAAAGGAAAAGGCGGCCATCCAGAAGCAAGCCGAGAAACAGGCGCCAGCCGCGCGCAGGGCCTCCAAATCCGCCGAAGCAAAGCGAAAAGCCGTGAAGAAGGAAAGCGACAGCGATGACGACGACAAACCTCTGACAAAGGCCAAAAAAGCGGCGCCGAAGAAACAGGCGAATGGCGCAAAGAAAGTCAAGAAGGAGGAGTCAGATGACGATGATGCGCCTCTGAAAAAGAAAGCTCCCGCTGTGAAAAAGGCAAAGGCCGCGCCTGCTGCGGCAAAGGGCAAAGCCAAGGCGGCTGCAAAAGAAGAAGACCAAGAAGAAGGCGAAGAAGGAGAGGAGGAATATCGCTGGTGGGAGGACCCTACCAAAGGAGATGGCACCACCAAATGGACTACCCTGGAGCACAACGGTGTCGTATTCCCTCCGGAGTACGAGCCACTTCCACCAAATGTCAAGATGCTTTACGACGGTGTTCCCGTCACGCTGGACCCCCAGGCCGAAGAGATTGCGCACGCTTTCGGTGGCATGCTCAACTCCACTCACAACGTCGAAAACCCGACCTTCCAGAAAAACTTCTTCTCTGACTTCAAGGAAATGCTAGATAAGACGGGCCACGCGAAAGACAAGGACGGCAACAAAGTCAAGATCCTCAAATTCGAAAAGTGTGACTTCAAGCCCATTTTCAACCACGTCGACGCAGAACGACAGGCGAAGAAGAGTCTACCGGCTGCGGAGAAGAAGGCGTTGAAAGCCGCCAAGGACGAAGTCGAGGCGCCTTTCCTGTACTGCATGTGGGACGGTCGCAAGCAAAAGGTTGGCAACTTCCGTGTTGAACCTCCAGGCCTTTTCCGTGGACGTGGCGAGCACCCCAAGACTGGACGCTTCAAGAAGCGCGTCACGCCCGAGCAAATCACCATCAACATCGGCAAGGACGCCATGGTTCCTAAGCCACCAGACGGACACAAGTGGAAGGAGGTCAAGCATGATCAAGAGGGTACTTGGCTCGCCATGTGGCAGGAGAACATCAACGGCAACTACAAGTATGTCATGCTGGCTGCCAACTCCGATGTCAAGGGACAGAGCGACTACAAGAAATTCGAAAAGGCGCGTGAACTGAAGAAGCACATCGACAACATCCGCAAGGACTACCACCGCGAGCTGAAGTCGGAAGTTATGGCTGAGCGCCAGCGTGCCACTGCTGTGTACCTGATCGATCAGTTTGCTCTCCGTGCTGGTAACGAGAAGGGCGAGGATGAGGCAGACACTGTCGGCTGCTGTTCCCTCAAATTCGAGCACGTCACTCTGCGTCCGCCAGAGACGGTCATCTTTGATTTCCTCGGCAAGGACTCCATCCGATTCTACGACGAGGTCAAGGTCGACCCACAAGTGTTCAAGAACTTGAAGATTTTCAAGCGCTCGCCCAAGAAGGAAGGCGATGAGGTCTTCGATCGACTCACCACGTCTGGCCTGAACAAGCATCTTTCAAATTACATGCCTGGTCTTACTGCCAAGGTCTTCCGTACCTACAACGCCTCCTGGACAATGGCCAAGCTGCTGGAAAAGATGAAGTCAACGGGAACCATCGCGGAGAAGGTCAAGGACTACAACAACGCCAACCGTGAAGTCGCCATCCTCTGTAACCACAAGCGTACCGTTGCCGCTGGCCACTCGCAGACAATGGAGAAGATGGAGGACAAGATCAACGGCATGCGATACCAGCAATGGCGCATCAAGCAGATGATGCTCGACCTGGACCCCAAGCTCAAGAAGAAGAAGGGTGCCGATTTCTTCGCCCTGCCGGAGGACCTCGAAGGCGACTGGGTGAAGGAGCACCAGGCTCTACTCGTTGAACAAGAAAAGAGCAAGATCCAGAAAAAGTTCGACAAGGAGAACGAGAAGCTGGAGGCCGAGGGCCAGAAGCCCATGAAGGCCAAGGAACTTCAGGACAGGATGGCAGTCGCCACCGAGCTCGAAGCCAAGTTCAAGAAGGAGCTCAAGACCGGCAAAGTCGAGGCTGAGGGCAAAGGTCCCTCGGTCGCCAAGTTCGAGACCCAGATCGAGAAACTGGACCAGCGGATCGCCACGGCTAAGACCCAGAGCGAGGACCGCGAAAACAACAAGGAGGTCGCGCTGGGTACTTCCAAGATCGTGAGTCTTTCCTGCTTCCCCTGATTGTGCTGTTGATATTCAGTTGCTAACATGTCATCTAGAACTACATCGACCCTCGCCTGACTGTCGTCTTCACCAAGAAGTTCAATGTTCCTATCGAGCGCTTCTTCTCCAAGACGCTGCGCGAGAAGTTCGACTGGGCGATCAAGAGTGTTGATGAGGATTGGGAGTTCTAGACGGGTCACACCACATGATTGTGTGAATGCCACAATTGGCTTGAGGACAGTCACCAACAGCCCTCCTAGTAGAAGTGGCAGCAGCGTCGAAAACGATTCTGCCCGAAATCCATGCAAGCCTCTGATTTGATTTGCACAGCTTCAACAAAACAGCTCGATGCTCAGAATCGCTAGCACTGGGACAAGTCCACAACAACAACGACAGACACAGCAAGCAAACAAACAGCCACCACCGTGGTTCTTACTATCTGAAAACCCGAAGGCGTGGATGGAACTGGGGAACGGGGAATCGGGAAGGATAATGGCGCTTCTGGCAACACAGCCTGCCTGCCTGCCTGCCTGCCTGCAAACCACAGAATAGAGCTTGTAGGACTACGGAAGTTATAGAAGGGGGCTTGGCTCTGTTCTGTTCTCTCTGTGTTATTATCATAATTGACATCATCATCATCATCATCATCATCATCAACTACAAGTACAAGCCGCGATTTCTTAAGGAATGCCCCAACTCTCACTTCTCGACAGACCTTTTCGATCCAATTCGGATTATTTTGTGCGAACACCAAGAAGAACATTTTGATCATAAATTTCCGGTTTTTTTTTTGGTTTTTTGTATGTAAATATCTCAAACTCAAGCAAAAGGAAATGGCTCGTTCTCATCGAGCTGACTTAGAGGCCTCTACCTCAATTTCTGCTTGCATTTGCGCTGCTAATTCGGCTTCGGTTGAAACGAGAGGCGATAGCTGCGGCTGCGTAGAGCTCGGGGCTTCATTAAGTGATAGCATACATGTAGCTTCGTTGAGAACGAGTAATAATGGCAGCGACGATAGCAGCGAAGATGGTATCTACATGTACAGCTGTATTGAATGAGAGGCACGCGTTGGTATTCGGCTCGCACCATACGAAGATCTGAAAAGGTCTGTTGAAAAGTGAGAATTGGGGCATTCCTTAGAAATCGCGGTACAAGCACTTCCAAAAATCAAATGTCCATAGATCTGATTTGCATCGATCGATCAATCGATTGATCAATTGGTTAAGTTACCTCCTTCCCACCCAAACATACATACATACATACAACGAAACCATCCCCCACCTAACATAATCTGTAGGTACCTACCATCTTTCATTACCAAGTCAAAAAAAAAAAAAGCATCACGCCACAATATTCCGTCCCTCCCATGTGCACACACACTCTCTCGCCTCGATCCTGCGAGGTGGTAGGGTGGCCAGTATTAGTAGTAGTATGTAGTAGTAAGTATGTAGGTAGTAGTCCCACCACCACCATGACAGTACAGTACAGTAATGTGCAAGTACAAGTACAAGTACAAATACACTCTTGTTCCAACCCTCCCTCTCTCGTGCCGTGTCCAAAACTCCCCCGGGGGCCTGGACATTCATGCATCACCAACCCCAACCTCATCTTCAATTCCAATTCCAACAACGCGAATACTCCTCTTAATCTCCCCCCTCCTCTTCTCGGCCCTGGCTTCCCGTCT
>Ga0265797_10012673_pt1 | contig 10295 bp, 5 predicted proteins | sample P2T30metagenome_FD_192433 | JGI IMG/M metagenome (GOLD analysis project Ga0265797, IMG submission 192433) | Plant litter microbial communities from East Loma Ridge, Irvine, California - P2 T30 | ecosystem: Environmental > Terrestrial > Plant litter > Unclassified | place: USA: California... | reverse complement strand
AGAGTAAAATTCCAAGTTGTGCAGCCAGTTGCCACGGGAAGGGACCCAGACTGCGAAGTCATTAACACTGGTGCTAGGATTGTCTCCAAAAGCGTTCACACGGCTAAAAAAGCCACTGACAGCGAGGACATCTTCAGGGGTATTTTCTGTAATGTTGAGCGAGAACGGTACCAAGTACAGAACGACACCATCGACACCAGCTCCGAGGGGCCGCCATTGGTTGTTAGAGAAGGCAGCAACTCCACCTAGACCGGGCACGCTGTTGTCTGCTGTGTTGGTGAAGTTACCACCCACATACAGCGTGCTATCATTGTGGAACAGAGTCATAACCTGATTGTTCAGTCCCTTACCCGGAAGGGCAGTTGGCTCTTTGGCGCCTTGTTGAATGGAGAAGATGTTGTTGCGATCATCGCTGCTGTTGAAAGATCCACCAACATACAGGGTTCGGTCTCCAGTGGCGATGCTAGTGACGAGAGCCTTCTCGCGAGGCGTGAGGCTGGCACCGGCAGCGTTGATGACCGAGTCCGAAAGGTTGTCTGCGTCAACAGTCTTGCCAGGCTGGTATTCAAACAGGCCGTTCAGGTTGCCAGAGGTAGCCTTTAAGAGCGTGAAACGCACCCTCTGTGCGACAACAGTCAAGGGACCAGGCCCCTGTCCGGCTGATGGCTGAAGGATGATTTGCGGGCGGGAGCTCTTGGTGGCATCGATGAAGCCGTTGAAGACTTCATCATACTTGTCGAAGTTGTTCGTTTGCCAGAGCTCGTGGCTCTGAATTTCACCATCCATGACTGCTGTTACATTTACTCGGCCGCGGGTACCACAGGTGCCATCACCCTGGCATCCAGGAGTGTAGATGGTAACCGAGTAATTGCCAGACTGCCTGATGTCAGGGAGGAAAGTGGCGCTTGTCGAAGTGGTGTCGATGGGATTGCCCTGGAGGACTGTCGTGAGGTACTCAGAGAAGCTCTGGTGTGATGGTGTAACTTGCCAAGAGCCAGTCGTGGTCGATGTTGACCTTGAGGCGGTAGGGCTACAGTTCTGAGGTTCATTGAAGTCGTTAACTGCATAGGAGTACATAGCTGGCGGGGGAGGGTTAGCATCACAAACTGGAAATGGGTAGAGCAAGGCCACTCACCATCCTGGAAAAGCTGGATGCCGTTTAGACCAGCTCCAGCGCCCCACCAGTCCGAGATGTCGAGTCTGAAAGCGTTCATGCCGACGACGTTGACAAAGGTAAAGTCCTGAGCAGTAGTGTTGCCCTCGGGTAGGGGACATGTAGCGTCACAAAAGGCCTTTTGTCCAGTAGTAGGGTCGGTATAAGTCAAGTTCAAGATGCCACCGTCTGGAAGTGCTGTAAAGCGAAAGGTCTTGCTGCCGCGGCCCTGGAAGTCGGTGTTGAACAGCCTCAAGCTGGTTGGCTCGAAACCGAAGCCAAAGTTGGCCCTCCAGAATCCAGGTGACCGGTCAGCCAACAGCCAGGTGGAACCGGGGCCCTGGGTTGTGAAGTCGGGTTTGCAGGCAATAGTTTTGGGGTCTGATAAGCCGTCGAGACCGGAACTAGTCTGAGCCGAGATGTCTGCGTTAGAAATGGGGATGGTCTGGGTGTTGTTCTCGCTAGAGACGATTGACGCGTTTCCGCCTAGGCCATTGAACTCTCCGCCGAATATTATGTTGTTATTAGAGGCGCGGGTGATGGAGTGCACGGGGCCGTTGAAGCCGTTGAAGGACAGTGGTTGCCAACCGTTCTTCCATACGAGTGCGTTGGTCGAGTTGACGCCCGAAAGGCTTCCTCCAACATAGACCTGGCCCCCGTCTCGGTCGCAGTAGAGGGCGTTGATGGACCCGCTGAGGCCTTCGACAGCCTGGACGTTACCATTGGCGGGGTCAAGCAGGGCAATGCCTCCGGGCGTGGGCATGTCGCCAACTCCAGTAAAGTTTCCTGCAAACACGACTCGTTCGGCGCCATTGACTTGCAGGGAGCACATGGCCTTGATGTCGGCATCGGTGACGTTGATGGTGGCAAAGACGCCATTGGGGTAGCGGGCAAGCAGTGCGCCATTGCGGCCGGGGTACTGCTGGCTCTGGCCTTCATACTGGTACAATGATATCGAGTCAAAGTCTCCGGTGAAAGCTATCCTGCCTAGGTCATCGAGGTTGAGATTAGGGCTTGGGACCTGCTTGAACGTGTATGCAGTTGTTTGCGAGGCCACAAGCAGTGAAAGGGCGAGCTTGCCAGCCGCGGTGCGCAGAAGGGCAGCGAATGACTCCTTCATGGCAGCGATGGGTAACAAGGCGGGTTAGAATAATAGTGTATCGTATACGACGAGAGGGTCGAGAGCAATTGTTATGAAGGAGGGCTGGCCACGGTAGGCATGGAGACGGACGGACGGGCGTCGTGGACGGGGCGGCAGGTGCGGTCTGCGCAAGGTCGTCGCGGTTGTTGTTGGATTGGGTGAGCAGGACGTGAGCTGGACGTGAGCTTCCCGTTGAGCTCGCGTCACGGGTGGTGAGCGTGGCAGGGGCTGCGGGCGCGCGCGCAGGCCGTGGGCGATGGGGGTTTATTAGGTGGGAGATGGCAGGTGCGAGGGCTTGCGTGTCGGTCGCTGCTGCAATCCAGGGCTTCGCGGGTGAAGAGCGGCCGGGGCAGTGTTTCTTGGCGCACGGTGAATGGGTGTGTGTGTGAGTGTGGTAGGGGGGTATATTAAGTGCCGTGTGCTTGCGGCGTTTGGTGTGCTTTGTGGTTTTCTGGATTCTGAAACGAATGACTGCGGTGAGAGGATACGCGTTGGAAGAGAGGGTGTATGGGCGCCGCCTTCCCGTCGTGACACTGCTTTTGGGAGAGTCGTGTCCGAGAAGCCGTCGAGTGCGTCAAAGGGGCGGCCTGGGACCAGAACTGCAATTGTCGGGCCCGGGTGCGCTGATGCTGCTGACGGCGAGTGTGGGCCGAGTTGGCCGAGCGACGTCCGCTGATTGGCGGGGAATGCGCGCTAGGCGACACCGGGCGTAGGCCTGCAGCTAGCGCGGATGTGAACGGGCGACGGTGAATGTCGATTCGATGGCACGATGACGCCTAAGATTGTATTCTCCTCGACAAGTCTGCTGCGAGCGAGCGCGCTGGTCGTCTCGGATAGCCGTTGACTGTGAAAAGGAAAGACGGAGACTTGGCCTCGTCTCTCTCCCGCGCCCAGCCACGCCCCCTTTACCCGGCGAGGCGGACACTTGATAACGTCCGCTACACAGCCGCTGCAGGGCACTGCTTCGCATTTACCGCTACCTTGCGCCCTACAACTCCCGGGACAAGTACCACGCTCTCTCGCTCTCTCTCTCCAAACGCTTTGTGCGTCTGCACCCGACTTCTTTTTACATCATCATCATCATGCCACCGCTGCCACTGCCCGCTGTCTCGCACCTACGTCACTGCTCTCTCATGGCAACGCACCCTTCCAGGCCCTTCGTTGTCCCTCCAGCACCCTTGCAGACGGCATTGAAGTCTGAGGCCCAGATCTAACCCCCCCATCTGCAACATCGGCCCATCTCGCGATTGTACTGTAGCAATTTCCGCCTTGGTCCATGTTGACACGCAGCCTTGACACACCCACACTTTCGTTGCCCTCGGTGCGCCGCGCCATCGCAATCTATCAATGTGGTCCTCGCCATGTGAATGCCAGTGCGGCTGATCGCCGCGATGACTTGTCAAGATCATGACGCAAGGCCGCCGTCTCTTTGCAAGCCTTGCCCGTATCGCTGTCAGGGCCGTTGACAGCGTGTTTCACAATCCATCCTGGCCCGCTTCCAAGGCCCAACCGTCGGTGCCTAGCCTTGTCTCAAGCAAAACTGTGCAGTTCCGCCCACGTCCGGCCCGCGCAAACCAAAATAGCCACGACGCCTTACTCGCCTAGAGAGTACGTGGTCGAACATGTGCTGGTTGCATCAGGTGAGGCGTGGTGACTGTGGCGTTCGCGCCACAAAACATCGTAAGGGTGTATCCACGCCCAAAGGCCAATGCTGCCGTGGTTGCAAAGCGCACGGCGAATGAAGCGAATAAAGAGAGATGCTTTATACGTTACTATACTACCACGGCCTGGTTTCAATCTACCATCTATCCTCAGGTCCTTACCATGTCCAAACCAGGTGCAGACGCTAGCCTGAGGCAGCAAAACATCACGCCGTCCCGACCATACATCTAACCTGATGCGACCGGCGCTTCCTTCTCAACATCTGCAACCCTATCCTTATTCACAAACCCCATCTCAGTCTCATTTGCGACGTTCATGTCATAAGCCTCAACAAACCAACTGCCAAGCAGAGCCACAGCGCTGAACACCACCATAACAATCCATATGTACTTGAGCGCGTCCGTGTAACTCTCCCTCAGTTGTTCCTTCATCTCTCCGGCAGGCATATCCTGGATGATCTTGACCAGACCTGCAGCGTCTCGGGAATACTCGCCCGCCAGGTCAGCGAGAAGAGGAAAAGTAAGCATCTTCTTCCTCATCTGGTTCTGGAAGATGACACCGCCAATGGCGACACCAAGCGTTTGACCAAAGGCGCGAAGAAAAGAAAACATGTTCGCGGCGTAGGCCTGGTCCTGAGCCGTCACTGAAGCTTGCACTGCCAAGGCCATTGCGGGAAATAGAATGCCTGTTCCAGCGCCACCCACTAGGTTTAGAAAGATCCACGCGACAGTTGAAGTATTGGGCTTGAGGACAATCAAGAGGCCCATTCCCACTGTAGCCAGGACCCATCCCGCACGGTTTGCCCAGCGGTATTTACCCGTCATGGCAATGGCAATGCCTGTTCCAACCGAAGCTGGTGCAACAGTAAATGTCCATGGGAACAATGCAACCCCGGAGAGTATTGGGCTAAACCCCTTCACAGCCTGAAAATACAGGGGAAGATAGTAGAGAATACTCCAGAGGATGATGCCGTGAATGACTGTAGAAGCGTAGAGGATTGCGGCCGATTTGGTCTTGAACACCGAGGTGCGAATGAGCGGATTGGAGGCAAACAGCTCGATGTATACAATAAAGGCAATCAAGCCAGCCGCAGAAACGACAAGGGGCACAAGCGTACGCCAGGAATCCCAAGCATACTGAACTCCGCCCCAGGTGACAGGAATCAAGAAGCCGGTCATGGAAGCGAGGAATAACACCATACCGACCCAGTCAACCTGCCGGAGCTTGGTAAGGAAGGCGCCGTGTTTCTGGTTAAGCTTGAGGAAGATTGTAACCATGACAGCACCAACGCCGATGAAGGGTAGATTGATCCAGAATATCCAACGCCATGTGACGTTCTGTGCGAAGCCACCACCTGAGGACTGTTAGTAATGACTCTGTCACCCCAAGGAACATTACTCACCAAGAAGAGGCCCTCCAACAGTACCGATTGCCCACATAACTCCGAAGAAACTGAGCCAACTTCCTCGCTCGCGAAGAGGCACAGTATCGACAACAACCATTTCAGTCAAACATAGTATGCCGCCACCTCCGACACCCTGGATAGACCGGCCGACTAGGATGACAGTAAAGTTTTTGGCCAGGGCGGGTATGATCGACCCGGCTAGAAAGAAAACCAGGCTGACGTATATCAGAGACTTTCTCCCAAATATATGTGAGAAGGATCCAAGGACGGGCTGAAAAACGGTCGAAGTGAGCAAGAAGGCAGTCCCGCTCCAGAAAGCTTCAATCGCGGTTCCGCCTAATGCTTTGGCCATGATCTAAATCTTGTCAGTGTAGCCTGGAAGCTTTCATGTTTGTAGACGTACCGGAAGTGCGACTGATATCGAAGTCGCGTCCAGTGCAGCCATGAGAGTAATGACACAAAGACTGCCAAAAGCAGCCATGAAACGCCATCCGGGTTTGAACTTCTCCGGGCTCGGTGCTTCGACTTTCTCTGGTGTCTCATCACTCAGAGGCCTTGATTGAGGTATTTCTGGGTTCAAGTTGTCCATGATGGACTGCGGTGAAGGGGTTGACATGGTGCCGTTGGCTGTGAATAGAGTACGACGAAGGCTGAAGTGTATATTGAAGATGTATACCAGGCCGATGCTATCCTGCTTACGCTGTTACACTGTTCAGCCTGGCTAGCGCTTACTGGGATGAGTACTTCTGTTCAACGAGACGCCGATATCAAGATATATATGCTTCATGTCCAGACTGTAGAACTTAATAATCGGACGAAGCCCTCCGTCCGAAAAAGGCGGCTGAGCAAAAAGACATGTTTTTTTTTACTGCGGAACAACATTTGATCCAAAACGCCGTCGTCCGGTTCTGTAAACTCAGCCTCATGACACGGCTCCAGATTGTGGTAGGGCTACAATGATGACAGCCTACATTACACCACCCAGCTGTTCTGCATATGCTAGATGCGCCAATAATGATTTGCATCAAACGCCTTGTCAGATTCTAGATGCGAGATTGTGCTAAGGCGTAAATGGGCTGCATGTGTTGCGATGCTAATCGCCGAATCACCAAGTGTTGAGACGGGGAGTTGTTCACCCGACCCTGCACGCCTGATATGTCGGGCTTCGTAGTCACTCCGGATATCTCCTGGTAAGACCGTTGCTTAGGGCCGTGGCTTTCAAGTTGCCAACAAGAACAATAGATCGGGAAAGAGCGCTTATGGTGCTGCAAGTATCATGAGGTCGAGACAGACTGTAGGCTACATGCAGATCATGGAAGCTTGGCGTCATCGGAAGAGGATGCATCGCCAGCCCTGTAACGCTGATCCTTCATCCATCATCTTCTCAAGGGTTTGCTATCTCTCTGCAAGCTTTACGCACGGGGCTTACCTTGAATTTCCATGGGTAATGAAGACCTTTTGTGCTGATCGCATGTTGAGCTTGGAAGCCACGCGACTGGATGTGACCTGAGTATTACCCCTCGAACAAGCGTCTAAAAGATTCACATCACTGTTGATAGTAGAGAAAAAGATATCAAGAATATAGGGATGCATTCTGTGGGTAAATCAGTTGTTGCCCGGCTGGGCATGTGGCCGTTCGCGTCCTGCATTCCAGAACCACACTTCAACCTTTGTTCCCAGCAAGGTACTCTGGAGCGGCTCCGCTTCCGTCAGTCAACACGTGCTATCCCTAACGGCACTTTTCTTTGTTTAGTAAACTTCTAGAATGGATTTCGTGGCAAAAACTGCATTTTGACTGCCTACAACTGCTTGCGATAGTAAAGGTATGGGAAACGAAAGGCAGGTGCATCTTCCGTCTCCGGTCAAGCATCGCATTTTATGGTCATCGCCGCTTAGGGGCATGGAGCGACCCGTACAATCATTCAAATCCTTCATTCGGGCAACACCCGCAAGACCGGGAGCTGGGAACGACAAACCTTTGCCACCAACACCATCCGATCCATCCTTGCCACCATTATCACTACCGCCCCTACCAGACCCCCCAGAGCGTTCTCTCAACGACATATCTTGGGAAGCGCCTATTGAGTGGGAATCACCTAACCAACTGTCTCCATCAGACTCGATGTTTGCAGTTCGCACCTACTCCCCTCTCATATCGGAACCATCTCCTGGTTTCTCCAGTATGCAGGCAGAATCTGATTCTTGGCCATTCGAGGTCAATGCTCTTGAACAACCACGACTGTATCCCATACAGGAAGCCTCCATGCTTCGACCAAAAACTCCACCACGTCACCCTCAAAGACTCTCGCCTCTACAAACACCAACAACTGGCAGTGATCCAAGTTTCCCGAAATTGCGACAGAATCAAAGCGACCATCTTGCAGTTCCATCGCCAGATCTACGAGCGGCAAACTCGTTTCCAAACTCCCCCACGGAGCTGCGGCTGCAGACGACTGAAATAAGCTCTGCCAACCTCACCTATCGAATGTCGGATGCATCGACAAAAGCAAAGGCCTACGCTTCTCTTGGAATAGGTTCACCGAGAAATACAAAAACCGAGTGGGAGGATTGGTCCGACATGCCACATGCTGATAGTGATACACCGACACTCCAATCTTTGCGGGGACAGAAGCTACCGCCGCTCACTATGAACCCAATCACCGATAATGAAGTACATGGGCTCGATACTTCCGCATTGAGCGAGCAGATGCAGATTTTGAGCTTCTCTCAAGATTACCACAACGTGTTGGCAGACCAGTATCACGAATCAAGCGCTAATTCCTCAGGAGGACCAGTAGGTTCACCTTCCAAGACAGCACCTCTGACGGACATCCACGTACCGAATACAAAACGCATAGCGAACGAATATGAGCTACTCCCAGAACCCCTGGTGTGGAGAAAAGAGCTGGATCACGAAGCTTCGCATAGTGTCCCCGTAATCCCATTATCGAGCACATCGCCAACAGCCAAATTCCGCAGCAAGCATAACAGAATAGCCTCGTGGAAATCATTACGCCACCTCAAAACCAGTGACAAGAGAAGATCTAGCGATGAGGAGGATCTTGCACACTTTTCAAGTGATTCTACGATTCCGCACCGCAAGGATATTGCCGGGAACAGAGATAGCCCATTGAGGGGTGGCAGACACATACCTAACATCATAACACATGCTAGGGTCTTGAGATTGAACAAACGACGCGCAAGAGGTAACAATGTACTGAATATGAAAGGGGCTCTTCCCACTTCCCCGGATCCTACTTCTACTTCTACAAAACCAAGACAGCCCAGTCCTTTGATTCGGCTACCTGGAGGGTTTGCTCTAGTGCGACAATCACCGTCCGTTACACCCCAACAAGAAGCTCCAAACGTCCACAGTGTCTCTCGACTCGACGACGACATACAAAACGACCAAAATATAGGGTCTCCAGTCTCTGCATCTGCATCCACCGTCCCATGGCGACGATCATCATGGTATAGCCAGTATTCACACGCGTTTGTCGCCCCTACAACAGCAATCAGCCAGGAATCACGCAGATCGTTTGGCTCCCCTCAGCCACAACCTAGATCCAACAGCTCCTCTACGCCGACATCTCCACTTGCGCACGGAACTACCCTCCCCCATACACCATCCTTTTTCAACCCTCCGTATGCGCCAAACCCACCCCCTATACCGTCCTTGTTCCCCTCATACGAAGCTCGGAAGAGCATTCCACAGGACAATATAGATGCAGATGCAGTCACAGAGGAGGATTCGCTCGGCCGCGGCATCATGAACAAAGCACGTGATATGCGTGACGCATGGAGGAGGCACCAGAAAGAAGTCAAGCACGATAAACTCAAGCAGAGTATTAGAGTACTTGGTCCCACTGATTTAACAGCAGCAGCGACCGGCTACGTCAAACAGGAACGTAGGCGAAGGGGTGGTGGTGAAGGCGAAGGCGAAGGCGAAGGCGAAGAATCAGGTAGAAAACCAGGGTACATGGTGTCTGGATCTTGGTAAATCACACACAGAATGGACTTTTTGTACCACAAGGATCGAATGGGGAAAGGAAAATTCAGATGCACTATAAGGAAATGAAAACGATGGTGCTATCTCGTCTTATCGGTCTAAACATACACACAACACACCTTTTTGTTGTTGTTTTTCAAACAGCCCACACCTCCCTTCTCGTCCTCCACCGCCAGACCCTCTGCCTAATCCTCCACCGAAACGCATACAAGCACACCAACAACACAATCCCAAACGCCACACTACCGCAAACCTTCCAATAGTACTCTTCCGTTCTCTCGGTATCGATGATACCCTTGAGATTCATGCCAAAGTACGATGTGAAGAACGACAGAGGCAAAAACACAATCGTGAAGCCGGTGAATACAAAAATGGCTTTGTTTTGCGTGTCGGCAATGATTGCGAGTTCATTTTGCTCAATGGAGCGGAGTTGAAAGAGCTGTGGAGGGGGGGGGGGGGGTTGCTGTTAGTTGGGTTCTGCCTATATATGTATAGTGGGGAGAGAGCAAGAGGCCCAAAACATACCGAGTTTAGCGATTCACGCAAGTCAGCCGTGAGACGCGTACATATTGTCCGCGATTCTTCCATCATGTGCTGTGCAAATGCTATACGCTCCGTCTCTGTTTCGCCGTCGGGATTGTCGATGATGGGCACACCGGCTCCCTTGTCCTGTTGCTCGAGGAGGTCGCAGTCGGATTGGAGACGCTTGAAGAAGTCTAGTTTCTTGGAGAAGATTTCGCCCAAGACGGTGAGTTCGTCGATGCAGACGAGGTAGGCGCGGACGAGGTGGATGGTTTCGTTTCGTTGCCAGCGGTCGTAGCGGCGTTCTTTCTGGGTGTGGTGTTAGTGCCGGTAATGGCTGGGTTGGCAGGGGATATGGGGGATTTACCAATTCATGTACAATGGCGTCGTAGGCGTCCATCAG
>Ga0265797_10012670_pt1 | contig 10296 bp, 9 predicted proteins | sample P2T30metagenome_FD_192433 | JGI IMG/M metagenome (GOLD analysis project Ga0265797, IMG submission 192433) | Plant litter microbial communities from East Loma Ridge, Irvine, California - P2 T30 | ecosystem: Environmental > Terrestrial > Plant litter > Unclassified | place: USA: California... | reverse complement strand
GTGTGCTGTTCAACCCTGCGAGAGTGGCTGGTGAGCCTCCGCTTGAGGAGAGCACTGAGGCTGTTGAGGCTGATTTCAGGGTACGTGTACTTATATCGTAATGAAGGAATCATGGGACTAACATGAATAGCTCACGAACCTGGGGCTGCTCGAGACCGCCAAATGGGCTATTCCACTACTCAAGCAGGCACCCGAAGACAGCTTGCCCTCATTGATCGTGACTAGTACTACTCAGCTCTACAAGGAGCCAGTGCCACAGCTAGCGTCACTGTCTATGGTGAAGTCCGCCCAGCGCTCTTTGGTCTTATCTCTGAATGCACTACACGGCAAAGAAGTCCACATCGCTCTCCTCAGCGTCGGAGGTGTGGTGAAGGACGATGCGCCCAATCTGAACGCCACCAACATCGCCGAACACGCATACAAGCTGTACAGACAGCCGCGAGGATCTTGGGAGCGCGAGATTGAGATTCACGAGTAGTCTGATGAGTCATGATAGAGCTAGTATATATGGATATACGAATAATCAAAGAGGGTATGCTTTCGCCAGGTTGCTCGCAAAGTTGGAGTCCTTGAAGGGCACATTGGCCGATCCGAAGTCGGTGTTGGTGAGAGCGGTCTTTGCGGCAGCTGGCAAACTTTCCCATGCAATCAATGGCTGCTGGCCACCACGAGTGCTTGTGAAGCCCATTCTGGAAGTCTTGTCAGTATACGCTTTCATGATACTACGCTTTCGAGAACTTACTGGTGATTAACAGGCCAGATACTGTAGTATCTGATCAGCAGACTGTTGCCGCTGAGGTTCGGCGTAGTAGTAGTATCGAATTCGCCGTGAGCAGAAGCTGCTCCACCGACAATGGTCGCGGTAGTGGATTGCGCTGAGAGCCACACAACAGCGCTCTCCCAATCGTGACGATGTCCCAGACCAGTCGACGGTGAATCCTTCGGCATGTACCAAGCGTACATAATGGCGAATCTACCATTGTACGTGCCGCCACGAGCGTAGACCTGCCCGGTGCTGCTGCTGCAACTGGCAGATGGAGCACCTGACGGGTCGAGGCCGGCGCTGGAAGGGATTGTCAGCTGAATCTTTAGGTAGGATTGCCATCGCCCTTACCCTGTGTTACCGCTAGCGTCTACAGCTGGGAAAGGCACGCAGCCGCCCTCGACTTTCAGGAATGGCTTGTACTTCAAGTACAGCGATCCAAGGGTGCCGCTGGGAACGGTCTCGGGGAAGCCAACGACGGCATCGTGGTTGATTTCTGCGCGGCGCTCGAGTGGTGCTGCGAGCGATGCAATAGAGCACAAAGCGAGTGTAAGATATTGAGCGAGCGGCGCCATTTTTTGAGCGAGTGACTAGGGAGAGGTGATTGTCGATAGAGAGTCTGCGTTGACACTGCTGTGCTTGCATATGGTTGTACTTATACTCGAATTCCGGGTCTAACATCTTGTGTTACATTCAATGAGAAGACTTCTGCATGTCTAGCATCAAGATAGCGTGAGAACATGTTGTCTGATGCGTGATAGCCATTGGCCGCCCACGACCGTCTTACCGCCAGATACACTGCACACACTATATACATGCCTTAGTCAATATCGACTCGTAAGCCTCGGCCGCAAACAAAACATCGGCATTGCCAGGGCCAGAATGCTGCAAGTGTTGTTATTGCTTGTTCAAACTACCACGTGCACAGAAAGACTTGTCCTGGAGGGAACTCTCTAAGCGAAACGACCGGACTGGCTTTAGCGTGGGCAGAAGGGTAGGGCGTCGGCGCGTATCTGCACGTGTACAGTATTGATCGACAGATTCGACTACAGTATATCACGTTATCTCAAAGACGGCTTCCTAATCGAGAACCTGGCTCCGATGCCGAGTGCGTGTCTCCCAAGACTGCTGTAGAGAAAGCGGAGGTTCTGACACGAGCCTTCATTGACCCACGGAGAAACTTGTCCGCGACGGCGTACTTTGTTTACAAGATCTAACTATTCCAGTAGCTATTATGTTAATACGGCTGCGAAACCGATGCAGGTCAACTCTCCTTCGTTATCGCAATCCCGTAACATCTGCGCCCCCTCAACCATCCAAATCCCTCTGCACCAAAACATCCCAAACAATACAAGTCTTCTGACTATCAGGACAAACCTTCTTCCTTTGCAACTGCTTGAAAGCCGGTCCGGTCGGTCCATTGGTGTACTTGCACAAAGCATCGATCCCCAAGAAGCAGAACTGGTCCGGGTCATTGTCAGGATATTGTTTGTCACCCCAATGGCCATTGAAAGCGAGCCAATCCACGGGGTCCCTAAGTTCGCCATTAGAAATTCTGCAGTGAGTTTACACGATGGAGGGGAGGTAACCTACTCTGAGTTATAGGATGTGAAGGCTTTGGTCTTGTCGTTGTACGAGTACCAGTATGCGGACAGTGTGGGATCCCAGCGAGGACCTTTGTCCGTGTGGTCTTCGATGATGCCTTCGGGAAAGTTGAAGTTGGGGATACCATACGCGTGATCTCCTGTGGTAGCATAGTTCGCGTGAGAACCATTTGCGCTATAGACGACGGGCTATCTGGATGTCAGCCTGGATTGTCTACCATGATAATGATACACGCTTACCCTGAGGTTGCCGACACCATCTTCGTACTTCTGCACTGCGCTGTACTTGAATGCTTGTCCGGCCGAGTGCTGAGAGTACCACAAAGCGGTCGGTGTCTTATTGACGAAACGAATCATCGAATGTTCCCAGTCGCCGACATGGTTTCCGATGCTGAGCGCGCCACGGTCAAAGGCGTAGAAATAGAAGTAGAAAGCATCGACAGTGCCATCGCCGTGGTCGTTGACGATGATTGTGCTACTCACTGCACCCTCTGTCTTGCCTTCGCCGTTTGGCAGAACACCGAAGAGATATCCAGGAACAGGATTCGCGTATGGCTTGACCTTTGACGTGAGATAGACCTTGTCGCCGCCGAGTCCGTTGAGGAAAGAAAGGCTGTCCAGTGTCATCGGCTGGTCGCTCACAACCTTGAAGTCGACTCTCGGTTCCGTATTATTCAACTGTGAAGAGATGCCTGATGGCTTCCAAGGGTCTGCCGAGTACAGGTACATGACCGGGGCATACTTGACGACGAAGTCAGGAACACCATCAGGCGCTCTTTTGACGACTTGCGTCGCAAACGCACAGGTGATGAAGAAAAGGCTGATGATTAGGAGCATACCGGCGGCCGAATTAGAGATACACAATGGACAGACCAGACCGTACACATACAACGGCTCCGAGTACTTATACTTGCCCGCGGACAGTACCTCATCGGGTCACCCGAAGGCATCCTGGGTCAACCGTTTCCAAGTACAGACGGTCATCTCAGCGGGTGCGCGTGTGTACAGTGTGCGCACCTATCAACGTTTGTAGGACGCCTTGCCCATGCAGTGGGCTCGGAGACCACCATAGCCGTACTCGGTAAGGTTTGCAGCAGGCAAGTATCGTCAGCCAGCCCCTTTCAGAGCCTGCAGCGGATCATCAAGCCTCGAGGAGGAACTAGATCATGCAAAGGAACATCGTGCAGTATTCTGGAATCGAGTTTGACATCGTGAATGGATGGCACTTCGACCCGGTGTATGCACTAGGATGTAGGAGCCGGTGCGTGGGACAGCTGAGATGCAGGGAATGACCACCATAATCACCGATACAGCAAATGATCCATCAGCATGCGATTAAAGTTCATCGTGTCTGGCGTGATTTTGGGGAGGTACTTGCTTAGTGTGACTCCGGCTACGACCATGTCCAGTCGGAACGCGCGCCTCGCCGCGTGCCAAGCTGATTGGTCGAAATATGGCGAGACATGCAGTGTATAGTACGCACAGGTACTTCGTGATATGGAGAGGTACGGATGTGAAAGAGAACTTGGAGATGATTTGAGTATTAGAAATAACATTCTGATAGTGGTATGTACGCGTGATATGAGACATCCCTTCCACTGCAGTGCGAGAAAGTGAAGTCAATTTTGCACGCATCCAAAACAGAAACCCAAGCACAAGTGCGAGGATTCCCACCCCGGTGTTTCAATCTGCCTCACATGACAAACGAGTCTCTCATGGGTGGAGTAAGACGACGTATACTGAGGAGGGTATTGCTGATTACAAAGACGTATGAAGCGCAGTAAGATGGCAGAGTAAAAAAGTGAACGGAGCGAGATGTGTCCAGCAGGGAATGACCACGAAGTGATCACGTCTGGCTGAGTAGCTCCTCAAATGGGAGAAAGCCGTGCGTACCAGCCCTGGTGTCGTTCTCGATTGAGGAAAAGTATTGCATCAAGGAAGGTAGCTCCAGCTGTTCGTAATCACCACTAACGGCGGTAATGGACGCGAGCGATGGTAGAGGCGCCGGCACATTACCACCGTTCGTATGATTCGAGGTTGGTGGGGGCATATGGCGACGTGAGAAAGAAGTGTCAACTTTACCGTTAGATGTTTCGGCGGGGCCAGTCTTGGTCGTTTCCATGGCCCAGTCTAAGATGCCACGATCGAGAACAAGAGGCTCGGTGTCCATCTCTTCGTCATCGGCAGGAAGACCAAAGAAGACATCACTGGGAAGAGAGATGTGCGGATGGACACCTCTATTGGCAGCAGATGATTCCGTGGGATGAAGTACAGGCTGGTCTCGCACGAGCTCCTTCTGCGGCGGTACGCGGCGCGCAGTATCATGGGTGACCGGTGCTGGTGGGTTCTCCGTTGTATCCTCTTGCGGACCCCGATCAGGAGGGCGAGGAAACACATCAGGGCGGGGTGCTAATCCTGTACCAGCATATTCCTGCGGATGTCGCAGTCGAAAGCGATCTCTGAGATCTGTGGACGTGCGTTGGGCAAGAACAGGTTCGTCCTTTTGAATGGCAGCCCAAGACTTGCCAAACTTTCTGAAGCCTCTCAAAAGTGCTTCGTCTTCTTCCTTCGTGTAGCCATGTCGAGAGCGCCGGGAGGATTTCTGGAAAGGCTCCTCGATTCCTATTTGAGCCAGTTCTGAAGTGCCCTTGCGATCTCGAGGTTTCGATGGTGTCTTGTTCTTAGACACCGAGCCACCACGATCAGTCTGAGAAACCGCTTTGGGCTTCTTGTAGTGCTCGGGACAACACACTCGGAACCGATCCTTGAGATCTAGAGCCGTCCGGCGATCAAAGCTGTAGTCCTCACATTTCAAGATTTTCGTCCAGCTGCCGATGCCAAACTTGGCCACACCTTTGAGCAAGTCTGCAGTCTCCTCTTCAGACCACTTGTTCTTGGTGTGCTTGGCGGACTTTGCCTTGCCGGTAGGCTGATCGGAAGCGGCAGTCTTGCTGGTAGAGTGAGCGCTATCCGAGGCCCGAGCGCTAGGAAGGGGCTCGACGTTCCCTGGCTGTACAACGAGTGCAGCAGCATGTCGATCAGGCTGCCTAGATTGATGAACGCTGATCGAAGGTAACAGTCCGGCATTTGGTGGCGGTTGATGCAGCCCACTCAAAGTTGGTGGCAGTCTCCGCCTGCGCTCTTTCGTGCCACTACCTCCTCTGACAGGTAGCTTCGGCAGAGATGGCAGATCTCGAGCTTGGCTGTTGCCGCCACTGCGACTGTGAACCTCATCCTCAGGTCTCAACCGCTTCGATGCTGCCTCGCCAGTAGCGTCCCTGGGCACAGTATCTAGCAGCAGTCGACGAAGGTCATGCGCATAGCTATTGTGAAGCTGTGCAGGGCCATGGAGAGGATGTTTAGGCGGTGTCGCCAGCGGCTCCACAGGGTTTGGCCGGTTTATGAAGTCCAGGGATGTCGGCGGATATGCCTGGAAGTCTTTCCTGGAGGCGTCGGGAGGCATGAGAATTTCACTCCTTTGGCAGCAGTGCTGCCTTCTTTTAAAAGTCAAGTCATGAGTGTTCACGAGCTCGCACTTTGTCAAGTTCCGCGGATGAGACAAGATGAGATGGTTCAAGTTTTGAAGTGGCAGCCTCTCCTCCGCGGCAGATTTGCTTGGCATCTTTGATATGTTGGCCTTAGGCATCAACATTCGATCTTTGCGGATTGCATGTGGATATCACAAAGCAAAGCCTACAATATTGATCGTATCTACTATATATATTCAATCAACTGGATTGTAGGGCCAGTCTACAACAACGATATCGTATTTGCTGCTAAGCGAAGCAATTCATGGCAATTATCAACCCGGGTATCTTTGAACCGCCCCGAACTCCAGCATCCATCCCAAAACCAATGAAAGAAACGAACCCTTAGAAAAAAGGCCCAATAGACCCTATCACACCTCAAGCATTGACCTCAGTCCACGGTCAACACTCTTCAGCCACCTTCCTCTCTCTTCCAACTCGTCTCCCAACCCTCCATTCTCCCTTCCTCGCTTCGCTTCGTTCGCACTTTGTACGGCTCCGTTCTTCCGAGCTTCCAGAGGTCCAAGGTCGGCCTCTAGGTCTGCTACAGCACGCTTCTTCTCCGGCAGAGCGCGCTTCAGAGCTGCGATTTGGCGCTCGAGATCTGCGAGCTCTTGCTCCTTCTTAGAAAGCAACGATAGTGTTGGTTGTAGTGGCAGGTTGAGCGACGGGTTTGCTGATTTTGGTTCTTGCGAAGCGCGAAGCTCCGCGATCGTTGATTCCAGATGGGAGATTTCTTCAGGCAGTGCCGCTAGCTGTGTCGTCTGTAGTTCGACTTCTTCGTATCCTATATTGCGCAGTCAGCACAGATTCCATCCATCAGCAACTTTGCAGCGACTTACGTTTAGCCAATACTCTTCCCTGCTCCTCCAAATCTCCAATAATGCCTCTGACCTCCTCTTTTCGCGCCTTCAGCGCCGCCTTGTCTGCTGCAAGCTTCTCGCCCAACTCCCGGTTCTCATCTCCATCTACGAACTCCGGCTGCTCTGCTGTAACGGCGCGTAGGAAACGCTCTTTCGTCACTTGCTCGACATAGCTGAAGCGTAATTTTGAGAACAACTCGCGGTAGTGCTCTAAGTCTGCTTGTAGGGCGGAAGGCGTGCGTTCCTGGTCCGAGGCATTGGAGGATCGCTTCGCTGACGCTTCTGGGTTGAGAATTGGTTGTGAGATGTTGAGTATGTAGAGCTCAGTGGGCTGCTGGAGCTGTTCGAGGGCGTCTTGGGGGTCCATGGTGGTGTTTGCGCGTACAGATGAGTTTGTCGCAATGCGAATGTACTGTTGGTAAACAGAGGCGGGGCATTTCCGCGCCGGCGGCGCTTGCCTGCCCAAACTTGCGTCATGCGCTTTCACATGCCAGAAGACCTCACACCACCTAGATTTATAGATACAATATCTGAATAGACTTGGAAGTCTAATCTGGTTGCAAAGAAGGTATTGATAATTCTCATGGACACTCCACTGATCGATGACGACCACATCATCGCTCTCCTGCGTCAAGACGCCCAAGCAGGCCGACTCGGAACTTCTTTCACAGCGCAAAGGCGAGACAAGAATGCGCCGAAGCCCAATACTCGATTTTTGAGGAATCTAGTACGAGATGCGGATAGTCATAATGCAGCTTTGCTAGCGAAAGAGAAAGCGGAGACGAGGGCCAGACTCAGAGGCTTGGACAGTGGTGCGAAAAGAAGCAGAGAAGATGCTGGGAGCCGTGATGATGATGACGCGAAGAGGCAACGAAGAGGCGGAGAGCGGGAGGGTAGGTGGAAGGGAGTATTATCTGGGCTAGGCAAACCGAGTCTACGCGAGAGGAATGGTGAGAGCAGGTCCGAGAGACCACACAAGAGCAGAGACCAGACGTCACGAGGTTCTGCAGAGAGGATAGATGCCGATGAGCACACCCACAAAGAGAGCCGTTCACATCGAAGAAGACGATCACGAAGTCCCGACTCACGATCTCGATCGCCTAGACATCGCAAACGCAGCGACCGCGACCGGACATCCAGCCATCGCTCCAGAAGCCGTGGCCTGAAAGACCGACGGCGCGATCGCAGTCGAAATAGACTCTCAAGATCTCCTGACGACCATCACACGCGAAAATCAACAACAAGAAGCAGACCTTCGGCTTCCCACAAGGATCGAGCCCCTAGATCTCCATCGCCAAACAAATCTACCCACTCAGACTCAGACGACGCTCTGTCCTCCTTTCTGGGACCCGCGCCACCCCCCAAGATTCGCCCTCGTGGCCGTGGCGCCGCATCATCAAACCGTTCAACAATGGACCTCCGCTTCAACGACCCATCATATAACCCGCGCGCCGACGTCGCCCTTTCTGACTCCGGCGACGAAGGAGGGAAAGACGATGACTGGTCGAATTCCCTCGAAGCCTTGCGCGACCGTGCCGCGTGGCGGGAAAAAGGCGCGCAGCGATTGCGAGACGCTGGATTCAAGGAGCAGGATGTGGCGAAGTGGGAAAGTGGCGATCGGGATAAGGATGAGCGAGATCTCAAGTGGAGAGGGAAAGGAGAAGGCCGGGAGTGGGATGCTGGCAAGGTTGCTGGTGAGGAGGGAGAGGTCAGGGTCAAGGCTGCTTGGACAAAAGGGCTGGGATTGTGAGGTGGGAGGTATTGCTCTTGGGAACTGGGATTGGCTGGCAAGTGAAACTTGGGTATTGGTCTTTGGACCTCAACTTCTTGATACAACGAAGCAAACAAGAAACCAATTACATATACCCATATGGATGTAGCCACTGCACTTCCAACTGGATGGAGACCCCATCTGTACTTGACTATTTTTCCTCCAGACCAAACTCGGTCTCTACATAATTCTTCAGCTTCAGCTGCTCCTCGAAACATGCCAAAATGAAAGCAAATGCTGGAAAAGCGATGCAGACCAGCCATAGCTTCTCCAACGAAATGGTAAAAACGCTCCAAAGTTGTTGCCGAGTTGGTTGATCGAAAGACTCTATCATTTCTTTGGTCCCGCTTGCAAATGCCCTGCCGTCGACAAGGTAATCTCTCGCCACAGGGTCCTCAACAAGGCCCGAGTACTCGTTGGTAAAACCGTTGAATACCGCGCTGGCAATAGAAAATCCCCAGACGCTTTGCCAAAAGTCTTGAGGAAGCTCCAAGCCGCTGTCGCGGCCGCTTGGTCCTTTTCAGACACCAGAGTGGCTTGGAAGACCGGAAGCATCGTATCGCCGAGCATACCAGATCCAAGGGCGAGAATTGCGAGAAACGTTGCCCAAATAGCAGTACTGGTATGTTGATCCAAGGTGCTAAGAAGACCGAACCCGATGAGATATAGCCCAAAGGGAGACACACGACACCAGCTCGTGCCGGGGTTTGATAACCGCACAGCCTGGAAATAAAGTGGAAGGAAGAAAGATAGTCCAGTGAGTCACAACAAAGATTTCTCCCCGTACCGATAAGCATCAACCGATCATCCATAAGAGGGAAGATCCGCGTCTATCATACAAGTTTCTTTCTCAATTCATGATATAAGCCCTATCTCAAAAACACAAAGGGGATAGAAAAAGAAAGACAGAAGCTTCAAATCTCCTCAAATTCAAAGCTCGCCCTTCTCAGTGCTCTTGCTCGCATCGCTCTCAGGCTCAGGCACAACAACACTCTCCTCCACGCTCTTCTCCTTGCTCAAGTCGTCCTTAGCAGCGACCTGCGGCGGAACAGTGTTCGCCTCAGCCTCGCCGAGCGGGTCCTGCGTATCAGGGTTCCTGCCCTCAGCGTAAGAGCCCGCAACACCCTGCGCCTCAGCGCCCTCGCCCTGCTGCTCTACGATTCCGTCGTGGATCTCGTTGCCGGCCTCGTCGACGAGGCGCGTGCGGGTTTCGTAACGGGTGGAGAAGGAGACTTTGCCTTCCATGGCTTTGACCTGCTCTGCGTCGAGCAAGTTGCCGTTCTCGTCGCGGAACTCGACCTTCTCCTCGGTGACGGCGCCTTCGGGGACGACTTGCTGCTCGCGGGGAGTGGCGTTGACGTCCTTCTTGGGGTCTTCGGCGACTGGTGGGGGCGGGCCGACGTGGGCTTGGGAAGTGGCCGCAGGGCCAGCAGCGGGGACATCTTCGATGGCGTATTCGGCGTACTAGAGTGCATTTGTTAGCGAGATTGTGGCAGTGGAGATAAATGTGGCCTGACACTTACAGTGTTGTAGAAGTTGTTGCAGTCCCAGTCCCAAGTGTCGAAGAGCTTGACCTTCTTGCACTCGTCCTTGGTCCACTGGTTACCGTAGCCAAGAGGTGCGTACAGGTTGAAAACGACGATGCTGGCAGCGAGGAACACAACAATACCAGCGCGGCTGATAATGGGGTTCTCCTTAATGCCAAAGCCAGCGACACGAGTGGTGGCGAAGTCCCAAATCTGGCAAAGGGTGATGATGGCAAAGAAGA
>Ga0265797_10012668_pt1 | contig 10297 bp, 2 predicted proteins | sample P2T30metagenome_FD_192433 | JGI IMG/M metagenome (GOLD analysis project Ga0265797, IMG submission 192433) | Plant litter microbial communities from East Loma Ridge, Irvine, California - P2 T30 | ecosystem: Environmental > Terrestrial > Plant litter > Unclassified | place: USA: California... | reverse complement strand
ATGAAGAAGAACGAGGGAAGCGGGTTATGGAATGCCCAGGAAAGTTAGAAGGGGGATAAGAAAGGACAAGACAGTGGTGAAGCTCGAGGTCAAGCAGCAGTCAAGAAAGAGTAAGACAGTACAGTAGTCGCGGGCGTGCGCGGCTTGGGCGACGTGAGTTGGTGCTGCTGGCCTGGCGCGGCGTCCGTTCGTCAGCGCTTCAGGAGGTTGTTTAGTGCTTGGTGTGTGTGTGTGGTTCCGCGGCGCCGTTTGCTCAAGCGCGCCTCTAAGCGGCCTGGAGAGCGAGGAGCTTGCGCGTTCGCTTGCCCACCTCCCTCGACTCCGCCAATCTCGCCTGTCTCACGTCCCTACCGTGATTGGCCTGAGGCCCCAGTAGGCAGTGCAGACAATCTCAATTTGGCATGTGGGCAAGGGGTGATGTTCGAGGATAAGGGTACGCGGCCCGGCTGTATTTGGTAGAAAGGGAGGATTCGACGATACGAGCGATGCTCAACATTTGTTACTATTTGTTTTCACGGATCTGAAGGATATCTAGGTTTGTACGCACTGCGCATTGTCGATGTGATGTCTGCGCTGCCACGTTGCTCCCTCTATCCCACTGATAATGCACCTCGTACGTGTGTAGTAATACGCTGCCCAGCAACCACCCGGTCTTTTCACAAACTCAGTGTCAAGCTGTGGCCGAGTTCCGCCTTGCTGTGGCGACTGAGCAGTGCTATCCGCGGGCTTGGAAAGAGTGTAGCGGAAGAGACGATCAGTAATTGTCGAGGCCAAGGGAATTCTGTCGTATTGTTGTTGTCAGCTTCCAACTGGGCGAGTGGATACAAACTGTTGGTTGTTGTTCAGCTGGAGAGTCCTTCAGGAGTTCAGCTAGAGTCGGCATTTATAGCCACTGAGATGTTCCCTGTATTACTATATGTAAAGGACAGCACTCTCACATAGGGGAGACTGCCTGGTCGAATAAGCTCGAACTATACCTGGCCAATCTATCTCGAACAGCCCCTACGAACGCATACCTGTTTGCCAGCAAACAAAAACATGTTTTGGTGAACAAAGTGGGTGGGCACAAGTGGGCTCAGGATTGGCCAGGTATCGAGCAGCTAATGCAGTCGAGCAACTAATGCAGGTACTCGGCTTTGCCAGCACCGTGTGAGCTTGATAACCCATAGTGCATTGCGCAAGCTCGCGCGGCCAAGTGCGCAAATACGAAGATGCTATGTATAAACATTTAAATCTCACGTATGCATAAACATTCATGATCGCCCTGCACGACTCGAACAATGACAAAAGAGGCGTCCTGTCACAAATGCCCGGTGCGACGGGAGGCGACCGCCACCGTGTTACGATGAGAAACGGCTTGCCGCGAGATGTCTGAGTGACAAGGTGTGCAGGGAGCCCACAGAGGCAAAACACGCTGGACCACGGCTGGTTTCAGGTGGCGGCGCCGGGAAAGCGTGCGTGGGTGGCGAACGACAGAGCAGCGACGGAGAGGCGAGTTCGTCGCGCTAAGGGTTGAGAGAGAGAAAGCGCCCGAGAGGTTTGCAGCAAATCTGCGACAGGCTCCACCGCACCCGCCCTTTGATCATCATTGATTGTTCGATGTGTTCGATCTACATGCAGCATGCTGGGACAGGGGTGGGAATTGGTTGCCACAAATTGCTGATATCATGAATATGGATGGCGGATCCGCATGAGAGTGGATGCGCGTTATGGGGCCTTGCCCTCGTGCGCTTGCTGCCGGTTGTCTGAGCGTGGCGAGGGATTGCTGGACGGCACGGTCGATGATGATGGGTGATCTGTAGATAGACCAGATAGTCTTCGATAATCTACCAGTAGGGAAGGGTGGTGGAAGGCGGCGGATGCAGTAGATTGCGCGCGCAGGCTTTCCTTGCAAAAATAGACACGTCCGCCCGTCGCTGGCTGCAGATACAGTACGCTAAGAGACGCCGGACGGCGACCGGGGACGAGTCTTGGTTGCGGGCCATCGGCGGCGTAGATCAACGGCTGGCAGTGAGAAGTTCTAGCGGTTGTGGATGGTGGTGGTGGTTATGTGGTTATGATGATGGCAAGCCTTTCACCATTCTCCAGCATGTCAGCCAGCGGGCGGGAGAGCGAGGCGCACAAGGTTTGGTGGGAGTTGGGGCGTCACCAAAACTATGCAGGATGTGATTGAGCGGACGCAGGATTAATCGGGGGACAACGGTGGTGAGGCCGGGTTTGATGGGCGATTGAAGGCGGGCGCTAGATGTCAGGATGGTATAGCGCGGCCACAGAGCCGGCATGCGAGATCAGGTTGGGGCCTGCGCAGCACAGCGCTGCCCCTTTTGCGCGCGTGTAATGGTCGAGGGTGAGGATGGGCCTGGGTGGACTGTAGGCAATTGCATGAATTGCATATCCCTTCAATAATTGCCTGCTCAACCCTTTTTTTGTTCCTTTCTTGCACGCACGCACGCACGCACGCACGCTGTGTACCAGAGGGGAGCCGTCGATAGCGAGAACGACAGCAGCAAGATCATAACAACAACACCACCGCCGCCGCCACCTCATCAGGTCATCCTCCAGCTCTCCACTGCGGCGCCCGCCACCGGCGATTATTTGCATCCAACAAATCCAGGCACCGGACCCAAGTCTGCATAATTTCATCCCGCCCCGCCAATCAGATCGCCCGACACGGGAGGTTGTGCATTGGCTTCGCCGGCCACAACGCGCGTTCGCACAGCAACACAGGCCCTGCTGGCTTGATCATCTGCCGGTCTTGCTCTCCTACCACCACCCAGACTGCGCACCGTTGCCAACGACTCCGCCTGTGTCTTGTCTGTCCGTCCAACGACAGCTTCACCCATCAACACCTCCTTCACCCGCGTGCAGTGCAGGCGTGTGTATAGCGTGTGTTGTCACGAGTCTGTCGCTCACTCCCACCTCACTACCACAGGTGCCGAGCGCCCCTTCCACTCGCTGAACCCAACTTTCCCTCGCTCTCGCCACGCTTTTACAACATCCACCACCACCACCACACACCTCTCACTCTCCACTGAGACACACACCGGCCACCCGCCACCTCTCTTGTATTACCGACTCGCACGCACTGCGACATCCGTTGCCGCCGACACATGGTGTTCCATTCAATCGTAAGTCCCTGCTCCCCTCCCTGCCGACCACCAGGCACGTCCCACGCGCCGACCTCTTCCGCTCCACCATCATCACCATCATCACCCGCCGGCCTGCTTCTCCACCCCATTGTATGCCATCAAGTGCTGACGCATGCTCGCCAGTAATCTCTAATCGCACCATCTCCCATCATGGCGTCGCATCCCCAGCAGGGCGGCCACGCTCAGGATGCCGGCTACGATGACTATGGCCACCCTCAACAAGGCGGCCAACAACACCCACAAGGCCAACAGCAAGGCGATGGCTACTACCACGATGATCAGACCTACTATGACCAACAGGGCTACGCCCACGCTGGGCAGCAAGATGGCTACTACGACGACCAGGGCTACTACCAGGGCCAGCACCAGGACGGCTACCAGCAAGATGGATACTACGATGCTGCAGGCCAACCTGGCTACCAGGACCAGTACTACGACGACCAGTACTACGACCAAGGCGCACAGCAGGGCCAGCAGCAAGGCCAGCAGCGCGCTCCTGGTGCTCGTGGCTACAGCCAGAGAAAGTCTGGCGGCCGCCGTGGTAACGACTCGGAGGAGGATTCCGAGACTTTCAGCGATTTCACCATGAGGTCCGACATGGCTCGCGCCGCCGAGATGGATTACTACGGCCGCGGCGATGAGCGCTACAACTCATATGGCGAAGGTGCCGGCTACCGCCCTCCTTCATCTCAGATCTCCTACGGTGGAAACCGCTCGTCTGGAGCCTCCACTCCCGTCTATGGTGCAGACTACGGCAACGCTTTGCCTGCCGGCCAGAGATCGAGAGAGCCCTACCCTGCGTGGACCTCCGATGCTCAGATTCCCCTGTCCAAGGAGGAGATTGAGGACATTTTCCTCGACCTGACCGCCAAGTTCGGTTTCCAGCGTGACAGCATGCGCAACATGTTCGACCACCTCATGATTCTGCTCGACTCGCGTGCTTCTCGCATGTCGCCTAACCAGGCTCTTCTCTCGCTCCACGCCGATTACATCGGTGGTGAGAACGCCAACTACCGCAAGTGGTACTTTGCAGCCCACCTCGACCTTGACGATTCCGTGGGCTTCTCCAACATGAAGTTCGGCAAGAAGAACCGCAAGGCGAAGAGGGCCGCAAAGAAAAAGAAGGGCCAAGAGCAAGATCCCCAGAACGAGGAGGCCACTCTCGAGAGCCTCGAGGGCGACGACAGCTTGGAAGCCGCCCAGTACAGGTGGAAGACTCGCATGAACCGCATGTCTCAGCATGACAGAATTCGCCAGGTTGCCCTCTACCTCCTCTGCTGGGGTGAGGCTAACCAGGTCCGTTACATGCCCGAAATCATGTGCTTCATCTACAAGTGCGCCGACGACTTCCTCCACTCCCCTGCTTGCCAGAACCGCGTTGAGCCGGTCGAGGAGTTCACTTTCCTCAACAACACCATCACCCCTCTGTACCAATACTGCAGAGATCAAGGTTACGAGATCTTCGAGGGCAAGTACGTCCGCAAGGAGCGCGATCACGCGCACATTATTGGTTACGATGACATGAACCAGCTCTTCTGGTACCCCGAAGGTATCGAGCGGATCGCTTTCGAGGATAAGAGCAAGTTGGTCGATCTGCCACCTGCCGAGCGTTACGAGAGACTGAAGGACGTTGTCTGGAAGAAGGCATTCTTCAAGACCTACAAGGAGACTCGCTCTTGGTTCCACATGCTTCCCAACTTCAGCCGTATTTGGGTCATCCACTTGTCCATCTACTGGTTCTACACAGCCTTCAACTCCCCGGTCCTGTACACAAGAAATTACCAGCAGCAACTTAACAATTCGCCGCCGGCTGCTCTCCACTGGTCGGCTGTTGCTCTTGGTGGTACCGTCGCAAGTTTGATTATGGTTTTCGCTACTCTCTGCGAGTGGATGTACGTTCCCCGACGATGGGCTGGCGCTCAACACTTGAGCAAGCGTCTTCTCTTCCTCATCGGTGTGCTCGTGCTCAACGTCGCTCCTTCAGTCTACATTTTCGGTCCTGGTCGCGAGGCTATTGAGAGCGGCACCAAGCAGCCTGGTCTTATCCTTGGTGTTGTGCAGTTCTTGATTGCGCTCGCCACTGTTATCTGGTTCTCGATCATGCCCATCGGTGCGCTCTTCGGAAGCTACCTCAAGGGCAGACGCCGCCAATACGTCGCATCTCAGACTTTCACTGCCAGCTGGCCTTCTCTCCACGGCAACGACTTGTGGATGTCTTACGGTGTTTGGGTACTTGTCTTCGCTGCCAAGCTGACGGAATCTTACTTCTTCCTGACGCTCTCTCTACGTGATCCTATCCGTATCCTGGCAAGCATGGACATCGGCTCCTGTCTCGGTGACAACATTCTCGGCTCCTCTGGAGACATCCTCTGCAAGCACCAGCCGACTGTGCTCCTCATCCTCATGTACTTCACTGATCTAATTTTGTTCTTCTTGGACACTTACCTCTGGTACATTATCTGGAACTGCGTCTTCTCCGTTGCCCGCTCTTTCTACCTCGGTGTTTCTATCTGGACGCCGTGGAGGAACATCTTCTCGCGTCTGCCCAAGCGTATCTACTCCAAGATCTTGGCCACTACCGACATGGAGATCAAGTACAAGCCCAAGGTCCTCATCTCACAGATCTGGAACGCCATCGTCATCTCCATGTACCGTGAGCACTTGCTTGCCATCGACCACGTCCAGAAGTTGCTCTACCACCAGGTTCCCTCCGAGCAGGAAGGCAAGCGTACCCTCCGTGCCCCGACTTTCTTCGTGTCCCAGGAAGATCACTCTTTCAAGACCGAGTTCTTCCCCATGCACTCCGAGGCCGAGCGCCGTATCTCCTTCTTCGCCCAGTCGCTCTCCACTCCCATCCCTGAGCCTCTGCCCGTTGACAACATGCCCACTTTCACTGTCTTGATTCCTCACTACAGCGAAAAGATTCTTCTTTCTCTCCGTGAGATTATTCGCGAGGACGAGCCTTACTCCCGCGTCACCATGTTGGAGTACCTCAAGCAGCTTCACCCTCACGAGTGGGACTGCTTCGTCAAAGACACCAAGATTCTTGCTGATGAGACCTCGCAATTCAACGGTGACTACGAGAAGGGCGAGAAGGACACTGCCAAGAGCAAGATTGATGACCTACCCTTCTACTGCATTGGTTTCAAGTCTGCCGCTCCTGAGTACACTCTCCGCACCCGTATCTGGGCTTCGCTCCGCTCTCAGACTCTGTACCGTACCATCTCTGGTTTCATGAACTACAGCCGCGCCATCAAGCTCCTCTACCGTGTCGAGAACCCCGAGGTCGTCCAGATGTTCGGTGGCAACTCTGACAAGCTTGAGCGTGAGCTCGAACGCATGGCTCGTCGCAAGTTCAAGATCTGTGTTTCTATGCAGCGGTACGCCAAGTTCTCCAAAGAGGAGCGCGAGAACGCCGAGTTCCTTCTCCGTGCCTACCCTGACCTGCAGATTGCCTACCTGGACGAGGAGCCTCCTGTCGCTGAAGGCGAGGACCCTAGAATCTACTCTGCCCTCATCGACGGTCACTCCGAGATCATGGAGAACGGCATGCGTCGTCCCAAGTTCCGCGTCCTGCTTTCTGGCAACCCTATCCTCGGTGACGGCAAGTCTGACAACCAGAACCACTCAATCATCTTCTACCGTGGCGAGTACATCCAGCTCATCGACGCTAACCAGGACAACTACCTCGAGGAGTGTCTCAAGATCCGTTCTGTCCTTGCTGAGTTCGAGGAGATGACCACCGACAACGTCTCTCCATACACTCCTGGCCTGCCTCCTACCAACTTCAACCCTGTCGCCATTCTCGGTGCCCGTGAATACATTTTCTCTGAGAACATTGGTATCCTCGGTGACGTTGCCGCTGGAAAGGAACAGACATTCGGTACTCTCTTCGCTCGTACTCTGGCTCAGATCGGTGGTAAGCTCCATTATGGTCACCCCGATTTCCTCAACGGTATCTTCATGTGCACTCGTGGTGGTGTGTCCAAGGCTCAAAAGGGTCTTCACCTGAACGAGGATATTTACGCCGGTATGACTGCTCTCCTCCGTGGTGGTCGCATCAAGCACTGCGAGTACTACCAGTGTGGTAAGGGTCGTGATTTAGGCTTCGGTTCCATTCTCAACTTCACCACCAAGATTGGAACTGGTATGGGTGAGCAAATGCTCTCTCGCGAGTACTACTACCTCGGCACTCAACTTCCTCTGGATCGCTTCTTGTCGTTCTTCTACGCTCACCCTGGATTCCATATCAACAACTTGTTCATCATGTTGTCCATTCAATGTCTGATGTGGTGTCTGCTCAACCTGGGAGCTCTCCGCCACGAGACCATTCCTTGCAGATACAACCGCGACGTCCCCATCACCGATCCCATGATGCCCACTGGCTGCGCTAACACTGTTCCCCTCATGGATTGGATGCAGCGTTGCGTGGTTTCCATCTTCATCGTGTTCTTCATCTCCTTCGTGCCCCTCACTGTCCAGGAACTGACAGAGCGTGGATTCTGGCGCGCCGCTACCCGTCTTGCCAAACACTTCTCCTCGCTCTCTCCTCTCTTCGAGGTGTTCGTCTGTCAGATCTACGCCTACTCGATCCAGCAGGATTTGTCATACGGTGGTGCCCGCTACATCGGTACTGGACGTGGTTTCGCAACTGCCCGCATGCCCTTCGGCATCCTCTTCTCGAGATTCGCTGGTCCCTCTATCTACTGGGGTGCTCGTTGCTTGTTGATCCTACTCTTCGGAACACTGACCGCATGGGGCTACTGGCTCCTCTGGTTCTGGGTCTCTCTGCTTGCGCTCTGCATTTCGCCCTTCGTCTTCAACCCTCACCAGTTCTCGTGGTCCGACTTCTTCATCGACTACCGCGAGTTCCTCCGCTGGTTGTCTCGTGGCAACACCAAGGCTCACTCTGCTTCCTGGATCGGCTTCGTTCGTCTATCCCGTACCCGTCTTACTGGTTTCAAGCGCAAGACTCTCGGTGACCCCTCGGCCAAGCTCTCTGGCGATACTCCCCGTGCCAAGTTCACCAACATCTTCTTTGCTGAAGTTATGGGTCCGCTTGTCTGGGTTGCCGTGACCATACTTCCTTACCTGTTCATGAACGCTGGTACTGGTGTTCGTGAGACCAACCCCGATATGGATGGCGTCGACATCACCGCCACCAACTCGATCATCCGTTTGGCTCTTTGCGCATTTGGTCCTATCGCTGTCAACGCTGGTGTTGCTATCATGTTCTTCGGCATGGCTTGTTGTATGGGTCCCGTTTTCGGCATGTGCTGCAAGAAGTTCGGTGCTGTCCTCGCCGCTATCGCACACGCCATCTCAGTCATCGCCCTCATCATCTTCTTCGAGGTCATGTACTTCCTCGAGGGATGGAACTTCTCCAAGGCGCTTGCTGGTATGATTGCCGTCATCGCCATCCAGCGTTTCATCTACAAGCTCATCGTCTCCCTGGCCCTGACCAGAGAATTCCGCGCCGATACCTCGAACATAGCATGGTGGACTGGCAAGTGGTACGCTCTTGGATGGCACACCCTGTCCCAGCCTGGTCGTGAATTCCTCTGCAAGATCACCGAGATGGGTTTCTTCTCTGCCGACTTTGTCCTCGGCCACATCTTGCTGTTCATCATGCTGCCAGCGATCTGTGTTCCTTACATCGACAAGTTCCATTCAGTCATGCTCTTCTGGCTGCGTCCTAGGTATGTCTCCTTTTCCATTCTACCACCATGTCTCTTACTAACAACGTCCACAGTCGTCAAATCCGCCCTCCTATCTACTCTTTGAAGCAGACCAAGCTTCGCAAGCGCCGTGTCGTTCGCTACGCTCTCCTCTACTTCACCCTCTTCGTCCTCTTCATGGTCTTCCTCATCGCCCCGGCTGTCATCGGACAACTCGGCCTTCTCGACAGCACCTTCAAGTCACTGCAAGGCAAGGACTTCATGTACCTCATGCAGCCCAACGACTGGAACAACAACGACACCACCAGCTCCAAGACTGGTAGTGGTCTTCCCAACCAGGCTGCCCAGACTGCCGGTGGTAGGGCTTCCGCGTCTGCTAGCAGCACTCGCAGGGCGATGCTCGCTTTCTAGATGTCACGAACGAACAACAACTATAGAGGATGAACAGTTATCTTTTTTTGCCGCCCATTTTTCACGAGAAGAGAGAAAAAATTGTACAAAACATCGAATTCGCAAAAGGGATGGGGTTTTGGGGAGGATCATCGGTAATGGACCAGATAGTGCTTTCGGGCCTGGCTTTTGCTTTTTTCCTCCATTGCTGGTCGCCGTCTGCCTTGAAAAGCAGATGGGGCCAAGCCTCTTTTTGCTTTCTGCGGAGACAGTAACGGAATTGGGGGCATATCTTTGGCATTTTATAAATGGCGTTTTTTTGAATTTCAGCTTTGTCTTTACTTCGATACAACCGTCCCTGACTCTGCGCTGCTGGTTTCCTTGTTTTTGGTTCCGATAAAATACAAACTAGTTTCGATTTGTTAACCTGGTGGACTGTTGTATAACTTTTCTTCTCTCTTCACTCTGTTGCTGCTCCTTGTGCATGTACTACGTAGGTTAGTTACCATTCGACGTCGGAGGAACTTCTTCTCCCACGATATCATATATAGTTCTTTCAGTCATATCTTGACGTACATTCAACTACATGATATTCCAGCACGTTAGGCATACTAATTCTCCTCTTCCTCTTGCCGCTCTCCATATCTACGCTTTCTCCTTTCACAGACTGAACTCCAGCCTGTTGCCAGCGTAGTCGCGCGCGAAGAACCGCTGCGGGTACTCTGCGCCTTGATCACCTAATCAAGACCATCCTCGTCAGCACACACGAAAATATGCACGCCACCACCTACTTCAACATCTCAAACAAACATACCAGAACTAACATCCCCCGGCCTATCAGCCTCCAGCGGCGCCGCCTCCCCTCCGCTCTCATAATGCGCCCATATCCGCGCCCGCAGCTCAATCAGCTGCTCCGGCGAGCCGAGCTTGAAACACGGGTGTCGAGAAGACTTAGGGGATTCGTTTGTCCCCGGTGCGATGTGCACTTGTTGGCCGGACGAGCCGATGTCGAACCAGGCGAGGTCGTGGACGCGGTGGGCGGGGACGGCGCGGGGGGTTAGGCCGAGGGTGGTGCTGTAG
>Ga0265797_10012667_pt1 | contig 10297 bp, 6 predicted proteins | sample P2T30metagenome_FD_192433 | JGI IMG/M metagenome (GOLD analysis project Ga0265797, IMG submission 192433) | Plant litter microbial communities from East Loma Ridge, Irvine, California - P2 T30 | ecosystem: Environmental > Terrestrial > Plant litter > Unclassified | place: USA: California... | reverse complement strand
ACGCTCGTAACGTCGAAGGCCACCGCAACCTGCTAGTTCACGGTCCTCTTTCCCTGCTCCTCATGTTGAAAACCATAAGCCATTACGTGTATGCACAGACCGGGGGAAAGCATGATCTGGAGTCGATTGAATATCGCAATCTAGCGCCGCTGTACTGCGACGAGGAGATGCGCATATGCGGCTTGGAGAAGAAGAAATTGCAACATGGCAGTATATACGATGTATGGATTGAGGGGCCGACTGGAGGTGTTGCTGTCAAGGGCACTGTTTACACCACAGTAAAGAATACTAAGCCGAAACCGCTGGGACCCGGCTCTAGGAGGCCAGACATTACAGCACTCAATGCTGCCGCCAAGAAGACACCAAAAGCGCAAGAGCCTACCACGACTCCTGAGTCCTCGACGGGTTCTGAGCCTGTATCTCAAGCCCAAGGTGAGACTCCAAACAACTCCACTCCCAGTGAAACTACCTCTCAACCATCATCTAGAGAAGTAAACCCACCGACCGCACAAACAACAAGCCGAGCGCCCCGTCGCAAGCGCGCCTCCAACACCACGGCCTACAACTTCATTTCCCTCACTCCCAGCAAAGCACCGTCTGCTCGCGTCGTCGACTCGTACAAGCCAGTCAAACCGACGATATCAATACGTTCGAGGGAAATTATACGACGCGCTCGTCGGCGTGCCCCGAAGGAGATCCACGTCAAGTCTATACCGCTGGTTCGCAGGTTCGATGCGACACCGTACACTCCAGACCCTGTTCGCACGGCTTCGAGACACAGCAGATATTTGAGGGAGGGCGCTAGGAAGATTGAAAAGCCTAGTGTGCGCTTTGTTGCGGAGCAGCTGTCGGAGCGTGCGGCGCTGAGGAAGAGGATTGGCTTTAGATACGTGCATCGATAAAATCAGCAAAGTGTGTATATACTTGTATTACTACCTATAGGAATTGCTGTTCACGTGTCGAGCGATCGCATGTAACTTTCTCAAGAAATCCCCAAATGCGACAAGCTACAAACGATTCGGAACAACTTAGTGTCAGAAACAAAGATGTAGACTAGAAACTTTTTATTTACTAGTTGAGGAGAAGCTTCTTCGGCCCTAAACTCCATTTTCTTTTTTCCTGAACGCCAACAAAGAGCAATCCGCTATCCTACATACAGAGGCAAAAGTTGATAATCAAGAATGACACGAAAGATCCTTTCGGCGGGCTTACGACCAACACATGAGCCCGTCTTGGGAACTACTCCGACATGAAAAGCCTTGCAAAATCTACCACCGTCGATGTACTAAATGTCATCCTCATCTCCGACTATGTCATCCTCGTCGCACTCGCTGCCATCATCATCGATCTGATTGTTTTGTGTGACAATCCTCCACTTTTGTGAGAAGTTTTGCCTGTGCTCTGGGATGCCGACGACAGGCAGGGATACCAGTGCAGCCCCAATCCTGGAATTCATAGCTATGGTTCCGCTGCTTACACTCTTCTCGGGTATGTTATAGTGCGAAATACCAGCCGTCCATGTGCAGCAAGGGCGACCGAGTGCCATACAGTTCGTACAAACGCTGCTGTTACTCTCGTCCTGAACGCAACTCTTGTTGGGAAGCATGCCCGTTTCGAAGTTCCGGTAGGTGTTCATGAGTGTACATGTATCACAATTCTTTCGGGAGCTGTTACCCTCTGGAAAACCATAGACACCTCCCACTCGGCCGAATCCATACTTTGGTTGCCGCATAAGGGTTCTCATGTCGTGGTCAGATCTTGCACGACCAGAAATCATAACGATGTCGTTCTTCTGATCCCGAAATCTAATGATCTGGTTCATGAAGTCGTACTCGTTCTGCAAGACAAAACACGCACCGCCTAACCTAGGTATCCAGCCGTGGGTATGGTTTGGTGTAGAGTTCGTAAGCCATTGGAGAAAGGATATGGCCCCGCTGTATACTGGTAATGATCCTGGCACCTGATCATCGGCGAATCTAGTGAAGATATTCTTGCGTTGGATATAAGTGAATCGCCACTTTCCGGAGCCCAGCGGATACTCCCATTCGATACGGCACGCAAATGAGTTTGCCTGTCCCCAGTTCTCGAAAGGACCAATGTCGGAAAGCCTCGCCCACGCATGCGGGTGGGGTGTTCCGTCTTTTCGAACTTCAAAAACAACTTCGACGTGAGATCCAGAAGGGGAATGCATTTGCGCGGTCTTTTTGGCGGTATTTCTCCAAGAAAAGTTGATTACGGCCTTCCGCTTTCCGTTCTCGTACATCACCCGGCTCAGCGCATTTCTCATGTGCACACCGGGCCGTGATGTATGATGACCAGTACGTCGATAGTAGGCCATAGGAACGACCGATCCTGTCTTTCCGTCTTTGATGTTCACATCAGTTCGAATATAGAGGAATCTGTCGTTCGAGGACACATATTCAAACAAAGGGGAGCTGCAATTGGCTCCAAACTGTATGCCGCATGAATTCGGTCCACGACTAATGAAGCCCTGCCACCCAGTCGTGCGAAACACTGCCTCGGAGATGTCTGTGAAGTATTTGGTCGTTTGTACGGATCGCAAGGTTCCCAAAGTTGCTCTAGATGGATCAGCTACATTTGGTTTGTAAGTCTCCAGCAGACAGACGAATATTTGTTCGGTAAGAAAGAACATTCCATCTTCTGCTGTCTTGGCGAGAATGCAGAGTGCAATCATTACAAGACTTAGAGAGTTTCGTGTCATTTCTCCATAACTTGTAGTAGCGTATTTGTGGCTGTCATTGCGAGTGGCAAGATCGTTGGTCTTACCGACGTAGGCATAGGTGGCCTTTGGCGTCCATAACTTTACGTTATTGTTGGTAAGATGCAGCCTCAGATAGGCACCAGCTTCCCTGGAAGAAGTGCGGTCGCGTATCTGATACTTGGCGGCCTTGATCAGATCCACACCTTTGAATGGCTTGTCGCTGGCGAGAATCTTATAAAGACCGGCTTTTTTGATACCATCGATGATGACCCTAGTGAGTGCTGATATGCCATGCCTGTCGATGAGGTCCGTGATTCTGCCAGAATCGAAGGGTGGAGGTGAATGACGAAAGGCCGTTATGAGACGAGCGATGGTCTTCCCCAAGACGGTTGAGTCAGGCAGAGACGAAGGTGTCCACAGCTGGTTGGTGCTTGTCGCCCCTGATGTCTGCAGATCCAAGTCCCATTTCTCAATGTCATCCTCCCACAGCGGACCGACGTCAAGGTATTGGTGAGGGACCCAGCGGTTACCAAAGCCGTCACCCTCGGTGACGCCCTGGATGAAGATCTTGGCGAAGCCCTTGCCGTTATCGCCCATGTATTGTCCTTGCATTCCTTGCTCGTACTGAATCGATTGACTGACGAACTTGGTGTTGATACGGAAGGCATGTATCACTGAAGCTTGGAGATGAGGAGCAATACCCACGGAGCCTCCACTGGCCCAATTGGTTGACGCTACGGCAGCGGCAAGCACGTTGTCAGAGATGCCTTCTGGAACCCAGGCCATGGCGGAGATGTTTCGAGCGTCCTGCTCGATGTTAGATCTCGGTAGTATTAGGGGAAACAATGTGACCCACTTGGAGTTGGTATAGTGGACCGTTACTGCACACCCGAAGCGAGAAGGAAAGAAAGCCTACTCAGCAATGCGTCAGCTTTGAGAGTATCAATATACCTAGGTACCTCGATACGCTGGGGACTTACTTAAGAGCCACGTCCAATCGATCGAGCTGGCCGGACGGTGTAGGAGTAAGTAGAAATGACACGGCTACAAAAGGTGAGCCGCGGGTGCGGTCCTCAGGAGTAGGGCAAAGTGGATGTAGAGGAGAAGTTGCTGTGAGAGTGAGCAGCAATGGTACGGCTACAAGAGGCGCACAGCGAGCAGCGAGCCTGGTGTCGTAGTTTGACGCAGGGATAGAGAAGACAATGGCGTAGTGGAAAGTAACGTGTCGAAAGCATCTAGGCAGTCTTCGAGCGTCGGCGCCGTTAGCGTAATGCTCGTGGCGGCGATTGCGTCACAGCAAACGCAAAAACGAGAGCAAGTTTCCACTTTAGGCAGCTACTATTTTGACAATCATTCACATCGCAATTAATACACCCGGCCCGGGATCCGCCTGCCGCAACACACACATCGATATCTTAGCGAAACAGAAAGTGTAGTCACACGAATCGTTCACAGGAAGTTATAATCCCAAGCTAGCTTTCATCTCCCTGCGCCACAGACTCTCTGGCTTCTTGGTAGTGAACGGATTTCCAATTTTACATTGTTGGAACAGTCATTTCAGGCTTTCCATCTTAGCGAAAGTGACCTACAGGTTACCTAGGTACAGACCCTCATATTGGACGCAATCCGGTCAGTCTCCGTCATACACCCACAGCCGATACACCTACGTGCTTTACTAACTATCCACATAGTAACTCTGCCCCTACTACAGTTCAAGGCAAACCGTCGTCTCACATGGCTCCCTACGTACCAAGCCATGAACCTCAAAAGTACGGTGTTTACAGTAGAAGTTCTTCCTCACACTGGCACGAGGACGAACTGAAAACCTATGGTCCACTGCCCCCCAACTACTCGGTCGAGCGCCCAAGCAAAGTCGGTTACGGTGGAACCTCGGCGCGTTACACTGAGCTGTCTTCCGCTTCCTCTAGGGCGTCAAAATCCCATCCACTGTCGCCCGCAGGGCTGAACTCAGTCCCGAATCCGATCGTACACGATGAACAAGACCTTAATCGACCGGCTTCCCCTTTCGTCTTCGATGCTCCCATCAAATATAAAGCTGGAACGAAGATGCGTTGGCTTCACTCCGATACACCGCAAGCGGCGCTTACTATGGCGCTTGTCAGCCACGGGTTCAAATGCAAGACGGATAGGACAAGACCTGTAGACGAGGCGGATGTTAGGGCGACCTTTGACAGCATTACCCCACAAGAAGCCGCGGAGCCTAGAAACTCTGCTCTTTTCTACCCTGCAGACCGCGGAAGTATAGTCTTCCCAGAGGAGCCCGATGTCGCCATAGTTGCGCGGAAGTACGGATGCAGCCTCATTGTCATTTGCCCTTTCATGCGCGCAGACAAGATGGGCTACAACCATTTCTACAATATCAAGAACCGGCCACCTATGTACGCCCGATGGTCGACAGGGCAGCAAGCGCAGGCAATGCCGCTCGTGTTGGGTTGTCTACCCATGCACAAGTTCAACGCGAGTTCGTCTCACGAGGCTATGTGGTTCTTCATTGAAGCAAACAGCATCGACCCTCCGGATTGGTATAATGGCTTCTACACCCAGTATGTGACCATCACCATTTAGCTCTTGGATAATTACTAACAAGTACAGGTTCAATCTCGGTAGTCTGGCGGACAATCTCGGCTTTCCTTTCGCCGACCTCTCACCCCAAACCTTCCTGTGGACACTAGTCTACCTTCATCGTCAACGTATGACCGGGCTGGCGGTTTCTGATGACCATCTGGGATGCTGGATCTACCATTTCGGTTGGCATCTCAGCGTTGAGGGCAAACGAGTGAACAAGTACTCTGATTTGTTGCCATTCAACTACGACAACGCGTGGCTCTCGAACTATCAGGAGAAGCATCCAAACGCGAAGCTGACTTTCGACCGCCTTACACAACTGACTCTCAACCCGAACATGAACGCTAACGGTATATCAATCGGACAATATGCGAGGCTGTGGGATGAGGCATTCAGTGCAAGGATTCAGTATCAGCAGGACCAAACGCAGGCGAAGTGGGTAGTCTTCAAGACCAAGATGGAAGCTGCGACCGAGCTGCCATATCTCTGGAATTCCTAGTCTCAGTGGCCTCTTTCTAAGTTTGGACTGCATCATTCTATTGATACGTACATGGCTGAGCCTTCTTAGATAGAACAGAACTGCACATACTGTACAGCCGCTGATTGTCGATTCGGACCTAGTTATAACTTCCAATACGAGCAAGACAGAGCATCCCAACCCTTTAAACGCGCAGTGACTCATGTGCTTTCTGATAGAGGCTTTCTTTATCTCGGTGTGCGTAGGAAAGCATGGTTTGGTACTTCCCCGACACATGAGTCCTCGCGCCTTCCTGGTCGTGCCTTCCATCTGAAGTAGCGTGCCACGTGCGAGCGCTTTCATGCCTCATTTGCAGATTCCTCACCTCATGTCTCCTCATCTGACATGAAGTGAGTAATCAGACATGCTGCTATGCGCGTGAAGCGACTAACGTGCTGAATATAGTTTCACTTCCATATTAGAGTCGGGTGTCGACCTCTTGGCCCGGGCTGGGAGGTCAGGGCTGACGCCCGAACCTGACGAGAACGGCATCTGTACGTGAACTTACTCAGGCTTCATGTCATTACTCCTTCTTCATACTGGGAGCCGCACTCACGCGCACATGGGCATGCGTCGATGTGCAGCAGTCCACAAATCCCCTTTCCCCTAGCATCCGACTGGCAGGAACATCAATTCGAATACCGATCAACACACCACGCAACATAGCACTCACTAACAGTTTACTATACAGTCACAGAAAACGCTCAACGTATGTTTGCCAGTTGGTCCGCCAATCTCATAAGACTATGGTATTAATACGTTGTAGCCTACTATGACAAACAAGACGCCGCGCCGCTATCCGGCGAGAAGATGAGCGAGCCTGAGCCTATTGGGCATGAAGACGGTATGCGTTTCACTCTTACAGCTTCTGCAACTCCGATCCATGAAGCTCGTGTACCTCTTGCTGCATTGATGCATCTCTTTCTTCTTGCTCTATGCCCGCAATCTTTGCTGTTCGGCAGATCTTGATTGAGCTCGAAATACCCGGCCTGCACAATGAACATGCTTATCTTCTTGAGATTGTCTGATCGTGATCGAATTTGACTCACACATCATAGAAAAGAAAGATGAGGAGAAGGCTGCGGCCCTTTCGCCACCGCCGAAGCGACGTGTAAGCAATACCTTTTTCATGTTATGAACATTCAAAGCTCGAAGAATTCTTTCATGAACCGCATCTACAGTCGCTTTGGGATCCGGGAGAAAGCTCTAGTCATGGAGCGTTGCTAACTCTCTTCTAGAAACTGAATAAAAAGAAAATTGTTGTTCTCGAGGACGGGGACAAGGACGACAAAGACGTGAAGTTTGCTGTTCCTGCCGCGGCCCCTTCTCCGCCTAAAGGGAAGGAAAACGAGGGCGAACTGCAGCGTAGACCCGCATCGAAGCGTAAAGCCGCATTGGAGGCCAAAGCTGCGATGAAAGGCCTGTTCTAATCCGGGAGTGGGTTCTTCAAAAGTCGGCAAATCCTGGAGCTTTACGTGTCGATGTGACTGCAGTGCTACTAGGCAGCCACGCACCTGAGAGTTTGGGGTCGAGCAGCACAGCTTGCCTTCTTTTGCCTGCTTTGCCTGGTTGGTCGCTCGACTATGCTATTGGCCAGGCGCTTCAGCCACCCCATATGCATGTGCATCACACTGCATGCGTATTCTTCGCAGATGATCGTTCGAGGTCTCGATGCTTGGGCAGAGCCGCATCGTGTGATCCGCAGCAAGCTGCTTGGAGACGCTCTGGTCTACGTTCCTAGACAGTGCGGCAATTCACACCTGTGAAATGCCACTTCCCATTGTAGCATACGCGCTGACGTGACAGGCGTGCGGCTGTGAAGACATCATTCGTAACAGCGAACGTGAAGCACTCAGCGTCACTCAACCCGCTCTTCTCAATAATCGCGAGGAAACTATCATGTCACAGAACCTGCTCAACAGCAAGCTCGCAACTTGGCGAGGACCGTCCAGAACAACAAAAATTGCCTGCGCCTGGGTCAGCGTTCACGCCTACACCTGCGCAGGCCCCACAACGTATGAATTCCACTCGACTTACGCCTCCAGCATCTGGTACAGGCGGAGGAGGCAACGGCGGCGCTGCAAGTCAGAAGACCTTGACGGCAGAAGAGAAGAACCAGTGCCCATACGGCGACACACGCTGGCCTCCTGCTAATATATCGATATCCAAGCCTCTGCACTTGTTGAGCAACGAGAGTGAGGAGCCAATATACTACCACTTGATACACGAAAACAACAGCCCTCAGGTCGAGTTCTGGAAGGGCCCGGTGAAGGCTCAAGCCACTGCCGCCTACGCAGAGAAGGGCCTTGCTTTGCCAATATCGAAAGTAGGAAAGAGCAAGAAGGAGATAAAGGCCGCAAAAGAGAGAGCGCTTGAAGATGAAGCGCCGAGAGCGAAGACGGAAATCGAGCAGGCTAGGGATACGAAGATGCTGAAAGAGTTGAGCAGTGGACCGAGGGGAACACTCTGGCAGCTTGACGAAGGGCACCTGCACGTTTGGAGATGTATCGAGGTGGTCCAGAAGGTGCATGGGGCGGTCAGCCTTAGTGCCGAGCGGCGGGAAATATTTTCGATGTTCGGTGTTGGCCTCAAGCGCATTGATGGTGATATGTTGATGGTCAGCCAGAAGGCGTAGGCACCTAGCTAACTCAGAGGGATCGGTTGTAGTAGGGTCAATGCACACAACGCTCATTCCCGATAATTGAGTTCCACGCAAAACATTGGTGCACCTGCAGTCCAGTAGAAATCTCAGGCGCTGACAAACGTGAAACGTGAGGCTGGCGATGGAGTTATGAATCGAAAGCCGAGGCTAGCTCGCGGATGTGGTCATAGCGCCTTCTCGATGATTCCAATCGTCGAGCGACCCAAATTTTTAGAGGCATCGAACATCTGCGACCACTCTTCTCCGCATCCTCCTCTACATCCACACTATTCCTGGTTATCTTGCATAAAGCTGGAGTCTAGGAGCAACATTTGAGATTCCTTTTTCTCTACCTACACATCCCAATTCCGTCACAATGCAAAGAGCTTTCGCATCGCGGGCGCGGACTTCGGCCCTCAACTCGAGCTCTAAGCTCCGGTCCACCAGCTACAACCTCCAGCAGCAGAGGTTTGCGCACAAGGTACGGCAATTGCATATCTACATGGTAGAAAAAAGACGCAAAACTAACAATTGGTAGGAACTGAAGTTCGGCGTCGAGGCACGAGCAGGACTGCTGAAGGGTGTCGACACACTTGCAAAGGCCGTATCAACAACACTGGGTCCCAAGGGTCGCAATGTATTGATTGAGTCGAGCTACGGCTCGCCCAAGATCACCAAGGGTATGCACAAGTTCTGCCGCCATCTCTAACATTGCCCGCTGACATCATTTCAGATGGTGTAACAGTCGCAAAGGCTATTTCCCTCCAAGACAAGTTCGAGAACCTCGGAGCCCGCCTGCTCCAGGACGTAGCCTCCAAGACCAACGAGGCTGCTGGTGACGGTACCACCACTGCCACCGTCCTTGCCCGCGCCATCTTCTCCGAGACCGTTAAGAACGTTGCCGCCGGATGCAACCCCATGGACTTGAGGCGGGGTACCCAGGCCGCTGTCGAGGCCGTCGTTGAGTACCTCAGGGCGAACAAGCGGGACATCACCACCAGCGAGGAGATTGCACAGGTTGCCACCATCTCCGCCAACGGCGACACACACATTGGCAAGCTTCTGTCCAACGCCATGGAGAAAGTCGGAAAGGAGGGTGTCATCACCGTCAAGGAGGGCAAGACCACCGAGGACGAGCTTGAGGTTACCGAGGGTATGAAGTTCGACCGCGGTTACATCTCCCCCTACTTCATCACCGACACCAAGACCGCCAAGGTTGAGTTCGAGAAGCCTCTCATCCTCCTCTCCGAGAAGAAGATCTCCGCTGTCCAGGACATTGTCCCCGCTCTTGAGGCCTCCCAGCAGCTCCGCCGTCCCCTTGTCATCATTGCTGAGGACATTGACGGTGAGGCGCTTGCCGTCTGCATTCTCAACAAGCTCCGTGGTCAGCTCCAGGTTGCCGCCGTCAAGGCTCCCGGCTTCGGTGACAACCGCAAGTCCATTCTTGGCGATCTTGCTGTCCTGACCAACGGTACTGTCTTCAGCGACGACCTCGATATCAAGCTCGAGAAGGCCACCCCCGACATGCTCGGTTCCACCGGATCCATCACCATCACCAAGGAGGACACCGTCATCCTTAACGGCGAAGGCAGCAAGGACCAGGTCTCTCAGCGCTGTGAGCAGATCCGTGGCGTCATCAACGACGCTACCACCTCCGAGTACGAGAAGGAGAAGCTCCAGGAGCGCTTGGCCAAGCTCTCTGGCGGTGTTGCCGTCATCAAGGTCGGTGGCTCCTCCGAGGTTGAGGTTGGTGAGAAGAAGGACCGCATCGTTGACGCTCTGAACGCTACCCGCGCCGCCGTTGAGGAGGGAATCCTGCCCGGTGGTGGTA
>Ga0265797_10012666_pt1 | contig 10299 bp, 8 predicted proteins | sample P2T30metagenome_FD_192433 | JGI IMG/M metagenome (GOLD analysis project Ga0265797, IMG submission 192433) | Plant litter microbial communities from East Loma Ridge, Irvine, California - P2 T30 | ecosystem: Environmental > Terrestrial > Plant litter > Unclassified | place: USA: California... | reverse complement strand
CGACCTCGCCCCGCTCGACACGTCCGAGGTCGACGCCATGGTCGACTCCCTCGCGGGCTCGGTCGCTCTCGACAAGGCCACGCGGGTGCAGATCCAGCGCCGCAGCGCCGGCCGCCCGTTCCTCGTCCGCGAGCTGACCTTCGAGGCGCTGGAGGCGGACGGCAGCGCCCGCACCGTCACCGGCTACGCGTTCCCGAGCCCGCACGCGCCGCGCGCCCGCATCCTCGAGCTGGTGTCGTCGCGCGTGTCGATGCTCGGCGACGACGAGCGCAGCACGCTCATCCTGCTGGCCCGGCTGGACGGCGTGCCCTACCAGCGGGCCGCCCGCCTGTTCGGCGAGACCGTGCTCCGGGTGCTCGGCGCGCGCGGCCTCGCGCGAGTCCAGGGACAGGGCGACATGATCCTCCGCGCCGACCTGCTGGAGGCCGAGGCGGCCCTCGCCCGCACCGATCCCGACGCCGTCGACGTGCTCACCTGCCGAGTCGTCCGCGCGCTCATGCAGGAGGCGGCCAACGGCGTGCCGCTCAGCCCCAAGGAGAGCCTGCTGATCGCGCGCACGCTCACCGAGTCCGGCCGGCGCGAGGCGGTGGAGCGCTTCGGGGCCCCGCTCCTCGCCGCCGTGCACCTGGTGGCGGCCCGGCTCGCGAACGACGTGGGCATGACCCACGACGCGCTCGCGTTCGCGGAGATCGCCGCCGACGGCGGATCGCCGGCGTACGCGGCCTGCGAGACCGCGCGGGCGCTCGTGGTCCTCGGCAACCCCGGACGCGCCATGGACCTCCTCGAGGCGCTGGACCAGACGGGGCTCACGCCGGCGGAGCGCGTCGAGGTGCTCCGGTGGCGCGTGCTCACCACCCGCGCCGCGCTCCCGGGCACGGAGCGCATGCGCCGCGTGCTGCAGGGACTCGCCCACGGCCAGGACCCCCACGACGACGACGACGTGCGTGCGCAGGCGACGGTCATCGGCGCGGTCATGGCGCTCGGCACCATGGAGTGGGAGGCGGCGCTGACGGCCGGACGGGCTGCCGGAGCGCTCGCCGCGAACCCGCGCGTCCGCATCCGCGCGCAGCGCGCGGTCGTCCTGGCGCTCGGCCACCTCGGCCGCGGGGCGGAGCTCGGCGAGGAGATCGACGCGGGCCTCCGGCTCGTGTCCACCCGGTCCGCCTGCCGCGGCACCTACGACGACATCCTGCTCGAGGAGGCGCGCCTCGAGCTGCTCTCGGCGAGCGCGTTCAGCCGGCGCCTGTGCCGCCTCGACCTCCCCGACCTCGAGCGGGAGCTCGACACGTGGGTGGAGTCGGCGATCGCGCAGGACGCGCAGTGGTTCATCCCCGTCCTCGGGGCCATCACGGGCGGCGTCGCCCTCGACCTCGGGCGGCTGGACCGCGCCGAGGCGGAGCTGAGCATCGCCGACGACCGGCTCATCGGCCCCGACACGGGCACGTGGCGGCTGTGGATCGGCATGCAGCGCGCCCGCGTGCTGGCGTTGCGCGGCCGCACCGACGAGGCCGAGCGCATCGCCGCGGACATCGCCCACCGCGCCGACCCGCGGTACCCGTACCAGCGGCTGCTCGCCGAGGGCGTGCGGGTGGAGATCATCGCCGCGCGCGGCCGGCCCGACGAGGCCGCCGCCCTGCTCCTCGACCTGGGCGAGCTCAGCGGGGACGCGTACGCGCTGCGCGCCGGCATCCTGTTCCGGGCCTGGATGCTCGGATCCACCGAACCGCGGCTCCTCGACGGCGCCCGCCGGGTGCGGGACCGCACGGACGTGCCCGCGCTGCACGGGATGGCCGAGGTCGTGGAGGGATCCCGCACGGGCGACGCCGCACTCGTCGAGCAGGGGCTCCGCACGCTCGAGGAGGCGGGCCTGCACCAGGAGGCCCGCACCGCCGGCGAGGAGCTGCTGCGCATGCTCGCGAGCGAGGAGTCCGGACCGGCCCTCGCCGCCGCGCGGGCGGCGCTCGCGCGGATCCAGGCGCGCATCGACCGCGGCGCGCCGGACGCCGCGACGGCGTCCACGACCCCCACCCTCGACGTGAGCATGCTGACGCGGCGGGAGCTCGAGATCGGCGTCCTCGCGGCGCAGGGTCTCAGCAACCGGGAGATCGCCGGACGGCTGTTCCTCTCCGTCCGCACCGTCGAGTCGCACCTCTACCAGGCGCGCGCGAAGCTCGGCGCGCCCTCGCGTCGCGCCCTCGCGGGGCTCCTCGACACACCGGGTGCATCGAGGCTGCTCTCGGGCAGGTAGTATCGACGGGTGCCGCCGCGCGTTCCTGACGCCGACGGCACGCGTCATGGAGGATTCGCCTAGTGGCCTATGGCGCACGCTTGGAAAGCGTGTTGGGTGAAAGCCCTCAGGGGTTCGAATCCCCTATCCTCCGCCAGACGAGATGAGAGCCCCGACGGACCCCGGTCCGGCGGGGCTCTCGTCGTCGCGGGGCACGACGACCGCGAGGCCCGTCCCTGCGCGGATCGCGCCCGGTTGTACCCCGACCGGGCGCAGCTATCCCCCATCGCGCCCACGGCGCGTCGAGCCGCGCGCACCTAGGCTGGACCGGTCGTCCCTCCCGCGTCGCGGGCGCCACCGCCCGCGACGGGCGGCGTGCCGGGCGGCCACGGGCGCGAGGACGGCGCCGGACGACGACCGGAGGCGACGTGCACCACGACGGCGATCCGGCCCCTCCGCCCCTCCTGCTCCCGTCCGACGGCGTCAGCACCCTCATCCGCCCCCGCCGCGCCCTCCTGCGCCAGGTCGGCCTCGCGACGCTGGCGCTCGTCGTGCCGCTCGGCGCCGCCCTCCTGGTGCTCGCGATCCCGACCGGCAACGCGGCGGCGGTGATCCTCGGCGTCGCCGTGGTCGTGCTGCTCGGCTCCCTCCTCGCCGTGCTCTACGTCACCTCCTACGTGCGCATCACCCTCGCCACGGGCGACGTGGAGTCGCGCTTCCTGGGGCGCCGCACGCGCGTGGCCCGCACCGCCGTGCACGGCCTGCTCGTGGTGCACGTCTACCAGGGCCTGACCCTCGACACGCAGCCGCGCCTGTTCGTCACCGACGTCGACGGACGCCTCCTCCTCCGCCTCAGCGGCCACGTGTACGACCTCCTGACCATGCGCTCGATGGCGGCCGGGATCGACATCCCGCTCATCGAGCAGGCGAAGGTGCTGACGATGGCGGAGCTGCGCGGCAGCCGGCGCGGGATCCTGCCCTGGTACGAGCGGTCCCGCATCTCGCTCGCCGCGGTGCTCGTGCTCCTCGGCATCGGCGCGATCGGCGCCGTCGTGGGCATCATGGCGCTCACGGGCGTCCCGCTCTCCATCCGCCTCTGATGAGTCCCGCGGACGACCCGGAGCTCGCGCCGATCCTGGCGCGCTGGCGGCTCGAGGAGGACGGCCCCGTCCTCCGGACGCCCAGCAGCGTGATCGCCCCGGTCCGCCGCGACGGCGTCCGCCTGGTGCTCAAGGTGCCCTCGGTCGAGGAGGAGCGCCGGGGTGGCCGCCTCATGGCCGCCTGGGCCGGGCGCGGTGCCGCGCCCGTGCGGGAGGCGGACCCCGACGGCACCCTGCTCATGGCGCGGGCGGACGACCCCGGGATCCTCGTGCGCGAGGCGTCCGCGAGCTGTCCGGACGCGAGCGGGGCGGGCGCGGACGCGCGCGACGACCGGGCGACGCGGATCCTCGCGCGCGCCGCCGTGCGGCTCCAAGGCGTCCCGCTCGATGCGCGGACCGTCGCCGACGCCGTGCCGCTCGACGTCTGGTTCCGCGCGCTCCTCGCCCCGGTCCGCCCGCTGCCGCGGTCCCTGGACCGCGGTGCCGGGATCGCCCGGGAGCTCCTCGCCGGATCCGGCTCCCACCCGCCGGCGGTGCTGCACGGGGACGTGCACCACGGCAACGTGCTGCGGTTCCCCGGGGAGGGCGCGGACACCGGGGACGGCGCGGATTCCGCGGACGGCGACGCGGGATCGTGGCGCGCGATCGACCCCAAGGCGCTCCTCGGCGACCCCGGCTTCGACACGGCGAACATCCTCTGCAACCCGACCCCCGGGATCGCCCTGCGTCCGGGCCGGCTCGCCCGTCGCGCCCGCGTCGTGGCGGAGGAGACGGGGCGCGACCTCGACGCCGTGCTCGCGTGGACGGAGGCGTGGTGCGCCCTCAGCGCCGCCTGGGACGCGGCCTCGCCCGCGCAGGCGGCCCGGGTGGAGGCGCTGGGCCTCATCGGCGCCGCGGCCCGGAGCGCACGCCGCGGACACGGGCGCGCAGCGGACGGCACGGTCGCCGGCGTCCCGCCGTCGGCCTAGACGACGGGCTCGACCTCGGGCTCCCGGTCACGGCGTCCGCGGCCGCCGGCGTCCGCCGTGCGCCCCGCCACGGCCCCCAGCGCGCGCTCGAACGGGCCGCGCCCGAGGATCCGCGTCCAGAGCAGGCACAGCACGACCGTGACCGCGACGAACGCGAGGTAGGCGCCGTCGTCCGCGATGAGGTCGCCCTCGGGAGCGAGCAGGTCGATGGCGACGATGTGCACGGCGTACACGGTCAGCGCGAGCTGCCCCACCGCCTCGAGCGGCACCAGCACGGCGGGCAGGAGGGCGGCGACGCGGAGGCACAGGCCGATGACCGCGATCGCGGTCCCGCCGGAGCCCACCACCTCGAACGGCGACCCCTCGTGCGGCGTCGTCGAGAGGATGTACTCCCAGCCCGGGGGCGGCGCGGGCACGGCCGCCTCGAGGAGCGCGGAGCCGCCGTACGCGAGCACGGCGAGGCCCGCCCCGACCGTCACGAGCAGCAGCTGCACGCGGGCCGACCCGAGCGCGAGCCGCCCGACGCCGAGGCCCGCGACGGTGAACACCACCCACGTGAGCGCCGGGTAGTGGCCCGTGACGACCAGCAGCACGAACGGGTCCGGCCGCATGAGCGAGCCGTCGAAGTGGATGGTGAGAGCGGTCGTGAGCACCGGCAGCGCCACGGCGCCGGCGGCGGCGAGCGCCAGCAGCCGCGACGCGCGCCACCGCAGCAGCGGCAGGACCGCGACGAAGAGGACGGCGTAGACCTCCAGGATGACGGCCACGTACGTCTGCAGGGACGCGAGCAGGCCGCCGAGGAGGAACAGGCACGCCGCGCGCACCAGGATCCGCAGCCGCACGCGCGCGAGGTCGCCGACCGACGCCGGCCGCTCCCGTCCCGACATGAGCGCGATGGACACGCCCGCGAGCGTCGCGAAGAGGATGGACGACCGGCCGTCGGTGACGGCGAGCCAGGACGCGGGGTCCGCCAGGTCGAGCGTGCGCGGCAGCGCGACGTGCGCCGCCATCATCCCGAGGACCGCGAGCCCCCGGGCCGCGTCGATGCCGCGGAGTCGGGCCGGGTCGCGGACGGGGCTCATGGCCTCACCCTACCCAGCGCATCCGGGGGCCCCGACGGCCTCAGCTGGTGAGCGCCGGCACCGTCCGCGGCTGCACGATGAGCCACATCGCGAGGATCGACACGACCGCGCAGGCGCCCATGACGGACGCCATCGGCACGCCCGAGGTGATGCCGAGGACGCCGACGATGGGCGAGATCGCGCCCGCCAGGCCGAAGTTCACCGCGCCGAGCAGCGACGCCGCCGTGCCGGCCTCGTGGCCGTGGTTCACGAGCCCGAGGACCTGCACGCAGGGGAAGCCGAAGCCGCAGGCGAGGATGAAGAAGAACAGCGGGATGAGCGTGCCGAGGAGCCCGGCGTCGGTGAAGGTCCCGAGCAGGACGATGGCGGCGCTCGCCGCGAACTGCACGACGACGACGCCGGCCAGGATCCACTGCGGGCCGACGAGCTTCGTCATGCGCGCGGCGACCTGGTTGCCGATGACGATGCCCAGCGAGTTCACGCCGAAGAGGATCCCGAACTGCTGCGCGTCGAACCCGTAGACGTCCTGGAACAGGAACGACGAGCTGGAGAGGTAGGAGAACAGTCCCGCGAACTGCATGCCGCCGATGATGGCGACGCCGACGAACACGCGGTCGCGGAGCACGTTCCGGTAGCGGCGCAGCAGCGCGCCCTTCTCCTCCTTCACGACCTCCTCGCGGGGCAGCGTCTCCACGATGAGGAAGACCACGGCGACGACGACCAGGACGCCGTACGCGGCGAGCGCGTAGAACACGCCCCGCCAGTCGACGATGCGGAGCAGCTGCGAGCCGATGACCGGGGCGAGGATCGGCGCGAGCCCGGTGACGAGGGCGAGGCGCGAGAGCATCCGGACGAGGGGCCGGCCGCCGAAGAGGTCGCGCACCATCGCCATGGCGACCACGGCGCCGGCCGCGGCGCCCGCGCCCTGCAGCACGCGGAAGACGAGGAGCATGGTCACGTCCGTGGAGAGCGCTGCGCCGAGCGACGCGAGGATGTGGCCGCTCGAGGCGACGATGAGGGGCAGGCGGCGGCCCACGCGGTCGCTCCACGGACCGACGACGAGCTGGCCGAGCGCGAAGCCCACAGTCGTGCCGGTGAGGGTCAGCTGGATCGCCGCGTCCGAGACGCCGAACTCGTCCTTGAGCACCGGGAACGCCGGCAGGTACAGGTCGATCGTGAACGGCCCGAGGCCCACGAGGGCGCCGAGCACGAGGATGTAGACGATGCGCTCCCGGCGGGAGAGCGCGTCGCCGGGGTGGATGACGGCAGACGACACGGAGGCGTTCCTTCGATGGGGCGTGGTGCACTCCTCGCCGGAGGGCGGTGTGCGGGGGCGGACACGAGCCGCCTGGAGGTCCAACTTCCGCTCCCCCGGCTTATTCCCAGGTGGAAGAATTTCGTTCCTCAGCCGCGGAGGGCCGCGACCACGCGCTCCACGTCGTCCTCGTCGTTCCAGACGTGGAAGGCGATGCGCGCGCGCCCCGCCCGCCCGGACGCGACGATCCCGGCCGCCCCCAGGCGCGCCAGGTCGGCGCCGTCCGCGTCGGGCCAGGTGACGATCGCCTGGCCGCGCTCCTCGATGCCGAGGCCCCGGCTCACCAGGTCGCCCAGCTCGGCGTTCCGACGGTGGACCGCGTCGAGGTCGAGGCGGGCGAAGAGCGCGATGGCCGGGGCGGCACCCACCCAGGCGCCGAAGGCGGGCGACACGTCGAACGCGCGCGCGTCCTCGGCGAGCGCCATCGCCGGCCCGTAGCAGGACGCCCACACGTCGGCTCCCGCGTACCAGTTGGCCTGGACGGGGACGAGGGTGCGGCGGTAGCGGTCGGACAGCGTGAGGAAGGCCGCGCCCCGGGGTGCGCACAGCCACTTGTAGGCGTGGCAGGCGGTCGCGTCGAAGAGGCTCGCGTCGACGGGCATGGCACCCGCGGCCTGCGTGGTGTCGCAGAGCGTGAAGGCGCCGTTCACCCGGGCCGCCTCCCGGATCGCGGCGACGTCGGCGACCCGGCCGTCCGCCGACTGCACGAGCGAGAACGCGACCAGGTGCGTGCGCGGGCCGATGCTCGCCGCCAGCTCCTCGAGCGGCACGTGCCGGACGACGACGCCGCGCGCCTCGGCGACGACGAACGGGTAGGTGAGCGAGCTGAAGTCGCCGGCGACGCAGAGCACCTCGGCGCCCGCGGGCACGGCGGCGGCGAGCACGCTGACGAAGGAGGCGGTCTGCGAGCCGACGGCGACGGATCCCACGGGCACGCCCACGAGCGACGCGTACGACGCGCGCACCCCCTCGACGATCCCGCCGTACCCGTGCGCGGTCGATCCCCCGGCCGACCACGTGCCGAGGTCGGCGCGCAGGCGCTCGACGGTATCGCGCGTGGGGAGCCCCATGGTGCAGGCGGAGAGGTAGCCGGGCCCGGCCTCGAACAGGTCGCGGAGGTCCGCGGGCACCGGCGCGGCGCCCGTGTCGGCGGGCGCGGGGTCGGGGGTCGGGGTCCGGGAGGCCATGCTCCCAGCGTGACGAGGCCGGGGGCGTCGAGCAAGCCCCCGCCGGGCATGCGTCTCATAAGCCCTCGTTATGCTCGGTTCATGACGGATCCCCGCTCGACGGCCCGCGACCTCGACTCCACCGCGCTCGCGGCGGTGCACGCGCTCGCGGTGCGCGGCTCGATCACCGCCGCCGCGGCCGCCCTGGGCGTCAGCCAGCCCGCGCTCTCCCAGACGCTGCGCCGCCTCGAGGCGCGGATCGGCGTCCCCGTCACGGCGCGATCCGGCCGCGGCGTGGTCCTCACGGAGGCGGGTCGCGTGCTCTCCCGCCACGCGGAGACCGTCGTGCACGCCATCGACGCGGCCGCCGACGAGCTCGACGACCTCCGCGGCCTCCGGGCGGGCACCGTGCGCGTCGCGGCCTTCCCCTCGGCGTCGTCGACGGTCGTGCCGCGGCTGCTCGGCGGCCTCGCCGCGGCGCATCCCGGCCTCCGCTTCGGGTACCTGGAGGCCGAGCCGCCCGAGGCCGTCGCGGCGATCCGCGCCCGCGAGGCCGACGTCGCCGTGACCTTCGCGTACCCGGGCGACCCCGACGACCCGGCCGCGGGCGCCCTCGACGGCCTGGAGGCGCTCCCCCTCTGGCGCGAGACCCTGTGGGCCGTGCTCCCCGAGGCGCGGGCGCTCCGGCACCGCGGCCCGCTCGCGCTCCGCGACCTCGCGGACGACCGGTGGATCGCGGGCTGCGTGCGCTGCCGCCGCCACCTGGTGAGCGCGTGCGCGCGCAGCGGCTTCGCACCGGAGACCTCCTTCGAGACCGACAACGCGGCGGCCGCCGTCGGCATGGTGCAGGCGGGGCTCGGGGTCGCCCTCCTGCCGTCGCTCGCGCTCGCGACCGCGCCGCTCCCGCGCGGCGTCGTCCGGCGTCGCGTCGCGGGCGTCGGCGAGCGCGTCGTGCACGTCGTGACGGCACCGGGAGGATCCGGCTCGCCGGCCGTGCGGGCCGCCGTGACGGCCCTCACCCGGCTCCGGGTGGGCGACTGGGAGCTCCGCCGGGCCTGAGGCGCGGGCGCGGAACCGGTCCGCACCGGCGTCCGGGCCGCTGCGGCTGGCCTTCTGTCGGTGGTCGTCCGTAATGTCTGAGGAGTCTGCCTCCGGTGTCTGCCGGCGGCACCCTGACGCAGAGGAACGGTGACGGATGTCGGACGAGCACGGCGACGAGCTCCAGGACGAGCTGCAGGACGAGGTGCAGGCCTCGGGCGGCTCCACCGAGCGGCTGAACCGCCACCTGCAGCGCAGCCACTCCGAGCAGGCCCGGTACCTCTCCGCCTACTTCGGCTGGAGCCTGCTGGGCGACTCGATCCGGGCGCAGGGCACCACCGTGGCCATGTTCGTGGAGGACCTGGCCGACACCATGCTGGCGCTCGGCTGGCTCGACGGCTCGGGCATCATCTGGGACCGGGTCCCGGTCGACGCCGACCGGGCCGTCGAGCTGGTGCGCCGCCACCAGATGGAGCAGGGCTGGATGGCGCCCGGCACCGAGTGATGACCCGACCCTCCGTGCGCGCTGTGCGTGCGCCGACCCCCCGCATCGGCGTCCGACGACGGGAGTAGCGTCCGAGGGGATCAGGCCGTCGGGGGACGAGCTCCCGCGCACGGCCAGGAGGACACATGACGGACCACGACGGAGCGCTGCTCGACCGCGACATGGGACTGCTGCTCGCAGCCGCCTCCCGAGCGGTGATCTCGCTCTACCGGCCGTTGCTGAAGCCCTTCCACCTGACGCATCCGCAGTACCTCGTGATGCTCGCGCTCTACGAGGAGGACCCGCGGCGGGCGGGCGACCTGAGCGAGGCGGTGCAGCTGACGCCGGGCACGCTGTCCCCGCTCTTCAAGCGCCTCGAGCTCCTCGGCTACATCACCCGGCAGCGCGACCAGGCGGACGAGCGCCGGCTGCTCATCGCCCTGACGGACCGCGGACGCGCCATCCGGACCGACCTCCTGCGCGTCGCCGACAGCGTGCGCGAGGACGTGGCGGACCGCAGCGGCACGGACTCGAGCGCGCAGGCGCGCCTGCGCAGCATGACCGACCTGCTGCTCGACGCCTGAGGCTCGGGATCCCGGGCGACGCGTCCCGCATACCTGGGCTCGGATCCCGCGCCGCTGCCGCTCAGCGCGCGCCGTCCACCACGCGCTGCCACAGCGTGTGGTCGCTCCACGTCCCGTCGATGCGGAGGTAGGCGGGAGCGACGCCGATCGCGGTGAAGCCCGCCCGGGACAGCACCCGCTCGGACCCGCCGTTCCCCACCAGCGTCGACGCCTCCAGCCGGTGCAGCCCCGCGGCGCGCGCGATGCGCACCGCCTGCCGGGCCGCCGCGGTCGCGAGGCCCGCGCCCTGCCGCTCCCGGTCGATCCAGTAGCCGAGGCTCGCGCTGAGCGCCGCG
>Ga0265797_10012665_pt1 | contig 10299 bp, 7 predicted proteins | sample P2T30metagenome_FD_192433 | JGI IMG/M metagenome (GOLD analysis project Ga0265797, IMG submission 192433) | Plant litter microbial communities from East Loma Ridge, Irvine, California - P2 T30 | ecosystem: Environmental > Terrestrial > Plant litter > Unclassified | place: USA: California... | reverse complement strand
AAGGCGTGAAAAGCGCCGCGCTTTCATGCAAAATATTCACACGCAGCGCTTTTTTGATGTGGTGTATGCATTCTTCCGGAAAGCCGGCGACGCGACAAAAGGATTATTTGCAATGACTAATGAATTCAATTCACCCATCAAGCAACTGCGGCGGATCCCGCTGACGGCCCTGCGCGTGTTCGAAGCGGCCGGCCGCACCGGTTCGTTCGCCGCCGCCGCAGAGGAAGTGGACCTGTCGCCGAGCGCGGTCAGCCACGCGATCAGGAAGCTCGAGGAGACCGCCGCCGTGAAGCTGTTTACCCGCACCACGCGCGCCATCACCCTCACGCCCGAGGGCAGGCTGCTGCTGGAACACGTGCAGCGCGGCTTCGAAGAGATGGGGCGCGGCTTCCAGCGCACGCTGCCGAGCGACGCCGCGGTGCCGCTGCGCCTGCACACGGCGCCGACCTTCGCCACCCACTGGCTGATGCCGCGCCTGGCCGGCTTCGTCGCCGCCCATCCGGGCATCAGCCTGCGCTTTTCGGCCGACACCCAGTACGCCACCTTCGAGGACGACGATTGCGACATCGACATCGTCTACGGTGAGCCGGCGCCTTCGCCGCACGAAAAGATCCCGCTCGTGATCGAGGAACTGACGCCGATGTGCAGCCCGATACTTGCGGACAGGATCCGCAACACGCATGACCTGTATGCACAGCCGCTGATCCAGAGCGCCGGCCAGACGGTGCGCTGGGAAGGCTGGTTCGGCGCCAACGGCCTGGCGCTGCCGGGCGAGTTTGCGCTGGCCTTCGACCGCAGCGGGATGGCGATCGCGGCCGCTGTCGACGGCCTGGGCGTGGTGCTGGAATCGACGCTGCTGGCCGAACGTGAACTGGCCGCCGGCAAGCTGGTCGCGCCGCTGCGCACGCAGACGGCCTCGGTGCGCTACGTCGGCCACTATCTCGTGCATCCGCGGCGCCAGCGCCAGCATGCGGCCTTCACCCAGTTCAAGACCTGGCTGCTGGCGGAGCTCGCACGATCCGGTTCGGCGCAGGCACGCCCTGCGGCGGCGCTATAATAGAGGCATCATGTCCGCCCGCGCCTGCCACCCCGGCCCACGCAATCCGAACCCATGCACTATGCCCTCGCGCCGCGCACCTTCCTGTTCAGTCACTACTTCTATACCGGCCTGCGCATCGCCACCGGCATCGTCGGCCTCACCTGGCTGAGCTACCTCCTTGCCGGCCTGCCCACCGCCATGGTGGTGGCGATGGGCGCCCTGTGCACCAGCCTGATGGACATGCCGGGCCCGGTGCGCCACAAGTTCAACGAGATGCTGGCCGGGGTGCTGTCATGCTCGCTGGTGGCGCTGGTGGTCAGCCTGTGTTCGCCAGTGCCGTGGCTGCTCGGCAGCGTCATCGTGCTGGTCTCCTTCGTAGCCAGCATGATGGTGGTGTATGGACGCAAGGCGATGCCGCTGCAGTTCGTGGCGCTGTTCGTGATGATGCTCTCCAGCGAGGAAGCGGCCACCCCGCTGCAGGCGCTGCGCCACGGCGCCCTGTTCTTCGCGGGCGGCGCCGGCTATATGGCGTATGCGATGGTCGTCGTGTGGCTGCTGCGGCGGCGCCTCAAGCAGCAGGTGCTGTCCGAAGCCCTGTACGAACTGGCCAGCTACACCAGCACCAAGGCCGGCTGCTACGACATCGCCAACCCGCTGCCCAAACAACTGGAAAAGCTGGTGCGCCAGCAAAGCGTGCTGGCCGAACGCCAGCAGGCCTCGCGCGACCTGATCCTGCGCGGCAAACCCGGCGTCGACGAGGTGCCGCTGGTGCAGGTGCACTACGCCATGTTCGACCTGTACGAGCTGGTGCTCTCGACCCATACCGATTACGCCCTGCTGCGCCAGCATTTCGCCGGCAGCCCGGTGCTGCCGCTGCTCGCCGATCTGATCGGCAAGGCGGCGCGCGACATCGAATCGGTGGCCTACGCGATGACGCGCGACCGGGCTTCGCAGCCCGCCATCGATTACCAGCCGGAGCTGCGCGCGCTGGGCGACGCGCTGCGCAGCCTGCCGCCGGACCAGGGAACCGGCGTCGATGCCCAGGCCGTGCTGCGCGCCACCTCGAACAAGATCGGGGAACTGATCGCCGCCATCGCGCGCCTGCATGCCGCCGGCCACGCGCCGCAGGGGCCGCTGCCGACCACACCCAGCGCCGACCTGACGCCGCTCCTGACCCAGCAGCGCTACAACATCGACATCATGCTGTCGAACCTGCGCTGGAACTCGCCCATCTTCCGCTACGCGCTGAGGGTGGCGATGGCGATCTCGGTGGGGCTCTTGTCGGCGGATTGGCTGCCCTGGCAGACCCACGGCTACTGGACCGCGCTGACCATCGCCGTGGTCCTGAAACCCACCTTCAGCCTGACGCGCCAGCGCCGCGCCGACCGCCTGGTCGGCACCCTGATCGGCTGCCTGATCACGGCCGTGATCCTGCGCTTCGTGCATTCGCCCGCGCTCCTGCTCGGCTTCCTGTTCGTCGCCACCGCGGCCGGCCCCACCTTCCTGAACGTCAAATACCGCTACACGGCGATCGCCGCCAGCGTGCAGGCCCTGCTGCTGATCGGCCTGACGGTGCCGCACGGCGCCAGCGCCATCAGCGAGCGCCTGCTGGACACCCTGGTCGGCACCCTGATCGCCACCTTCTTCAGCTACGTGCTGCCGAGCTGGGAGTACCACAACCTCCCCAGCCTGGTCGACGCGGTCCGGGATGCGCACCGCAAGTACATCGACGACGGCGCCGACCTGCTGCTCGGGCGCGTGGGCGGCGACGTCCAGTACCGCATCAGCCGCAAGCGCTTCATGGACAGCCTGGCCAACCTCAGCGCGGCGCTGGGCCGCATGCTCGACGAACCGACGGACAAGCGGCGCGCCACCGATGAACTGAACCGCTTCACGGTCCAGAACTACCTGCTGGTGGCCCACGTGGCGGCGCTGCGCCTGCTGTTGCAGCGCTATGCGGCGAACATGCCGCGCGCCGAGGTCGAGGCGGCGCTGGAAAAGATGTTCGCCGAGGTGCGCACCAGGCTGGGACTGGCGCCAGCCGCGCATGGCGAGACGCCCGTCTCGTGGCCGACGCGCGGCATGGCCTGGGCCGGCTGGGCGCCGCTGCAGCGGCGGCTGCGCCTGCTGGAGCAGGATGCGGTGCGTGTGGCGCAGGCCGGGGCGGCGATCGATGTGGCGCTGGAACGGACGGGACGGGTACGGACCGAGGACCGGGACGCGGCCTGATCACATGGCCATGCCGCCGGCGGCAAGCCGCGCAGCGCGCCGGCGTTCGCGGCGCAGCACGAGGGTCTGCACCACGTTCACGCCGCTGGACGCCGCCCAGTACAAACCGAGGCCGGCCGACAGTTTCCAGACCACGAAGGCCATGACCACCACCTGCACGGCGACCATCAGCATGGATGGATCGGCCGCGCCCGAGGGGAAATAGAAAGCCGCGACAGCCGTCAACCCCAGCACGATGGCCGTGAGCGCCGTATCGGGCAGCGCCAGGCTTTTCATCCACAGGAAGGACCGGCTGCCGGCGCTGGCCTGGCTGATCGCCCGGTACAGCAGCCCGAACACGGGCCACTGCACCAGCGCGCCGAACAGGCTGGAACGGTCGAACACCTTGACGCCGTGTTCCTTGTACAAGGCCGCGATGGCGGCGAATGCCTGCTGCGGATTGTCCTTCATGCGCGCCTTGAGCGCGTCGGCCTGCGGCTGCAGGGCTTTCATCTTTTGCTGGTTGGCCAGCATCTTGCGCGACAAGTGCAGGGTCAGCGGCAGCAGCGCGAGCCGCACCGCCAGGGCCAGCAGCAGGATGGCCCACCCCATGCTGCCGTCGAAGAGTGAAGCAAGCGAGGACATCAGTGCAGCCAGGGTATCGTTCATGGTCTTCCCAGTCAGGTTTAGTTGCAAAAAAGCATGACTGGATTCTAACGATAAATTGCCGGGAGATTATCCGGTTTTATCGGAGGCTTGCTGCGGTTTTTCGTGCGCTGCCGCTAATGGACGGGTATCACTGTACCTGGCGATACTGGTGCGCGGAGGCCGTCCAGCCCTGGCTCAGGCCGCATTGCTGGTGTCCCATTGTTCGGCGTGAACCCGATTCCGGCCACCGCGTTTGGCCGCGTACAGCAGTTCGTCGGCACGCGCGATCAAGGCTTGGCCGGCAATCGCCGGCTGACGGGAGGACAGGCGCGCGCTGACCACGCCAAAGCTTGCCGTGACGCCAATCCGGACCTGGGCATGCAAGGTACTTGCTTCGGCAAGGCGTGCGCGCATGCGCTCGGCGAGCGCAAGGCCATCGTCCAGCTGGATGCCGGGCAGGATCAGCAGGAATTCCTCGCCCCCGTAGCGCACGACGGTATCGATGTCCTCGCGGACCATCGACAGCAACAAGCGTGCGAAATCCTGCAGCAGCGTGTCCCCGGCCTGGTGGCCGTGGTTATCGTTGATGGCCTTGAAATTGTCCAGGTCGCACATGACGATCGTGAGCGCGGCACCCTGGCGCCGGGCGCGGTCGATTTCACGTTCGAGCAGGCCAGTGTTCAGGTGGCGCCGGTTGAAGGCGCCCGTGAGCGGATCGCGTATGGACTGGTCGATCAGGGTTTGCTCGGTCCAGTATTGCCGGCGTGAGGAATGGGCATCGCGGCGCGCGGCGGCGGCGCCGAACAGGTTTGCGAGCAGCAGGAGCATCGCCATGGTCGACAGCTGGCGTGGGCTGACCGTCCCGGTGGCATGCACCAGGGCCAGGAAACCGGCGCTCGCGCCAAGCGCGACCATGCTTGCGTTGACCAGGCGGTTCGGAATGAACAGATACACGATGATCAGCATGATGGCCATCGACATCCCGTGAAGCAACAGCTCGCCGCGCGCATACACGACCCACAGGAAGGAGAGCATCGCGAGGATGGTGAACAAGGTGGCGACGCGATAGCCGGTGTGCGCTGGATTGGCGCTACGGCGGGTCAGCACGATGCCGGTCGCGGCCACCACGGCGATCGTCAGGCGCGCCACGAACAATACCAGTGTCCGGCTGTTCAGGCCGAGGTGCGCCACGTCGGCAAGCGCGAATGCCAGGTAAAAGACGCCGCAAAACGAGAGCGAGCGTGTCAGTTCATGCCGGATGACGCCGCCATGAGCGCGCAGGAACGCGGCTTCGATACTCGCGGACTTGAATTCACCGCGCCAGCGCGCGATGGCGCCGGGAGACTGCTGCTTCGACATCAAGGAAAACATGGATTAGGAACGAGTCCGACTGTAGCCGCGCATTGAATTTCTGTAAAGTAAATTTGGTCGAAATTAATGCAAGCGTTGCGTCAATACAGCACCGGTTTGCCCCTGTCGAGCATCGGCAATACCATCTTCGGTTCGACTGTCATACCCGGGTCATCTTGCACTTCTATATTAGTTCCATTTTCACAAAAAAACGAAACCGATGACCAATCCCATCTCACGGCTGCGCGCCATCTTCGCCCTGGCCAGCGCAGCCGCCCTGCTCGCCGGCTGTAGCACCACCGCCGACGAAGCCTCGCGCGACGAACACGTCAAATACGCCTGGGTCGTGCTCGGCGACGGCGGCAAGCCGATCGCGCGCGTGGCCACCGACTATGCCACCTGCCCCAACATCAATGTCGACGATGGCGAGACGCGCATGCAACTGCGGGCCGCGGCCGGCACCGCGGCCCAGCGCACCACTGCCAGCGCCAGCGCCGACTCCAAGCCCTCGAGCTTCCCGCTGAATACCTGCGAAGCGACGCTGCCGGCAAGCGCGAAACTGGCCCGTGTCGGCACCCGGTTCCTGCCGCTGCCAAAAGCCGAACCGCAGCGCGTGCTGGTGCTGGCCGATACCGGCTGCCGCCTGAAGAAGGCCGACAACGCCTTCAAGTCCTGCAGCGACGGCGAGATGTGGCCGCTGGCCCAGATCGCCGCCACCGCGGCCGCGATGAAGCCGGACCTGGTGCTGCACATCGGGGACTACCACTACCGCGAGAACGCCTGCCCGGCCGACATCGCCGGCTGCAAGGACAGCCCCTGGGGCTATGGCTGGGACACCTGGGAAGCCGACCTGTTCAAGCCGGCCGCCCCGCTGCTGGCGGCGGCGCCGTGGATCGTCGTGCGCGGCAACCACGAGGAATGCGCGCGCGCCGGCCAGGGCTGGTTCCGCCTGCTCGACACCGGCCCGTACAGCGCCGCGCGCAGCTGCGACGATCCGGTCAACGATGGCACCGCCAACTACACCACGCCCTACGCCGTCCCGCTGGGCAGCGACACGCAGGTGATCGTGTTCGACTCGGCGCGCACCGGCAAGGCCGCGCTGCCGGTCACCGACCCGCAATTCATCGCCTACCAGAAGGATTTCAAGACGGTAGCCACGCTGGCCGCGAAAGCCAGGACCACCAGCCTGTTCGTCAACCACCACCCGATCCTCGGCTACGCGCCGGTGGCCGGCAGCGCGCCGGCCGGCGGCAATGCCGCCCTGCTGTCGGTGGCGGCCCAGGTCAACCCGTCGGCCTACTACCCACCCGGTATCGCGCTGGCGCTGCACGGCCACGTGCACGACTTCCAGGCCATCAATTTCAGCTCCAACCACCCGGCGACTTTCGTGAGCGGCAACGGCGGCGACAACCTCGACGCCGCCCTGCCCGACCCGTTCCCGGCCAACCTGCCGCCGGCGCCCGGCGTCACGCTCGACAGGATCACGCACAGCGTGACCTTCGGCTTCATGGTCATGGACCGCAGCGGCACGGGCTGGACCTTCAAGGCCTATACCAAAGCGGGCAAGCTGATGGCGACCTGCACCCAGTCGCTCAACAGGATCGCCTGCGACAAGGTGGGCTTCCTTGCCGGTTAAGCTGTTGATGGCCGGCGTGGCGCTGCTGCTCGCGGTATCCGCGTCCGCATCGGACGTCGTCGCGCGCATCGGCATCACGGCGCAGCGCGCGGCCATGCCGGACGTCGCCGGACCGTTCAATCCGGCCGCAAGCCGTGCCGCCCTCGGGCGCCAGGCCTTTTTTGATGCGCGCCTGTCGGAACCGGCCGGCACCAGCTGCGCCAGCTGCCACGATCCCGGGCGCGCCTTTTCCGGCAACCACGGCTCGCGCCTGGGCGTGCCACTGGGCAGCCGGCCGGACCGGGCCGGCGTGCGCAACACCCCGTCGGCCCTGTACGCGGCCTACATCCCGCCGCTGTTCTTCTACCAGGACGACGATGCGCCCGCACCCACGCCCTTCGGCGGCCTGTTCGCCGATGGCCGCGCCGACGACCTGCCCGGCCTGCTGCGCCACCCGCTGCTCGACCCGAACGAGATGCACAACCGCAGCCTGGACGCCGTCGCGGCCAAGCTGCGCAGCGCCGCCTATGCGGAAGGCTTGAAACGCGAATTCGGTCCGAAGACGCTCGATACCACGATTGACGCCATCGCAGCCCTGGGCAAGGTCATGGAAAGCTTCCTGCAGAGCCGCGAAATGGCGCCTTTCTCTTCGCGCTACGACGCCTGGGTGCAGGGCAAGGCGGCCTTGAACGCCCAGGAGCTGCGCGGCCTGAAGCTCTTCAAGAACCCGGACAAGGGCAACTGCGCCAGCTGCCACAAGTTCAACGAGACTTCCAGCAACCCGGCGCGCTCGATGTTCACCGACTACGGCTTCGACGCCATCGGCGTGCCGCGCAACCGCGCCATCCCCTCGACCCGTAACGCGAAGTACTTCGACACCGGGCTGTGCGCCACCGCTAGCGCCAACAAGTGGCCGGACAGTGGCCAGTGGTGCGGCTACTTCCGCACGCCGAGCCTGCGCAACGTGGCGGTGCGCGAGCGCTGGATGCACAACGGCGTGTTCACGACGCTGCGCGACGCCGTCGCCTTCTATGCCACGCGCTCGATCGAACCCGAACGCTGGTATCGGAAGGGCGAGCTGTTCGACGACCTGCCGCGGCGCTACCGCGGCAACGTCAACACCGCGACCTTGCCCTACAACCGGCGCAAGGGCATGCAGCCGGCCCTGAGCGATGCCGAGATCGATGCCATCGTCGCCTTCCTGCGCACGCTCACGGACACGCCCTGGGCTGGCCCGCGCTGAGGCTTAGCGCGGGCGCCAGCCGTCGCTGCCGCCCAGGATGGCCTCGACCGTCAACGCCCTGCCCTGCGCATCGCTCAGTTGCTTCGACCACCTCACGCGTGCGCCGGGATGCGCGCCCGGCCCGGTGCTCCTGTACTCCGCATAGCGCGCAGTCTGCTCGTTCTCCACCTTGCCCCAGTTGTTCCAGCCTTCCGGCCGGATGTGCGCACCCATCTCGGTGTTCACGAAGGTCACGCTGCCGTAGGGCCGCCAGGGCCGCCCCAGGTAAGCCTGCGGCGTCGCGCGCACAGTGGATGGAGAAACCGCGCCGGCCGGGTCGACCCAGGGCGTGGGGTCGCTGCTCAAGCGGCTGTTCAGGAACACGAAGCCATAGGGACGCTCTAGTGGCGTGCTGGCGGCCGTGACATAGCCGCCGTTCTTGCTGCGGATCTCGCAACCGTCGAACACGGCGGTGGCGCTGCCGTAGATGAAGTCGACGCGGCCTTCGATGTAGCTGTCCTTGAAGTAGTCGCGGCCGTTATTCAGCATCAGGGTGTCCTGCCAGCCCAGCAGGCGGCTGTTGGTGACGATGGCGCGGTCGCCGTCGATGCGCAGGGCCAGCGCCTGGCCGTGGTCGCCGGACTTGTTTTCGAAGGTGATCCTGTCGGCCCGGAAGTCGTCCGCCAGCACCACGAAGGCGGTGCCCTTGTACTTCGGATGGGCGCCCGCCGGCTGCTCTTCGTTGGTGTTGATGTTCCAGGTCAGGACCGTGGACGGCGCATCCTGCCCCTGCAGCGTGACCTTGCCCTTTTCCTTCGGCAGGATCTTCTGGCCGAAGTAGACGCCGGGTTTGACCAGGATGACGGTGCGCTCAAGGCTGTTGTCCGGCACCGCAGCGATGGCTTCCTGGACCGTGCGGAAGTCGCCGCTGCCGTCCTGGGCCACCACGATGCGGCGTTCCTTGCCGCCCACCGTCGCGCAGGCGGCAAGGCTCAGGACCAGGCCGGCGAGGCCGGCCACCTTCAGGGGATGCGAAGCGATGCTGTTCATGGGTCTCCTTTTGATCCTTCAAGTAGACCCCGGCCCGCACAAAATCGCAATTGCGAAAATGCGCAGGCCGCCTATCGATTCTCGCGGATGCTGGCCAGCGCGGCGCGCACGCTGCCCCCGCCCGCCTCGAGCGCCGCGCGTGCCGCGGCCGCCGGCACCGACTTGCGGATCATGACGATCGCCGTCTTGACGTGGAAGTCGCAGGCTTGCAGTGCGCGCAGCGCGGTCGCCTCGTCGGCGCCGGTCGCGATGCTGGCCAGGCTGACGGTGCGGCGGATCAGCTTGGCGTTGGTCGCCCGCACGTCGACCATCAGGTTGCCGTACACCTTGTGCAGCATGACCATCAGCATGCTCGAAAAGGTGTTCAGGGCGATCTTTTGCGCGGTGCCCGCCTTCAGCCGTGTGCTGCCGGAGATGATCTCGGGGCCGGTGTCGAGCGTGACGCCGATATCGGCGCCGGCGGTGACCGGCGCGCCGTGGTTGTTCGCGAAGCCGATCGTCAGCGTGCCGGCGGCGCGCGCACTGTCGATGGCGCCCAGCACGTAGGGTGTGCTGCCGGAAGCGGTGATCATCAGTGCCACATCGTCGGGGCCGGGCGCACAGGCCGCGAAGTCGGCCGCCCCCGCGCCGCGGTCGTCCTCGGCATGCTCGACGGCGCCGAACATGGCGCCCCGTCCGCCCGCCATCAGGCCGATGGCGCGCGCTTGCGGCCAGGCGAAGGTCGGGCCCAGCTCGGCGCTGTCGAGCACGCCGAGCCTTCCGGAGGTACCGGCGCCGACGTAGATCAGGCGCCCGCCCCTTGCGATGCGCGGCAGGGCCGCCTCCACGGCGCGCGCGATCTGTTCGTGGGCGGCCAGCACCGCCTCGGCGGCGTGCGCCTGGTCCGTGATGAAGGCGCGCGCCATGGTCTGTGCATCGTACAGGTCCAGGTCGGGATGCCGTGAATCGGGCGTTTCTGTGTCCAGCATGTGTGCAAGCTCGCTTGTGAAGGTCTCGGTCGGGAAAAGCTCAGTCGGGAAAAGATACTTTGCCCATGAAGACGGAGGGAATGCCCTGGCGCGCGCCGAACGAGGCAGGCTCGCCGGCCACGGTTTCGTTGGCCAGGACCGCAAACAGCACGGCTTCCTTGGCGTCGCCTGCGATGCCCAGCGCATCGGTGCGCCGGAA
>Ga0265797_10012664_pt1 | contig 10299 bp, 7 predicted proteins | sample P2T30metagenome_FD_192433 | JGI IMG/M metagenome (GOLD analysis project Ga0265797, IMG submission 192433) | Plant litter microbial communities from East Loma Ridge, Irvine, California - P2 T30 | ecosystem: Environmental > Terrestrial > Plant litter > Unclassified | place: USA: California... | reverse complement strand
GCAAGGGATGGCGGAGATAAGAGGAGAGGTGGGTGGATATATGGTTGAGCGATGAAGTGGCGGAGTTGGGATGTTATAATGCCGTTTCCTTCGTCTTTCTCTTCTTTCCGGTCGTCTGTGTTGGGGGCGCCAGCATCGCTTCTCGCATCGCCGTCTTCCTCATCTTCCTCGTCATCGCTCTCAGGATCCCATTCTTCGAAGATGGCAGTGAGTTCCTCTTCACTCGAGAATAACCTGATGCCTTGACCCCGTTCACTCATCCCCGGCTTCAAGATCCACCACTCTTTCTTCTTCGCCGCCTCTTCCTCATCTTCATCGCCATCAAGCTCCTCGTTCCTCGCCCAGCTCTCCTTCAACTCCCATGCTTCTACCAGCGCATCGTCCAGGAACTCGGCATAGTCAACTTCGAATTCTACACTCGGTTTGACGTGCTTCTTCAGTACGCTGTCTGGGTACTTGGTAATCCAATTCGCGATCGTGGTACTGAGGTAGTGTTTCCGGATGAGTGCCTTGCGAATTACGTAGGCGTTGGATAGGCTGCTCGAAGAGTGTTCCATGAGGTGATCAAAGTCAATGGACTCATATTGAACCCATTGGAGGAAACGAGAGGACGGACTGGGGAGTTGGGATGGCGAGGTTATGAATTCGTGGGCCGAAGCTGGTAGTCGCTTCTTCAGTGCCGCGAGGATGAGGGGTTGGACATAAGGGTCTTCGTAGTTGACGAGGGCGTAAATCTTCTCGCCGGGGTTGATATTCTGGGCTGCCATTCTGAGGTGATTTGTTTTCGTGAGATACTGTCTCACTCCTTTCTTTCTGATAAGGGTGGGTGCACAAGTGTTGTTGCGTGTGGTTAGAAAGTACTAGCACTCATGCAAGCAACTGCGCCTCCTCTCTAGCACATCGGCTTTTTGAAATTGAATGCAGTTTGTATATCAACGTGATGAACGGGTATAATATTGTACATGTACACAAAGGAAAGTCGTTACAAGGCTTACGTTACGCTAAGCCTGAGGTATCCAGAGCCCAGAAAAGTCGAAATGTCCGTTGTTCGCTTAGCTCTAGCCAATCAGCGAGCTTGTGATCCAAACGCCTTCCCCTTCCACATCCTCCTTTTTTTTTGTTGCCTCCCCTAGGATTTCTTTAAAGAATTAAACTACCTCCAAGTCATCGTCGTCGTCGTCCATGGCAGCAATAAGTCCTGCGTCTAGACCTCCCAGACTCTCTCGTCCAGGCTCGCGAATGCCTTTTCCATCTAAGAAGAGACGGGCTTTCTTCTTTGCTGGACTGGCTTCTCGTGTACCGCGGAATGCAGAAGGCACCTCCTTCTTGGGTGATGGGATACGACCGTACTTGAATCCCCAGCCGACGGGGTCGCTCGAAGTTGATGATTTCGCTGATGCTGTTCGTTTACGTTTAACGGGCGCCAAAGAAACATCGGCAGACGTACGGTTAAGCAGACTACTAAAGTCGGTGTCGGCTGGCTTATCAGGCTTTGCACCTGTTGAGCCTTGCGACGATGTATACCCTCTTGCGGGCAGATTCTGGGTACCAGCACCCTTCAACTTCATGTAGTCACCTCCGGTACTGCCATCTCCCATTGTACCAAGCTTCTTGGCGAGCTCTCTTTCCCTCTCTTTTTCGGCCAATTGCTTACGGAAGCGATCTTCTCGATTCGCTCCGCCTTCCCAGTTTTGGTGATCGCGGTCGATGAGTTTGGCTGCTCCACCGGGTCGTGGTGCAATGTATACGGTTTCGTGGAGTTCTCGATCATGGTACTTGCCTTCCCTCTTGAGTTCATCACCCTTAGGGCCACCACGTCGACCACCAAACATGCCGCCACCAGGCCCACTACCCATCCCGGTCATAGTGTTAACTTGCATGCGGCCTTTCTTGGCTTTGTCAACCTGAAGTTGGATGTGAAACTCGCAGAACTCAGTCTTGCGACCATCGATCCACTGGCCACATTCTCTGCCGTCTTTACGTTGCGCGTGGCAGAAATCCAGATCCCTCGCTGTGCCGAGTTCGAGTATAGTATCATCAGAGCTCGAGAGTTTCAGTGAGAACTTGCCGGTATCGCGATTCCGTGGTGGCATGATGTCTGGGTTGAGGATGGCAACTAGTGTACCAAGAGGCAGTTTCCAGAATTGCGAAAAACCGGTATCGAACAGGAAAAGGTCCAGCTCCCATTTGAGGTCTGTTAGACGGATAACCATGAACTTGCCATTCTGATCCATGTCTTTGTCCTGCTTGCCTTTTGTCTGGTCTTTGGCTGCGTTCTTGGAGTTGTGCGGTGTTGACTTTGAGCAGATGACCCCGAGAACGACATAGTCATTTTCCCATTCTGGCGGGTCGTACTCAGGCGCTTTGACCGTCTTTAGCAACTGCGGTATGGTGAGTACAGTCTTGCCTTCCAGCGTGCGTGTTACAACATTGTGTTGCATTTCTCTAGACTTGAGGTGAAGACCAGAGAAGGATTCAAAACTGGGCGCATCTGTACTGTCGTCGCGCGATGAGATCTCGGCGTATCTTGAAGCGGTTGGGGTCGTGCCAAAGCTGCTGGATGAAGATTTGGAAGCGGATGATGTCGGGCGTGCGCTCTCAGGTCTGAAGGACATTGTGGATCCTGGCCGTGGAGTAGGTGGGTTTCCGAAGGACCGATTCTGTAGACTTTGTGTTCGGACGTGAGTCCTGGAGGCGGGCGGTGGCATGTCGCGCGAGCTTTGGTCGGAACTTGTTCGTGAGAGTGAGGGCCGATCTTTGATTCCTTCGATGTTCTGCAAGCCAAAGCCCCTGCTCCTCCTCTGCTCAGCCCTCTCTTCCTTGACCTCGCGCTCCTTCTCCTTGTTCCTGCTTTCTGCGATGCGTTCGCTGAAGGACTTGATCTTTGGCGTTCCTGGACCTTGAGACGAACCCAACCGTGACAGTCGCCCAGGGGTCCCCGGCCGCTTGAGACTAACATCGCGAGCAGTAAGTCCCTTGTCTATGCCCAACATGACCCGCGCAGGGCTCTTGGGCTCAGTAGGCGGTTGGCGGGTCCGGACTGGTGAGCGTGGCACCTCGACGTCGTTGTCGTGTTTGCTGTCGGGTCGCGATAGGTCGATTCTGCGCATACTGGTGGCCATGCTGGCTCGCGACGATGCGCCGTTACGGTCCATGTCCAGCGACTCGTTCTTCTTCTTCTGCAGCGCCTTCAACTTCAGCTTGGCCTCGATGGCCTGGAGCTGCAGCTGAAGCGTCTCCTCATCCTCTTCTCCATCGCTACCGGCTTGGACTCCTCCGCGCGACATGGGGCGGCGTTTCGAGGGGGATGGTGAGGCCGAATCGCGCTGGCGGCGGCTCTCGTACTTTTTACGTCCGGAGGGCGAGCTGAGAAGGGCTTCGACGGACGACTGCGGGGGCCAGTTGGGCTGGTTGTCTTTGACTGTGACAAGAGTCAGCGCACGCTCAGCACCGTTGGATTCGCTACCAGCCTCACCTTTTGACTTGGGGCTCTCCCGCACGATCATTGTTGTGATGGTGCAGTATTGATTGCGGGAACTCGCAGCGGCCCATAGCAACGCCAATACTACAGACGGGAAAAAGCAAGAATCTGGGATCTTCAGGCAGGAATCACAAGCGCATAGCCGGGACCCGTTGGCGTTTGTTGACACCGGACTGTGGTTCACCCCAGACTAATCTAACTCGAAACCGTGACGTGACAGGGATTGCGCGTGTTTCGGTTGACCCGACCCACGCGACGCGACTGAACTTCACTTTGCGCCAACAGACTCGGTACACCACTTGCATCCCACCTGATTCAAACTAGTATAATATACTCCCGCGATTCAATTGGACTAACATACACATCACAATGGCACGTACACGCTCAAAACCAGCAAAAGCGACCCCAAAGGAATCCACACCTGAACCCACCACGTCCACAGCCAAATCGCTACCCGAAAGCACACCGAACCCTCCAAAGCTATTCGTACTACCAAAAGACACATCAAAAGATGCGCGCATAATCAGTCTCGACAACCCCGCAAACGCCACCCCGTCTAGATACTACTTCTGCCCCGAGAAAGGCTTCTATGAATTCACGCGCATCGCAGCGCCCAAGAAGGACTGCAGGAGTTGGTTGATAACAGGAGAGAAGGCCGAGGATGACACAACAGAAGGAACAGACCCTTCGCGGATAGGCAGCGGCTACATCACCAAATCCGCCGACCTCTTCGTCGCAACACCAATCGACATACTCTTCCTCATCCTCCCCGCCCTTACACCAAAGTCCGCAAAAGACACCAAACAACACTTCCTCGCCATCGATGACTACCTCGACTCGCTCTCGTCTGCTTCACCGCACTGGAAATCGTTGTTATCACAATACACCTCCCTGAGATCCATGATAGAAACCAAGATGCGAAGGATATGCGACACAGTCGACGCCGGCGACGAAACCATGTACCGCCTCTCCCATCCCAAACTCCTCGAAGTTCTGCTTGCAAAAGCCGAGCGCATGGTTAAGAATGGACTTCCACCATCGCTGGAAGAAAAGTACATCAAGACTGCCCTGGAAATCCCCGTTATGAGCATAAAGCGGGAGGAAAGCACACTAAGCGCCGTTTCAACAACAGCAGGCACAGAAGAAGAGAAGGAGAACAAGCCGACAATAACGGAATCCCAAACAAGTGTCGAAACTAGCATAACAACACCTGACGACGACGCCTCCTCAAAACCCACACTCACAACCCCTGAGGGAATCCCACACCTCCTCCGCCTCCGCACATCGCTCACCTACCTCTTCAGCGCCTACATGTCGCCAACCCTACGCACACCCCTCCTCGCCCTTCTAAGTGCGCGCTTTGCCCCTCTCGAAGCCCACCTATCCTCCATCGCAGCCCTCAAATCCGAAGCCCTCTCACTCCGCTCTCTGTCAGACAACATAAGCCGGAAACGTGCCGTTGAGCTAGACGAAGAGAAGATTGCGGAGCGGGAAGAGAAGAAGAGGAAGAAGGAAGAGGAGGCCATCAAGAAGAAGAACGAGGGGAGAGGGGTCAAGCAGTTGAAGAAGGTGGATACGAGTGGTATGAAGAAAATGAGTAGTTTTTTTACGGTCAAGCCAAAGGGGTCGTAGGTGAGATAGTTCGTGGTAGGTCGAGAAGGATGATTCGACATGATATAAGAGAATGTTATGGGTTAATAGTTGTAGTTGGATCAGGGTTTTATAAATCCTACCTAATCCTAATTCAACCCCAACCTATCTGCCAGTGTAGGCTAACTCCCCTCTGAGACTCATGTCCTGCATCTCCTCTGCCTAACTTCTCTCTGTCTCGCAGTGCATAACTAAAATGGCGAGCCAGTACGTAGGCTCTTCGAGACATCGTCTCATTGTCCCCTCAGCGAACCTGCCGCGGCCACGAGCTGCATCGCCGAAGTCTTGTGCATATTCAGAGAACTCAAGAGCAGTGATGAGAATACGGACGGGCTCAGATGACATGGTTCTCTCTAGATCCATTCGCCTCATGATGCACTCTGGAGAAAGGATGTCGTAGTTCACGAGTTCTTGCCAAACATTGATCATTCGCTCTTGCATTTGGAAACGCCACTTCAGTGCATCCATCATGATGCGTATATCGAGCACCCGTTCGTCCATAGGCCTCGTATTCGAAGCAGCAATTTGTACCAAAGTTCCAAACCCGTGGTCTCAGGGGTATGCAAGGTTTGAGTGACATGTCACCAAGGCCATCTCTTGAGTATTGTTCCAGTCGAGCGAGGAGAAGATATGGTGCTGTGTCGATTTGCTTTCGGGCTGGATGACGACATGTCCATACGATCCGACCGCACATTTTTGTAAAAATAGCTCAGGAAAAAAGAGCACAGCCGAAGCCATGTGTTTTTCCTAACCCCATTTTGAGCTCTGGAGTTAGAGGTATTGTAAAGAAGAGAAGGAAGAGGTTGGGCGTGGTGTTTATATACATCCACTCGTCCGCAGAGAACACGTGCAGCACGCAAGCATTACCAAATGGCGTAAGCACTGCCCCCTCATGCGGCGGACCTAGTCGTAACTTGGCGCATTCAGTCATTGCATGCTTGCACCAGATCCATCGTTTCGTAACCATTACGTTTGCCCTGTTCCGCCCATCACATCATGTCGGTCTATTTTTGAGATGTTGCTAAACTGTTCTGTGGTTTCTCGGATGGGTAGACACCGTTTCCTAAGGACAATCTAGTCAGAGCATGATCGTCTTTTTGATGGAAAGAGCTTCTTCGGTAAGCAAGAGAACAAGAAAGTGAGGGGCAGACATGAACATCGAAGCCTGCATATTTTCGGAGGACATCCTGTTCTTGGGTGTTCTGTCTTGAGTCCAGCGAGGAGAAAACATGGAGCTGTGTCGTTTTGCTTGCGGACTGGACGACAACATGTAGGCTTCGGGTAAGGAGATAGACTCTTGGCCTCCATCGTACTTTATTCCTTCACTGTAGGGCTGTCATGGCTTCTAATAGTATTTAACTGTTCCATGGTCGCTCAGGAGGACATCCTTGGGAGACAAGCATGATACTTGGAGGTTTGAAATCAGGTCTCTGATGACTCTGGCAACGACAAAACAGCCTGACATCTCGATTGGCATCATCAACACAACCTCTGCGTCCTTTCATCATGATCTTCCATTCTCTTTTGGGGTATACAGGGGAGGAACAAGATCATCACGAAGGCTGAACGCATTTTGGATGGTATAGCGGTGCTTTTCGAGCCTCCCACAAGATACCCCATCATACACAACGGCTCATGTTTAAAGTCATACAGAATGGTCTGAAAATATTCGATCTTGGTGAAAAGGCCGCGAACCGAACAGAGAGAACATTCCTTGTATGCTACTGCATTTTTGTACTAGTACGCATACTCCAAAGAAGAGGAGTACGTTGAGAGTTCTTTCCGTGGTGCCGAACATAGGTGGTACATGCAGTACTTTGTTACAGCCGCCTGTCAGGAACCCAAGAAGCATGGTAGGCGTAAAGGCCCCTTCGCAGTTGGCAGAAGAAGGTGGTGGAAGAAGAGCAGAAGGAACAGACATTTGTTTTCCTCCGGCCATTTTTTGTTCTCTCTCGGCAAGGACAAGCATGATAAGTTTCATTATAGTTTTGAGAATGAGAATTTGAACTGTCGGTATGAGTGAAGAAGAGTACAAGAACTCGGTTCTTTATACCTGCTCAGCGCTTTGACCGACTGGCGCGGGAATTAGAGCGCCTCTGTGGTCTGTGGCGTGAGTGCATCCGCTCAGTTTGAGGGAGTTGCGGTATGCAGTCACACATATTGCCTAGGTAATACAACACAACAGATAGATGTGAGCCAGAAGTGGTCTCATTTCCTTAAAGAACTCGCGCTCATTGATATATGTGGATGTGACTGCCAAAAGGCACCAAATATGCAACCATGGTATCTTTCAAACTCATTCACAAATTTGACCTTGTCTCTCAGCTACACTAGCAGTATCTGTAGGGGTTCATAGTTCAGAAACTTGGTGTGGATGAAATGCTAGGCCTTTTGCGTGAGCGGATACTGGACATATCGATCAGCCGGTTTCCGATTTTGGACATGTCGAAAGGGGGAAGAAGCAGCCGTCATGCGTATCTTACTTCTTTTTCGGTATAACAAAGATGTGATATTGTGGATAGAAACTAGGCCAGGCACATGGTGGGGTATATATATGTACTGGTGCGAGGCTAAAAGACCCGCTGGTATCTACGAAAGACAATAGTCGCCTTTCGTTCCCTCCAGGAAGTGATCACTTGCACTTCTTGCAGATGCTACACAACAACCAATTCGAGGTTGTTTTCGTTATGGAGTTGCCTAGCGAGAGAGCCTCATCCGTCTCGGCGCTGTGCATGTGTTATGGTAGTTTAAGAGAGCAGACGCAGAGGCCAGCTCATGCATGAGACGAAGTGATTGTTTGAAAATGGAACGGCAGAGACACACAGGTAGAGCCATGGACGAAGACATTGTGAGGTTTTGGTACGAAAACAGAAAAGTTTGTGGTCATGAGGAAGTAACATGAGGCGACCAGGGAAAGGTTTATAAACACTTTATCCGGCCGAGAGGGCCCAAATCTCTTGCTGCACCAGCCTATCAAGTTGAAGAGACCAAGAGAAGAATTCCAAGGCTCAAACTGACGTCGTTTGTGGTTTCTTGTACCCAGCGACACGCACATGGCTGGTTGACGACAGGCATCCGCTTGGGAGTGCTGCCAGGACACAGAATCCGTATGCTGCGGCCGTAAGTGTTTAGAAGCAGAGGCGCTCAGACATGTCGTCTGCTACCGCAGGTTTTAGTGCGGAGACAGAGGAGGCACACATGCCGACATTTTCCATGGGTTTTGTAGTAAAGATTGAATGAAGTGTAATGAAGAAAGGAGAACCGTACAGCGAGAATGTGATCTTTATATCCGCTTCTTCTGCCAATAGTTCCCACAACTCAGGAACGTCTGGTTTTGAAAGACAATGCTGGATCAAGCCATGACTAGAGACAGCAGTCTGATGTCTGGTACGAATTCCTGCCTCAAAACGTACATCAACCTTAATTTGCTGCTTTTAAAAATTCTCTACGTTCAACAAAAGCAATGCTAAGATGTCATACTGTGGTGTTTCCGCGTATCCAGCCAGACGGTACCAGTGGTGTACTTGGAGACAGCGAGAGAAGGCCAGCATGTAGTTTTCGGTCCTTTTTTTTCTCGAAGAGAGAGAATAATGAGTCGAATGTAGAACAATGAAGACAAGAAATAGCCGATGAGAACGGAAGGCTTTATATAGCAACCATACGCCAAGCTTTGATCCATGTGGTGTTTGATGGTGCATTTCCAAGCCAGGGCTGGGAATTACTTTGCTGGAAGTATGCTGAGACACATATCGTTCCTTACTGTAAGCTTTTGGAAGTCGAGCGCTCGCATACGTCCTCCCCAAGTCCGTTTTGGAAGTTTGCAAAGGTGAAGAGGGGAAAACTCATGAATTTGTACTCCCGAACATTGTGTTTCGACGTGCGACGAGCAAGCATCGAATTTATCTATCATGTTTTCGGATACTCGGCAGAGGGTGCCGGAAAGAGCAGAGCACATGTTGTCCACTCTTTCGTCTTTGGAAATACGAAGAGAGGTGTATAGTGTAGAGTAGAAGAATCCAGCGGACAGATTGAAGTTTTTATACCCTCAAGCTTGGCCCAGGGTTTGCGCATCTTGCTCATTTCCCACCATAGTGGGACGGCGATCAAACTTGAGGAAAAGAGCCCTGATCGTTCCTTTGAGAAAGTTGTTTTCGACTGCTTTGCAAAACATGCGAATCGGACAGCTGTTTTTCGACGACATGCCGTAGACAGGTAACGATTTTCGGACAAAGACTCCCCAAGATAGTTTCCATAATGTTGGGTCTGGTCAAATTTTGACTTCCACCACCGACATGTAGTAACTTTGCTGCTCTTTGGACAGCCAGCAGACTGCAGTCATATAGCGTGTTGGTTCGTTTTTGAAGGACAGAGTGATTGACCACACATAGTCGACTACTGTGCCCTTTTTGGTACGGAAGTATGTAGGAACAGCCGAGAGAAGAGGCGCACGCCATGGGATCGAGAGCCCTTAATTTTGGAGAAAATACAATGAAGGATGAATGATGGAAGACCAGAAGAGAGACGTAGAAGTGAAGAATTTATACTTGACCAGCAGGGCTTAGGCGTAAGTCACGGGAAGTGGTTGAAACGACTTAGGATACTCTAAGGTCTTTCAAAGTTTTGAGATATTCAGCCTATCATACTGTAAGCCATAACAATATTTTGGTATACATGACCACCTTCATTCCGCCCATAGTCATGTCATCCAAACACGAATCGAAGCATCCTAGCCATATCAGCATCTACTTCTTCGCCTTCCCTCTTGATTTGCTTCTCGTGTTCCGACTCGGCGGCGGCGTATCCTCGCCACTATCCACAGCAACATCCACGCCTGAACTCTCGTCCTTACCTCCAATCATCCCGCCGTCGTCCTCCTCAGTCTCCCTGTTATCAGAATCAATTCCCCTGTCTACACTTCGCCTGCGATGCGCATCTTTAGCCTTTCGCTCAGCCTCCCAGCCTTGCACAAGACGCGTAACGTCGTCTTCGCGGGGCTTCTCCTTTCCATTCCACGCACTACATCCACCGCATCGCCATCGACCAACGTCTTCGAGCGTGCGGGCGCCGGGCGGTGCTTGTCCGTTAACGAGACGGCATTCTGAGCAGATCAAGACGAAGCGGTTCTTAGCCTGTGTTTCGTCTTCGCCGAGGAGAGCGTCGAGGATGCG
>Ga0265797_10012663_pt1 | contig 10300 bp, 11 predicted proteins | sample P2T30metagenome_FD_192433 | JGI IMG/M metagenome (GOLD analysis project Ga0265797, IMG submission 192433) | Plant litter microbial communities from East Loma Ridge, Irvine, California - P2 T30 | ecosystem: Environmental > Terrestrial > Plant litter > Unclassified | place: USA: California... | reverse complement strand
GCAAACGCCCGTACCCTGGAGCATGTGGTCAAAGTCTTTCGTCGAGACTGTCTCGCGGAAATCCAACGTCGACTATGTGTTTGCCATCGGCTCGGTGTTCGCCATGTCGCTGAAGGACCCTGCTGGTTCTGGCTATGCTTCCACGGCTGCTACTGGGCTGCGCGATCGCATGTTTGCTGGTGTTGGCGGAAAGTCTGATGAGCCGGTGGTTCACTCGCGCGTTCTGGGCAATGTGCTGTATCTTATGGGTGCGATGACTAGTACCCCGGAGACGCTGAAGGGTGTGGAAGAGACTGTGCTGCGGGCTCTGGAAAAGTAGTGGAATGCTTGTAAGGAAATCGTGATTCGTGTCTATTCTTTTGTGCCGTTGCCTGTTGCTGTGACCTGCCCTGATTCTGGCGGCTTACCTATGCTCTTCCTCTATTCTTCTCTTTCCCTGGGGTATCATCACAAGAGCCAATCCGTGCGAATGCGCAAGCCAAACAAATGCCGTTCATTTCATTCTCCCTCTTCTCCTCTCACTCTCCCGGCAACTGCACTCCCTGCTCCCTCGCAACCCGATAAATCTCCTCCGTGATCCTCTCCACATCCGTCTTCTTAATCGGCACCCTATGCGCTCCATCCCACTCAATCACCGTCGCGCTCTTCTCATCATGATACTGCCTCAACATCTTCCGATGCAAATGCAACCCTGCGTCCGCCAGCCCATGCACATGTATAGTCGGCAACCTCAACACATGCGGAGAAGGATGCGGGTAATCAAACCCCTCACTAACAGCCCCAGCATTCACCAGCGCCGGATGCCTCGAGAGCTCACTGAAAGAAACAAGCGGACTGCGCCCAGCAAGCAGCACCGCGAACTTATAATCCGTCTCCGCCTTCCCTTCCTTCTCCAAATGTATCTGCTGATCGTACAACAGACTCGCGCTCAGCTTCGCGCCCTGCGAAAACCCCAGCAGGCCCACCCACGGCCCGTCGCCCTCGTCCTCGCGCTTGCACGCCTCGATGTTGTAGAAGACTTCTTCCGTCGCGCTCTCGTCGTCGATCTCGGCGTGCTCCGGCAGCCAGCGCAGCCAGCGCCGGAAGGGACCCCAGTCCTCGTACACGGGGACGATGCCTGGGCCCGGTGCGCAGTAGAAGGGGCCGTCGGCGAAGACGAGGCGGAAGGAGGGGAGGGCTTTGATGAGGGAGCGAGCTTGGGCGCGGAAGACGTCGCGGTTGACACCGCCGCCGTGGAGGCAGAGGATGCGGGGGTGGTGGAGGGTTGGGTCTGGTGGTGTTGTTGTTGTTGTTGTTGTCATGGTTTGATTAAGGTAGTGGTGGTGGTGGGGTCGAAGGCGGTGGGGAGGGTCGGAGTGGTGTTGATGGTACGTGTTTTAGCAGAGAGGGACCTGGGTGATTGATTAAAAGAATACTGTGACAAACGTTAAGTGAGTATAAGAATATGAAGATCGAATCGTCGAGAAGATATGTATGATTCCCTTAGCTGAATGAGGCTGAGATGCTGGGTTGCCGATGCTACTGTACGTCGGACTCCGGTCGATGTGGAGCGCCGGCAACAGACAAGCATTGTCATCAATCACCTCAACGCTTATGGTAAGCCCATCCGAAAGAGTCCATCTCCCTTCAAGTACTCAACTGTGCTTTGCAACGACTTCGGAGTGTACGAGGTGATGTTTGGATGAATTGGCGTCCAAAGAGCATGAACACGAAGAACGGAAAGTGATATCCGTGTTCGGAGAATCAAGCTCCGACATCGCACGTGACATCCCAGATCGAATTCACCATGTTTGTGCACGCAAGAATGGTCATACACTCCTTACACTCCCCATGCTACGGTGTCGTAGGCCATGGATAGAGGTTGAAACATTTTGACGACTAGGATGATGTCACTACTAACATTCCAAGGCAGGATTCTGGTGAAAGCGCCGATGGGGATTGGAACCCGTGAACAAACTTGATCGCACAACCAAACTACCGACGATGTTTCGAATCAAACTGGAACTTGTGACACGATGAAGTGCATACTGCAATACTATCGCAAAAAATGCTTCTCCAGACTCCATTCCTGCGCTGCCAGATCCGCACCAAAGCGACTACTACCTCCGCACAACTAGTTCTCATCACCCTCGTGGAAAAGATCAAACGCCTTGCTAATGTCAAAGTCCCACTGCTCAATGTGGCACTGGTCCTTGATCAAGTTGGTCCACCAGTCCTTGCCACCAAGCTTATCAGCCCTCTTCGCAGTCTTGACAATCGTCTTCGCAGCCTTCGCCGCCGGCCCAGCACCAGGGATAAACCACGTGCCAATCTCAACGCTCTGCTTCAGCGCCTCCAGCCAAACCGCACAAGTGATGCCAGGCAAGCCCTGCAGGCCCTCGGCCGTGAAATCCACGATCGTCTCGAGGATGGGGTTTGAGCAAGAGCACTTGCCGTAGTAGTAGCGCTCGCCGTTTGGGTTGGTGGCGGTGACTGCGTTGTCGCCGGTGCAGGTCACGGAGTCGGATGCGCAGAATTGGCGGCAGGGCCAGAGGCCGTCGCGGTCGGTGGCATCGATGTAGTAGCGGCAGAGGCCTTGCTCGGCGAAGATGGCGTTGGTTTGGTGGTAGGCTTCCCAGGTTGTTTCGCGGCGGGAGATGGTGGTGGGGGCGTCTTGGGCTTGAGGGAGGAGGGCGCCGGCAAAGACTAGGGGAAGGGTGTTGGCGAAGGCGAGGATGGAGGTGAGCATGTTGGAGGAGAACATTTTGATGGTATTCTTGTTTGTTGGATGGAGTGGATTTGGGACTGGATGGTTGTTGAAGAGATGCGATGCAATGTCTTGATGCTTGAAGATGTTGATGCTGGTGAGTAATGATATCCTTTCGCAATGATCAGTGAGGGCACTACCGCTTTATACTCGAACCTCGACACGTCTGTTCGCTAACATGTCGCTCGCTTGCATCCCATGTTCATTGCTATGATCGTGTTCATGCCTCGTGCTGTAGCCCAAGACCATAGCAGATCCTTCTGTGGGCCGGATACAACGCCAAACATGATTCAATACAAGGCTGTACAACCATCGCTACCACTGCCCTATGGCATTAGGATCCAGCACTAACCAAATCAGTTATGCAAATAGCGTCTATACTCAAGGCGCAATCAGAATAGCAAGGCCTGGGAAGGCTGAGTCGACTAGCGGGCTCGGCAGGGCTGGCTTTTGCAGGATCACGGTCCACTTGACGCTCTGGCAACGTCTAAATTTGGGCTCTCTAAACACGCGAACTTGTTCCTTCGCTCCCACTACCAACAAATGCAGTAAATTACCAACACAGCATTTCGAGTCGATGCTTCTCTGGGTTGCTTTCAAGGCGGATAGGACGGCAATGTATCAAATCATGCCGGGTGAATTGCAGCTGTGAGACGGTGGCTGTGTACTGACATCTTCAATGCATTGAAGGCCAACATCTAGGTCACTTCTCTCAGGCATGGATATCTCAACGCTCGCATGTTTCACAACCCGCTAATTCTTGTCCTGCAATCGAGTGGACTATTTCCTAGATGGTGTTCACAGGCAAAATCTTCCGCAATGACATGTCGATCGCACTACCCCCGATGGGTTTCTGTTTTTCGCTTGCTCTCAGCCCGTACACGTTTTCACCTTAAAACTACGATTCCTGCAGAGACGCCTCACATAAATTTTGGAGAAGCCACCGGAGCCTGCAGACTGGAACTTCAACCATCGGGATGTCGGACGCACCAAAGATGCTCGGTGGACCACCAGAACTCCAATAGAAGCGGAAGATACCATCGCAGACACTCTTTTCGCAGAGCTACACGGAAACCTGAGGGTGCTCCGCGCCAACAAGAACGCAACTCTCATCCTCGCTCCACCTCTGCTGCCCGACCCTGGGTCCAGCGCAACGCGTGGCGAAAGCGTGGCGCGCGTAGTCATTGCTGCCGTGGCAGTGACCAAGTCTTCTGCCTGTCAGAGTCTGGGCGCCAGTCTCTCATGGGCATCAAAATTTTGCTTGAGGAGTCACGGCGCTCTTGAGTGTTTTTTGATCTGGTATTGGCACAGTTTGAGGGAGACGTCATTGCTGACATTCTTTTTGTTGGGAATCCGTCAGATGTTTTTGTGGCTTGACATTGGTTATATACATACAAAGGGAAACGATACAGAGCATTGCCACCATTTCGCCCTGCATAAGACCTGAAGTATCGTGTTAGGCCACTGTGTGAACGTAAGATAGCGGGAAACCCGTCGCCGGGTGGCTCTCGAAAATAGAATAGAAAAAAGGACACCGGCAGCGTATCAAATCAAACGCCGTCAGCCCTGTCGATTGTTACTTCTCGGATGGCGATTCCAGAGCAGTCGCCACAGTCACCTTGTCTTTAGCTGTCTGCTCTTCCGCTTTTGCCTCGCCTATCACCATCGCCTCAACTTGGTCAACCGCTCGCGAAATCTCAGTCTCCAGTTCCGGAAGCTTGAAAGTTTCGGCGATTAATTTTCCATTCCATCGCTTCAGAAGCATGGTTTCGCCATTCTCACTCCGGTAAGATGCTTGGTTGTCTGGAGCGGGTTGCGTCACATCTGCACGAAGACCTGCAGCGTACATTTCGTCCATTGTCTTACTGGGTGTTGGAGCGACCAGGCTACGTGATAGTAGCGCTTCGAGGTACTTGCCGCCATTGAGAGCGCGGTAATGTGACCAGGTGCGGAAGAGCATGTAGCCTAGTGGCAAGTTGGGTACCCTGTGACAGTCAGTGATCCGTACAGAATAGTAGAAGTGTCAATGTTGTGGTGAGCAAGCACATACATAGGAATCAGTGCGAACGGCAACATGAGCGGCGCAATGACCGCACTTTGCCACATTCTCCTCCGGTGGAACGATTGCCTCTCAACGGCCAGCTGCTTCAGCACCGTGGGCACTTTCTCCGAATCCAGGAAACGCGCTGGGTACAAGCATTCGAGTTTCGGCTCGCTATCGAGGGCACGTAGACGCTTTGAGTTGACGGGCGGGATACTCTTCAAGCCCCATTCTTGGTACGGGATGCGTTGCAGGAGTTGACGGCCGTAGACGGTGACTTGCTTTTGCCAGCCGCTTGGCTTGTTTTCCCAGGCTGCCCATTGTGTTGCTGCGGTTGCGAGCACGCGGTCTGTGAGTTTGGGTTTGGCGCCGGCGGGGAGTTGTTCGACGATGCGTTCGCAGTAGATGAGCGACTGGCGTGTAGAGACGGGGAGGAGGAAGAGACGCATGTTGGCTGGAGTGGCGGGATAGAGACTAGGTGTCGGATTGGATTGGGGCTTGGCGGGTCTTGTTCGATAAGGAGGCCGACGTGAGTATCAAACGGGAGGCCTGGTGGTTGCTGTTGGAGGATGATGTTTGTTGGGTATTGTGAGATTATCGAAGAAAGGAGAGGAGGGCGTGGAGGGGGTTTTATTGGCAAAAAACAGAGAGCGGGAAACCGTGTTTGATATCTTACTCGTCCTCCTATTGGATCTCTACAATTACTTCGTTTACCATACAAGCAGGCACCGATTGAAATGCATCGCAGTGTTCGGGTCATTCGCCAAACAATATCGGGGCGTTTTGGCCAATCGGAAGCGCCGCTTACTCGGCCGGACCAGCAGCAGCGAGCGGCCGACCACGACGCCGCAGCTGTCCATCTTCTTCTTCTCTTCCTTCGCACACCCGCGGCCGAGAACTCTTCCTTACCGACCACGTGATTGAACTCGCGATAACTCATTGATCCAAGTCCTCGCCGGTGCTGACGCTCTGTTGTTGATGCTGTCTCAACATGCCGCCGATGCCTTCGTTACATCCTTCTAAATCTCGGGACAATACGCCCAGCAGCAGGGGTAATATACCATGAGCACTCTCGGTCAGCGTAGTCCAGGTGTAATATCAACTCAGCTCACATCCGCTTTTCCATTCTCTCATCTCAGAAGGATCTTCCAACAGAACACCTGGAGTCCACAGAATAGTCAAAATGGCCACCACACAGATCGAGACCGCCCCTCAGGCCCTCACCTCCATCGCCGTGAGTTATGACCCCGACCACCGCAAGCAAAGACTAACCTCAAAGTCTTCTTCGGTGCCATGACCCTAGGCAAAAAAGGTACTAGCTTTTCACCTTGGGTTATACTACGATGTAACGTACTAAGACCAAAACAGGCGCTGAAGGAGCCCGCATAAAGAAGAGGGAAGTTGGTGACGCCGTCGTAATCGGTGCAAACAGTGCTTCGCAGCTTGAGGACAACCTGAGATGCCTCCAGGGTGGACCTTTGCCAGAAGATGTGGTGGAAGCTTTCCAGAAAGCTTGGACGCTCGTCAAGGGCGTCTGCGTGTCTTATTGCTGATTTCCGAGTATGCATGGCAATTAGTCGTATACGAATATCATTGGAATCACGCCAGCGGATGGCTTACTGGGCTTGAATTAAATTGTAACGACCTCTTTGGCGTATTTAAGCACGTATTGAAGTACGTGCTTCGATGTCACAGATGTCGCCGCATCAAGTCTCAACAAAAGCAAGCAGCTTAGCAACATCCGCAGCAAAATACCTCGCGTCACCCCACGGACCGAGCGACCGGAGCGTTGAGGAGATCATGTGGGCAGAAGCTTTGCACTTGCTCGCTGTCAGACTCCGACTTACTGTCACCCAGTCACTCTCTTCGAGCATGTTCAGCTTTCTGACTGCGTCCAGCTCTGGGTACGTCGAGATGTCGAAGTCCTTGTCCGCAGGGGATTGATGCTGTAGCGCATAGTATGCATACGCTGACAGGATGAGGCCAGCGTGCCAAGATGCTCTGGCAACGTGTATACCGGGCACGTCGCTGATGCGCAGACATTTAAGCAGTTGTAGGATGATCAAAGCGTGTGTAGCGCACCGTCTGGCAGTTCCGGGATCCTTCCAGCGCGTGAGACGTTCGAGTGTTGTGCGCGAGTTGTCGTTCTTATGGTCAAAGTTGGGCAGCCTCTCGACGGCATCTACATCTGAGAGGAGCAGGAGGAAACAAGCGTGCCAAAGCATCAGTACCATGGCACGAGTAGACACCTCCATGGGACCAGAGTGTAACAGTCTCTCGATCCAGTCAATAAGCGAAGTGCTGACTTTGTGAATGAGATCGTCGTCTCCGCTGCGCACAAAAGGGCCAATCTTGCAGTGCGTGATCTCAGACGACAGACCTGCCAGAATTGCGCAAGTTGACAATATCGAATGAGGCTCGACTTGCGCACGAGGATCAGTGCTTCGCATGGCTTTCCACTGATGCTCATCCTTGGCGAGGAAAATCGAATCTGGTGCTGCAGTAGTGAGGCGCCACAACTCTGCGCGCATCGATGCAGAGCGTCTTGTAGTGGCAGCAATTTCTGCGTTGTGGATATAGCCAACACTGAGCAAACGGTTGAGAGACTCGTCTTTGATCCACTGCTGCCATGATAGCTCGTCTGACTGATGTTGAAAGTCCTTTGACTTCGAGTGAAGATGTCTTTGGTACAAAGCTTGCACAGCTGCGCAAAGTGAACTGTGGAAAGTCCTTGCCGTCATCAAGTGCAGAGGGTTGCCTGATATGAAGGCGTATGTTTGACCAATGGTCACCGCCTGCAGCATTTCAAGAGAGTCGCTACCACCGACCGTGGATGTGAGTGAGCCGACCATAATTGCTTTGCGTACACCTTCGAAGAGCCTCTCGGAGTAGCGGATGGCGCTGTCTGATCCATCAGCCAGTGCTCCTAGAGAGCAAATGGACAGCAACAGCAGTGGGTGTGTTCGGGACGGATCGAACGTTGGCAGATGGATGATTGGGACGAGGGGCCAGAGCCTTGTGGTAAAGGTGTGTATGCAACGATTGAGGAAGGAGGTGGGTGGCAAAGACACGTTTGGAGTACGCCGGCGGAGGCTGTTGGCAAGACTGTCTCGAAAATCGTCGTTGTCGGCTTATTATATGAGCATTGTATCTCTCGTTTTGTTCGCAAAAGAGCTAGGGGATAGACTTACGGCCAGCGAAAGGCATAGGGGACTCCGGTTGCGTCTGAACCGTGGCCGTTGATGTGGTGGCGGCGGCTGGAGGCTGATTTACGGTACTGAGAACTTGCGGAGGACCACTGAGAGTCAAGCTATCGACATACATGAAGTTGGTATCGGCCAGATCGAAAGAAGGATCCAAGTTCAATGATTCATTCCAATCCCATTCGAAAGTGGTAGGAAAGTCATCCAGCATCGCAGACGAAATGTCAATGTCGACACCGCCAGTGCCCAAATCGACGTTGCTGGTGTCGCCCGCGACACCTTGTTGTATTGGAGCTAAGGTCGCAAATGACTGGTCCGAAGCTGCACTTGGTAGTGAGGCCGAGACCGCCTCGATAGGGCCTGTCTCGCGCAGTGGACCATCTGTTATATCCTTGGAGCCAGACTGGCAAGATTGCACGTGCCGTCGCAGAGTGTCACTTTGGACGTTTCAGCATGAGTCGCTGGTGTTACAAGAGTACTGGACGCAGTGGCAAAACATTGTGTATGAAAACTGACCGACGAGCGAAGCGTGACGAGCAGAGCGAGCAAGAGAATGGCCGCTCACGTGTGTGCGTGCGAACATGTCTCTCGTAGTGCTCTTTGCGGTAGAACTCTCCACCACAAAACTCACAGATCCGCGACGCGGTACGAGCCCGAGTGCGTATACTCATAGTGAATGGTGAGGAGGCGTGCTTGTGGTGAGCGGGACCCAGACCAGGGGGCGTGACGATGGACAACACAATGTGAGGGGCGTCGTGCTGGAGGAGGTGGGACGGATGGTGTTTGCGACGTTAAAGTCGCTCTTGTCTGAGTGCGTACGTGTGGGGCAGCTCTGAAGATCGCAGTGTGGGACGGACAGTCTGCGCTGCCCCATCGAAACTTACATGTATCAAAGACATGATGTCAAAGTTGAAGGCGATGGGCATTTTGGAGAGCGAGCGCATTGTGCAGATGCCGCAGCAAATCTACTTTCAAATCTCCTGTTATGTTTTTTTCATCATCGGACCTTTCAACATCGTCAGACTTCACTATGCCGAATAGTCATCGCCTAAAGACAGTGCTCATCACCGGGTGCAGTAGTGGAATAGGTGCTGCTCTCGCTCTCGAGTTTGCCCGCAGAGGTCTCAAAGTCATTGCTACTGCGCGCACCCAATCCGACCTACAAAAACTGGGCGAGTCGCATAAGAATATTACAGCACTTCGACTGGACGTTCACGAAGAGGATGTCATTCTTGCTTTGAAGAAAGAGGTTGAGCAGATCACCGGAGGCGGGCTCGACTACCTTGTGAACAACGCCGGTGCCCACTATGCTTCACCAGCTATGGATATCGACATCAGCAAAGTTCGACAAATCTTCGAAGTAAACGTGTTTGCTGTGATGCGAATGTGCCAGGCCTTCTCTCGGCTTCTCATCGCTCGTAAAGGGATCATTCTCCAAATTGGGAGTGTGACTCGCGATGTTCCCATGATATGTCAAAGTCCCTACAATGCCACCAAAGCAGCATTGAGTCAGTATACCAGGACATTGAGACTAGTGAGCTCCCAACATCGCTGGGGCAGTTGTATCATTACTGACTTGACCAGGAACTCGCGCCATTCGGTGTCCAGGTCGTCGAGGTGATCACCGGATATGTTCAGAGCAACATCCTGCGCTCAGGACTGCAAGTCTCACCAGGCTCTTTGTACACCACGATCAAATACCACATTGAGAACATCAAGATTCAGGGCAACCAAAGAGGCATGCCGGCTTCAGAATATGCGTGGAGAGTATTGGAACAGATCATGCAAGAAAAGCCCCCAATTGAGTTCTGGGAAGGGGCTGGAGCGCGGTCTGTCCGAATCATTACCTCTTGGCTACCATTGTGGCTATCGGTAAGTATACCACCACTTCTTTGGCTTTGACCACGGTCCGGTGTTAACTTTATGTTAGGAAAAAATATGGTACCGCAAGTTCGAGCTCAGGAAGCTCGAAGTATAGCCGCTAGGTCCGATGCAAGATGACTCTGATTTCTCTATCTGTGTGATATGGTTCAGCTCTTCTGCTATCACTCTCAAGCGTTCAAGTAGCATGTAACGATACCTGATGTGGGGAAGTAATCACGACGTGGAATAGCCAAAGCGGTGAACTAAACTTCTTTGAACTCTCTACTATGACCCAGTCTAATCAAACCCCTCTCATTGGTCCAATCAGACCAGTCTATAGACTCCGGTTGTTTGGAGTGTCTGAAGTAGTAGTTTAGATAGATTTGTAGCGTGTCTAACTGTTCGTATCTCACCTCGTCCGAACCCCAACCCTTCCCAGATATGGGG
>Ga0265797_10012662_pt1 | contig 10301 bp, 10 predicted proteins | sample P2T30metagenome_FD_192433 | JGI IMG/M metagenome (GOLD analysis project Ga0265797, IMG submission 192433) | Plant litter microbial communities from East Loma Ridge, Irvine, California - P2 T30 | ecosystem: Environmental > Terrestrial > Plant litter > Unclassified | place: USA: California... | reverse complement strand
GGGGCGGACGACCAGTTGAGCATATTCAACACACTAGCTACCCACTGAAACCTGATAAATCACAGAATAAGCGCTTGATTCAATTGCACAATTATAGCGGTTTCGTGACCAATGCACACCTTTCAACTATGCAACGCCTTATAAATCAATCGATTGCCCATAAATAAGGGGATATAGTTCACGAAACCGCTATAATCAAGGCTACTATACTAATCCGACTTGCTCTGAGAAAGTAGAGCTGCAATGGCTTTATGTACAGCAGTTGATGACAGAATCTGAGCTACCACATTTATAAAATTATCCTCATCCTCGCACTCATACTCTAAGCCATTAACTTGGTCAACTACAGCCAAGGGGTATAGCACTATGTCATGATAAACTCTCATAACCGCATATCTATAGTTATCTAAGGCTGGAGCTATAATATTAAATCTAACGATAAATGGCTTATTCTTTCGAGTTGTTAGCTGCGATTTACCTTTAGTAACCTCTCCTTCGAGTATGCCCTTAGTTAACTCTGTAAGTTGATTAGCCTGCTCTTGCAGTATACTTGCAGGTGTACGTATTGCCTCAGCTAAAGGCAATTCTCCCCATAGATTCTGGATTGTGCTCATTGGTCAAATTTTAAAAAGAAGTGGCAAATGGTCAGATGCATTTGTCTTGTCAGGACGACCCTTAACGTCTAACAACGAAGCGCTACCCGCGCTAGTCAATACAGAAACGTTTTCATCTCTAAAATTAGCTAGCAGTTCCGGGCGTATAAGTACTTGGTCGAATGTATGCCAGAAGTGCGTAACGGGTGCGGAGCCGCTATAGAAATACGTGCCGGGCGGCCCAGTAGACGCATCTCCTAGAAAATTCCACATAGGATTATAAAAGAACTGTCTCGACCGCCCTTGCACTGTGCGAGCGCGCCCGACTGCTATGCGGCGGTCCATTATCGCATGTAGCGTTTCACTGCTAGTAAGGCCCATCTCAAACGGGTCCATATTGAAGTCGCCTAGTACGATAGTACGGCTATGCTTTAACTTCTTCTCCGCTTCGTCAATTATTTGAGGCATGCGGGTAGCTAATAGGCCTTGCTCATTTGATTCCAAATGCAGCTTGCTACCCAAGTGAACAGCAACAAGTAATAGCTCGTCACCCACCGGCGGTAATATTCGCCTAACAGCAATACCACCTTCATCACTGACCAACCTGATTGCTCGCTTGGGAAGACGACTTAAAAATACCAATCTAGGCGAAGGGTCATCCTCTAATATCCGATAACGAACCTGCTGCTGTCCTAATCTAGCTCTCAGGATGGCCGTAGGGATTTCGCACTCTGCTAAAATAACTAAGTCGGGCAGATGTTCCTCCAACAGCAGCAACAACAACCCTTCGAGTGGCTTGCGATTGATATTCCAGAACAAGAAGGTTGTCATTGCTATACAGTAGGAAGCGCAAGCTACGCCCTCAGCACCATCTTGTAGTGCTGAATGTCGCACTCCTCAAACATCTCCCCCTCTTTGCGGAAGCCGGTGCGCTCGTAGAGCGGGATGGCGCGCAGTTGGGCGTGCAGATATACTTGGGCCGCATCAGGGGCTTCGGCTTGCACGTCGGCCAGCACTTGGTGCACGAGAGCTTCGCCCACGCCTTGGTTGCGAAACTCGGCAAGCACGGCGAAGCGCTCCAGCTTTACGCCGTTGGCGGTGGGGCGCCAGCGGGCCGCGCCAGCGGGCTGGCCGTCTACCTGGGCCAGGTAGTGGCGGGTGGTACGCTCGCGGTCGTGCTGGTCGTACTCGTTGTCGGCGGGCACGCCTTGGCCTTGCACAAATACTTTTTCGCGGATGGTAAAGGCCGCGTCGAGGTCGCGGAGGTCGGTTATTTTGCTGACGGTGGTCATGGGGAAAAGCAGTAGGAAGAAGGCCGGGTAACGGCGCACAAATATCCGGTACCGGCCCGCATGCGCTGCCGGCGGGCATTGGCTACGGGGCTAATTTTGCTGGGCATTCCGTTTGCGACGCGCCCGTGGTTTCGCTTTTAACGCCGTTTTTTAGTAAGTAGCAATGGATTTTATCACAACATCTTTGGGCCGGCTGCGCCTCATTAGCATCTTGGAAGGGCTTTCGCTGCTGGTGTTGCTGGGCGTGGCGATGCCCCTAAAATACCTGGCCGGGCAGCCAGCCGCCGTACATTGGGTGGGGCTGGTGCACGGCGTACTATTCGTGTCTTACGTGCTCCTGCTGCTGCAAAATACCCTGGAGCTGCGGTGGCCAATCAGCAAATTTGGGCTGGGCTTGCTGCTATCGGTGGTACCGTTTGGGGCCTTTTATGCTGAGCGCCGACTATTTCAGGCTACTGAGTAAAGGGCATGTTTTGAAATCATCCCATTATGCTTGGCGGTGCGCAGCATAATGGCTTACAGCGGCTTCAGAGGCTATTTACGATGGGTGTAGAGACACATCCTTGTGTCTCGCGTTAGACGAGCTTAACAACGACGAGACGCAAGTATGCGTCTCTACACCCACCCAGACCTCAATCCTAAATAGCCTCTTTATAAAAGCAAAACGCCCCGACCAAATTTGGCCGGGGCGTTTTCTTTTTTACAGGGCCTGCTCGTGGTTCACGGGCAGCTCGGCGTCGGGTAGGTCGTAGGCGCGGTCGTCGGGGTGGCGGCGGTCGCGGTAGCTATTGGGGTAGCGTTCGTCGTCGCGGGTACGCTCGTTGCCCTCGCGGCGGCGCTGCTTAAACTCGATTTCGCGGCGCTGCTCGGCTACGTCGTGCTTGTCGTAGGCTAGCACGATGTCTTTTACCAAGCGGTGGCGCACCACGTCTTCGGCCGTCATTTCGACGTAGCCGATGCCGGGGATATCCTTCAGAATATCAAGCGCCTGCATCAGGCCCGACTTCTGGCGGGTGGGCAAGTCAATCTGGCTGCGGTCGCCGTTTACCATCACTTTTGCCGATGGCCCCATGCGGGTCAGGAACATCTTAATCTGCGAGGGCGTGGTGTTCTGCGCCTCGTCGAGCAGCACAAACGCATTGTTGAGCGTGCGGCCACGCATGTAGGCCAGCGGGGCAATTTCGATAATCTTATTTTCCTGGTAAAATTTCAGCTTTTCGGCCGGAATCATGTCTTCCAAGGCGTCATAAATCGGGCGCAGGTAGGGGTCTACCTTCTCCTTCATGTCACCGGGCAGGAAACCCAGGCTTTCGCCAGCCTCTACGACGGGGCGCGAAATAATTATTTTTTTCACTTCCTTATTCTTCAGCGCCCGCACCGCCAGCGCCACCGAGATATAGGTTTTGCCGGTACCGGCGGGGCCGAGCGTGAAAGTGAGGTCGTGCTTCAGCACGGCATCGACCAGCTTTTGCTGGTTGGGCGTCTTGGCTTTGATGACCCCGCCTTTGGCCCCAAACAGGATAACGTCGGGTGAGGCGGCGAGCACGCGGCTCTCGGCTTCCTCGGAGGTGGTGGAGAGATGCAGGTTCACGTCGCGGTCCGTCACGACGCCGTATTGGTGGTAGTGCTCAATGAGCGAGCTCAGAATATCGTTGACCCGCGCGATGACTTCGGTGGGGCCTTGAATCTTGATTTCGTTGCCGCGCGATACAATTTTGGAGCCCGGAAAGGCCGCCGCGATGCGACGGATATTCTGGTTGTCGGCCCCCAGGAACTCAACCAGGGAGACGTTTTCGAGGGTGATGACTTTTTCGACCAAGCGAAGAGGCAGGGGGAAATGAGGCGATAAAAAAGAAAAGGCGGGGCCGGTGGGGTGGGAAGCGCCCGGTTGGCACCATTTTTAGTTGTCGGCCCAGTGGCCGCCGAATTACCCCTATAACCGGAGTACTTTTGCGGCCGTTCCAGCCGGGCTGCCGGCAACTTAAACAATACTACGCAAAATCGGACAACTGCGGGCATGGGGGTACTAACGCTACTTACGGATTTTGGCTATCGCGACCACTACGTGGCCGCGCTCAAAGCCCGTTTGCTGCATTTGGCCCCCGGCCTGCCCGTGCTAGACATTACCCACGGCGTTGAACCCTACAACATCGCGCACGCCGTACACGTTCTGCGGGCCGTATTTCGCGACTTTCCGCTGGGCACCACGCACCTCATCACGGTGAGCGACTACGGTGCCAGCCCGGCCGGCGCGGTGGCTACGCCCGCCTGGCACGCCGCCCAACACGAGGGCCACTACTTCGTGTCGGCCGACAATGGCCTGCTATCGCTGCTTTGCGATGGCGTGCCCGAGCGGCTGGTGCGCCTCAGCGCCGTGGCCCCGCCCACCGCGCCAGCCACGGCCAGCGTGCTGCCCAGCAGTACGCCCATCGCCACCACCCTCAACCCCACCCGTGACGTGCTAGCCCCCGCCGCCGCGAGCCTGGCGTTGGGCCAATCCATTGATAGCCTGGGCCTACCGGCCACTGAATTTTATTCGCTCACTAACCGCCAGCTGCGCCTGCAAGACAACCGCGTGACCGGCCACGTAGTGCACGTAGACCACTACGGCAACCTGATTACCAACATCTCTCGTGAGGCAGTGGAGGTGACGGGCCGGGGCCGGGTGGCCATCGTCAAGTTTGGCCGCGAGACCGTGCGCGAATTGCGCCCGCACTTCGCGGCCGCCCCGCCCGGCGAGATTGTCTGCACTTTCGACCCGCAGGGCTGCCTGTGCATCGCCATCAACCAAGGCCACGCCAGCGAACTGCTAGGGCTGTATTTTGACTCGCAAGTCGATGTGTGGTTTGATGACCGCCGGCCGGACTCGCTCGGGCTGGCGCTGTGAGAAGCGGTTTAGCTTGAACCAGCTAAAAACGCTTGTCCTTGCGAGCGTAGCGCGGCAAGCGCACCTAGACGGTACCCGACAAGCGCCCTCAATAGGTGCGATTACTTCGCTGCGCTCGCTATGACAAGCGTTCTTGACTAACCCGAATAGTCTCTAAATTGACCATAAAAAAAACCGGGTAGCAAGCGGGCTAGTGGCCTTTTTGCTACCCGGTTGGGGTATAGCGCCGGGGCGGCTACTACATTTTGGTGCTGTCGGTTTGAGTAGCGCCGGTCGAGTCGGCGGTTACGTCAACCGTTTTAGTATCTGACACGACTTCGGCAGTTTTATTGGGGTCAGTGGCTTTGGGTTCGCTGGAGCAGGAGGCGAGCAGGGCACCCAGGGCCAGGGCCGGGCCGGCGAGCCACAGCGGGCGGCAGGATAGCGGATTCATACGCGAAAACAGGTAAGTGAAGGGTAAGAGCGCGACTTTACGTACCGTTCGGGCCGGGGGTTGGTTACTCGGTGGAGGGCGCGTGCGTTAGCGTTCAGGTAATTACTAGGGCTTCTAGGAATGAGTAAGTCAGTTCCGTATCGTCTGTCATTGCGAGCGTAGCGCGGCAATCTTTCCTACACGTATAGCAGACAGTCGCTAACGGCGTAAGGAAAGATTACCACGCTGCGCTCGCAATGACAGACGAATTCTGCTGCTTCAAAACCCAGGCCCCCAGACCCTTCTCCACATGCTTCTCCGTATAGTTCGCCTCACCTTAGCCCAAGCCCAGGTGCCCGCTTTTTTGGCCCTATTTCGGCAGTCGGAGGGCAGTATTCGGCAGCAGCCGGGGTGCCAGCACCTTGAGCTGTGGCAAGATGCCGACCAGCCGCACATCTACTGTACCTACAGCCACTGGGACGATGCGGCCGCCCTCGATGCCTACCGCCGCTCGGCCCTTTTTGGCGAGGTGTGGCCGGCTACCAAGCGGCTGCTGGCGGCCCCGGCACAGGCCTTTTCGGTAGTGCGCGCTGGCTGAGGCCCCACAAATTTGCGCGTAGCGGCCAACCTGCTGCCCGCCTTGGCTGTACTTAGAGCAGTTTATTGACATAGCTGTAAAACGCCTGTCCTTGCGACCACAGCGCGGCAATCTTTCCCTACACCGTTAGCGACCATTTAGGCGTGAAGGAAAAATTGCCGCGCTGCGCCCGCAAGGAAAGACGTACTTTGACGCCAAAACTGCTCTCCCCTCCCCTATGCCCGACGCCCCCAACTATTTTGCTTTCTACGGCCTGCCCGAAGCCTTTTTGCTCGACGAAACGGCCCTCAAAGCCAAGTACTACCAGCTCAGCCGCGAGCTGCACCCCGACTTTCACGCCCAGGACACGCCCGCCGAGCAAGCCGAAGCCCTGCGCCTCTCGACCCTGAACACCGACGCCTACCGCACCCTACAAAACCCCGACGCCCGCATGGCCTACGTGCTGGGCCAGCACGGCCTGCTCGAAGAAGGCAGCGCCCAAAACCAGCTGCCCGGCGATTTTTTGATGGAGGTAATGGAGCTAAACGAGCAGCTAATGGAGCTGGAATTTGAGCCCGACCCTGCTGCCACGGCCCAACTGACCGCCGAAGTAACCGCCCTGGCCGATACCCTGGATGCGGGCATTCAGCCGGTACTGGCTGGCTATGAGCAACTACCGCCCGACCACCGGCCCGCTGCGCTGGCGCAGGTAAAAACGTATTACCTAAAAAAGCGCTACCTCTTGCGGCTTCGGCAACAATTGGCTACCTTTGCGGCCCGCTCGTGAGCTACCGGCCGAGCGGATTTGAATTGCCCAGATGGCGGAACCGGTAGACGCGATGGTCTCAAACACCATTACCGCAAGGTGTGCCGGTTCGACTCCGGCTCTGGGTACTTTTTAGCGTAGTAATACGCTGGACGACGATAAAAGGCCCCTTCTCAGCGATGCTGAGAAGGGGCCTTTTGGTTTTAAGACGGTTTTACCATGACTGGCTATATTCTTCCCTGAACAAAACGCCGGCTGTAATTAGATAAAATATGTCTGACATGTATTCAATCTATAATAATAGTACAATTCCAACATAATCTTATAGCTTTCATGATTATGAATACAAATCACCGAAAATGCGTTTTTTAGCACATGTATTTCACATACATTTGTATCGTTCGAGCTAATCAGGTGATTAGTTTTTTTATTATTTATTTTTATTATGCAATTTACATTACGTTCTTTTCGACTGGCTGCTACGGTCCTAGCCTTTGCGTCTTTGGCCGCGTGTTCAAAGAAAGATGATGCCACGCCGACCCCTACCGCCACGGAAGGTATGAGTTGGACTGTCGACGGCAACAACATTACCACAGCTACCGCCGTGTCGCAAACTACCGGCACAGATGTAACGCTAATTGCGTCCACGAGCTCGTCGGGCGGTGTATTCCTTGACATGCCCAAAACTGTAGGCACCTACACTTTGAGTAGCACGAGTGCCGCCAGTGCCAGCTACGTAGTGACTCCCGCACAGGGTAGCAGCCAGTTTTACGATGCTACGTCGGGCAGCATTGTGGTCAGCACCGTAACGGCCACGGCCATCAGCGGCACGTTTACCTTCACTAGCAAGCTTTCGGGCGGCACGGCGACCAAGACATTGACTAACGGAAAATTCAACGTTAAGCTCTAAATCGCCGCCGTGCGGCTTAGAAGCTCCCGCTACCTGTTGGGTAGCGGGAGCTTTTTTAGTTATGGATGAGTCAGTTTATCTTTTTGTGGTACAGCGAGTATTTTATGGATGATTCTGAAAGGTCACAGAATGCCGCTTAAAACGCGGATTTTGGGTAGAGATTCCGCTCTTCCTAATTCATAGGCTACAAACATTTTGTCAGTATGTTGCTTCCAACTAAGCGCTTAGCTCTTTACTGACAGAACGGGCATTTTGCATAACTGCCCAAGCCCCAAAAGCCTTACCGCTGCAAGGTGACGGTGAAGGTGGTACCGATGCCCAATTCGCTCTGCACCGTGATGGTGCCACCCGCATTTTCGACCATGCGCTTGACCATGTAGAGGCCCACGCCCGTGCCCTCGACGTGGGTGTGCAGGCGCTGAAACAGACTAAACAGCCGCTGCCGCTGCGGCGCATCAAGGCCCAGGCCATTATCTTGCACCACCAGTTCCAACTGGCTGCCGATGCAGGCGGCACGCAGCGTCACGACGGCCGGCCGGTCGGGGTGGCGGTACTTCACGGCGTTGCTGAGCAGGTTGTAGACCACCGAGCGTAGGTTTTTGGGGGCAAACTGCACGTACACCTCCGGGCCAATATGCACCACCAGCTGCGCCCCGGCCTGCTGAAGCTCTCCCAGCATATCGAGGCGCACGGCTTCGACCACGGGCGCCAGCGGCACGTGCTCGCTGGGCAGGTTTTGGGCCTGCTGCAAGCGCGACACGTCGGTGAGCTGGTCGATAGTGGCGCGGAAGCGCTCAGTAGCCCCTTGCAACATGCTTAGCAGCTGGCTGGTAACGTCCTCGCGCAGCACGGCCGGCGGCAGCGTGGCGCGCAGCGCGTGCAAGATGCCCTCGATATTGGTAATTGGGGCTTTCAAATCGTGCGAGGCCATGTACACAAACGTGTCCAGGTCCACGTTGGTGCGCGTGAGCTGCCGGTTCGATTTGCTCAGCTCGTTGTTGGTAGTCGTGAGCTCTTCGTTGAGGGCCTGCACCTGCTGGCGGGCCAGCACTTGCTCGGTTACTTCTACCGCCACGCAGGCGATGCTGCTTAGCTGCCCGTGCGCATCGCGTAGGGGTTGGTACACGAAGTTGAAGTAGCCCAACTGCCCCGGCGGGTGGTAGGCAAGCTGGGCCGGTACCTCCGTAAAGTACGCCGCCTGCCCGCTCTCCCACACCTGGCGCAGCCAGTCGGGAAAGCCCTGGCCCACCAATTCGGGCACGGCCTCGAAGTACGGGCGGCCCAGCAGCTGCGCCTGGGAGTGCCCCAGCAGCGCGGCGGCCTGCTCGTTCACCACTTCCAGCACGTAGGTGGGACCCTTCACCACAAAAATGCCTACCGGCGCCTGCTCAAACACGGTGGCTAGCAGTTGCTGCTGGGCCTCGCGCTCGCGGCGGGCCTGCACCTGCTCGGCCACGTCGTAGGCGAAGGTCGAAATGCCCACAATCTCGCCCTGCTCGCGGTAAGCCTGGTAGGTGAAGGTGAAGTACATCTGCCGGGGCGGCCCCGCGGGCTGGGCAATGAGCAGCGGCAGCTCGTAGCCATAGTACGTTTCGCCGGTTCGGTACACGCGGTCGAGCAGGCCGACCACGCCGCTGTCCACGGTTTCGGGCAGGGCCTCGGCCACGGTTTTGCCCAGCAGCTCGCGGCCCGGAAAGAAGTTGTGGTAGGCCTGGTTGGCGTATTCGTAGCGGTGCTCGGGCCCGCGCTGAATGCAGATGGCGGCCGGCGTTTCGGCAAATATCTGGTAGAACGTTTCGCGGCCCCACGCCCGCATTTGGGCCTGGGCCAGCAGCTCGGCTTGCAGAGCATCGTTGTGCTGACGGGTGCGCACGCGCTCAGTCACCTCGACCACGAAGGCCAAAATACCCTCCACCCGCTGCTGGGCATCGCGTAGGGGCTGATACACAAAATCGACGTACCGCTGCTCGTTTTGGCCCGTGCGAGCGTCGTGGAGCCGCACTGGCGTTTCATTGCCGACGTGCGGCTCGCCGGTATCATACACGTGGTCGAGCAGGTCGAGCAGGCCCTGGGCCACCATTTCGGGGAAGGCCTCGGCCACTGTGCTACCGAGGCGGGCGCGCCCGGCCGCCAGCACCTGGTAAGGCGCGTTGAAGAAGGAGAGCCGGTGCTCAGGCCCGCTAAACGTGGCCACAAAAGCGGGCACCTGCCCCAGTATCTGGTTTAGCAGGCGCTGCTGCTCGGTTAGCTCGTGGGTGCGCTGCCCACGGGTTTTGAGCTCCTGGTTAAGGGTTTGCAACTGCTGCCGAATGAGTACCGGCTCGGTTGCGGGGGCGCTGGCGAGCGTGCCGGTTGGCTGGCCCGAGGCCGCCCGAAAGGGCTGCTCATGGGTATTGGTAAAGCTAACGACCAGCACATCTGCATGGCGCTGGGCCGCGAGCAAAAAGTACCCACCGAGGCCATCGGCGTGGTAGTTGTGCTGGCGGTACGCTACGCCCTCTGCCAAGAAGGCTTCGCAATAAAACCCAAACACGCCCTCGTTTTTGGCGGCCGGAAAGAGCGTCAAAAACGACTCGGCCGGACACTCGGGCAGCCGCAGCAACTGCTGGGCGGCCGGGTTGAGCTGCACCCAAGAAAAATCCTGGATGGTGCCGCCGCCCGCTTTGTAGAGGGGGCGCAGCAGCATTACGCCCGACACCGAGATAGTTAGCAGCAGGTGCAATAACTCGGCCGGGGCAGACTGGGCAGGAGGAGGTAGCATAGCAGCGTTAGCGAGGAGCTAGAGCAATTTTCAGGTTGGGACGCGGGACGGGCGGCCGGCTTTTCGCCAGCCGCTCGCTCGTCGTGCAACGGACCTTGTAGCG
>Ga0265797_10012661_pt1 | contig 10302 bp, 4 predicted proteins | sample P2T30metagenome_FD_192433 | JGI IMG/M metagenome (GOLD analysis project Ga0265797, IMG submission 192433) | Plant litter microbial communities from East Loma Ridge, Irvine, California - P2 T30 | ecosystem: Environmental > Terrestrial > Plant litter > Unclassified | place: USA: California... | reverse complement strand
GAAACCACCTCACCTGTATCCTCATCTACGAAATCTTCGAACCAAGTGTTCAAAACTCTCGCAGCCAATGTTCTTCCTTCTACTTTTTTAAGGGCAGCTTTAGAAACTTTCACTTCCTCGGCAAGGTCAAAGATCTGAAGAATCTCTTTATCAGATTCGAAACCGATTGCTCTTAATAATGTAGTTAAAGGTAATTTTTTCTTACGGTCGATATACGCATACATTACGTTATTGATATCCGTCGTAAACTCCATCCAAGATCCTTTGAAAGGGATAATCCTTGAATAGTAAAGTTTGGTACCATTTGCGTGGTAAGTCTGTCCGAAGAATACACCCGGAGACCTATGTAACTGAGTTACAATAACACGTTCTGCACCATTGATGATGAATGAACCAGAAGGTGTCATATAAGGAACCGGACCTAAATATACATCCTGTACAACAGTCTGGAAATCTTCGTGTTCCGGATCTGTACAGTATAATTTAAGTCTGGCTTTTAGAGGAACGTTGTACGTCAAACCTCTCTCAACGCACTCATCTATAGAGTAACGGGGAGAATCTACCAGATAATCCAGGAATTCCAAAACGAATTGGTTTCTGGAGTCTGTAATTGGGAAATTTTCCTGGAACGTTTTGTAAAGTGATTCGTTCAAACGTTGCTCAGGAAGTGTGTCTAGCTGGAAAAATTCCTTGAAAGACTGGATTTGGATGTCCAAAAAGTCAGGAGTGTCGATTCTACCTTTCGCTGTGGAAAAGTTGATTCTTTCCGTTCCTTTCACTTTTTGTGTGGCCTGTGTTTTACTCATAAAATTATAAGAAAAAATGGATTAAAAAAATATTTTGATTCACAAAAAATATCAGATGACCAAGAGTCAAGAAAAAAGTAAAAAGAATAAGGGAAATAACTTTGGCGCGTTAAATGACTTTTCTTTTGCCTTGTTTCTTGTGTCTTAACACCTAAGAGCAACACCGGTATATCTTTTCACGGTGTAGTGCAAAATATTTTATTTTTTTGGTTGAGATAATGGTATTATTAAACAGAAAACGCCCTTCCATTATGATGAAAGAGTATTAATTATTTAAAGTATAGTATTAAGTCGCGCCAAAAGATGGTGCAAATATAAGACTTTATTCTATAACTGGCAACTAATTAAAACACCACTTCGCAACAGAAGTAGTCTAAGGGTTAACAACTTGATTACATTTTGAAAAGTTTTGGTTATCGGAAGTTGTATGTCTAAATATTTCTGCAGTTGTTTAATATTGGTTTACGGAATTTTATGAGAAAGTCTCTAGCATAAAAAAACCACCTCATAAATGAAGTGGTTTGGGAAAATAAAATTTAACAATTAAAGGTTACGGTTTCCAGAAGGACCAGACTTTGCCGTTGAATACCGCGAGCTGTTTTGTTGTGGTATCATAGGCCATTGTGCCCGGCTCGGGGTTGATGATATTGAGGTGCGGACTTGGCAGCTTTGGTAAAACCATTGCTTTATTTGCATCCTCTAAAACCAGAATCCCGGGTACGCTGCTGGGTGTGCCGATACTGACTTTCGCTTCTGCGATATCTGTGGTTGGCGTCTGCAGTGTGGTGTTTACAACACCTGTGGTATCGAAGTTGGCTGTGCCATCTACCGTAGTGGTTTCATTTTTTGACAAATTGAACCAGGTGGTAGTGCTGTTTCTATACTTCAATATCTTGTCTGACACATCATAAATAACAGTCCCCGTTACAGAGCCTGTCGTTCCTGCGGCTGAGGTGACCCACGGGACTACAATGCCTTTGCCATTGGGCGCAGCATAGTTCCCAAACTCCAGCGAAATGGATGGATTGGGTGTTGCGGTAGAAGGGATCACTGAAATTGCAGCTTTCCCGATGGCTACCTGTGCCATTGCACAGCTTCCTAAAAAGACCAGTGCAAACTTTATCATATTTTTCATTTCTTAATTTTTTGATATAGGTTAAACATTATCTTACTGAGGACAGGTTTGCGTGCTGTAGCAGTTCCAGAATGTACCGTTGTAGATCTTGAGACAGTTGGCAATTGTATCATAAACCATCATCCCTTCTACATAGTTTGCTGTTGGGATGCCAACTGGTGTTGTTGGGGTATTTGCGTTATTGTCTGCATCTTCAAAAGGCACTTTATTGACTACAAAACCTTTGCTGTTGGCTTCCAGCACTGTCCAGGCGCTTTGTCTTACTACAGGCCACTGGCCTGCTGTGGATCCTGCTCTGTTTAGCGCTGTGATCCCGTGCTGCACCGGAACGGTTGTTCCTGCATTTAGGACCGGCTGTTTGTAGCAGTAGCAAAGATTGATCAGGGCATTCTGCGAGTCGCCTACCGACTGTCCTGTTGCATTGCTATATCCAGCTGGCAGAGGTGATAACTGAGGAACACCGTTGGTATTCACACACGCACCTGTTGCACAAAGATTCAGAAGAACAGACTGGTTGTAGGATCCGCTTGCAGGTGTTACCACAGGATTTGTCCCGTTGCCTCCTCTTAAAGTACCACCTGCATTCACTAACTGTGCATTTGTAATTGCGGCACCACCTTCTATAGCATCCGGACATCCATCGTTATCTGAATCGAGATCTAAGCGGTTAGGAATACCGTCACCGTCGGTGTCGCAGGCAGGAACTACCGAGAAGGTATAATTAAATCCATCAGAAGTATTCAGGTTGCCGGAAGTACTATTCGGATCGTCAAACTTTTCGTAAACAATCTGAGTGAACGGAAGACCGTCGCGGCTTGTGATCCTTAATGATCCATAACCATCACGCGTTACAACGCTAGTTGTTAACGGGTTGCTGTCATAAAGCGTTCGCGTTGCTGGATCATATACGAATTCAGTACCTCCACTTAACAGCTGCTCTGCGTGATTCCCCACAAATCGGGTTTTCATATAATCAAAACCATCAATTTGCAAAGTTATACTTTCAACAGGCGCACTTAAAGTCAAGGTATAACGTGTAAAATTACTTGTCCCTTTGTAGCCACTGTTGAATTCACTTAGCGTTGGCTGTGTAGCGCTTCCTGCCGGTGTGTAGATAGCTGCATTGGAAAAATTGCTTGTGATAACTGCAATAGCACCACCAGTTGTTCCATTGAAAACGCGTGATAAAGTTCCGGTTACACTACCAAAGGTGATGTTTGACACTGTGGAAGTAGGCGTAGAATTTGAAATTGTTGCAGCAGTATAATTTGCAAAGACATTGGTTGGCGGACATTCTACTGTATCAAGAATACCGTCATTATCGTTATCCAGATCCTGCCAATTAGGAATACCGTCACCATCAGAATCTATACAGTCATTGATTACTGCATTTTGAGACTGGCCTACCGATTGTCCTGTTCCTGCAATTGTTGGTACTCCTAAAGTGGTAGTAGTATTCCCAACCGTATTACCCAAATTCTGATTAGGAGTCTGCGTAGAGATGCTTCCTGTAGCTGCTACCAAATTTGCATTGGTAAAGTTTGCACCACCTTCAATAGCGTCTGTACAACCGTCACCGTCGGAATCAAGATCCTGAGAATTAGGGATTCCGTCGCCATCTGCATCACAAATTAATATTGGTGCTAGGACTACATTATCAAAACCAAGATCATTTCCGTTGCCGTCGACCTGTAAATTGACAATTTCCAAGACTACAGTTGTTGTTGTCGCGGTAAAATTTAATGCTAGCCTTCTCCATACATCATCGTTAGCTATTCCGATACTGGCAGAATTAGTTTTTGCTAAAACATTTCCGTTTGTATCCTTGATTGTTAGACCAAGGCTTGGAATTGCCCCACCACCATTGAGAAGACCTGCCATATCAATACGGAATCGGTATCTAGTTCCCACTATTGTAGGCAAATTGCTAACTCTGTAAATAGGCTGGTTGATTGTGCCGGGGCTATCAACATTAATCGCTAAGTATCTTCCTGCTGTGGAACCATTTGTAATGACTGGATTGCCAGCATCTAAATTACCCGTTAAATCGGTCTGATTATAAGTAGCAGGCCCGGCTAATGCAGAAGTTGTAACAGCATAAGTTCCGTCGCCAATAGTTCCAGTCGCCATAAAGGTATGGGCTAGGACATTTGGATCTGCTTCGCGGGCTCCTGTACCGAATGTGTTACTGTAGACAGGTGTACCTTCCGTATTACAGGTATCTTCCGCAGTATCCAGAATTCCGTCATTATCATCATCCAGATCCTGCCAGTTCGGGATCCCGTCGGCATCGGTATCTAAACAGTCATTTCTTTCTGCGTCCTGAGACTGTGCTACTGACTGGCCTGTTGCAGCTATAGTAGGGATGCCTCTTGTTGTTGCTGTATTTCCTACAGTATTACCTAAATTTTGATTAGGTGTCTGCGTAGCCAGTGTGCCTACTGCAGTTACAAGATTTGCATTTGTAAAAGGCGCACCACCTTCTATTGCATCTGTACAGCCGTCTCCATCGGAATCTAAATCCTGAGAATTAGGGATCCCATCACCATCTGTATCACAGACGAAATATGGAGTCAGCACTATATTATCTATCCCGATATCGTTCCCACCAGCTGTACTGCCCTGTAAATTTACAATTTCCAAAGTAACGCTTGTTGTAGTTGCGACAAAGTTTAAAGACAACCTTCTCCAGACATCGTCATTTGCAATGCCCAGTGCTCCGGAATTAGCCGATGCTAAAAGATTGCCACCAGCATCTCTAAGGGATAGCTGAAGATTAGGGATATCCCCGGCACCGACTGCCAGACCTGCCATATCTATTCTAAAACGGTATGGCAAACCTACGGTAGTTGGAAGATTGCTCACCCTGTAGATTGGCTGGTTTAATGTTGCTGCAGAAGCGATATTGATCATTAGATATCTACCGTCCGTACTACCTGAGGTGATAACCGGATTGCCTGCATCCAGGTTACCTGTGGTATCTGTTTGGGCGTACGTGGCAGTTTGTGCCAAAGATGTAGTGACAGTGTATTGTCCGTCTTGGGGATTTTGCGCCAGATAAGTATGGCCTAAAACATTGGCATCTGTACCTGTTGTAGCGCCTGTTCCGAAATTATTAAAATAAACCGGTACGCCTTCTAGTGCACAGGATTCTTCTAGTGTGTCTGCAATGCCGTCATTATCATCATCCAAATCTAAATTATCCGGATAACCATCGCCATCTGTATCTATACATTGTGTATTGGCTAATAAGCTTTGTGAATCGCCGATGCCTTGTCCAATGTCACCGCCGTTGTCTGCAGCGCCACCGGTATTGACGAGATTCGGAACGCCATTATTGGTTCCAGCCGTTGTGCCTATACCTCCATTTGCGGTTGTGTTGATACTTCCGTTTGCATTTAGCTGCGAAGGTAATACGCTTTCATCGCCTTCTATGGCATCAAAGCAGCCATCGTTGTCAGAATCAAGATCTAAATAATTTGGGTTACCGTCTCCATCTGTATCGCAAGGCGTTATTAAAGAAATATTATCAATCCTTACATCCTGCGCATTACCTGCGATTGTAGAATTTGTAGTCCAGGTAAGCGCCAGTCTATACAATCCGGTACCTGTAGAAAAGAATCCGACTGGATATGCTGTGGGCGTAGCAGTGATCTGAACATCGCCATTTCCGGAAGCTAGCGTTTTATAACTTTGTATCGTCTGCACAATGTTGTTTGACGCATCAATCAATACCCATGAGAAATTGACATTGTTTGCGCCTGTAATGATATTCAGTGTAGATGTAAAATTATAATAGACGCCTGTTCTAAAGTTTACGGCTGCAGTATTCACTAAAATTATATTGCCCGGATATAAACTACCCTCATTATCTACAAAAATATCCAAGCTTTGTAGTGTGCTGTTGAAGGTTAATGGACCTGTGTTATTAGGACCGGGATAAAAGCCGCTCTGCCAATTTGTTGCTCCATTTGCGAAATCACCATTCGGGATTCTGTTTGGTTTTACGCAGTTGTCTTCTAATGCGTTTGTAATTCCGTCATTGTCATTATCCAAATCCTCCAGGTCAAAAATACCGTCACCATCCGTATCAGGTGTTCTGGCTGCTACTGCTCTGTTGTTCCCTGGATTGGAATCTCCTGCCGTTGCGCTGGTTACAGTAGCAATATTTATATAATTTCCCGTTGCCTGTACAGTTACAGGAATCGTAAGTGTAGCAGACGCCGCACTGTTTAATGTCGGGATATTCCAAATACCAGTTGCTGTACTGTATGTTCCTACAGTTGCTGTAGGTGTACCGTTGTAAGCATAACCCGATGGCAGCACATCTGTTATATTGATGTTTCCGTTGTTTGAAGGTCCGTTGTTTGTGGCAGTCACTACAAAATTTGTCGTTGCGCCAACGGCAGCGGTTGCATTAGCCATTGTTTTAGTTAGCCGAATATCACTTTCCAGCGTAGAAAAACCAACGGTAAAGGCCTCTCCGGAAGAAGCATCATTATTTGGAGCCCAAGCAGTTGTAGCGGTATTGGCGCCATCACCTTTTAAGGATATCCTGAATGTAAGCGATGTAATCCCGGTTCCGTTGACCCGCACTGATCCACTACCAGAATTGGTCCCTGTTGCAGTAAATGTTGTTGAGCCATTAGAAATACTTGTACCGGTTGACTGAAAACCAGTAGTGTTGTTGCCGGATAATCTTGTTAATGAAACACCTGTACCTGTAGATGCTGTCAAATCTAAAATTGCAGCGTAACCAAGTGATGGCGTAGCAGCAGAATTACCACCTAGCCCACCAATATGGATCACTGGATTATTAACAGGTCTGCTAAATGTAATGACAAGATCTGCAATCTGGTTAGTTGAACTTGTAACAACACCCGCTGTTCTTAACGGCAAAGTCTGCACATACAGCCTCACCGCCCTATTTGCGGAGCCAACGATTCCGGCCCCAGTACTTGCTCCCGCGGAGGTAAAACTTGCGTCGGCAGGTGCGCCCTGAACATTCATCAAGTCAAATATCGGTACAGGACCAGTGGTTGTCTGTCCGAAGTTGACAATCTGATTTGCACGAACATTGGCAATAGTGTAGGTTGCCGTTAAAGTTGGAGCATAAGGAACAAATGTAGTTCCTGTAGTCGCATTATCTGTATTATTTTGGAAGAATATGGTTTGAGCACCTGTTGTAGGCCCATTACCCGTGGGATTTCCGCTTCCTGCAGCCATCTCTAAAGCCGGTCCGTTATTTTGACCGAAAGCGAAAACCGAAAGTGCTAGCAAAGGAAAAGCTGTAAGTTTCCGAAGCTTATTAAAAATAAATTTAAATTTCATATAGTAAAGTTTTAGCGCATCTCATTAGTAAAGTGAGATGTCGGTTTAATAAAAAATTGAGTTTATTAAGCTAAAACAGGGGGCGGTCTCACGGAGAAGACGGTAGAATAGCAATGATCTTTTGATCTGCTGTCGTAAGATGTAAATTTTTGAGTATATAGTGTATCTAAAGCCCGGTTTGCAACAACAATAGACGTTGTAGCCAGGACTTTGGCAAACTTGTATGTACTGATACCGGGAACAGCGGCTTTGTCTGACAGCTGTTTAGAAGAAAAAAACAGATTGGATGACCCCGGAAGATTGAGAACATCAACTTCGTGATTCTTCTTCTGATGTTCATATTTAGCAAGCTGCTGGTTTACTTTTTTAAGGATGATTGCCTCCTTTTTTCTTTTCAGCTCGTGAGCTCTGTATGCAAGCGTTCGATTTTCTGCTTTTTTAAACTTCGCGTTGGTAACGATCAGCTGTACGCTGCCACTCGTCAACTTAGCTTTCCGTACCGACCCTTTAATGTTGATTTTTTTATCGGCTATCTGTTGGTTAAAATTTAAGTCGGCAGAATAAATCTGTGCGTCGCCAATCACAGAAACAGATACCAAGGACTGATTTGGCTCACCCGAAACACGCTGTGCGGAAAAATTATTAGCTGTTAAAAGGGAGAACAAAAACAAAAGCACATACCGGAAGACGAAGGATTTTCGCCTGGTAATGGACTTATCGATTGGTGTGTGTGAATATGGAGTAAAATTATTCAATCATCTGTGTTTTGCGCTGTAAATATAATACAATTCTTTAAACACCAATGAATTATTTTTAAATATGAACAAATATTCAAGTTGAATCCTCAAGGATATTGCTGTTATAAGATAAAATATTGTTTTTTGAATCACAGATAATACTTATAATTCAATAAAAAAACCGCACTCGAAAGTGCGGCTTGTTGTAATCTGTTTGATATCGGATTAAGGTCTCCAAAAAGTCCAGACGCTTCCGTTGAAAACGGCCAACAGCTTTGTTGTCGTGTCATACACCATCATACCTGGCGCCGGATTGATGATATTGAGATGAGGGCTTGCCACCTTCGGCAAAACCATTGCCTTGTCTGCATCTTCCAATACCAGGATACCGGCAGTAGATGTTACAGCACCAATCGCAAACTTGGCTGTGGAGTTTGTGATCTCCGTAGCCGCATTCTGAATTGTCACGCCGTCAACAGTTGTGACAGGATCAACCGTAGTTCCGGCAGCATTGATGGAAAGATCTTTCCATGCTGCGGCGTACTTTACTTTCACTTTCTTATCTGTAAGGTCATAAACCATTGTTCCGTTTGCAACATTTGCCACAGATCCGGTATTGGTAACCCAAGGTAAAATCATGCCTCGATTGGCTGTTCCAAATTCCAGTGAAACGGAAGTATTGGAAACAGACGGTTTTCCGATGGCAACCTGCGCAGACATCAAGACTGAAAAAAGAACTGAATGGATGAATATTATATTTTTCATGAATTTCTAATTATTAATTAATGTCTGAACAAGTTTGGGTATTAAAACATTTCCATCCCGCAGCCGTACCGTCTGTATTGATTTGAAGACAGTCAACGCTTATGTTATAAACCATCATTCCTTCAATCAGACTTCCTGTAGGGATTGCAGTAATCTGAGCTGTTGTCAATCTGTTTGGAACAAAACCTTTTGTTTTAGATTCCAAGGCTGTCCACGCGCCTTTTCTTACCATTGGCCAATTGCTGTTGTTGGCTCCTGCTCTTTGCAGCGATGTAACACCGTGGTTTGTATCGAGGATTGTACCCACAGTCACTGTCGGTTTGTAGCAGATACAAGAGTTGACTGCTGCATTCTGAGAATCTCCAACACCTTGCCCAACATCGGATGTGCCATCTGTATTATCTGCAACCCCAGCATTTGCAGAGGTGTTTACCTGCGCATAATTCACAAGTTCCGGAACACCGCTGGCATTTGCTAATTTACTGACAACCTGAAACGGTGTACCAGTAGCAATCCCGTTGGCTAATGTTTTAATCTGCCCTCTGTATGCAAAGTTTGGGTCACCGCTTGGCAAAGTTAAAGAGTGGACCTGATCAAACTTTACATTTTCAGAACCTTCAATAGAGTCAGGACAGCCATCGCCATCACTGTCTACATCAAATTGATTGGAAACTGTATCGTTGTCGGGATCACAGAAGCCATTTTTGAAACCCTGCCCTCTTCCTGTGATATAAGTTGCACCAACCACGGGCTGCGACAGCTGAACTGTATTGGCACCAGTTTGATTCCAAATAATGTTATTAAAAGCATTTCCGTTATAAAGCTGAAGCGGAAATAATGCGCCACCTCCAGACTTACTGCCATACATATTGACAGCGCCATTTTTATGAATAATGATCCTAACCAATGGTGCAGTTGCAGAGCCAGTCATACTGTAGATCTGTGGAACAGCTCCGGCGCCATAGGTTGCACCGTCTAAAAATCTTACATTTTCGCCCTGATCCGGCTGAAATTCCAAAGTGGCAGTAGAAATGTTGACCCCATTAATATTAAGGTTGAATGAATTGTCGAGTGTATAAACATCGAAAATAAATCCTAAATCCGCTGCTGGCGCAGAAAAGTTAGTTACCGTACCATCTGTTGAGCTGTAGGCGGTGCTCACAACGGTGTCGGCACACTCAAAAATATCAAGAATACCGTCGTTATCAGAATCGAGATCCTGAGAGTTCCCGATGGTATCGCGATCCGTATCTTCATCTACAACAACGTTTACAAAACATGATGTTGTACTTCCACTCAAATTGACCTGCAGAGTTCTTACTCCCGCAGCGCCACTTCCTGTATAGTTTAATGGAATTTGGATCGACGTTGTTGCTGTAGTGATGTTAACATCTGTTGAGCTGGTGAAATCCGTTCCAACAATATTAATTGTATAAGTACCATCTGCATAAACACTATTAATAGGGATGTTAAGAAATTTCTGATTAGTACTAGCAACACCTCGAACGAAAGGCACTGTAGAAGTCTG
>Ga0265797_10012658_pt1 | contig 10304 bp, 8 predicted proteins | sample P2T30metagenome_FD_192433 | JGI IMG/M metagenome (GOLD analysis project Ga0265797, IMG submission 192433) | Plant litter microbial communities from East Loma Ridge, Irvine, California - P2 T30 | ecosystem: Environmental > Terrestrial > Plant litter > Unclassified | place: USA: California... | reverse complement strand
GATGAATGTATGAGGACGTAGTTGGAAATAGGATGAAATTCAAATTACACGAATCATAGAAGACACGATGACGAAGATGCTGTTACTTACCAGGCGCTCTGATGCGACAAATACAAGAGAATGTATGCAAGATCTCACAGAGCTACGGCTGCCGCGAAAATGCTCACAGCACCCATCATCGCCATCGCAATCGGGATAGATCCAGCAGGTGCCAAACCAGTGCTCGGCGTTGAAGCGGCACCGGATTGGGACCTCGAAGGCGATGTCGCTCCTGTTCCTGATGCCGAGCCAGTAGGTGATGGCCTTCCAGTCGCCGAGGCTGATCCTGGAGAAGACGCACCAGTTGCGGTGACTAGTGCAACCACCTGATACGCCTCCATCTCCTGTATCTCGCTCTGCGACAAGACGCTCGTGGACGCGACCTGATCGGCCTGGTCCGGGACGTATCCGCTCTGGGTGACGTCGCAGGTCAAGTCTGCTGTTGACATTGCGCCCTGCCAGCTGCAGGCCATATTCATTGTCCACGCGCCTGGAGTCGGGTCCGTGAGGTGCATCTCGTACGTCTCAGGGCCTTGTAGGATGGTATACGGCTCGCAGAAGGAGTACTCCCCGTTGGAGCCATCGTTCTGGCGGCGCATGCGAGGCGCGGGTGTAGGTGAGGGAGTCTCGGAGGGGTCGTCTGGGGTTGGTACTGGCGGTGTTAGTGCAATCTCTTGTAACGGATACATAACGTACCGAGATCAGACGGCACGACCGACACGCCGACTCCATCTGAGGGACAGCTGTTCTCGTAGGTTGTTGCGCTCGCATCCGAACCGAGCACGGTGAGGGTGCTGTCGAATTGGAAGAAGTTGAGGATCGTCGCGGACTCCTGCGCAATGGCAGCGCCGGCGAGGAGCGGGATGTAGCTGGACGGACGCATGTTGGGTGACTGGCGACGGCTGATGCAGATGCACCGCTGTCACGGTGGACTGGGCCTGAAGTTATACATTCTCTACCTGTCGAAATCAATACTTCGTGGTGTTACCGACGCCACCATGCCTTGCAATCAATGTTAGGCGACGAATCGCGGCCGCGGTGTGCCTGGCGTTGGTGATGATGCATCAGCAAATACGAGAGGCGGCGAGACGCGCTACTTGGATTGTTGCTTCCTAAGCTCAGGGGCGCGCGTGGCTGAACTGTGATCGACTCATACTGACAAAGATGTTACGGTAGCATGGTGGCACTCTATCCGAGGAAAGACCAGACCCAGCCCTTGCGGTGTCTACATCGCTCCAGAATGTTGTTTGCTTCTTTTTCCAGCCAATGTAGACTCTAGCGTAGCCGACTGGTCTCTTTTTGGCATGAGGCGGTGGGGACAAAGGGGTGGTGATGGAGGGTGCGAGGTTGAGGTCGTGACACGCATCGACCCGACTTCAACGCACCACATTCGTGTCACAACATGTGGGCAAAAAGGAGCCCACGCCCGTGATGGGTGTCTGCATCGTTGGGCAAAAAAAGAGATCACTTTTGCACAAACGGCAAAAAGAAAGAACACTTTTGCAAATGGCAAAAAGAGACATTCCGACACCGGGAATCGAACCCGGGCCTTGCCGGCACTGCGCTGCAACAGCGAGCTGACTCTGCGATGAGAGCGGCAAATCCTAGCCACTAGACCATATCGGACGTTGATGGAAGAACAGCACAACCAAACATATATAACTTTAGCAAAACTCTTCCGACGGAAATTGAGGGGGTTGAAGTTTGCCGGACACGAAAAGTTTGCAGACAGCAGGGTGGACCTCGACTCGGGCTAGACAGCAAGTCATCTATCGTCGAGTCATCATCGTATGGGCTAGAGAAAAACTGATCATCATTCATTACGTCGTTATCAAGCAGCAGCGCAGTGGTCAGCCCATAAACGCCCAAGTAGGCTGAAGGTCAACAGCGTCGACGACAATCCCATAGCAACCCGAACCCACACATTGACAGTTTGAACACGAAAGAACCATCCCATCATCCCATCACCGGGGTATCCGCTCTCTCCGTCAATGACTGCGCGATGGGCGCCAATCCTAGCAGCTTCATGCCATTCTCCAGCACGACTGCAGTCGCTTCATAGAGCGCAGCCAGACCGGAGGTGACCTTCGCATCCTGGTCGCCATCAGCCTCCTTCGGAAGACATTCATCAAGCTGCTCAGTCACACTGGCGAGATACGTAACAACACCTGCCGGTTCGAGCGAATAGTAGGTAGCATTCACGACCTCTGGGTACTGAGCCAGAATGCGCAGAAGATTAGCCGGGTCTTCTTCAGCTAACACTTCGTAATCTTCATCCGAGAGTTCAGCCGCGGTGTCAGCGCCTTTGAGCAATTGGCGGAGCTTAGCCAGCCAGTACTGCATATCCGGACCCGACCCAAGCTTGAAGGAAGCCATCGCAGCAGTGTCGAATGCATGTGTTGCGGTCAGGCGAGTCGAGAGCTCTTGCACGAGAAGTGACGATGTCGCCAGTCCTTCCCTGACATCATCCAACCCACCTACCACTTCGAGCTTCTCGGCATCGGCTTCCGACAACGCAGTCATCGCTTCCTCGCATGCGTCCAATATACCCTGCGGCTTATACCCTCTACCAAGCGTCGCCGCCATCTTCGACACCTCGCTAAATTTGACGTGTTGAAGCTTGTCGGCGAGCTCCTTCATGTCCATCGCTTCCAAGACCTTGGTGAGCTGAGTGAAGTGGACGCTGTTGTCGCTGGCAACCACGTATACCATCTTGTCGAACGAGTACTTCCTCGAACGCTCCAACACAGCGGCAAGGTCTCGGAGGAGGTATGTGCTGCTGCCAGAGCGGTCGCGGATGATGGCCGTACCAGCCTTCGCACCTATGTTCTGCATGTGGATGATCTGAGATCCCCCACTCTCCTCCGAAACACCCTTCTCCTTCAGCATCTGTTCGACTTCCACCATTGTTTCAGGCTTGATCTGCGACTCGCCGGAGTACTCATCGAAGCGCACACCAAGTCTCTCGTAGAACTTGGTGTAGTTGTCGATATTGGCATCTCGCACGCGCTTCCAAAAGGCCACAAGCTCCTCATCACCCTCTTCCAGCTTCTTGAAAGCTTCGTTGCGTTCTGCAAAGATGCCCTGGCTTTCGATCTCGGCCTGCGCTTCGCCTTTGTCTTCGCCTTCCTTCGCAACTTCGTCACGCGCCGCCTTGCTCGCCGCTTGTTCTGGCCTGAAGTCTTCCTCAATCTTGTGGTAGACCTCCAGCAGGTGTCCGACCGGATCCGCCGCATACGCTTCTTCCCAGCCATACTTCGACCAGCCAACGTATAACAACGCGATCGGCTTGCCCCAGTCGCCGAGATAGTTGATGCGCGTTACGTCCCATCCCATCGCCTCGTAGAGTCGGCCAATGCATGCGCCGATGATTGTGCTTCGCAGGTGCTTTCCTTGGAACTCGCTGGTGATGTTCGGAGAGGAGAGTTCGACGACGAGCTTCTTGCGCGCATCCCCAGGAGACGTGATGAATCCGTAAGCATTCTTCCGACTTGAGATGTACGGTAAGAGGAGGCGGGTCAACGACTCTCGCTTCACGAAAACACGGAAATGAACACCCTCTAGAAATGGCAGGACAAAAAGGGGATGGTCGATTGGAAACTAGGCCGACTTAGCGATTGTTATGTGATACGTCGTCAAACACAGAAGGTACGTACCTTCTTCATAAGCCCAACAGCCACTTCTTCAGCTTTAGCACCAGGCTGGAGCTTCGGGAGTATGACCGCCAGGTCGCCGTTGAAGATGTTGTTCGGCCATTGAATGGACTTGTAAGCTACGTTGATGTCACAGCCGACAGCGTCTGCCAGCACTTCGGCGAGGTAGGTGCGGCACACGTCGAGCGGATTGGCAAGCACTTCCGCGTTATTGACCCCAGGCATGGGAACATTGAGATTCAAAGCACTGAGCACATTTTCGAGTGCCTCCATTTCGACGTATTCCTTTGCTACGTTCCTTGTTGACGACAGCGTCTGAAAAGTGTTCCAGTTTTGCGCTTCAAAACGAGGCTTCCGGAAAACGATGCGGTACCGAACGATGAATCGAACGGGATAGAGCCTTATGGCACTCAGAATGGGTCCAACAGCCTAAAATGCTCACCGGTGAATCTTCTCAGCCTCATCGTAGAAGCGCAGGCTGCCACGTCGGCTCAGACAGCGAGCCTTGGACTGTCGTGTTTCTCGACAATTGGTCTGCCTCATGCACCTCATCAGCCATAATCAATGAGATGAACGTATGCAGTATCTTGGATATGTGCGTATCATCAGTAGGATACTGATTCGTCCCATCACCCGCCCGCTCGTATGTAACAGGGCGGGGTAGGTGTTGTCATCCTCCTGCGACCAATGGCGCGTCTTCCTTCACACATTCTAGCTGAAGTCTCCTCATGCAGCCGTACGTCACAAGATCATCGCGATACTCGAATGGTGTCAGACCTCTTAGACGAGTCCATATACATTGCCGCTACTTCTCCGTCCTCTCGGACTACGAATGAGTCTGCCTCCGCTGTATGACATGCTCGCCCGTTGCGGTCCTTGTGACATTCGCGCGACGGATGTCCCTCATGATCTTCGCCCGAGTTGCAATAGTACCGCACCATTGAGGTCGGTACATGTGTCCTTCCCCGACGACTCGCACAAGATGAACCAACAACATCAGCACCAAGTTGAACCCGGCAAAGGAAACCAAGTTGTGCTTGAAGTCCATGATGGGCTTTTCAATAGCGAAGAAGGATATAACAAGACCGAGCGGGCCGAGCCACTGCACCATGAGCATTGCGATGTAGTTGTTCTGTTGCATCATTCGAGCCCCGGTGGACGTTTCTTCTTTTTCGCACTGACTCTGTACGCGCGACAATGTTCTATGGAGCCGCCTCAGTTCTTCGAATTCTTTGTTGATGTTGTGAAGCATCTTGGGGAATCTCGAAGCATCGGATCCGGCGGTTGAATTAGAAAAGTAATGGTAGTCTCCGTTTGCTCCGAGGAAGATGTCCCACACATCCAGTATGTCTTCCAGAACCGGCAATGTCCTGCGTAAGACGCCAAGCAGGCGATGATGCCATCTCAAAGGGTGAGACATGCGCATAGTGAAAGCAAGCTCTACAGTCAAGATCAACCCTTCCCATTCTAGGCGTACTTGTCGGATTCGATGACTCAAGACCAACAAAAAGTACTCTCTTGGATCCCATATTGGGCGGTTTGCGTCCTCCTCTCCCTTGGTCATTTGATCGGCGTGCCTTTCGTCATACGAGAACTCGTTCTCACCGAATTCTCTGTCTGCGTCAAATTCGGCATCCTCAAAGCCGTAAGCAACATATTGTTTGACACTGGTACCACAAACTGTAAAAGAGATTTGTGCGGGATAGAGACCAAGCTCGCCGGCCTCATTCGTTTCGGGTAGCACTTGGGCTACAAACGACAGATCCATCCACTCTCGACGGGGCTTGAAATTGGTTCGCTTTCCGTGGAATGTATCTGTTCGCATCGCAAAGAAGGGAAGATGGAAGCTGAGTTGATAAGAAGAAAACCCTTTTGTCTAGTTATCGATCAACAAGCTGGCCATCAAGCTGACACGTAGGATATCTTACGGAAAGGCTAATGCTCATCGATGGGCGGAGAGTATGGTATTTGACAACGACATCTGTGAGAGCCTCATACTGATGATGCGACGCTGTCTCAATGAGCGCCAAAAAGTCGTGGCCATCAGGATTCAATATGAAGCTGTATCTCGGCGTCAGCCCAGCTGTAGTCCAACCACAGTAGGCGGTACTCACATCAGGCGCCGGTCTGAGTCTGGCAAGCTCTCGGCATTGAATCGCTGATATGATCTGTCAGCGACGGCTCGTCAAGGACGGAGTTGCAAAAAAGTCTAGTAGTATAGGTGAGTAGTTCTTTTGTAACACCAATAGCACAATAGAGTACGCTGTCGTGGAGACGGTGTTGTGGCTTTGATGAGCTCCCAAGATCCAAACAAGGAACCCAATGAAGTCGGGAAATTGGGGAGTAAATACCTCTTCCGAAAGGAAAGTGTACAACATCTTCGCTGTCAATGGTACCCTGGGACATCTCGAGGTAGGGGAGTATCGAGCTGAAGCGCTCTGTGAGTAAGCGTCTCCTCTGACACCTGGATTGGAGTTCGTAGCAGCATCTTGGTCCACGTTGCTCCGGGATTGTTCTGGAAGAGGAGCCGATCCGCCATCGCGAAGTTCCGCGATAGGGAGCGAAGTAGATGAGTTTGGATAGTATGCGCTATAAGTCCGGTCGTCCAACCAAATGGTTTCCTTGGTGGGCTCATCGAGGTCAACCTTCTTGATGTTGCCGTAGAGTCGGATTATGGTCTCTAGGAGTGGTGAGATGAAGTCGTCTTCGTAAACACGCATAAAAAGCTCAATGCTTCCGACTTCAAATTCCGATAGCAGAAGTCGCAGCTCCTTCACATAGGGAAGATCCTCCTTGGGAATGGAGTCATTGTCGTAGGAATCACTCCATCGCTTTGCAAATGAGAAAAAGAAAGGTTTCTCGCTAACAGGGCCGCGTGAAGACATGGCATCCCTTTTTGAGTCAGTGAAGCTCTCTAATCAAGGGGCTCCTCGTTGCGGTGCACATACCTGCACGAAGTTGCTGTGGGAGCAGCTTGCCCGTCTTTGTTATGGTCATGTGTCATCTGAAATGATTCGCTTTGGAAAGGTATCACCAAGATACACGAATTGCATTTTCTTTGACACACCCAACATGCCACAAGGGGTGAAGTGCGAAGCCGGATCTCGATTGCTTGGAAGAGATACTCGGAGGCTAATTTATATGTTTCTTAGCACTGTACGGAGTTGAACGCACGACACGTTGCGCGGTGTTGCCATCGTTCTCAGCTGTCAAGGGTCATGTCCATCCTCTTTGCTGTCTCATGGTCACACGGCACGGTGTGAGCGCATGGGCAAGCACATTGCGGTGTCGGAATTGAACACGTAGCTAGCTGCGGGCGTTATTGCATCACAAGGTTTTCGTGAGGCTTTCATCTTGCCTTCTTTTCAAAAGGCATGAGTGGTTATGCTGCATAACGTGTAGCCGCCGCGTTACATTTCATGTTAGCCTCCGACTTCAGCCGGTAAGGCAAATTCCGGACGGTACGAGGAGTACTGTAATGCAGGAGACTAACCTTTAGATTCAATTACCACGAGCTCAGTCTTGTGCGACACAGGGCCAGCGAGAACCGGCGCTGTGGTGCGATCAGTGGCGTTGGGCTCCGGCGATAGCCGAATCTCACTGCATGAAGGACGTTGGGCATTTGGACTGCGCCAGCACTCTCGAATGTTGCAGATTGCCTTGCGAATCATATACTGAAGATGAACGATTGCGACGAGAGTGCATATCGATGAGCGGCACTGAGATAGTTGGGAAATCCGAGGCTAAAGCACTGGGCATATCATAGCCAGCCACATTAGGAAATGAGAAACTGATACGTGCCAACTCATAATGATCGCTCTGAACGCGGGTGTGCTTCATAGCAAGCGTTGTATAAGTCATCAGATCAGAATTTGAGAGAGAAGTTGGGAATAGGGTTGAAACTGTTGTTTCGTTTTGGGGATATTTGTAGTCGATGACAGCAGAGTGCTCTGCTGTCTTTTCACTGCCTCAAAAGGCTGTCGTATCAAAGCTAGACACGCGTTAGGAAGGTACGCCAAGCTATGACACATCGCAGAGACCTGGTAATCGCGTGGTAACTCACCGGTTTCTCTTCCCAATGTCTGGCACCCGGTACGCCCTGCTGCAGAACCACGGTACTGTCGACAATAGACATCGTGTCCAACGCTTGTTGGCCCCGTCTCTGTATGTTCATACCCGACGATAAAGGCTTGGGTTGACTATCATACGCAGCAGACCGGGATGTTGTCCCGCTACCCAAAGTTCGTGATGATAGCCCTCGTCTCGAACAGATCAAACGACCCCCAACATAGGAGTGAGATCCAGCGGCAGATGCTCGAACCTGGACCCGTGTTGTCGTGCAGTATGCGCATCTTCCATAACCACATCCCGGGCAGCCGGCATACGCAATAGGTATGCTTGATTTCCCGCATTGACACTATAAAGTCAGGGTCTGGGTCGCGAACAATCGCATGAGGCGTCCACTCACACAATGCCATATATAGACATGTTTCTTCTTGGCCTGTATCGGTGTGAGTGGTATACGTCTCTATTCGCCGATTCTTTCGTCTCGAACATACCAGGGTTTGGATAGGTGGAATGTGAGACCTAATATATAGATATAAGAATGCCATTTAGATCCCAATCGAGGAGGACGCATACCGTCTCGTCGGTCTTAGTTGTTCAGCCATTGACTCAATTTGTTATGACTATCTTGTTTCTTCTGCCTTCTAGAATATCAACACGGCTGCAAATGGACGACTATTAAGACGAGTTCTCTGGCATAGAGGAACTTTCGCCATTTATGAATGGAAGTCTCACCGCTTGATCTCCGAACGCCGTACAATGCTTTCGACGAAAAAACAAGAACCACTGCTTTTGCTTCCTCAAGGTATTTGTACACACTGTGTAGCGTCTTCAGGGACTACGAGGTCGTGCGAGTCTTGACCGTGACCATTTCGTGTCACTCTCCGAGCTGTTGTATGGCATCGCACGTTGATGGGTATACCAGTGCACAATTTTAACATAAGATGGCGGGGTACCGACGTGTTGGCGAGAACCAATGACGAAGAATCATGCAGCGTGCAATGTCGTACATGGCCGATTGTCGGAGCTTCGTACCGTGTGTTGGTAAGGTCCAAATCTCCTGGCTCCTCGATGCATAGCGTGCTATTGTTTGGAGAAGAGGATTGCGAGTTGCATGTATTTCGCCGCCTGCAGGGAAGAAAGACGGGAGTGTTCTGGACGACAAGTAAATTCGGTGCATTAACATCGCCGTCGGGCACGGTGAGATGCGTTGCAACACACGTTGGATGGTGAGAAAACATGGTACGAATCTTGAAGCACGCGACGGATGTGGAGGGGGGCCGGTGATTTATGGGGGTCGCAGATCTTAGCGCGAACTGCGCTGTCACGGTCGCGCAACGAAGACGCGTCAAATGACCTTTTGACTTCGGACATACGCGCTCTCGCACAATACGATACTCATTGCGCGACTAGCCATCGTATAAGGGAACTGCCACATCCTCGCCTACGCAGTCTCCTCCAGGCCCAGAAAGTATTCGGACCCACTCTCGAACTATGGACCTGCAAGCAGTGACATCACGACTGCAGGAGCGACTGCAGTATGCGTCTAGAGCTACCTAGAGGAGGTTTGATGGCGACTCCATTTCTCTCAACAACTTGGTATGCTCCTACCTCCTCAATTCCTCCGCTCATCGCACTCTGCTCTTCGGCACATCAGCACTCGTCCATTGCTGACAAGTTCACTCAAGTATTCTCCATTTATCGCTACCCCGCTATCCACGATGTCGGCGAACTCTCTGAACATCAATTCGACTCTGAGTCTTCCGAACTCGCAGTACAAGATTCCACAGATCGGTTTCGGAGTCTACCTGTCTCCAAAGGACGTCTGCGTTGCCTCATGCAAGAAGGCCTTCGAGGCAGGATACCGTCATATCGACACAGCCCAGTACTACGCGAACGAAGAGCAAGTTGGTCAAGCGCTGAAGGAAAGCGGGCTTCCTCGGAAAGATGTGTATATCACGTCCAAGATCCTAAGCGCTGGAGAGGACGTCGAATCTACATACAAGAAGGTCGCCGAGAGCGTTGAGAAGCTTGCAGGAAGGGATGGCTACGCAGACCTATTCCTCATCCACAGCCCCAATGGAGGCAAGGAGGCCAGAAAGTTGATGTGGCTTGCGCTGAAGCAGGCGCAGGAGAAGGGCATCGTGCGCGACATTGGTGTCAGCAACTACGGCATCCAGCACATCGATGAGCTCGCCTCCATTGATAGCAAGGCCAGCCTACCTGCTGTCAACCAGATTGAGGTTTGTCATATTTCCCACCTGATCGCATAGTCAAACTAACAGAAACGAACAGCTCCACCCCTGGTGTCAACAGCGTGAGGTCGTCGAGTACTGCCAGTCCAAGAATATCGTCGTCGAAGCCTACTGCCCGATCGTCCGCAACGAGAAAGCCAACGACGAGACGCTTGCCAGCATCGCCAAGAAGCACAACAAGGAGCCAAACCAGGTTCTCATCCGATGGAGTCTGCAAAAGGGCTACGTTCCTCTTCCCAAGAGCGACACGCCATCTCGCATTGTTGGCAACGCCGACATCTACGGTTTCGAA
>Ga0265797_10012657_pt1 | contig 10304 bp, 6 predicted proteins | sample P2T30metagenome_FD_192433 | JGI IMG/M metagenome (GOLD analysis project Ga0265797, IMG submission 192433) | Plant litter microbial communities from East Loma Ridge, Irvine, California - P2 T30 | ecosystem: Environmental > Terrestrial > Plant litter > Unclassified | place: USA: California... | reverse complement strand
ATACGCCGAAAAAATGATATTGACAATTATAGTGTAGCACCGTGTTACCTATGCGCATACTTACCACATGGTTAGTCGGTGTCTCGTTCGAAGAATCCAACGGACCTTGTTTTTTTTTTTTTTTTTGGATGCGCAGGATTTCAGTGGTAGCTTATGTTCGTTCGGATGTCCTACCTTGCTTTAATCTCGCATTATTACCTGAGGCATCAGCAACGCATACATATTCTCATTAACAACGAATGGTCGGGAGAGCCACGTTAACCCCGACTCTAACCCTAACAAATCAGATCGACGGGCGGCTTGATGTAATGAAGATTTTTTTTTAAATCACTTCAAGTGGTGGTGGTGGTATAGGGCCGGTTCCATTGCATGTTAATAGAAGGTATCTACACGTAACGTGACGTGACGTGACGAGAGAAAATAGTGGTGAGGGTTCGATGCAGATTGAATTTAACTGCATTGTAGATATCCAGTCGAATCGATTTTTTTTTGAAGGGATCAAGAGGCTTGTTATCAGTTCTCATCCAAAAATCACAACTTAAAGTCGGCGTTCGTCCTCTCCCAGCCGCCACTCGTATTACCGAGCGGAGCCCTTTGCGCTAGGAACTGCGACAGACGCGTCTTGCGCTCGACCGCTCGGTTCGTGCAGAGCTCGTAGACGGTGCTCAGGTTGAAGAGCAGAGTCGGGAAAGCGGGCGTGTCTCTGACGATACTCTCGAGGATCGCGCGGGCTTCGGCGATGTGGCCTGTGTAGAGGAGGCAGGCCGAGAGGTTCTGGCCTAGGAGTTCGTTGTCGGGGTTTTGCTCGGCTAGTTTCCGCCACGCTTCGACGGCTTTGGTGAAGTCGCCCTCGGTCGTCTGTAACAAGGCTTGGTGGATTTCTTTGCTGAGTCCGGGGGTCATTTTGTTGAGAGCGTCTTGTGCGCTGCTGAGGTCGCCGGTTCGCATGCTGATTAGGGCTTTCCTGGAGTTTAACACGTCTGGAGAAATTCCAGAGAGCGTGTTGAGGTGTCGAGCGGCCGTCTCGAGTTCGCCGGCTTCCACAAGAGTATCGGCGATGCGGAGGCCGAGATCACGAAGGCGTTCGCTCCATGCTGTCACTGCTGTTTGATCGCCTTCTGTTTTGGCTTCGAAGAGATGAGAACGTACTTCCGACGCGAGAGCGTACATAGACATGATGACCCGCCTCCCATCATCGGAGGCAGCGATAGCCTGGAGCCGGACTAGCAAGAGTCTCAACTCCCATGGGACGGCGGGTAAGATGTCTTTGGCGTCAGGTGTGTTGCGGTTGAGGAACTCGGTCAAAGCAACGGCTTCATCGGCTGCTAGATCTGGTCTTGAGATCACCACCAGACATGCAAGCCGAGAGTAGAGCAGCTTGAAGATGCGGTTCGCATCGCCGGCGCTGCTGGACAACAAGTCCGTCAATGCTGTCTCGGCCGCTCGGCGGAAGTGGCCTGCTTGTATCAAGCTTTCCAAGGGTGCACCCAGGGGAGGCTGATGTTTCGAGTCTGCGAAGCCGGGCGCGATTTCGTTGGTCGGGAGCTGGTGGTAGAGTCTACGGTCTAGCAAGAATTGCAAGTCAACGAGGAGAGTGGGTACTCTGGTCTGCGAGGCTGAAGGCGATTGCACGGGCCGAGGCCGAGGAGACACGGCTGGAGAAGTTGCTTGTGATGTTTGCGAGGTTTGCGAAGTTGTCTGTGGCGAGGGATTGGCAAGTGGGCTACATTATCTCAGCTTTTCAGTGGAGGCATTACGGGCGTGAGGTTTACGGAGGCAGCTCACTCGTCTGCGGCATCTAAGGGACCGACAGTGCTGCGTCGAGGAAGAGGATGAGAGATGTTTCGGCCGTGGCGACGCACGCTGTTTGTGGGCGATAACGTGGATTCCATGTTGGTTTGGAAGAAAGATGGGTTGCAAACACGTGACTACAGATGTAAGTGATGTTGACGCTAGCTTGATCTGAAGGTGTGAAGTGAGGCGTGGTGGACGTGCGGTCAAGCGGTTGGTGAGGGTTAAACTGGCGTCTCTTCATCGGGCAAATGCCTCGGTCTCGATGTGCAGCCGGCGGAGAGATAGCTGCCTTGTCGATGGCCAGTTTAAACGGCACTCCCTTTGTCACCGATCCGTGCGGCCGTGCCTTGGTGGTCATCAAGCACTTGAAGCGAGATCGGGGCTTCCCCGCAAAATATTCCAGCGCCGCCACTGGTCGGAAGGCAGGAGCACTTTCAACTTACCTTACCACCGCTGCAGCAGTGACTCTTTTCCATACCTCGACCTCCCGTTGTTGATTATTCCCAAAAAGAGACCTCTCACTCTCCACTCCGGCGTCTCTCGACTGCCATTCTCCTATTAATTCACACACAGCCATGCTGCAATCACACTCCGCCCGTCAGGCGCTTCAATGCCTGCCCCGAGCTCGGCGAAACCTTTCGTCCTCCTCACGCCTCGCTGCCCTTTCACCCTACAACAGAAACACCACCGCCGCCGCGACCCAGACTACCACCAAGCGTAATGTCTCCGCTAAGGCTCCCCTGCAGGCCCAGGCTGCTACCGCTTCGTCTGCCACCGCAACACGCACCGTACCAAGCCCGGCCTTCAATCGCGAGGACTCCAAGCTGCGCGATGTGCAGCCTCTACAGCCATACCGTCAGCCTGAGCTGGACCACAGCTTCATCGGAAAGAATGGTGGCGAGATATTCCACGAGATGATGCTCAGGCAGGGCGTCAAGCACGTGTGTAAGTCATTGCGCGTATTCAGCCACGCAAGCAAAAGTCGGTGACTAACGCACATTTCTCAGTTGGCTACCCTGGCGGTGCCATTCTCCCCGTTTTCGATGCCATCTACAACAGCAAAGACTTCGACTTCATCCTTCCCCGACACGAGCAGGGCGCTGGCCACATGGCTGAGGGTTACGCCCGCGCTTCTGGCAAGACCGGCGTTGTTCTTGTCACCTCCGGCCCCGGCGCTACCAACGTTATCACTCCCATGCAGGATGCTCTGATGGACGGAACTCCCATGGTTGTGTTCTGCGGTCAGGTGCCTACAACTGCGATTGGCTCCGACGCTTTCCAAGAGGCGGACGTTATTGGTATCTCCAGGGCTTGCACAAAATGGAACGTGATGGTTAAGAACATCGCCGAACTACCCAGGAGGATCAACGAGGCTTTCGAGATTGCCACCTCGGGTCGCCCTGGTCCCGTCTTGGTCGATCTGCCCAAAGACGTTACTGGCGCCGTCCTCAGGCGTGCCATTCCTCAGCTTGCAGCATCTACGATCCCAGCTCACCCGTCCGCTGCGTCGCAGGCTGCTCGCGAGCTCGCAAACACCCAGCTCGAGGCAAGCATCAAGCGTTGCGCTAACTTGATCAACGTCGCAAAGAAGCCTGTCGTCTACGCTGGTGCGGGTGTCCTTGGCCACCCCGACGGACCCAAACTCCTCAAGGAGCTTTCTGAAAAGGCGCAGATTCCTGTGACAACAACCCTGCAAGGTCTCGGTGGATACGATGAACTCGACTTCAAGTCTCTGCACATGCTTGGTATGCACGGTTCAGCATACGCCAACATGGCCATGCAGGAGGCCGATCTGGTCATTGCTCTTGGTGCCCGCTTCGATGACCGTATCACTGGACATGTTCCGAGATTCGCCCCCCAAGCGCGCAAGGCCGCCGAGGAGGGACGCGGTGGCATCATTCACTTCGACATCATGCCCAAAAACATTAACAAGGTCGTCCAGGCCACCGAGGCTGTTGAGGGTGATGTGACGGCCAACCTTGGTCTCATGCTTCCTCAAGTCGAGTCAAGAACAGAGGCGCAAAGATCAGAGTGGTTTGGCCAGATCAAGGCTTGGAAAGAGCGCTTCCCTTGGGCCTACGAGAAAGAGGATGGCCCTGACGCCCTCATCAAGCCCCAGACTGTCATCAGCAAGCTTTCGGACATGACCGCACACCGCAAGAACGAGACTATCATCGCCACCGGTGTTGGTCAGCACCAGATGTGGACCGCCCAGCACTTCCGCTGGCGTGCACCTCGCACCATGATCACATCCGGTGGTCTTGGCACGATGGGCTTCGGTCTGCCCGCCGCTATCGGTGCCAAGGTCGCCCAGCCTGAGAAACTCGTTGTTGACATCGACGGTGACGCCTCCTTCTCCATGACTCTGACTGAGCTCTCCACCGCCGCAGAGTTCAACATTGGCGTCAAGGTTCTGATCCTCAACAACGAAGAGCAGGGCATGGTCACACAATGGCAGTCTCTCTTCTACAACGACCGCTTCTCACACACTCACCAGCGTAACGCCAACTTCGTCAAGCTCTCCGAGGCAATGGGCGTTCCTGCCCGCAGGACAACCAAGATCGGCAATCTCGAAGAGGACCTGCAGTGGCTGATCGAGGGATCTGGCGAGGGTCCTGCCCTGCTCGAAATTGTCACCGACCAGAAGATTCCCGTTCTTCCTATGGTCCCTGGTGGAAGCGCTCTGCACGAGTTCCTCGTTTACGATGCTGACAAGGAGAAGGAGCGCAGACAGCAGACTCGCGACCGCAGTGGAAGGTAGATCGCAGGCGAGAGTAGAGCCTCTCAGCATACTGCCCGAAACCGTGTCTAGAGTAAGTTGGTCGTGTTGATGTTGTGGTACTGGGCAAGATCTCTCCGATCAACTACAACTGTTTCTGTGATTATTTCCATGGAAGTCGAGCGCCAGGCGTTTTTGCTTTTCTTTCTGCGTTTCCAAAACAAGATTCAGATTGGGGACACTACTGCATATGCTCTTTTTTCCCAAACAGCTCGAGTCGGCGCGCTCGAGAGAATGGAAGAGGCGGCTCGACAGCAAAAAAGTTATCATACTTCCGCGAGAGGTCGATGCGGCTCTTTTTTCTTTCTTTGTTGACGGCATCCGTTCTTTGTTTTTATACTTTGTACATGAAACATTCAAGACATGAACCGGCCCTCCTTTTTTTCTGCCCTGATGACACATATAAGGTATTGGTCAATTATAGAGCGGGACACTTTTTGTTTGAATCGTATTATCTGCGGTTTGAGGATCAGGTTGGCTGTCCTGAACCGCTGGGAGTGAGTGATGTACTCCGTTACATGTAGATATCTCCCTCATGTTCGTAGAATCCGGAAACACTCCCTTCAGAGGCCTTCGTCGGAAACTAACTCGTGAACCGCAGAGATATATCCAGGCTGATTCATTAATCCTAGGTTTTCCTCGCTTTGCCCCCGAACCCTCGGCGGTAACAGTAACAAGTTCGTGCCCCAGGCCTATCGAGGAGGGAAGGACTGCTTCGACTTCAACATGACGCCGCCGAGATGTGCCCCAAACGCGCCGAAGAACATGAATCCCGAGCATTCGATGGTTGCCAGCGTCACACACGCACGCACACATGCACACTTCCAGGGTCGGGCATGCATGTGCGCCTGTGCCTGTAAGCAGCAGATATCAATTGCTTTGCTGAAGTACAAGTGGCCGACGAGGATGTGTGTTACTAGCGCGCCGCTCAGAGCATTTGTCCAGGACCAGTGGGATTCTGTTTCCAGAGATGTTGTAGCTGTGATAAGCAAGGCGAGGCAAGCCAGGAAGAAGCTGCATGTGGCCGCACGGAGAAGCATCGTTTCTGTTTCGTGTTGGGGCTCGACGCACACCTTTCTTTTTGCGTTGGTTGGGAGAGTCGAGGATGGAGTTGTGTCAAGTAATAAGTTTGAAGAGGAAAGGATGGAAGAAGTCGAGAAAGAAATTCCTTGAGTTTTGAAAACCGCTCGACGAGTCGAAATGCTCTGATGACTCGCTGGGAGTGATGTGGTTACATACATAGTCGAGGGCATGAAAGAGAAAAATCTCATACCCATGGGTTCTGGAGACTCTCCCTTTCAGGGGGCTTGTCAGAAACTAATTTCTTGTACCGCAGAGATATCCTAGATTCGTCTATCCCTAGAGGTATCTTTCTATTTTTCCTCGCTCTCTCTAAGTTCCCAACCCTCGACGGTCACGCAGCCTTGCAGGCCCATCGAGCAGCCTTCCGCGCCATCGAATTTTCATAGATTCATATGTGTTCAATTGAAGAACTGTCTCATCAAAAGCCGCTTTAGCTCACCTGGGAGAGCGCCAGACTGAAGTCCACTTCAAGTCCACCATACATCTGTATGATTTCTGGAGGTACTGTGTTCGATCCACAGAAGCGGCAGTCTGATAATTGTTTCTTTTAATTTTGCTCTTTTTTTTAATCTCGTCACAAGTTCTCCTTTGTTCGCCATATCATATCATATGTCTTGTTTGTTATCCGGTTTTATTTTTGGGCGTGATAGATAGATAAATGCGTGGGTTTGGTTACTTCTATTTCTATCTGTTTCAAGAGATTATTTTTTCGTGGTCGTGGCGTGGTTTTTTGTGCTCCCTTCCATTCTTCGAGATTTCAGAAGCACCCGGAGAAATACCAATGGCCTTGTGTGGCGAGAGATATGATCGAGGGACGTGGGAGGTATTGAGATTAAGATACAACAATTCGACCATGGCGTACATTACAACAAACTAACTAACTAACTAACTCCTTCTGGTATCAAAAAACATCTTTCAGTGCATCAAAGCCAATAGCAATCTCACTCATGCTTGTGGACAACTTTCTCTAGTGGACACCGCCAGCAACACGGCTAGTGCCATCGTCAGGGCCTGGAAGACCCTCCTCGTCACCGGGCTCCTGGTAGGTGCCGGAGGATTTGGCGGCGCCTCGGGTTCGCTCGCCGATGATGTTGGATTGGTCGATGGCGTTCTTTTCGTCGGCTTCTGTTGGGGGGGAGGGTTGTTAGTTTGGTTGGTCTGGTGGTTGGTTTGATGGGTTGAAAGTTGAGGTGATGTTGTCGGTGGACAGGTTGTTCGGCTGATAGGATAGGATATGTTTGACGGATCAACTTACCAAGCTGTGCGTCCGAGTCGGCGGTCTCGCCGTCGATGGGGTCTTCGACGGGCTTGTCGTCGGCTTGGACGGGGATTTCGTTCTGGCCGGTGCGGCTCTTGTAGTCGTTGTCCTGGACCTCGCCGGTGGGGATGTCTTGGGCACTCATGATAATTGTGGTTGGAAGTTGGTTGGGTAGGATTGGTTTGTTTAGAATTCCTTGGTTGATCGGACAGGATTGGAGGACTTGGGAGTTGTTTGGAAGAGTGTGTGGTGCGATGTGTTGAAAATGAATGGGTGGCCTTGCACTACTTATGTCTTTCTCCCTTGCACCCTTCGCATCCTGTCAACACTGTTCATTGATGCTACTGTAGATGTCTGGCGCGTCATGCTTCTTGCTGATGCTCGAGTATGTCATATTGATGCAAACAAACGGCGGCCAGGGCAACGCATCGGGTCCAATGCGTCTAGGGCAACGAGGAAAGGGTCTTCTCGTCAAAGTGTGAGGTACTCAATGGCAGATCGCAGGAGAGACGGCAGCCAGTAGCGATGGCGGACGACAAGACTAGCCGCGATCCGGATTGCAGCTAGCGACGCGCTTCGCCTTATCAGTGTATAGCAGTGACGGGTACCGGGCGGGGATTGTGTTGGATGTCGCTTTGGTACGAGTCTTGACGCGGGTGGAATCCTTGATGGCTGGGGATTCAGGCGATGATGAACGTCACGACTTGGGAGGTGGATGAGTCTAGTGCAGCGACGGCGTGTCGGGAGATGGGGGAGATGAATCTCAGATCGCAGTCCCCTAGATCTGGGATCTGGCGCTAATGCGCGCACTTTGGATCGATGATGGCGTGTAGTGTTCGTGTCATTGTTGTTGTCGCGTTTGGCCGTTTCATCCCTGATTCCGTCTCTCGCCGGTTGATGAGGTCGTTGTGACGCCGCTTGCGTGCTTGCGATGGTAGATCGCTCCGTCGAATGCGGTCGAGAACTTTGTCCCTAAGACCTCACAATAATCACATGTTTATGAAAGAAAAACGCAAGGCAGCTTTGCTGCGAGAAAACTGATCGTCTTTCGGATTTCGTCTTCCCTGCGACAAATGGTTACGAAATATGCTTCTATCGTTTTCACAGAAATACCGTCGCTACCACATATGGCCAGCAACGTCCTACAAAATACACGCAAGACAGCTTCCGATAATTGCTAGAACGTCTCTTCGACCGTACCGATGTACCATTGGAGTCCAAAGCGCTTCAATGACTTTAACCGGCCGAGAGTGATATAGTTGTTACATGCATCTGTCGAAGCGTGAAGATCTCAAAGGTGCAATCTTAAGATACCAAACGCATCTCCCTCTATCAACCCGCATGGACAGATCAGGCTGGCTGTTGTTTACTCTGTGACTTGAAATCTCCAAAGCTTTAGTGAAAGAGTACCCAACTTCAGTAGGGATTCGGAACCCGTTGCCATTTCGAAGCATGCCGTGTAGATTCCAAGCTCGGACACAAGGACCAATGCGTCAAAGTGTCATATCCTCGTAAAAGTCGCAGCATTCCACCACAATTAGGTGGACTTCGTGAGCGTGACCCGAAACCGATGCGAGTGTAGGTGCACGTCCTGCGGTGTAATTCAGCTTCACAAATCCCGTTTGACTTAGCAAGACCGGTCGTCATCGAAAAGTAGCGTGGTTATCACCTCGGCCGTACGTGATTCCAACATGCCATGATCATCGTCGCTTGCTGCTTTCGGCCGATTAAAGTGGTAGTCGGCCAGAACTAGGTACACGAGCAATTTGTGTCCCATTCCAGCAACATGGTGGAAGCCGCCGTATGCTGAGGCATTGAATCTGCGTCCTCGTGGCGCTGAGAACCTCGTCTTTTCATCCGCCTTCGTGCATCGAAGCTGGGCTCCAGAATTCCGTCTCTGCAGCCTGCGAATCAACCCAGACCAGACTATCCGACACCAAATCGTCCATGACAGCCACTGCTCTCGCACGCTCCCACCCGAGGTTGTCCTCAAGCATTGAGACGGTGACATATCCCAGCACCTGGATGACTTCCAGTACTGTAGACTGATCCAAGTTGAGCTCTTTCGGCACCGAGCGAATGAACTTGTTGGACCCTAGTGGCACAATCTTGAAGCCGCCTTCGAGTGGTGCAAGCGATTCCAGAGCTCTCTCTATATCATCGTCTGTGACATCGATGCCACCACCAATGATACCACGGCCTTTCTCAATCCGCTTACGCATCTCCGATACTGCGATCATGCCACCATTTTCTTCCCTGGTCTCTCGACACACCTCGACGACGCGGACTGCAAGCTCAAAGTAGAAGTCGTTGACGCTGCTTCCAAGCATCTTCGCCCATACGCTGCTTGCTTTGCCGTTTGTGTTGGAGGCGCCTTTGACATTACTACCAGCGAGAGGATCTACACCGATAGCATTGCACATGCGAGCAAACTCGGCACGGAACTGCGGGTTTTGCCTGATGTCTTTGGCGTGCGTGAGAGAGAAGTTGTGGAGAGCAGCTTGGAAGACTGAGAGTTGGTTTGCCAGTGCTTCGGCATGGTTGGAACGGAGAGCTTGGCCATGGCGAGCATACTGGTCGGCACTGATGGCAGAGTTGGAGAAGGCACTCAAGCCGACCCCGCGACGATTCGAAGACATTTTTTGTGGTGGCGATGTTGGCCTGTCTGATGTTGGGGTGGCCTCCGCCGTGATACCTCTAGCCCGAGATAGATAGTGACACGTGATCTTGCCTCAGGCTTCAAGTTCCGCTTCACCTCAACTCGCCCGAGCATGGTCCGTGTGCGCCAAGGCCAACCGCACAGAACTTGACAAGCGGGTCCATTTTGCTGGAAGAAGACTTCTTTTGTTTTGTCCACGCCGCTCCTTCTACCTCACGACTAACCCCAGCAGCAACCGTCAAAATGCCCGGAAAAGCCACCGCCACCATCAAGACGTATGTCGCACACAACCTTGCCCTTCCATGCGCCGGGTGAGGAATTGCGACGCAGTCGGTCCGCTCAATGCGAAAAACGCTTGAAGCCAGCACAAATTGCCTCAGTCCTGCGCGACGTCAGAAATGGCTCGTCAGAATGTGAGGCAGTAAGAGGAGGATCACTCTTGTGCTTGGGGAAACCCAGCACAGCCGCCGTCGGCCATTGGTCGCGCACAGGCAAAACACAAGTGCTTAGCGGAGAATGCATCAGAGCCAGACCACTGCGCCGCAATTCTTCGCTCGGAGCCATCTGCCAATGCGGCATGCTCCTTGCGGACCGACTAACACATCCTCTACAGTAGCGTCCCTACCCAGGACCAGATCCTGGTCCCGGAGACCCTTCTCAAGAAGCGCAAGTCCGCTGAGAAGGAGGCTGCCGACAAGGCTGCCCAGCGTGAGACCCGCAAGAAGGTTAGT
>Ga0265797_10012656_pt1 | contig 10304 bp, 7 predicted proteins | sample P2T30metagenome_FD_192433 | JGI IMG/M metagenome (GOLD analysis project Ga0265797, IMG submission 192433) | Plant litter microbial communities from East Loma Ridge, Irvine, California - P2 T30 | ecosystem: Environmental > Terrestrial > Plant litter > Unclassified | place: USA: California... | reverse complement strand
ACCAGCACCCAGTTGCTGCTCTTGTTACCGATGAAGAAGCTGTCGTTGTTGGCGCCGCGCGATGTGGCCCAGGCCACGGCCAGCAGCAAGGCGAAGTAGCCGATGAGGATGCAAAACAGGAGTAACGAGGACATGGAAAAGCCGGGGATGATCGTTTTGCCCAGCAATATACACTGCCGGGCAACCGGCGCTCAAACCTCTTCGCTACGCACCCGCCGGAATGGCCCGATACAGGTTTGCATGGTCTGGTCGGCGCACATCAGGAAAATCGTGCGTGACGGATGGAACTGAATGAAGTTGATGACCTGCGCGCCCGGCTTCATCACGTTGCCCGAACAATCGGGCTTGCCGTTGTCTTTGACGATGCGGTCTTGCAGGCGGTAGAAGCCTTGCTTGTCGGGCTGCGCGGAAACGGTATAGACGCTTTCGGAAACCTCGGCGGCGCTGGTGACGAACGTGGTGCCGTCGGCGCGAAAGCGGTAGGTCTCGGCGCATTCGGTGCCCGGGACCGTCAGCCGCCAGATGCCGAGGAGCGGATGACCGGCGACGACGCCCGCGGGTGCAACCGCCGGTGCGGCGGCCAGCGCCGGCGCGCCCAGGCAAGACAGCAGGAACAGAACGGCACGTGTGCGCATGCGAGGCTCCATCAAACGACAACGCCTGCCCGAAAACCGGACAGGCGTCGTGATTATGGCATCGCGCAGCGGTGCGCGGCGCGCGATCAGCAGTTATCAGCCGTTGTCGGAACCGGCCTTCGGCTTGGCCGGGCGACGGCTGCGTGGCGCAGCCTTGCGCGCCGGACGGGCGCCCTTGGTGCGTGCCGGCGTGGCGGCTTCCACATCCGCGTCTGCTTCTGGCTCAGGCGCGACGTCTTCCTGCGCTGCGGCAGCAGCCGCCTGCGCTTCGGCTTCGGCTGCCGCAGCAGCTTCGGCTTGGGCAGCTGCAGCCTGCTCCGCCAGCTTCTTGGCCGACGGCTTGCGTGGCGCGCGGCGACGTTCCTTCTCGACCGGCGCCGGCGCTGCTTCAGCTTCCACCGGCTCGGCGTCGCTCACGACCAGCGTCGGTTGCGATGCCGGTTCGTCGAAGGCCTCGTCCTGTGCTTCCGGCTCGAAAGCGACCGGCTCCAGCAGCGCCGGCACGTTCGATGCCTCGTTGCGGTTGCCGCCCTTGCGTCCACCTTGGCCACGGCCACGACGGCCGTCGGTCCTGGCCGGTTGCGCTTCCGGTTGCGATTCAGATTGCGCTGCCGGTTCCTCGAACAGTTCTTCCTGTGGTTCCGGCTCGACCGCCACCGGCTCCGCCAGTGCTTGTACGTTCGACGCGTCGTTGCGGTTACCGCCCTTGCGGCCACCGCGGCCACGGCCACGACGGCCATCATTCTTGGCCGGCTCGTCATTGCCCTCGACCGGCGCAGCCGCGTCGAGCATGTCCTGCACCACGGCGTCCGGGGCCTGCGTGCCGTCCTGCTGGGCTTCCTGGCCGGCTGCCGCATTGCCCGCATGCGCGCTGCGGAACACATAGGTGCCGGATTTTTCGTCGCGGCCGAATTCGAACAGGCCGCGCGTCTGCGCTTCTTCGAGCAGGTTGCCGAAGGTGCGGAAGCCGTAATAGGTTTCCGAGAAATCGGGACGGCGGCGCTTGAGCGTGTCCTTCAGCAGCGAGGCCCAGATTTTGCCCGTGTCGCCGCGCTCGGACGTGAGCGCATCGAACGTCTCGACCACCATGTCGAGCGCCTGCACCTTGCGCGCTTCGAGTTCTTCCTTGCGCTTGTCGTCGCCGACATTGGTGTTGGTGTTGTTGCTGGCGTTCGAGCGGCGCGTTTGCGGCGCGGCCTTGCGCTCGTCGCGCTTGGCGGCGGTGCGGCGCTGTTCGCGCACCAGGTCATCGTAAAAGATGAATTCGTCGCAGTTCGCCACCAGCAGGTCGGAGGTCGATTGCTTGACGCCCACGCCGATCACCTGCTTGTTATTTTCACGCAGCTTCGAGACCAGCGGCGAGAAGTCGGAGTCGCCGCTGATGATGACGAAGGTGTTGACGTGCGACTTCGTGTAGCACAGGTCGAGTGCATCGACGACGAGGCGGATGTCGGCCGAATTCTTGCCCGACTGGCGCACGTGCGGGATCTCGATCAGCTCGAAGTTCGCTTCATGCATCGCCGCCTTGAAGCCCTTGTAGCGGTCCCAGTCGCAGTACGACTTCTTGACCACGATGCTGCCCTTGAGCAGCAGGCGTTCCAGCACTGGCTTGATGTCGAATTTTTCGTAATTGGCGTCGCGAACGCCCAGTGCGACGTTTTCAAAGTCGCAGAACACCGCCATGCTGATGTTGTCGGAAGAAGAGGCCATGAGTTGTTTTTTCTGTAGTGATAGGGCAAACGTATGGCGATTATACGCACGCCCTTCCGTTTCGCGCCGTATGACATTGCCTGGCGGCCAGTTTCAACCATTGGGTGTGGCGCGTGGGCAGCATCGGCCAAGGTTCTTTATGCTATGCCATCCGATTCACTCGAAGGAGCTCAACACATGACCGCAACAACCAACCGCCGCGTCGTCCTCGTCTCTCACCCGAAAGGCAAGCCGACCGCAGAGAACTTCCGCATCGAGGATGCACCTATCCCGACGCCGGGCGACGGTGAACTGCTGCTCGAAACGCTGTTCCTGTCGCTCGACCCGTACATGCGTACCCGCATGAACGGCACCGCCACCTACGCCGCCGCCCTGGAGCTGGGCGACGTGATGGTCGGCGGCACCGTCGCCCGCGTCAAGCAGTCGAACCACCCGGACTGGAAAGAAGGCGACGTCGTCGTGGCCTACTCCGGCTGGCAGTCGTTTGCCATCTCGGACGGCAGCAACCTGCGCCGCGTCGATCCGGACAGCGCGCCCGTCTCCACCGCCGTCGGCGTACTCGGCATGCCGGGCTTCACGGCGTATGCCGGCCTGCTCGAAATCGGCCAGCCGAAGGCCGGTGAAACCGTTGTCGTGGCCGCCGCCAGCGGCGCGGTCGGCTCGGTCGTCGGCCAGATCGCCCGCATCAAGGGCGCGCGCGCCGTGGGCATCGCCGGCGGGCCAGAGAAATGCGCGTTCATCAAGGACGAGCTGAAATTCGACGCCGTGGTCGACCACCGCGCACCGGACTTCGCCGAGCAGCTGGCCAAGGCCTGCCCAGACGGCATCGACGTGTATTTCGAGAACGTCGGTGGCCAGGTGCTCGAAGCCGTCAAGCCACTGCTGAACAACTTCGCGCGCATTCCCGTGTGCGGCCTGGTGTCGCACTACAACGATGCGGGCGCGGGCGCGTCGATCGACCTGAGCCTCACGCTGTTCAAGAGCCTCACCGTGCGCGGCTTCCTGCAGAACGAATTTGTCGAGCGGCTGGAGCCGACCTTCCTGAAAGAAGCCGCAGGCTGGATCAAGGATGGATCGCTGCGCTACCGTGAAGACATCGTCGAAGGGCTGGACAAGGCGCCCGAGGCATTCATTGGCCTGTTGGACGGCAAGAATTTCGGCAAGCTGGTGGTGCGCGTCGCAGAATGATCAACGGCCACAATTGACATTTGGAATTGGTGCAGCATCCGTCAAATGTGGCCTATAATTATTTAACCTTTCGCAACCATTTTTCGAACATCGATGCTGCCCACCAACCTGTTCGAGTCTGTCTTCAACCGATCGCCCTTCGGGCATTACCTGCTGTCTCCTACGCCCGAAGCGACGATCCTGGCCGTGAACGACGCGTTCCTGAAGGCCTCGGCGCGCACGCGCACCGAACTCGTGGGCCTCAGCCTGTTCACGGCATTTCCCAACAATCCGGCCGACCCGGCCGACTTCGGCGAGGCGCTCCTGCGCGACTCGCTGGCGCGCGTGCGCGCCAGCAGGCATCCTGACACCCTGCCCGCCCTGCGCTATCCGATTCCGGTCGTGCTGCCCAATGGCGAGACGGGGTTCGAAGAACGCTTCTGGACCGCCACCAGCACGCCGATCTTCGGCGCCGATGGTGAACTGGTCTGCATTTCACACAGCAATATCGACGTCACCGACCAGGTCAATTCTGAAGCGGCCGTGCGCGAAAGCGAGAAACGCTTCCGCGCGCTGACCAATGCGACGGCCGACGTCATCTACCGCATGAGCGCCGACTGGTCCGAGATGCGCCGCCTCGAAGGACGCGGCTTCATGAAGGACACGGATTCCCCCACCGGCAACTGGCTCGACGACTACATTCCGCCTAGCGACCATGCGCTGGTCCAGGCCGGGATCGCGCGTGCGATGCAGGACAGCGCGGTCCTCGAACTGCAGCACCGGGTGTGGCGCAGCGATGGCAGTTGCGGCTGGACGCTGTCGCGCGCCGTGCCGATGTTCGACGCGGCTGGCGAACTCTATGAATGGATTGGCGCGGCCAGCGACATCAGCGAGCGCAAGGCATGGGAAGACAAGCTGCGTGAAGCCGACCGCCGCAAGGACGAATTTCTCGCGATGCTGTCGCACGAGCTGCGCAACCCGCTGGCGCCGATCGGCGCGGCGGCCGAACTGCTGCAGCGCACGAAGCTCGACGATGGCATGCTCAAGCGCACCAGCCAGATCATCGGACGCCAGGTGAAACACATGACGGCCCTGATCGACGATTTGCTCGACGTCTCGCGCGTCACGCGCGGGCTGGTGGAACTCGACCAGACCGTGCTGGACGTGGGCGCCGTGCTGCACGAAGCGGTCGAACAGGTCACGCCGCTGATCGATTCACGTGGCCACGCGCTGGCGCTGAACCTGCCCCCGCCCGGCACGCAGGTGCTGGGCGACCGCAAGCGCCTGGTGCAGGTGGTTGCTAACCTGCTGGGCAACGCCGCCAAGTACACGCCCGAGAACGGGCGTCTGGCCGTGACCGCCTTCGCGCGTGGCGACCGGCTGCACATTGATGTCCTCGACAACGGGATCGGCATGGCGCCCGAGCTGGCGGCGCGCGCGTTCGATCTGTTTACGCAGGCCGAACGCAGTTCGGACCGCTCATCGGGCGGGCTGGGGCTGGGGCTGGCGCTCGTGAAAAGCCTGATCGAGCTGCATGGCGGCGAGGTCGCTTGCGCCAGCGCGGGCGCGGGCCAGGGCAGCCGGTTCTCCGTCTGCCTGCCACTGCTGCATGCACCCGAGGCGGCTGCGCCAGTGCCCGATGCGCAGCCGGGCGCGGACGCGGCGCTGCTGCGCGTGCTGGTCGTCGACGACAATGTAGACGCGGCTGTCATGCTGGCGATGCTGCTGGAAGCGAGCGGCCACCAGGTGCAGGTCGAGCACGATCCGCTAGAGGCGCTGGCCGCCACGCTGGCCAACCCGCCGCAGGTATGCCTGCTCGATATCGGCCTGCCCGGCATCGACGGCCTCGAACTGGCGCGCCGCCTGCGCGCCCGCCCCGGCACCGCGCACGCGCTGCTGATCGCCATTACCGGTTATGGCCAGGACAGCGACCGCCAGCAGATCCTGCAGGCCGGGTTCGACCATCACCTGGTCAAGCCGATCGATATCGCGCAGCTGTACACGCTGCTGGACGGCGTCGGCTAGCGCACTGCCGCGATCGGCTGTCTAGTGACAATAACGTTAGCCGCAATCGCATACCGAAGCTTCAAGGTTCGTAGCTTGCAGCAATGAAGTGAGACACAATATCCACGCTCTACCGCTATGGCCGTCCGGTTTCGACCCGAAGGGGAAGTTCCTGCCAGCTTTAATCGTGAATGGCGCCGAGAAATGCCACAGTCGGCAATCAGCACTTCCTGAGGCAAAGTGCCCGCCGCAAGATACAGCTTTTCATGCATGGACGCGTTATAGGAGGCTAGAACGATGTCTTCCCTGCTAGGCATTCTTGCTTGTGTCCCTTGATAAGTTTCCGAAGTCGTAGAAACTGCTGACGTCCGCTTTTGGCCGAACTCGGCCGTTCGTGTCAGCTTAGCAGCTTGCCTAGAGGGAAAACCCGCTGAATGTTTTGACAGGCAGTTGTCGACCCGAAGCGGACCTTAACCCTGCGGCATGCAATTATCGGCGTAACGCAGCACTACATTGCGCGCATAGTCCTTCAGTGTTCACTTCGAGAGGCGAAAAGTAGCGCCTCAATTTCTGTCCTTTGAAAAGAGGATCATCATTTGGCGGCATCTCAGGCTTGTAACCACCGAACTGGCAGCCCACACACGTATTTATCCAGCGCCTCAGATCGGGGTACATCGCTAGATAACCCGCTCCGTCAGCATACCTCGCACTCATTTATCACCTCTAAGCCCGAAATTTCTTGTGGAATTGATATGTGCTTTGTGGCCGAACTCAGCCGTTCGCGTCAGCTTAGCAGGTTGCCAGGCTGGAAAAGTCACTGAGTGCCTCAACAGGCAGCTGTCGACCCATTGCAGACGTTCCGCCTTGTCGTTACATAGTGTCAAACTCATCAATGGCCAAGTCATAAGGTCCGGTTGCCACAGGTGTGCCGTCACGGATGACGATGGTGACGCCGTGCTCATCTTCCCACCGAGGCAGGCAGTCGAGCACGCACAGCCTTGTATGCGTTTCGACATGTTCATCAATACGGAACGCCAACCATTTGACGTTTTTTTCGACGCTATCCGTTCCATTTTCGAGAAAGCAGGGATGACTTGGATCGTCTCGGGCAAGAATCAACTCAGGCGTCGGTTTTTTGCGTTCGAACAGGCGACTAATTGAGCCATTGGCCAGCAGTTGTGGAGCGTTGTCAGGGACAACAAACGCTACCTCATCTCTTGTGCGCATCGCGTCGTCGTACAAGAGTCGTAGAAGCTGACGGTAGGCGCTATCGGATAAATTGACGATGTCTTTAATTGTCATGACAGAGCTTGCAAAAGCGTATCACTGTGGATCAGGTCAAGTTGAATTTCATTCGTTGCATTGAACGCTGGAATAAAGAGGTTCAAGGTGCCGGCCGTATCTCGACTATTTCCATCGAACTTGATTGCTGATTGAAGCGATTCTAAGGAGTGGTGGTCCATACGCAATAATAGTTTCGTTCAAGAGAGGGCTGCTTCTGGAAGAACCCGGCCGTTCGACGCAGCAGAGTAGATTGCTGGTCTGGAAAAGTTGCGGACTGTCACGACAGGCGTCATCCCACCCATCGCGGATCCAACTCAGTTACGACGACAAGCCAAACTATCCATGTCGGTGAGCGACGGTCTAACTCATTTCGCTACCGCGTGTATTTGGGCCTCGACTTAACTCAACTGCACCTAGATCCACAATGCGCATCGAGGCCGCCTCTTTCTCAGTAGCGTCAACAGAAACGTGAGATACATTGACAAGCGACTTCTCCGCAACGCAACTGGTTGCCTTAGGGTATCATCTTGGCTTTTATGATACCTTGGGGCAACAGTGAAATTAGTGACCCTGGCAGAGTTGTTTTCGCGACACTGTTTCGAAACGCCGGACTATCAGCGCGGCTATGCATGGCAGGACGAGAATGTGTTGGAATTCTGGTCAGACATCGAATGCATTGCTGCCAACAATCCTCGTCATTTCATGGGGACGTTGATCCTTGAAGTGCGCGATGAAAGCAAGGCCGCGGTCGTGGTCGACGGCCAGCAGCGCCTTACGACGACGGTTTTGTTGATTGCGGCGCTGAGCGAGGCGTTGCACGCAACCGGACTAGATGAAGATGAGCAGACCGTTCGTTCCTGCTTCCTAGGATCCGCCGAGCAACCGAAATTTAGGTATGGCAGCACGCACGATGCTTGGCCCTACTTGGCCTTTCACGTATTCAAGGACCAAGGCTATGTGGCGCGTGCGGCGAAATTTGAGAGCGCCTACACGCAAAACCTGTCGGGAGCCCTTAAAATTCTGTGCACGAAGGTGAAGGGTTTGAAACCCACGGCACTGCTCGAACTGCGCGACAAAATCGAAAATAAGTTGATGTTCAACGTCGTCGAGGTGGATCCGGAGCAGTTCAATATCCACGTCGCCTTCGAGTCCATCAATCATCGGGGACGGCCGCTGACCCGCCTGGAGTTATTGAAAAACAGGCTGATCTACTTGACGACGATGATCAGCGGCACTGGCGCCGGCTGTGACGATCAAGTGCGTGCTCGACTACGTGACGCCGTAAATTCGACTTGGAGCGATATCTATAACTGGCTAGGACGTTCTGGGAAGACGCCCTTGGACGAGGACGAGTTCCTGCGCACCCACAGTCTCGTGTATTTTGACGCCGATACTTCGGAAGAGTCTTGGCTCGAGAATCTGCTGTTCAAGAAGGAGTTCAGCGTCGCTGGCGCGATGAGCGGCGCACTTACAGACGAAAACCTGACCCGATACGTCAACAGCCTGCGGCTTGCCGCACTGCTGTGGTCGCACATACGACGCCCGCGCGACATGCCGGCGCAACAATTGTTGTGGCTGGAACGCATCGAACACGTGCACCGTCCGGTATTCGACCCGCTTGTCTTGGCCGCCTACATGCGTCTGGTTCAGGGAGAACGAACAGCAATCGATTTGCGGCAAACTGCAGGTAAAGACCGAGAACTTATCAACTTATTGGCCCAGGTCGAACGTTTTATCGTGATCGTTTACCTGATCAGCGGAAAGCGCAGCCATACCGGACGCAAGGACTTCTACCGCCTCGCACACGCCCTGTATCAAAACTGCCTGCGCAGTGACACTGTATCAATGGGGCCAACTGAAGCGCTCGATTATGCCGCTCGATATTTGAAAGCTTCGATCGACAATTACGGGACATGGGTAAATGAGGAGTGGACGTACAAAGACAGCGAGTTCGAGACGTACGGCTGGATCGATCTCGATGCATTCGCTGCGCAGATCAAGCGCGCGTTACGAGATGGTGACGGCTATTACGGACTCCCGCTGACCAAAGTATTACTGTTCGAATACGAAGATCATTTACGCGGCGTTCACAAGGGTGACCGCAAGGTGAAATGGGGGTCCGTCGGCAGCGAAACGATCGAGCACATCTATCCCCAAGATCCGACCGAATGGATCAAATTCAACGACCGGTTGGGTACTCGCAACAAAAAGGCAAAGCGGAATAGTCACTGCCATTCGCTAGGGAACCTGCTGCTGCTTTCGAGGAGCAAGAACTCTGCCCTGCAGAATCATCCTTACAAGGGCAAGGAAGCGAACACCGCGAAACGGCCGCGGTTTGTAAACGGCAGTTTCTCCGAAACCGAGTTGGCGGGCGATCATGCCGACTGGTTGCCGTTACATATCCAGAAACGCGGGGAAAAACTGTTGCGCTTTGCAGAGCAACGATGGGATTTCTCTTTCAAAGGGTGGGACATCGATAATTTGAAAGAAATCCTCGTGCTCGACAAGGATTAAGCGAATACGTGTTACGGCGCCATGTCGGAAAAGTCACCGACTGTCTCGACAGGCCGTAACCGCCCCGAAGCAGACATAGCCCGAGCTGGCGTTAAACCTCGAAACCTGCTTCTCGCAGCAGCGCATCGACGTCGATCAACGCTTCTTCTGCCTTCACTTTGTCCCATGGTGGCATGGGACATCCCGGTTCTTGTATGCGGATGTAGAGGACCGAGGTCTGAAAAAGCCAGTCGACAACAAAGCTTTTGGCAAGGGCGAACGAAATTTCGTGCTCGACTTACGCTGGAGCTATGTCTAGGCCGTTCGGTTTGTCTGCACCGGCGTATTGCACCAGTCGGCATCGCTGCGGAAGACATAACCCTGCCGTGTTTCGATACTCGGTTAGCCGTTGCCCCAGCTTCGCAGGAAATTCTGGCGAGGAGTTTGCGATGTTGAATTCCATGTTGATAGTTGAAGGTCCGCTCCTGGCCGAACTCGGCCGTTGGCCTCAGCTTGGCAACTTGTCGGGGTGAACAGTCACCGGCTGGCTTGAAATGCCGATGTCGCCCCCAGAACTGGCTTACGGGCTGATAAGTGGTCGATATGAACGTTGCCGTTTGAAGCTCAATTGCACCACTGCTGCTCACACGGAATGCCATCGCGATCACCGTCCATATCAGGAACATTGCATTGTTCTTTGTGAAATAGCGCTTCGGCACAAGATGCCATCTTTGAACACGAGTTCTTCTCCGGCGTGCACTGGAACTCTGGTTGTGACGTAAGCGCATCCCTGGCAGAAACGATCTTGTATGCGCTCGCAGAGATCGTGCTATCCGGGTTAGAGAGGCGAACATGGCCCACATATCCAAGCACAAGCAGAAGCGCCAAGCCAACTATTGCAGATAAAAATCCTCCTGCAGAACTTTTCCTCGATGTTTTAGTGCCGACGAGCTCAGCAGTTGTGGCCCGGGGACGACCTTTCTCATCTTGTTGAATTTCATAAGTTATCAA
>Ga0265797_10012655_pt1 | contig 10305 bp, 14 predicted proteins | sample P2T30metagenome_FD_192433 | JGI IMG/M metagenome (GOLD analysis project Ga0265797, IMG submission 192433) | Plant litter microbial communities from East Loma Ridge, Irvine, California - P2 T30 | ecosystem: Environmental > Terrestrial > Plant litter > Unclassified | place: USA: California... | reverse complement strand
ACTGCTCCCCGGCAGGAGGAAACTCCTGAAGAGCGTCGGCCTCGCCGCGGTCACCGTCGCTGCGGCGTTCGGGCTGGTCTTCCTGTCCGACTGGCTGCTCCACACCGACTACCGCTTCTGGGTGGTCGCGGTGAAGGACTTCGAGCCCGACAAGCTGTGGGTGGCTCTGCTCTACCTGCCCTTCTTCCTGGTGTACTTCGTCGCGAACTCGGTGGCGATCAACGTCTTCAACCGGTTCACGTTCCGAGGTCGGGAGTGGGTCAACACGGCGGTGCTGGCACTCGTGAACGCGTCGGCACCGATCGTGCTGGTCGTGGCTCAGTACACGACGTTCTTCATCACGGGCGAGACGATCCCCGGGTTCGGGGGCATCTTCAGCATCTGGCTGTTCCCGGTCATCGTCATCCTCGCGGCCACGGCCGTACTGTCGCGCAAGCTCTACCGCGTGACGGGGAACCCGTACGTTGGCGGCTTCATCAGCGCCGCGGTGGTGACGCTCGTGTCCGTGACCAACACCCTCACCGTCACCTACTGACGCTGACGCCGTCGTCGCAGTCGGAGCCCCGGGCCGATTGGTCCGGGGCTCCGGCCGTCTCCGCGCTGACGAATTAGGTCACCAACCGTCGAGTTCGTAACGGCACACCGTCTCGTCGTTGACGTCGACCCGACCGCGTATGCACCTCGCGACCCTCCTGGCTCCTTCCATTCACGGTTCGCGAGCTCCCCGACAGTCGGCGAGGTGGGGGTGGAGTCCACAGCCGCGGGTGTCTACGCGGTGCTCTTGAGATGGAGGCGTCTGCAGCGCTGATGCCGCCGTTGCCTCGCTAGGGGATGGTTGAACGCGACTAGTTCCGATAAGGGCGGAGGGGCGAGTGTTACTTGCTAGCGAAGAACTCGAGGGCGATCTGGTCAGGATCTTTGAAGCTGAGGGCAAAGCCGTAGGGGGCCTCGACGATTCCGCTGTGCTCGATGCCGTTGTGGGTGAGGTGTTGTTCCCAGGTGGTGAGTTCGGCGTGTGTGTCGACTCGAAAGCCGAGGTGGTCCAGTCCTGGCCGGAAGGGGCTGAAGGTGTCTGTGCTGCTGGGGGTGTGTTCGGTCAGGCCTAGGTTTGTTCCGCCCGGCAGGGCGAACAAGCGTCGGTGGAGACCTTCTCCGTCAAGTTCGCTGGCGGGCGGGAAACCGAAGACAAGTTGGTAGAAGCTCGTGCTGGTGTCGAGGTTGCGGACGGTGAGTGCGAGGTGGTGGATTCCGGTGAACAGGGGCACGGGCGCGGTCCTTCGAGGTTAAGGGTTACCAGGTGGTGTCGGTGCGGGTGAGGGCGTCGTAGCCACCGTCAAGGAAGATGACTTGCCCGCAGAGGTGACTGTTTGAGGGGCTTGTCAGCCAGGTAAGCAGTTCAGCTGCGGTGTCGGCTTTGAAGGGGCCGTTCAGGGGCATGGGGACTTGTTCGGTGAGTTGTTTGCGTCCTTGTTCGGTGTGAACGAGGTCGGCAGTCATGGGTGTGAGGACGACACCGGGTGCAATTGCGTTCAAGGGAATGTGGGCGCCGGCCCAGGAGGGTGTGGGTGCGTTCTGGCGAATCCATCTTGCGAGGGCCTGTTTGCTGGTGGAGTAAATCTGATACCCGTCACCCTGGTCGGCGAGTTGCTGTGCCCGCTGCAGGGCGGCGGCCTCGTCGCCACTCAGGCATGCCTCGAGGAGGGCGTCGTCGTGGGGGTGCAGGGATGCGATTGAGGTGACAGCTGCGGCACGGGGCGCGTCCGACTGGGCTATGAGTGGTCTGAGTGAATCCAGGGTGGCGACGGCGCCAAAGTAGTTGACCAGAACGGTCGCGGGAATGGGAGCGTTCAGGCCGGCGATAGCGAGAACCGCATCGATTCTTCCGCCGGACATGTCGGCGATTGTGTCTGCCATGCGGGTACGGCCCTGGGGTGTGCTGAGATCTGCGGTGACGTCGGCATCGTGGAGGTCGACTCCGATCACACGGTGTCCCTCCTGCCGGAGGCGTGATGTCGTTGCTGATCCGATCCCGGATGCGGCGCCCGTGACGACGTACGTGCGGGTCATGAGTTTGCTCTTTCGGATGTGTTCGCGGTGGCGAAGCGGAGGGCGTCGGTGTGGAATTTGGTTAGCATTTCCGTGAACTGATCCCGGTCAGTGCTGCTCCATTCGGCCTGGATCGCGTGCATCATGGCGTCGCCGGCGGTCACGAACCCTTCAACGACTTCTCTGCCCTGCGGGCTAAGTCGCAGGAGACCAGCGCGGGCGTCTTCGGTGTCGGGGACACGGTCGATGAGCTCCAGATCAATGAGGCGGCGCGTGATCTTGCTGACGTTCGAGGCGCTCACGCGCAACCGGTGAGCCAGCGCTGACGGGCGCGTGGGTCCGTGCCTTCCCAGGAGCGTCAACGCTGTTACTGACGTGGGGTCAAGGCCCGGGGCTGCGTGGGCGGTGATCGAGGCGATGAAGTCCCCCGATCCCCACAGAGCAAACACTTCGAGCATCGCGGCAAGACTGCGGGACTGATAGCCCAGAGGATGCCCGGTGCCAGGACGCTCAGCGTGAGTATCAGGCACTGAGGGTCCCTCCATCGACGGGAAGGGTGACCCCGGTAACGAAGGATGCTTCGTCGGAGAGAAGCCAGGCGACTGCCGACGCGATCTCCTCGGGCCGGCCAAGTCTCCCCAAGGGAACCTTCTTGCTGTGCTCCTCGCGAGCCTGTTCGGGCAGGGACGCCAGAGCATCCGTGTCGATGGCCCCGGGGGCGACCGCGTTCACGCGGACACCCGATGTTGCGTATTCGGCGGCAGTGCTCCGGGTGAGAGAGACCACACCGTGTTTCGAGGCGCCGTAGGGGGCCAGCATGGGGGTGCTTTGCAGCCCCGCGATCGAGGCGACGTTCACGATCGCGCCTCCACCGTGGTGCGCCATGTGGCGAAGTTCAGCTCGAAGGCACAGGAAAGTCCCCTCGAGAGTGATGCTGAGCGCCCGCTGCCACTGCTCCAGGGACAGGTCTTCGAGACGTGTCGGGGGTGCGCCGACACCGGCGTTGTTGACCGCAAAATCCAACCCCCCGAATCGGTTCACTGCTGTGGCAACGGCCCGGTCGACATCCTCAGCTCGGCTGACATCCGTTCGAACGAACAATGCTGTTCCGCCGGCACAAATGATCTCATCGACGGTCGCTTGGCCGGCATCTTCGTCGACGTCGGCCACGACGACTGATGTCCCCGAGGCGCCAAGGCGCAGAGCTACCGCGCGCCCAATGCCTCGAGCACCAGCAGTGACAACCGCGGACTTCGATTCGAAACTCATCCCACACCCCTTTACTGTCGTAGCGACAGCATAAACCTTTTGCTGTCGTCGCGACAGTAAAAGAGGTGTGAGTGAGGTATTCGGCATCGAGAGGCGTGACGGGGGTGGTCGCCTCAGCTGCGGCCTCTGTCCTCTATGGGGTGCTGTTCTTTCTCCCGCCAGCGCTTCGCCCGCTGTCGCCATCTGCGGTCTACGGGTGGCGGGTGCTGTTGACGGTGCTCGCACTCGCTGCAGGGTTTGCTCTTGTCGGCCGAGGGTCGAGTCTTCGCCGAGCGTTCACGGTGATCACGTCGTCCCCACGGAGGGCTGTGGCGACGGTGGTGAACGCAGCCATCCTGGGGCTCCAGCTCTGGCTCTTCGGGTGGGGGCCCGCCACCGGTCACGGCCTGGATGTTGCTCTGGGCTATCTGCTGCTCCCGATCGTCATGATGCTCACCGGGGTGGCCGTGTTCCACGACCGTCTCGGGCGCCTGCGGTGGGCGGCTCTGCTGCTAGCAGCGACCGGGACAATGGTCGGCGTCGTTCTCGCCGGGGGTGTGTCCCTGGCCACGGTCGCTGTTGCTGTGGGGTATCCGCTGTATTTCACCCTCAGGCGCCTCAACGGGGTGGACTCCGTGGGTGTGCTGTGGTGGGAGATCGCCCTGACGGTGCCCGTTGCTGTCACGTTGACGATCATCAATGGCTCATGGGCTGCAATCTCGCACGCACCGAGCCTCTGGGGACCGCTCGTTCTGCTGGGGGTAGTCAGCGCGGCGGCGCTCGGGAGCTACATGCTGGCCAGCAGCCGTCTGACGTTCACCGTCTTCGGTGTCCTCAGCTACGCCGAACCGATCCTCCTGGTCCTTGTCTCCGTCCTCGCGCTTGGCGAACCCCTCTCCCCGAACGACCTCGGAACATATTTGCCCATCGCGGCGGCACTGGTTCTCCTCGGCATCGATGCCCGCGTGCGCTCCGCAGGACGTTAAGACCACGAATTCGTATCGCTCATGACCGTCGCCCATCGTCGGAGAGGCGTCGTGGGTTTACTGAGCTTTTGTCCCCCGCCGGCTGAATGACTCCGATGAACGAGAGTGCAATGTCAGGGCCATGACTGACCGAGACACCTTCACGGCTTTGACCATCCAGCGGGCCCAGGAGAACGTCGAAGAGGGCGGGAAGCCCTTCGCGTGCCTCCTCGTCCGAGATGGCGAAATCGTGGTCGAAGCCAACAACCACGTCGCCCAAACCGGCGACCCCACCGCGCACGCCGAGATCAGGGCCATCCGACTCGCGGCCGAACAAGGCATCACCGACCTGCGCGGCTTTGACGCCTACGTCACCGCCTACCCGTGCCCGATGTGTCTCGGAGCGCTGTACTACGCACAACCCGACCGGGGGATCTACGCCGTCACTCGCGAACAGGAAGGCGAGCACTACGAAGACGGCAACCGTCTGATGAGTCTGGACACGTTCTACGACGAGTACTCCAAAACAATCGATGACCGCACCCTTCCCTCCGAACACGGCCACGCCGAGAACGCAACAGCACCATTCATCGCCTGGACGGCTCAGCACAACTCCTAGCTCGAGCCGAGGGCAGGGGGCGATTGCGTTGTAATTGAGTGAGTGCACGGACATCGAAAAGGGTGCCAACCCTCACCCGCCTCAAAGCCCAGAACAGGAAACGACATGGATGACCTTTCGATTCTTCGCCGCTGCGTCACTCTTGCCGAGGAGGCACTGGACAGGGGAGACGAACCCTTCGGGTCTGTGTTGGTCGATAAGGACGGTGTCATCAGGTGTGAAGCAACGAACAGGGCTCTGACGCGGGACAGGACTCAGCACCCAGAGTTTGAGGTGGTGCGGTGGGCTGCCGACAATCTCAATGACGTCGAACGATCCGAGGCCACGGTGTACACCTCAGGCGAGCACTGCCCCATGTGCTCAGCAGCACACGCCTGGGCGGGGCTTGGCCCCATCGTCTACGCCGTCGCTGGCGCAACTCTCGCAGGCTGGCAAGAGGAATGGGGGATGCCAGCGTCTCCGGTCGCCGTCATGGCCATCAGCCAGATTGCGCCCCACGTCGCCACGCGCGGGCCGTTCCCCAACCTGGAGCAGACCATGCGGACCCTTCATCAGACGGCTTCCTCGCGCACTAATTGAGAGCACCGTTTCCCGAGAACCAGACAGCCATCAACCACAATCCCGTCGCGCCTCCCGGGGCCTTTGGATACAGGCGCAGGTTCTCTGGCTATGCGGCGAAGTCACCATCGACCTCGCTGAGGGCACCGAGACTTGCTTCTCCGGTGTACGTGGCTATGGTGAACGTGTGACCCGATCTGCCTCTTCTAGCCGCTGCGCCGCAGGTGTCGTTGCTGAGGCTTGGGTCCGTCTCGTCGATGTCGGGGTCAGGTGTGTCTACCCGCCCGGCATCTCCGCAGCCCGCTTCTAGCGGAACTTCGCACCCGCCGACGTGACCGCCGACGACGGCAATCAACCGGCCCAGTCCGGCACGGCTTTCTGCGCCCGTGGTCAGGTGCGTTTTGTCCGGTTGCCGCCGTTCGACCGAGTACCTGCATCGAGGAACTTTCCATGACTTATCAGCCCCCAGCTTCACCACCGATGCCCCGCGACGACATCCTCGTTGTCGGCGACGGTATTCCCGTCTTGCAAAGCTGCGAGAACCGATACGGCAAGGGAAGAAGCGAGTTCTCTTCGGCAGCTTCAGGAACCGACTCCCACGACGTGATCACGACGCTCGTCATCGGTTGTGACCTCGGCGCCGCGGCGAATCGTGCACAGGCAGCCGAGACACTAAGGACAGCCGTCAGACCGGAATTAGCGATCATCGACGACCTCCCGGAGCTGCGGAACGTCATCGTCGTCGCGACCCGCTCGGAGCTCGTCGATGCAGACCATCTCCTGCGACTAGGTGCGGACTACGCCCAAGAACTCGATGCGCAGTTCCAACGCAAAAGCGGCGTCACGCTCTCGGTGACGATGGTTGTCCTAGATGACGACATGGACCCAGACCTGCTCGCCCAGCGCATCGCGGAACGAACCGATAGCTCCTTTTCTCTCGGGCCCTTCGTCGTGCTCAGCCACATGATTCGCCAACAAAGCCTCCGGGACGCAGAAGCGTCCGATTACCTCTAACCGAGAAAGAATGGCTCACCGATGACCTCCACCTGGGTACCTCCGATGGCGTTGAAGGCCCTCACCGAAGAACTCGCAGATCTCAGCTCACAGCACCGGCCAGACGACAAAACGACGGCGCGAATGCGGGAACTTCGTCGTCTGCTCCGGCAGGCCGAAGCCGCACCGAAGCCAGACGACGGACTTGTTGAACCCGGAATGCGCATCACTGCCGTGTTCGACAACGAGGAACGATCCAGTGTCTTCGTGCTGGGTGACCGCACGCTTGCTTCACTTGATCCGACCCTGGAAACGCCCGTCTACTCGCCTTCATCTGCTCTCGGAGAGGCAATCACGGGCTCACGTGCCGGAGATACCGTCCAGTATTTGTCCCCATCAGGTCGGCCCATCACGGTTGAGATCCTCGCAGCTGCCCCCTACCTGGGCTAGCTCTACAGCGTCCTGTGACGTTGGGATCTGCCATCGGATGACTCTTCGAGCTAGATGACGTCGGTCATGGGTGTCAGCGCCCTGCGGCGGCGTTCCGGTGCCCGTATGGTCCTCGTCGCACTCTGGGCTGCGTTGGCGCGTGGGGGATGCGAGGTCGGTGCGTTGGCCGGGTGAGCGTCAACGGAGGATTCCTTGTTGGCGAGCTGCGGAGACTGCCGCTGTTCGAGAGTTGACACCGAGTTTCGAGAAGATGTGCGCGAGGTGCGACTTGACGGTTGTCTCGCTGACGAAGAGTGCTTCAGCGACGGCGGTGTTCGATCGGCCTGCGGCGACGAGTTCGAGGACCTGCATTTCGCGGGTGCTGAGACTGATCTGGGGTGCGCGCATCCGGTTGAGCAGCCTGGATGCGATGACGGGCGCGAGGGCGCTCTCGCCGTTGGCGGCGGCGCGGACTGCGGCGATGAGTTCGTGGGGCGGGGCGTCTTTGAGGAGGTAGCCGCTCGCTCCGGCTTCGATGGCGTTGAGAATGTCAGCATCGGAGTCGTAGTTGGTCAGAACAAGAACGTAGGGGGCAGCGTCAAGGGCACGGATGCGGCGGGTGGCATCTGCTCCGGTGGAGGTTTGGTGGGACCCGAATTGGAGGTCTATCAGGACGACGTCAGGGACGTGGAGTTCTGCAAGAGCTGCGGCCTCGTCTGGGGTTCCTGCTTCGGCGACGACGTCGAAGTCGGGTTCGAGGTGGAAGAGGGCGTTGAGGCCGGCGCGGACGATGGGATGGTCATCGGCGATGATGAGCCGGATCATGCCGGTCCCTCCAAGCTGAGGTCGACGGTGAGGGTTGTTCCCTGGTCTGGCGCGCTGTCGATGGTGAGGGTGCCGCCGAGCTGCTGCACTCGCTCTCCCGTGGCCCTGAGCCCAAAGGAGTCCGACTTCTCGGCTCTATCGGTGGGGTCGTGGTGCGGGTTGAAACCGGTTCCGTTGTCGGTGACGGTGAAGCGGAGTTGGTTGTTGGTGATGGTGATGGTGATGGTCGCGGTGCTGGCGTGGGCGTGTTGGATGACGTTCGCGATCGCTCCTTGAGCGATGCGCAGCAGCGCGGTTTGCAGGTGCATGGGCAGGGTGACCGTGTCGGAGTCGCGTACCTGCACATCGAGACCTTCTGTCGCCCATTGCGTGCGAGCGAGTCGACGGAGGGCAGCGCCGAGAGTGTGGTCGTCGAGTTGGGGTGGGGTGAGTTCACGGATGAACCGGCGCGCTTCGGTGAGGTTCCCGGCGGCGGTTTCGCGGGCGAGTCGGATGTGTTCCACGCCCGGGCGGTGGGGGCCGGCTCGTTCGGCGGCGTGCAGCAGCATCTGGATGCTGGAAAGTCCTTGGGCGAGGGCGTCGTGGGGCATCTGCTGGATATCGGTGCTGCTGGGGATCATCGGTCCTCCTGGAGCAAGGCGGTGATGTCGATGGGCTCGGTGACGGGGAGATCCATCGCCGCGAAGGTGCCGGTCGGAGGGGTCACGCGGCGATACCGAGAGCGACGAGGACGGCGGCGGTGAGGGTGCTGCTGGCGATCACGGCCGAGGTCGCGATCACCGCGAGGGTCGCCTGGCGGTGCTGCTCGCGGACCTCGGAGAACGCCGAACGGGAGGTCGCAGTCGGGGCCTGGCTGAGGGCGGTCATGTCGTGCTCGTGTTCCTGCCGCCACGGTGCGGGCAGCTGATGCGGATCGGGCAGGTGCCCGTTCGCTCACCTTGGCAGCGCCCCCCACCGCGCTCAACGGCAGGAGCCGCATCACGCACCCGGACGCCTCGAGCATCCAGAAGGCGCAGTCCCGGTCCTGACCGGTGCCCGAAAGAAGAGCATCACGCCTCCCGGGTGGCCGTTCCCGGCAGAGGGGTGCAGGGTGGGACGTTCCCGAAGGAACTGGTCTACACATGTCGTCGAATGCCCCTACGCAGCGTCAGTCGCTGCTCGAGGGCGACCCCGGTGGAGCAGGCCCTGGAATGTTGCTCCTGGATGACTGGGACGATTTCTTCGACGCCGTCCCCTCGGACCTCGTGTTCGAGTGCGCCACGGACACGGCCGGACACTCCGGCGGTGTGGCGGTCTATGAGGACCGCGTGGTCCTCGAGGACCCAGTGGGCGCGGGTACGCACTGCTGCTACCGGGCCGAACTGGCCGGATGGGCCGTCACCAGGGAAGACGAGGACGGGCTCGCGACAGTGACGGTGAACACTGGGGCGCCAGCTACGGTCAAGGTCCCCGCGGCCTACGCACGTGCCCTGGCCCTCGCGCTCACCTCGACCTTCGGGGCCTCGCCCGTTCAGTAGTCGAGCACTGGTCGTGCGCTATCTGGATAGTGCCAGGCGTGGTTCGGGGTGTCTCGGTGGTGCGTGGGACACTGCGGTCGTGGAGGAGAACGACAGCTACGCCAAGGCGGAGACCGCCGGGCGCAGCCTCGATCAGGCACGGATCTTGTTCGAGGACACCTACAACGGTGACTCCTTCGGGGCAGAGCACAGCGAGCGGGACTTCGCGTTCCGCTACACCAGCACCGGCAACGCCGACATGACCTTGCGGTCCTCCACTTTCACCGGGGCCCTGAACGGTTCCCTCCGTCCCGAGGACGAGTACATCGTCGCGTGGATCACCGACGGGCACGGCGCCTACGACATCGCCGGCGACGAGCTCGAACTGCGCCGGGGCCGGCCCGTGGTGTTCCCCCACGGCAAGCGGTTCTCCTTCGACATGGTCGACTACCGCCAGAACCTCGTGCACTTCCGTGCTGAGTTCCTGGAGCAGGTCGCAGCCGAGCACGAAGGCGCGCTTCCCGGGCCCTTGCAGTTCGACCCCGCCCACGTCCCCACGGAGGCAGAGCTCCGTCGGTGGCAGCAGGTCATCGGCACCGCGGCCAAGACGGTCCTCGGCAGCGAACCACCCCCCTTGCTGCAGGCCGAGGTGAACAGGCTCACCGCGGTGACCTTCCTCGACACCTTCGCCCACCAGACCCTGACGCTCGATCCCGTGCTCCTCGCGCCTCGCAACGCGCGCCTGCGAGAGGCGGTCGAGTTCATCCACGCACATGCGCGGGAGCCGATCAGCATCACCGATGTCGCCCGCGCCTGCCACCTCTCCACCCGCGGACTCCAAGCAGCGTTCCAGAATCAACTCAGCACCACGCCCCTGGAGTACCTCCGAGGTGTCCGCCTCGAGCACGTCCGCGCAGAGCTCCTCGCCGCTCACCCCGACGACGCCACCGTCGGCGACATCGCGAAACGGTGGGGGTTCCTCCATCTCGGCCGGTTCGCTGGTTCCTATGCCGAGAAGTACGGCGAACGACCCAGCGACACCCTCCGCCGCTGAGCCGACAGCGCCCGCGCCTGCCCGCAGGTGGAGCGCGAAGATGTTCCCGTTCCCGTTCCCGTTCCCGTTCCG
>Ga0265797_10012654_pt1 | contig 10305 bp, 11 predicted proteins | sample P2T30metagenome_FD_192433 | JGI IMG/M metagenome (GOLD analysis project Ga0265797, IMG submission 192433) | Plant litter microbial communities from East Loma Ridge, Irvine, California - P2 T30 | ecosystem: Environmental > Terrestrial > Plant litter > Unclassified | place: USA: California... | reverse complement strand
ACCGCTGACTGGGCAATAATGTTGCGTGGCGCGGCCGTTCGCACGCCCTGAGTGTGCGAAGGAGGTTGAGCATTTCCGTTTCTTGTTCGTCCTGCACGCAATTCCCACTACACTTCTCCAAACCACTCTCACACGATCACTCACTTTTCTCCTCCCAAGCCTCAATTCTTCCCGCTTCCACGTCATATCCCCCACTACCATTGGGTTCCGAAAACGCCTCGCTACACTCCAAAATCTTTGCTGCAAGCATCGCGTCCCAACCACCCCGCCAGAGACCATTGGGACACCAGCGGGGTTGTAGCCCATCCTCTTACACACACGTAACACAAAAATGAGTGCCGGCGAAGCAGACATCAAGAATGCGCCTTTGGGCAACGAGCAGCCTCTTGAGGAGAGCGTGCCTCAAGATCTGAGAGACATTGCTAAAGATACCGATTCTGTGCCAGGCAATGAGCCTCAAGGCGAGCCGAAGCCCCAAAGGCCAGGCATGAACCGCTTCACCACCTCAAAAGAGAACGTTCTGTCTACATTCTACATCGGTGCAATCGATCAGGGCACCACCAGCACACGTTTCATCATCTTCGACGGTGTTGGACAGCCGGTTGCAAGCCACCAGCACGAATTCAAGCAGCACTACCCTCAATCTGGTTGGCACGAGCATGAGCCGTACGAACTTCTGGAGAGTTTGGACCAGTGCATAGAAAAAGCCACAACCACTTTCATCGATTTGGGCCACAGTGTGTCAGACATCAGAGCAATTGGCTTGACCAACCAAAGAGAGACATGCCTGGTCTGGGATGCGGAGACCGGAGAGCCTCTGCACCCAGCCATCGCATGGCCTGATACCAGAACCAAGGCGATGGTGCGAGATTTCAAGGAGAAAGAGCAGGAAATGGGCATCGATCTACAACAGCTGACCGGTCTTCCGCTTTCGACGTATTCGTCTTCGGTGAAGCTGGTTTGGCTGATGGAGAACGTTCCGAAGGTCAAGGAAGCATACGACGCTGGTCGCCTCGCTTTCGGTACTGTGGATACCTGGTTGCTTTTCCACTTGAACGGCGCCCAGAAAGGCAAGTTCTTCGTCACTGATTCGACCAACGCTTCGCGTACTGGTTTCATGAACCTCCACACTCTGAAGTACGACGACAGGCTTCTCAACTTCTTCGGGTTCGACCAGAACAAGTTCTACCTTCCCAAGATCGTGCCATCGTCGGACGCAGAAGCATACGGACATGTCTCCAAGGGCCTGTGCAAGGGTATCAAGATCGCCGGATGTTTGGGTGACCAGTCTGCTGCGCTTGTTGGCCAGCAAGGTTTCACTCCCGGCTCTGCGAAGAACACATACGGTACTGGATGTTTCATGTTGTACAACGTGGGCGAGAAGCCCGTCATCAGTCATCACGGTCTGCTCGCAACAGTCGCATACGATTTCGGCGGCAACCGCAAGCCTGCCTATGCGCTTGAGGGCTCTGTCGCTGTCGCAGGTTCCGGTGTGAAGTTCCTCATGAACAACATGGGTTTCATCACACACTCTCACAAAATCTCCGATCTCGCCGCTACAGTGGAAGACAACGGCGGCTGCGTTTTCGTCACTGCCTTCTCAGGTCTCTTTGCTCCTTACTGGATTGATGATGCCAAGGGAACTATCTTCGGTATCACACAGCACACCCAGCGTGGTCACATCGCCCGTGCTACTCTCGAAGCCACATGCTTCCAGACCAGAGCCATCTTGAACGCTATGGAGAAGGATTCCGGTCACGCCCTTTCACAGCTCGCTGTCGATGGTGGCATGTCCAACTCCGGCCTCTGCATGCAAACACAAGCCAACATCATCGGTATCCCAGTGGACCGCCCTTCCATGGCCGAGACGACTGCGCTCGGCGCCGCTATCGCTGCCGGCTTCGCTGTGGGCATCTGGAAAGAATTCAACGAGTTGAAGGCCATCAACCAAAAAGACCGCCAGATCTTTAAGCCCGCCGTGTCCAAGGAAGAGAGCGACAAGATGTTCAACCAGTGGGAACGTGCCGTCAGAATGTGCAAGGGCTGGTTGGATCCGCAGGCAGAGCGCGCTGACGCCGAGTAGAAGAAGAAGAAGATTCGGCAGACCTATCGATGACGATTTCAGCCACTGTCGCCGGGCCAGAACACGACCATATCCGAAGCTGCTTAATATCCCTCCGCCCGATGTTCTTCATAATGAGCCCGAAGAACGCCGCTGGCAAGTCGGAATCAGCAGAAAGGCTTTCCTGGCATCCCGGCTTTTTCCCACATACTGCTACATTCCTCATCACTCAATCAGCAGCACCGGCGGGCCTGCACGTGGGCGCAGCCCGGAGCGATACCACTCCTCGAATTAGACGATCCTCGCGTCAAGTTTAGATTATACATGTAGATAAACGTCTTTCTTGGGGAGACGAATTCATATTACCAGTTCAGAACAAAATTGCAACATCGAGGACCGTGGTCTGCGAAACTGGCGAGTTGTTCTTCTTGTCTGCCACTGGAGCATGTCAGCATACTGCCATGGCCTGTTGTTGATTACCGACATGGAGGACTGACTCAACAATCGGTTGAAATGCAGGGCACTCTGGCATTATCAAGAAGCATCTCTTTGATTGCGGGGACGTTCCCGCATATTACATGAGCCCTAGGATCTTTGGAAATGCAGGTTTTGATACCAGGTATGGACCCGCTCACGTGAAGCGTCTGATCAACATGCCTAGCAAACTGGCGATCGTACTGGTCAATCTCTTCGAAGTTGCAGATACACCAGACTATGAAACCATTTGGCCTGACTCGCCGAGGAAGTGTTTTGCTTACAAACTATGGCAGCACGCGACAAGGCTGTGCAGGCAGGTTTGATCATCGACAAACCCGACGATCACTCAACCAACAACCCTTTGATCAGCCACCGACATCGTGCCGCTCTCGCTGACCATCTTCGGTGCAATTGACGCAGGTACGGGCTCGCAGCTCCTCCCATCAAAAACTACTTCACCAGCTTACTGGAGATACCTCCGTGCAGTACTGATTGACTTTGACACTTGGATTGATGCCAACCCCGCGATACGCCTTTTCGGTCCGAACCACGCAAGTGGCTGGGCTCGGATACAGTAGTTTCTCGCACTCGAGAGGATCCTTGAGCGAGTCAATTTGAATTGGGGGGATGGCGGGGGGAAGGGAGAGAGGGTGTGGACTGTGGGGATTAGGTTGCGTAGTTGCATGGCCCGCGGGCGCTGGCAGTCTGGCCGCCGCAGATTAAGTTACATCTTGAACACGGCGATATCTGTGTGTGTCACGAAACGAAACCTGGTTGCTGTGATACAACCTCGATGGGCCATCGCATCCTGTATCTCAAATCGCATTCTGCAGCGGTGTGAGGCCTGACGTGCCACAGGAGGAGGGCCCGAACCAGGATTCAGAGCTGGCACTTGAGTGGGAAACGTCCGATACCGCAAGCAACGACGCGCAGACTCGCCAATCCCTCTCCACTTGCTTCGTCCAGTGTCGGGAGTCGTTTGGCGTTTGTGTGTCGAGCCAAGGATCACGAGCTACGCACTTGACCGCTCCTTCAGATACGTTTTCCTGCTCGCAGATCGTCGCACAGCACAGGTGAGGAGGCGGTGCTGTGCCCTATCATCTTACAGCAGGAGTAGCGGCGAATGTACCTGACGAGCTTGGGCGAGGCGTTCATCGGCCTTTCATCTCTGGCTTCACGTGCACGTCTCTTTTCCCCAAAGTAGTGCAGTGGAGCGTGGAGGTGCTTGGTGCTTGGTGCTTGGTCCTTCGTTTCGTCTCCACATGCGACGCGCAAGTGCCGTTTGCTCCCCGAGGCCCAGGAGCGCGGGCTAACGTTTGTGATTCGGATGCATCGACTTTCCCATCCAGTCCAGCCCATCTATCTGCAAGACACATGGCGCGCGTGGGCGAGGCGCCGATTGTGTTGCGGTTGCGGCGAAGCGGCGCCGGCGCTGCAACGGCTGCCCTCTCGGCGGACATGGACATGGTTCGGAGGGTCGGCAGCAGCAGCGTGTGGACATGGGTAGGGAAGCTGTATGTCTCTTTTGCTACCGCTCCATTATTGCCGTTACGATACATATGTAATAGGACCGCACCCCGTGGACAAATCGTGACCACGGCACAGGTCACTCGCCAGACACGCTACAAGCAACACACTTGTCTGCTAACGCCACTCGCGTACACGCACAAGGAGGATCTCCCTGGGCTGGCACTGACCTTAGGCTGACACTGCGGCAACATCGACTTGCCGGCCCCGGTGCCAGGGTGCTGGACAGCTGGACGATGACAGGTCCTCGGGCGTGCCTTTGTGTGTGTGGCTGGCTCCGTTCTGCACTCACTCTTGGGGCGCGCGCCATCTGCCCGGGCCTGCTCGCCTGTGATAGGAGGCTTGCCAGCAATTGCTGTCCTCTGAGAGCCGTTGACCGTTATGTGGTGTACGCGCCAACCTGTCGGGTTTGAGACTTTCTGGTCTCAGCCCATCGCATGTCCGACACGACATGGCGTGCAATAATAGTCCGGCTTTGGGGGAGCAAACTCGGAATAGCGTAAGCCTACTCCTCTTCGCCAAAGTCACTACCAAGCTCTAAGCACTGTACCAAGCTTGCTCAATCCCCATCTTACCCCCGGTTGCTCGCTGTTGTGTTCTCAGACCTCTGTCCCGGTTCTGCACTTTCATAGGTATGACACGGGCTGGGACCCAAGCAGCACTGTCGACCAGCGAATGGCAGCCAGCAGACCCTACCGAGTGCAACCCTCCCGTCATCGCCCTGTCATCTTCCTCGCCGCTCGTAAGCACCTCTGTCGAACCAGCTTCGTGAGGATATCGATCAGCAGTGCTCCAGTCTCTCCATTGCCAGAAGAGGTCGGGTCTGGACTCATCATTCCTGCTGCTAACAATGCACAACGGCCGGCAGTTGCACACAAACAGATTCCCGGTGCCAACCGAGCAGGATTCTCAGAAACGGCGGCCGCAAGTCCGCGGCTTGAACAGATCCGGATGATGGTTGATTGTCGATATTAAATCAAACTAAAAAGACGCAAGCAAATCACAGGCAGAAAGACAAGATCCAGAGCCCACCCACTTTAAGACCATCGAACAAACGATACCCGCGCGCGTCTCGGCCCGTGGTAATCCAACACAATACACCTCAAACTGCCGAGCGACACCGACTAGCCGCCTCACACGCCTGCACGCCCGTTGCGGCTACCGGCATAACAATCTCCCCTGGGCCTGCACAACCTTCGAACCGGGTCAGAAAGCTTCGACTTACCGAATCTTGGACGCTTGTTTCGGGACTCGCCCTAGCCTTCCTTACCTTAGGTATACCTGCACGCTTGATCCCGATCCACATTGGCGATCGATCCCAACTGTCGACGCCGTTCTGTTTTTGCCGGGATTATCTTGCTGTTTCGACGACGAAGGAAAAGAAGAAAAGAGGAAGAGGGTCGATGATGTGTGATTACACTCAGGTTGAGTATGCGTGTGGACACTTGCGGTTCACGGTGAGGGCATGGTGTGAGTGGAGCAGATGCTATATACGCATTATTGAAGCTTGATGCTGACCGATCTTCCTTACAGGCATCAAGTATCAGGAATCGCACAAGCGATGTCCTCCGAACGTCGTCGCTATCGAGTACCGACTGAACGAAAAGTGTGGTATGGCTTCTCCACAGCTACATGTGATATCTCATCGTCGACAGAAATTAACACATACACAGGCGACTGCAGAGAGTCGACATCGCCGCGCTACACGGTAAAGAGGAAATCGAGCTCCATCTGCAAACCACCCTCACCTGAAGACGCTCCAAAGAAGAAAGAGCGCCCATCAACACCAGCCGGCTCAAAATGAGCAACTCCATTCAATACTGGACCAGAGCAACGACCGCAACGAAAATATAAGATACCCAATCACTCGAAGCCTTATCCGCTTCATGGCTGCAACAAAAACGACAGCCTAGATTAATCAGCTTCAGCAAAATGCAATTCCTGCGCCGGCCGCAGGAAAAATCAAAACTCCAAACTGGCTCACCTTTCCTTCCCTTTCGATCCATCAATTTTCCGCATCAACATGACATCAATACAAAAATCCTTCGATCGATGTCCTCATCTCGACAATCTCATCTCATCTCAACAAAAACCCGCGGTCCCGAGCGCGGCGGCGACCGGGTACCGACATATCCTTGTCCCAGGCCGCGGGACGGGTGCTCCCAGATGACGGGTCGTCGGGGCGCGCAAGACGAGGATCTTCGAAACGGTGGCGCTGTCCGATTTCGAAGATTGGTCGGATTCGGGATTTCTGAGCTTTGCTGTGCGCGGCTGCTTGCGTTTATGTTCGCTTGTGGCGGTTGCACTGTTGGATGGATGTTGAGATGTTGCACGGTCAGGGACAGGTGTTTGGGTGGAGGGAGCACTTCGTGAGTAAAATCTCGCGGGTGCATCGAAGTGTGAAGACATCGTGTGAGCTGTCAGATACCCAATGAGCACGGAGGGCACGCGATTTGTTCCTGGATGTGGTGCGAGGACGCACACGAGCACCGATTTCGCGGATCGAGGCTGAGTACATGGCGACATGAAACACGACAACCACGTCAATCGAGACTCTTTCCATCGAGAGCAGCCTCGGTTTGGATCGTCGGCCACGCAACAACCACCCCTATAACAAGCGACACATTGACGACTTGTCAGACGATTACCAGAATACTAAAACCGCAATTTCTTCAGAGATCTCGTAATTCGTACAGCAACTGGTGCTTCTGGTACCGCCAGCCACAACATGCAGCCAACCCTTCTTGCTGCCGAAGCGGGACGGCTAGCAGCATGAGATGGTCGTCAGCGGACTCGTCTGATCTTCGGAATCTAAAACACATTCATCTGGTGAGAGCCATCGATACATCCACTGGATACACGACGTTCTCTTCAAGCTTGCATATCCGCTGTCATGGTTGCTGACCAACCAGTATTGACCTCGATGGTTGGCTCGCGGAAGTGCTTTTCAACTGAAGGAACACGCTTGCGAAACAGCAAGCAAAGTGATTTGTCACATGCGCATGGATGGAATATGAGTTTCTTTGGCCACGAGACCAAACTAGTCGACCATCAAGACCCTCCTAAACAGTCCAATCTAGTAGTTTCCTTATCTTCATTGTTTGCTTGCAGAAGCGTCGGGAGCAAGGGGCATGTAGATAAATGGCTTCCTTCGTACAGCCTAGGCTGACCCGCCATACACATGTGTCGCTCATCTCGATGGCAGCTGACACAGACAAGTGTGTGCGGTAGAGACGGAATTGGCAAATAGTATGTTAGACACTGGCAGCCTGGGCAAAACATCCATCCAAACAACATTTCCATGTATTTGTACACTTTCTCTTCGATCAAACGATCCTCGTGATTGTTGGGCGCTTTGAGTTCACATACAATTGCCCTTTGCCATGTTTCCGTCGCTTCGTGTTCATTGTGTCTGACATTCTGACCACACATCCATCGTTGATGCTCCCCAACGTTCATCATCAATCAACACAAATAACAACATCGACGATATCTCAGGCAAATCGAATATTACATCAACAAACTCAAGCTCAACATACTCACACAACTCTCAAGTACCTATACACTTCATATGAGACAACTAAAGAGCCCGCAAGACGACTATATCGACCCCATCGATATTCATCACATCAACCCTACTAACCCTAAGAAACCCGAGGTGGACTGTGCTATCACATACATACATGTACTGTACACGACGATACTCGATCACACGCTCGTCGACACAGCATACACGCGCATGTAACGAACGCAAAGATCGTGACTCCAAGCTGACTGCTCTCGCTACCTTACATGACGAAAACAAGACTGGCACGTGAGACTTTGATGGAATGAAGAAGCCCCATCGAGCCAAAGCAGGTAGGACCTCCCTCCCGGGGAAAGGGTGGGTGGGTTTGATGATGAGGATCGTGATATGAGGTATGATTTTGTGCTTTCTTTTTCAGGCCTGCGCTATGCTATGCTACGCTATAATATGCCATGCCAACCGTACGCTCGAGCGTTATCGCGCAGTGTTATTTTTTGTTTTTCTAGACCAGGGAGAGGCTTTAGACATGCCTGTCTGCCTGCCTGTCTGCCTGACAGTAGCAGAAGAAAAAGAAGTCGAATCTGAAGAATAATCGTACAACATCTTCGAGGGGGTAGTGGTACAAAGACCAGAAGGCCATCTTTCTCAGTTCCTTCGCCTCCATCCAGAACCGAATCCAGAAGAGAAGAGAGAAAGAAGAGGTAGCAAGCCAAAAGTAGAAGCCTCGCAGCGTGCTTCTCACCTCCCCCTCCGCCGCTAGCGCCACCTCGCCTTCTCCCTCTCCCTCTCCCCATCGCCAATCTCCCCCTCATACCTTGCACTAATCTTCCTCGACCGTCCATCGCGCTTCTTCCTCGAAGAAGCCTCCCCACCACCCTCATCATCATCTTCCCTCCCACGCTTACCGCCTCCAGACTGGCGACGCTGCTGCTCGCGCGCAGCGCGCTCCTGCTTATGGCGCTCGCGCTCCGCGGCGTACGGATCGCTGGAAGCAGCAGTAGACGCAGCAGGGGCTTCAGAAGCGCGTGAAGAAGGCGGCGGCATGCCACCACGCGCGCCGCGGCTGGAGTGCGATTTGCCTTTGATTTTAAACCCGATGTCGTCGGCGGGTTGGTCGATGCGTTCACGGTCGCGGTCGCGGTCGCGGTCGCGGCTGCCGTTGCGGCGGCCGTGCTTGGAGGAGCGAGGGGGAGGGTCGTCGTAGCGGCTGCGGCGCGAGCTGCGGTCCTTGTCTTTGTTGTCGCGGGAAGCGTAGTCGTCTTCGTCGCGGCGGCTGCGGCTGGGTTTGCTGTTGCGAGGGTTGTTGTCGCCGTTGGTGGGTTCTGGAGAGCGATCGCGGCCGCTTCGGCGTTTGTCGCGGCTGCGGTCTCGGTCGCGGCGGGAGGAGCGTTTGGAGGAGTCGTCTTCGCGGTGGCGGCGGCGGCGGTTAGAGTCGTCGGTGGGCGAAGCAGATCTCGTTCTGGCGCGCGAGGTGGTGCCGCGGTCGTCATCACGTCTCTCGCGCTCCTTGCGCTTTCTGCGCTCCTTCTCCTTGCGGCGCTCGTAGGTGCCGTCGGACTCGTAGTCTTCCTCCGGCTCTCTATGGCGCTGTCTCCTGCTCCTGTGGCGAGACCTAGACTTTGAACCTTCTTTCTCGCGTCCGTCTTCCTGTGTTTCTCTCGCGGCGCTGCGGCCTCTGACGGAGCCTTGCGATTGTTCCGCATTTGGCTCGACGGAGGCCTGGACGGCTGGGGTGCTTGTGGCTTGACTTACTTGAGGACGAGAATACCATCCACTGTTGGGCAGGCCTTCACGCATCGCCTTAGGTCCAGTAGGGGCGTTGACAGGGGGAGCAGCGGCGGACATGTCGCCACCTCCATTCATGTGGCCGCCGAAATTTCCATTGCCATGGAAGCCGCCAGAATTGTCGTAATCAGAATAGCCAAACTGCTGGTTGTGGTTGCCGTAGAAGTCGGCAGGACCATTGAAGTTTCCATGGTTCATCTGGTTTGCGTCTGCGTGTCCGTCTTTAGACGTATTAGTATACACACGCGTACGGGTAAGCCTTTGTGCCGAGCGCAGCACAAGTCTGGAGGACTCACTTGACATATCACCAGCAATAGCATCGCCGTTGTGGTCTTGCTCGCCATGTCCGTTAGCGGTCGCGTCGCCTTCGCCTGCATTAGTACCATCGCCACCTGTTTCATTAGTAGTAGTAGCATCGTGACCATCTGCTCCCGCAGCATGGCCTTCAGCAGCCTCTCCGTTCTCCGTCTTGATCGCCTCGTAGCTCGGCGACGCCCGTCCAGCGCCCGGCTCAGCCTCTCCAGAAGCCTGCTGCTGCTGCTGCTGCATATCATCCTGCTGTCCCTGCTGGAAGCCGTTGTGCATCTGCTGTTGATGCATGCCATTATGCATTCCGTTCTGGAAGCCTTGATTGAACCCAGCACCAGGCCCAAATTGGTTGAAGGCGCCACCACGACCGCCTCGGCCACCATAGCCATACCCACCACGACCACGGAAGCCACGGCCATACGGACGATTAAAGCCACGAGCATTGGGATGGAAGGGCTGTTGCTGGTTGTAGTGATTGCCGACTCGGTTATATCCTCCTGCACCGTTGTTCATGCCGCCAAAGCCTTGGTTCATACCTCCGAATCCGCCCGCGCCCATCATTGAAGCCATCATGTTCATGTCGTTCATGCCTCCCATCCCGCCAAAGTTGTTGCCCATC
>Ga0265797_10012653_pt1 | contig 10306 bp, 6 predicted proteins | sample P2T30metagenome_FD_192433 | JGI IMG/M metagenome (GOLD analysis project Ga0265797, IMG submission 192433) | Plant litter microbial communities from East Loma Ridge, Irvine, California - P2 T30 | ecosystem: Environmental > Terrestrial > Plant litter > Unclassified | place: USA: California... | reverse complement strand
CACGTGCTGGATGTGCACGTGCGCGCCCGCCGCCCGGGCCAGGCGGATGTCGCGGTCGATAATGATTTCCTCCGCACAGGCCGGCGAGCCCTTGATGCCGAGCCGGTAGCTCATCACCCCTTCGTTGAGGGCGCGTGGCCCAGCTAGCTCCGGCACCTCGCAGTGGCTGGCGAAAAACATCCCAAACTCGGTGGCGTACTGCATCGCCCGCAGCAGCACCGCCGGGTCGTTGGTGGTGTCGCCGTCGTCGGTGAGCATCTTCACCCCGAGGCCGCGCATACCCTCGATTTCGGCCAGCTCCTTGCCCTCGCGGTTTTTGGTGACACAGCCGGAGGTGTACACTGGAATGCGGGACCGGTTCTTGGCATTTTCCAGTACGGTGGCTATCGAAGTTGCCGAGTCGAGAGCGGGGCGGGTGTTCGGCATCATCACCACGCCGGTAATGCCGCCGTTGATGGCCGCTTCGCTACCCGTAGTGATGGTTTCCTTATTCTCAAAACCGGGGGCGCGAAAATGGACGTGGGCATCGAACATACCGGGCATCAGCACCCGGCCACGTGCGTCGATAACGCGGGCACCCTCGGGAATGGCCAGGCCCTTGCCGATATCCTGAATTTTTCCTTCGACAATCAGGACATCGCTCTCGACAAGCACGGGTGAATTTTCGGAGGCGATGCGGGCATTTTGAAGGAGAAGCATGAAGTGATAATTTCTGTAAACCGCAGGGGTTATGGAAGATGTAAGTTAAAGTGCGGAATCAGCCGCCGCGTCCGGCATTTAGGGCATAATCACCGGCGAGCCAGCTCGCTGCGGGGCGGCATACGCTTCCTGCTTCGGGAAATCCCCGCCCGGCGTGAGCCAGTCGAGCACGGCCATGCGCACGGAAATGCCGTTTTCGACCTGGTTGGTAATCAGGCTGCGCTCATAATCCATCACGGCGTCGCACAGCTCCACTCCCCGGTTCACGGGGCCGGGGTGCATGATGTAGAGGCCACGGTCGCTGATTTCCGCCAGCCGGGCGTTGGTGATGCCGTAGACCCGGTGGTATTCGCGGACGTTGGGGAAAAACTGCACATCCTGGCGCTCCATCTGCACGCGGAGCAGGTACACGATATCGGGCGCCCAGGCCATGGCCGCTTCGTAGTTGGTGAAGCGGCGGATGCTTTCCGGAACATACTTGGGCACTAGCGAGCCCGGCCCGAGGTAAGCCACCTCGACGCCCAGCTTTTGCAGCAGGGTGCTGGTCGAGCGCGCCACGCGCGAGTGGAGAATATCCCCAATGATGAGGACTTTTTTGCCCCGAGGGTCGGGAAATTTTTCCTTGATGGTGAAGGCGTCCAGCAGGGCCTGGGTGGGGTGCTCGTGCGCCCCGTCGCCGGCATTGATGACCGATGCTGTGGTCTGGCGGGCAATCATACCGGGCAGGCCGGAGTGACTGTGGCGCACGACGATGTAGTCGGTGCGCATCGCCTGGAGCGTCTCGATGGTCTCGCGTACCGACTCGCCCTTGGTGATGGAGGAGTGGTCAACGTCGAAATTCGTGACCTCGGCCGAGAGGCGTTTGGCCGCGACCTCGAAGGAGGAGTGCGTCCGGGTGCTGGCCTCGTAAAACAGCATGAGCACGGACTTACCCTCAAGGGCGGGGATTTTCTTCACCGAGCGGGTGAACAATTTTTTAAACGACGTGGATTGGTCGAGCAAAAACTCGATTTCCTCACGGTGGAGGGAGGCGATGTCGAGCAGGTCTTTACGTGCCATACCGATAGAGGAGGAAAAATGAGGTTGTCTAATTAAAAAGGACAAGGTGAGGGCCTACATGCCAATACCTAGGGCGGGCAACCCGACTGGCCGCGCGGCGGCCGAACTCAACGGGCATAAAAAAACCGTTTCGGAATCCGAAACGGTAGCGGGGCAACAATCAGAAAAAACAACGGAAATGCCAAAGGCAAAATCAGAAAAACCAATGGTGGCGAAGACCTTGCGGCCCACTCGCGGCTCCTTGCTAAGCAGGGTTCCGCGCTTCGTCAACAGGTTCTTTGGTTGAAGCACGGTGCAAAGCTACGGCATTGTTACGAAATCATGGAGCAGGTTAGGCAAGAATTTCCGGTGAGGCGAACGTGCGCGGATACTAGTTTTTGCATCTGGAAAGTTCGAAAAGCACTTGACGCCGAAAAGGTGGCGACTATTGCCTTCCTGCACAACTATCCGCTGCCATTTCGTTTAGGCTACTCTCCCTACCCCACCAGCCAGCCAGCGGTTTTTACCTTTGCCCCCAGTTATGATTCTTCGCGCCGAGCACCTCGTCAAGCAATACAAAGCCCGCACCGTCGTCAACGACATGTCGCTGACCGTTTCGCAGGGCGAAATAGTAGGGCTGCTGGGGCCCAACGGGGCTGGCAAAACTACCTGCTTCTACATGATGGTGGGCATGGTGAAAGCCAACTCGGGCAATATTTTCATTGATGATGAGAACATTACCCGGCTGCCCATCTACCAGCGCGCCCGGCGCGGCATGGGCTACCTGGCCCAGGAAGCCAGCGTATTTCGCGATTTGAGCGTGGAGGAAAATATCCTCTCAGTACTCGAAATGACGAACATGCCCAAGAAGGAGCAGCGCGAAAAAGTAGAGGAGTTGCTCGAAGAATTCAGCCTGGGCCACGTGCGCAAAAACCTGGGCAAGGTGCTGAGCGGCGGCGAACGCCGCCGCACCGAGATAGCCCGCGCCTTGGCCGTGAGCCCCAAATTTGTGCTCCTCGACGAGCCCTTCGCGGGCGTAGACCCCATCGCCACCGAAGAAATCCAGGGCATCGTGGCCAAGCTCAAAAACCAAAATATCGGCGTGCTCATCACCGACCACGACGTAAACTCGACCCTCGAAATCGTGGACCGCGCCTACCTGCTCTTCGAGGGCAAGCTCCTCAAGGCCGGCACCGCCGAAGAGCTGGCCGCCGACGAAACCGTGCGCCGCGTGTACCTGGGCAAGAATTTCGAGTTCAAGCGCAAGGTGTTTAGTTAATTATGAATTAAAAATTATGAGTTATGAATTGCTTCCTTGGTACTTGAAAGAGTCTGCGCGCTGCTTTCCAGGTTTTTGCCCGCCCTTAGCAAATGCCTTTGCCGTAATAATGCCCGCCAAGCAATTCATAATTTCTAATTCATAATTCATAATTAAAGAAGGTGCTCGACCTAGCCATCGCTGCTGCTACCCAGCTCACGAGCCTGCCCCGGCTGCGGCAGGTGCGCGAGCAGCCGCATGAGCTGCAAGCCGCCGTGCTACGCTACTTGCTGGGCCGGGCGCAGGGCACTAGTTGGGGCCGGCGCTACGGCTATGCCCCTGGCCTGAGTGCCAGCGAGTTTGCGGCCCGTGTGCCCGTCAGCACCTACGAGCAGCTTTACCCCGAACTGGAGAAAATGCTGCGCGGTCAGCCCGACGTACTGTGGCCCGGCTCCGCCCCACGCTGGCAGGCCAAAAGCAGCGGCACCACCAACGCCCGCAGCAAGTTTATCCCGCTCACCTCCGAGGCACTGCGCGGCAACCACTACCGCGCCGGGCGCGACATGCTGGCCCTCAGTACGCACCTCTACCCTAGTCACCGGCTCTTACAGGGCAAAACGCTGAGCCTCGGCGGCACCCACGGCGCGAGCCCATTTGGGGGCGCGGCGCGGGCCGGCGACGTGTCGGCCCTCATCATGCAGAGCCTGCCGGGCTGGGCCGAATACCTGCGCACTCCGCCCCTGGAGCTGGCTTTGCTGGATGAATGGGAGGAAAAAATCGAGCGCATTGCCCGCCACGTCTTGACCCAGGATGTGCGCGTGCTGGCCGGCGTGCCCACCTGGATGATAGTGCTGCTGCGCCGCGTGGTAGCGCTGGCCAGTGCCCAAAACATCGCCGAAGTGTGGCCCCGGCTGAGCCTTTTTCTACACGGCGCAGTGGCCTTCGGGCCGTATCGCGAGCTGTTTCAGCAGCTCATTCCGAGCGAGCAGATGCGGTACCTGGAAATTTACAACTCCTCGGAAGGCTATTTTGCCTTGCAAGACCAGCCCGATGTGCCCGACCTGCTGCTGCTGCTCGACCACGGCATTTACTACGAATTTTTGCCCGCTGCCCAGTTCGACAGCCCCGACCCGCGCCCCGTACCGCTCGAAGCCGTGGAGGTCGGCCCAACCTACGCGCTGGTCATCAGCACCAGCGCGGGGCTGTGGCGCTATTTGGTGGGCGACACGGTACGCTTCACGTCGGTGCGGCCGTACCGGGTGCGCATTACGGGGCGTACCAAGCACTTCCTCAATGCTTTTGGGGAGGAAGTAGTGATTGAAAATGCCGAAGCGGCCGTGGCCGGCGCCGCCACCGCTACCAGCGTACTGGTGCGCGATTTTACGGCCGCGCCCATCTATTTTGCCACCGATGCGGCGGCCTCACGCGGCGGCCACGAGTGGGCCGTGGAGTGCGTCGGCTCGCCGCCTGCCGATGCTGCCCGCTTCGCTCAAGTACTCGACCAAACGTTGCGCCAAGTCAACTCAGACTACGACGCCAAGCGCCACCGCGACCTGGCGCTGGCCCCGCCGCGCGTGCATTTCGTGCCCGCCGGCACCTTCGAGGCGTGGCTGCGCACCCGCGGTCCGCTCGGCGGCCAGCGCAAAGTGCCGCGCCTCAGCAACTCCAGGGAGGTGCTGGAAGGAGTGCTGGCTCTGGTGAAGGAGTGAGTAATAAAAAGCGCCTGTCATTGCGAGGAGGAACGACGAAGCAATCGCACCTAGCGAGCGTCCAAATGGCTCGCTTTAAGGCAATTGCTTCATCGCTTCTCCTCGCAATGACAGGCGCTTTCGTCATTGCTTATTCAGCGGCTTATTTCAGCGTTTCCGCGCCTTCTACGGCTTGCTTGCGCTTCTTCTCTACCGAGTCAATCAGCTTGCCAAAAGGCTCGATGAATTTCTGCACGCCTTCGTCTTCGAGCTGCTGAGTACTAGCGTTGAGGTCGATGCCGACTTTGGGCAGGTCGCGCAGCACGGCATGAGCTAGCTCCAGGCCTTGTTCGAGGCGGTCGGCGGGCTGGCCTTTCTCCTTGAAGATGTCCATCGTCTCAACCGGAATAGTGTTCACGGTTTTTGGGCCGATGAGGTTTTCAACGTACTTCAGGTCGTCGTATTTCGGGTTTTTGTTGCCGGTGCTGGCCCACAGCAGGCGCTGTGTGTTGGCGCCTTTGTCGGCCAGGGCCTGCCAGCGCGGGCCAGCAAAAATCTCCTTGTACATCTGGTATGCCTGCTTGGCGCTAGCCAGGGCCACTTCGCCTACCAGCGACTGCGCCAGTTGACCTTTCTCCTTGCCCTCAGCCGCAATTTTCTCCAACTGCGGGTCGAGCAGCACGTCGATGCGGCTCAGGAAGAAGCTCGCTACCGAGTCGATGCGCTCCAGCGACTGGCCAGTTTTCACGCGGTCTTCGAGGCCCGAAAGGAAGGCTTCGGTTACGTCCTTGTAACGGTCGAGGCCGAAAATCAGGGTCACGTTCACGTTGATTCCTTCCGAGATAAGCGTGCGGATAGCGGGCAGACCCTCTTTCGTGGCGGGCACTTTTATCATCACATTGGGCCGGTTCACGGCCTTCCACAGCTTGCGGCCTTCGGCCACGGTGCCGTCGGTGTCTTTGGCGAGCTTGGGCGATACTTCGAGGCTCACGTAGCCATCCGAGCTGTTGTCGTGGCTGTCGTAGAGGCCTTTAAACAAGTCGCAGGCAGCCTGCACGTCGGCCACGGCCAGGCCTTCGTAAATGTCTTCGGCCGACTTGCCCTGGCGGGCCTGCTCGGCAATGGTGTCATCGTAGTCGGCCGAGCCGCCGATGGCCTTCTCAAAAATGGCCGGATTAGAGGTTACGCCGCGCAGCGCATCTTCGTCGATGCGGTGCTTGAGCTCGCCATTTTGCAATACTTTCCGGCTGATGAAGTCGAGCCACAGGCTCTGGTCGAGGCGGCGAATGTCTACTAAAGGATTCATGGGCAAAGGGAATTGGGGTCTTAAAACAAACGGCTGGCGCCCCAAGGGGTTGTGGGCAGCCCGCCCAACTGCCAACCCTGGAAGGCGCGGCAAGTTACGGCTAGCCGGGTTCCAGGCCACCTATCGGGCACTTGCACAACCCTACTGTTGGTTTTGGGGTAAACTACCCCCGCACCTCTTTTTTTCTTTCCTATGAAATTCTCCCATTTCCTCCTGGCTGCCGCCGTGTGCGCCACCACCGCCGCGTCAGCTCAAACCGCTCCTACCCAAACTGCCCCGCGCGGCACCGGCTCGGCTGCGCCTAGCGCGGTACCGAGCGGCGTGCCCGCTCCCGCTGCCAATCCCAATGGGGCCGTATCGGCAGGTGAGGTATTCACCACCGGCTCGCCCGATGGCAACAAGAGCAGCAAGCGTATGAAGCCCAAAGGCTCGATGTCGAAAGGCCACGACCACAAGAAAATGAAGGTTAAAGCAGAGTAGGTTAATTACTTGCTTCACCAAAGCAAAAAAGGGCGCTTCTGCTATGCAGAAGCGCCCTTTTTTAGGATTAATTCAGCGATTGGCTGGCCTTACTTCACTAGTCGCGTGGTGGCGATGCGCTCGCCAACGCGCACTTGCAGCACGTAGAGGCCGGCCGCGCTGGGCAGCGGCAGCGTTACTTGAGTGCCATCGGGGGCGGCTTTCAGCTCCTGCACCAGCAGCAGCGCGCCCACGGTATTGTAGAGGCGCAGCGATACGGGCTGGCCGGCCGCACCCGAAATCTCAACGGTGGCGCGGGTGCCCAAAACCGGGTTTTCGAGGGGGCGCACTTGCAGGCCGGCGGCGGCGAGCTGGGCACCAGTAGTAGACAGTACGCCGCAGGTGGTAGGCACATCGGTCGACCAGTCGCTCACGTTCACGTTCACGAAGGTGCCGGTGTGGCCGTGGCCGGTGGCATCGGTGGCGGTGAGGGCTGGCGAGTCGTTGCACTTCCAGTAGCCTTCGAGGCCAGGGCCGCTAGCGACGCCGCAGGCATTGGCCGCGATTTCAGTGGCAGTGAGGGCGCGGGTCCAGGCGCGGGCTTCGTCGAGGCGGCCATCGAGGCAGCGCGAGTTGGCGTTGTTGCGGGCCAGTGAGAAGGGCGCGTTGGCGGTAACGTTGCCCGTGGTGGCTTGGCTGTTATCGAGCACGCCGTTGATGTAGAGCTTCATCATGGCCCCGTCGTAGGTGGCCGCGATGTGCGTCCAGACACCGGCCGTGAGGCGGGCCACGGAGGCCAATTTGGGCGTATTGTTGCCAATCTGAATCACGAACTGCACCGCGTTGGCGTCGAGGCCGCCATCGCCAAGGCGCAGCAGGGCCGTGTTGCCGCCGCCGTCTTCCATGCCCAGGAGGCTGGAAATGAAGGGCGACGTGGTCTTGAACGAGTTGGGCTTCACCCAGCACTCCAGGCTGAGGGCCGCGCCGCTGAGGTTAATAGTGCCGCACTCCACGTACTTGCTGCTGCCGTCGAAGCTAAGCGAGGTATTGCTACCCACCGGCGGGGCCGCGAGCACCGTGATGTAGGCCGTGCGGCTTAGCACATCCTGCGCACCAGCGGTGCCGGTGGCTTGCAGCGTTACGCTGTAGGTGCCGGGCGTGGCATAGGTCACGGTGGGGTGAATGGCCGTGCTGCTGCTCGGCGTGGCCCCGGTCAGGGCCCAGTTGTAGCTGGTGGCGTTGGTCGAGGAGTTGGCGAAGGTCACGGGCTGGCCCGTGAGTACGGTAGTGGTGGTAGCCGTAAAATTGGCCTTGGGCGCACCCACCACGGCGGTACCGTTGTAGAAGCTCAGCTTGCCCAGGTTGAAGCGGTAGGCCGCCACGGCCGTGGCCGAGGTGGCCTGGATGCCCACAATAGCCAGCTCGCGGTTGGCATAGGCGACCAGCGGCAGCGTGCTCGTAGCCCACAGCGTATCCGCGATGGCAGGTACGTCGATATACTCAGGCACGGCCAGATTGTCGCTGAAATACAAGACCAAGCGGGTGCTGCTGGCCCCAGCGGCACGGCCTTTATAACTGAGGCTGAGGTTGGTGGTGGCCGTAATGGGCAGCTTTGTTTGGTAGAGCTTGACGGTGGCATTGGCCCCGGCGGCCAGGCTGCCGGCCAGCTGCAAGCTGGTGCCGCCGTACCAGGCGCGGCTAAAGTCGAAGCCTACGCGCACGGTGCTGGCCCCAGTTTTGGCCCACTGCCACGAGGGCATAATGGCCTGCTTGGCCATGTCGGTCCAGGCTTTGGCGGTAGCTACGCCATTGTTGGCGAATATTTTACCCTGGCCTACGCAAAAATTGGTTTCGAAGGGCAGGCTCGTGATGGCGCAGCGGACGGGCTGGTAATAGCCAAAGCCTTTCCAGGCGCCGGTAGCGTCGGCGGTCATTACGTCAAGGTCATCGCCTCCAAACAGGCGCACGTCGTTCTGGTAAAAGCTGGCGTAAGCGGCCGGGTTGTTATTAAACGTGGTGTAGCCTCCGTTATAGGTCATGTTTGGCGCAAATACGGCCAGCGAAGTGCGCGGGCTAGCTAGGCTACCATTGTAATAGGCGTCCAGCCAGCCGGTATTTAGGGTGCCGTTGGTGAAGGGGTAAAAGGAAAACAGCTGCTGCGGATTGCGCCCCGGCCAAATGTCAGCACCCATGTACACGTCGTAAGGGCTGCGGCCGAGGCTATTGGCCGTTGTGACCGAGGTGTTGAAAGTAGTGGTGCCCGCCCAAAAATAATTTGTAAAGATGGCGTCGCTCACGCGGGTCGCGCCATCCTGCACAAACGGGGCGTTGGTAGCGTTGAAGGTATTTTGGTAGCTCACGGCCCCGGTCGAAATCAGGGCGTCGTACCAGTGCATTTCCATAGCGGCCGGCTTGATGACTTGCAGGCGCTTGAGCAGGTTGCGCACCTCGGTTACCTCGGCGGCCGTCATCGGCGACTCAGCGTTGAAAAACCAGCCGTCGAAACCGTAGTAGTTGGCCACGTCAATCAGCTTTTGGGCCCCGATGTAGTTGCCAGCGGCGTCTTTTTGGGTAAGGGTATTGAAGCCGGCGCGGTCGGTAAAGAAGCAGCCCAGCACCTTCACACCGTTGCGGTGGGCAGCCTCGACCCAGGGCCGACACGGAATGCCGACCGGGCTGGCAAACCACGTCAGCACGTCGATGTACTGCCAGTGCGTGAAGTTGTAGAGGTTGAACTGGGGCTGCTCGTTGAGGTAGCCCACGAAGTTGTTCATGCCATCGGGGCACCAATTTACCTTCGAGCTAAAGCTCATATTGGGGTTGAGCTGCGGGGCCAGCGCATTCTGGCGGGCGGCCAGCGGCACGGTGCTCACGTTGGCGGGCAGGGCGGTGGGGCCGGTGGCCGTCCAGGCCATGAGCTGGGTGGGCGTGAGGGTAGTATACTGAGCAGCAGCCTCAATCTGGGCCGAGGCCGAAAAGGCCGCCGTCAGCAGCGCAAGCAGTAAAGCCCACGGGCGAAAGTCGAAATGCTTCATGAAACAGGGGTTAGGTTAGGCCGCAAAGTAAGGTCTCCTCCCCTATTAATGACAAAAATTAATGCGTCGTTAATACGCCCTTCACCCCATTGTCCCCAACTAGCGCAGGGCTCGTTGCGGAGGGCGGTACCCACTCAAGCAAGCGCAGGCAAAACCCGTTGAGCAACTATGCGTTAGGAGTAATTTTCAACAAAATACCCATCAACTGCCTCTGTCGTGAACTGGTGCTCGTTAGGAGGCATACACCAGGTTTAGGAAGGCAATTGCCTTTCTACTTATGACTCTATCCTTTTTATTGCTAAGCACTTATGCAGGACGAACCTTTCTCCGAGCCAACCCCGGCCGATGCCTTGCGTGAGTCAGAAGCAAAATTTCGCGCCATTGCCAACCTGGTGCCCGACCTACTCTGGCGCAACGATGCCCAGGGCCACACTACCTGGTACAACCAGCGCTGGTTTGACTACACGGGCCAGACGCCCGCCGAGGCCGTTGGCAATGGATGGCTCGAGGCCGTGCACCCCGACGACCAAGCGCAGTCGCTCCGCAATTTTCGGGCGGCGGTGGCCCTGGGCCACTCGCTGCGGCAAGAGCACCGGATGCACAACACCCGCGGCGAGTACCGCTGGTTTCAGGTGCGGGCCGAGCCCGTGCGCGATGAGCAGGGGCGCATCAGCGAGTGGTTTGGGGCCGCTACCGACATTCACGCGCACAAAATGGCCTGGCTGGCCAGCCAGGAGCAGCACGAGCTGCTGCAATCGGTATTCGATACCAGCCTGATTGCCATGTCGGTATTGAAGGCCGTGCGCGATGAGCGAGGCGACGT
>Ga0265797_10012652_pt1 | contig 10306 bp, 8 predicted proteins | sample P2T30metagenome_FD_192433 | JGI IMG/M metagenome (GOLD analysis project Ga0265797, IMG submission 192433) | Plant litter microbial communities from East Loma Ridge, Irvine, California - P2 T30 | ecosystem: Environmental > Terrestrial > Plant litter > Unclassified | place: USA: California... | reverse complement strand
AACCGCGGCCTGGCTGCCATGTTCACCATGATGAATTACGAGCGTCTGGGTGTTGGCATCCAGGGGCTGGCGACCGGCGAGCGTTCCTATCAGAGCGCCATCGACTACGCCCGCGAGCGCATCCAGAGCCGCGCCCCGGGTGGCGCCGTGGCCAAGGACAAAGTGGCCGACCCGATCATCGTGCACCCGGACGTGCGCCGCATGTTGCTGACCATGAAAGCCTTCAACGAAGGAGGTCGCGCATTTTCCAGTTACGTCGCCGTGCAGCTCGACACTGCGAAGTACAGCGAAGATCCGACCACCCGCAAGCGCGCCGAAGAGTTGGTGGCGCTGCTGACGCCGGTTGCCAAAGCGTTTCTGACTGACCTTGGGCTGGAAACCACCATCCACGGGCAGCAGGTTTTCGGTGGCCACGGCTATGTGCGTGAGTGGGGCCAGGAGCAACTGGTGCGTGACTGCCGCATCACGCAGATCTATGAAGGGACAAACGGTATCCAGGCGCTGGACCTGGTCGGTCGCAAGGTGGTGGGTAGCGGTGGTGCGTTCTCCCAGCATTTCACTGACGAGATTCGTGCCTTCGCCAGCGCGGCAGATGCGCCAGCGGAGTTCAGCGAGCCGTTGCTGGCAGCGGTCGCCATCCTTGAAACACAGACCACTGCATTGCTCGAGCGTGCTCGTGACAACCCCCGCGAGATCGGTGCAGCGTCGGTGGAATACCTGCACCTGTTCGGTTACACCGCCTATGCCTACATGTGGGCGCTGATGGCCAAAGCGGCGTTAGGCAAGGAAGCTCAGGAAGATTTCTACGCCAGCAAGCTTGGTACGGCGCGTTTCTATTTCGCCCGCCTGCTGCCGCGTATCCATTCCCTGAGCGCCTCGGTCAGTGCCGGCAGTGACAGCCTGTATCTGCTTGATGCCGAGCAGTTCTGATCGGCCGCAGGCTGCAGCTGTTGGCGCAGCGCGTGTAGGTTATGGCTTACGCGCGGTTCTGCCTTTAGCCACTATGGCCAGAGAGAGGCGAAGCGTAATCTTCACTTCAAGGACTTAGCGCAGGAAGCGCACTGAACAGACAGGGATAGGTGGGACGCAGCCAGGATGGCGCGATGATCAAGGATGTCAGAATAGAGTCTGTAAACCCCGCTTCGGCGGGGTTTTCTTTTTGTGGTCGATTAAGTCAGCAGCGCTGGCGCCGAACGGCGTCGTCGACCCAGGGAGCCTGCTGGGCGGGCTCCCTGTTGCGTCATCAGCTTTTTGCCGTTTTCTCGACCCAGGCTGCATAGGCGTCGATGAACTTCTGCAGGAACGGCTTGATGCTGTCGCTCAGCGTGCCGCTTTCATCGAAGAAGTTACCGGCGCCGCCGAGATAGGCTTCGGGCTGCTGCAGCAGCGGCATATCAAGGAAGACCAACGCCTGGCGCAGCTGGTGATTGGCGCCGAAACCGCCAACAGCACCCGGCGAAGCCGTGACCACGCCGGCAGGTTTGCCGCTAAAGGCGCTCTGCCCATAAGGGCGCGAGGCCACGTCCACGGCGTTCTTCAGCGGTGCGGGAATCGAGCGGTTGTATTCCGGGGTAACGAACAGCACGGCATCTGCTGCCTTCACCTCGGCGCGGAAGCGACTATAGGTCGCCGGTGCGGGCTCGACATCGATGTCTTCGTTGTACAACGGCAGGTCACCGATTTCGACGATGCTCAGCTTCAGGTTCGCTGGTGCCAGATCGGCCAAAGCCAACGCGAGCTTGCGGTTGATCGACGCCTTGCGGAGGCTGCCGACCAGGACGGCGACGTTGTAAGTTTTGCTCATGAAGGTTCTCCCTTAGAACGAACGGATGGGGTCGAGGCGACAGACACTATAGCCGGCTAAAGAGTGCGGTGGTGAGCCCTGCTGTGCCCGATAGAGGCAGGCTGCGGCGCGATTTTCCCTGAACCGCTGGCCAGTGGCGCCAGTCGATTGTCAGGTATCGCCCAACCGGGCTCACTTTGATAGGACCTGCCTCATGGATCTGATCCGTATTCTGATCGCCATTCTCCTCCCACCGCTCGGTGTCTTTTTGCAGGTGGGCTTCGCTGGCGCCTTCTGGTTGAACATCCTGCTCACGTTGCTGGGCTACATTCCAGGCATCATTCACGCGGTGTATATCATCGCCAAGCGCTGAAATCAGCTGCTCAATCGACCGCGCTCTGGCGCGGTTTTTTTTGCCCGCAATTCTTAGTGGTGACCTGTCTGCTGTATGACAACATAGGCAGGAGGTACTTTTTAAGGCTTACGTAGGGTAGGTATTTTTTATACCAAAAAACGCTTATCAATAGGTCTTCTTATCTTAAATCGTGTAGTTCGTTTCGATGCAGTCCGCTGGTCGAAGCAAGATTAATTTTATTAACTTATTGATATAAAAGATTTTATGTCTTTATATGGCAAAAGGATGGCGCTCGAAATGCTGCATTAGCGCAGGCTGAGCAGGTTCGATTTACTTCTTTACAGCTTCTTGACAGCGCTTCGGATCGGCGCAACTATTCACTCATTCGCTGTATGACAACATACATCGGGCCACTCAAATAATCACAAGATCCAAGGCGCGCTCATGAAGATCACTCAGGTCAATGTCGAGGTTTTCACCTATCCCACCCGCCGCAGCGTCGATGCTGCTGGCCATGCCCACCCAGGTGAAGAATCCCTGGCCAAGATGGCTATGCTGCGCATCGCCACTGAAGATGGCGTGGAAGGCTATGCCTTCGGCGCTCCCGAACTGATTCGTCCGCACATCATCGACAGCTTTGTACGCAAGGTGCTGATTGGGCAGAACGTCATGGACCGCGAGAAGATCTGGCAAGACCTCGCCCATTGGCAGCGCGGCAGCGCCAGTCAGTTGACCGACCGCGCACTGGCGCTCGTCGAGCAGGCGTTGTGGGATTGGGCCGGGCGCAAATTCAAGCAGCCGGTGCACAAGCTGATCGGTGGCTACCGCGACAAGGTGCTGGCCTATGGGTCGACCATGTGTGGTGATGACCTGCCAGGCGGCCTGTCGACGCCGGAAGAATATGGCCGTTTCGCCGAGCAACTGGTCGCCCGCGGCTACAAGGCGATCAAGCTGCACACCTGGATGCCGCCGATCTCCTTCGCGCCGGATCCGAAGATGGACGTGCGTGCCTGCGCCGCAGTGCGTGAAGCGGTCGGCCCGGACATCGCCCTGATGCTCGATGGCTACCACTGGTACAGCCGCACCGACGCGCTGTACATCGGCCGTGAACTGGAGAAGCTCAACTTCGCCTGGTTCGAAGAGCCAATGATGGAAGAGTCTGCCGAATCCTATGCCTGGCTGGCAGCCAACCTCGACATCCCGGTGTTAGGCCCGGAATCCCTCGGTGGTAAATACATGAGCCGCGCCAGCTGGGTCGGGCAGGGCGCCTGTGACATCCTGCGCGCCGGTGTGGCCGGGGTCGGTGGTATCGCGCCGTGCCTCAAGGTCGCGCACCTCGCCGAGTCCTACGGCATGCACTGCGAGATCCATGGTAACGGCGCGGCCAACCTGGCCGTGGTCGGCGCCATCAAGAACTGCGACTGGTACGAGCGCGGCCTGCTGCACCCGTTCCTCAACTACGACGATGTGCCTGCCTACCTGAACAGCATTGTCGATCCGATGGACAGTGACGGTTACGTGCACCTGCCGGATCGCCCGGGTCTGGGTGAAGACATCAACTTCGCCTACATCGAGACGAACACCGTCAACCGGTACTGATGCACCGGCGCGCAGCCGCATGCGGCTGCGCAGTTTCTGAGAGTCGAATAACTATAAGAAGGCTATCTCATGATCAAACCCATTCCGCATCTGGTGGCGGGCCTGCTGGCCGCCACTCTGGCACTGGGCACCGTTTCCACGGTGCAGGCCAAGACCCCTGCCGATCAGCTCATCGTTGGCATGAGCATGATCAACCTGCTGTCCCTCGACCCTGCAGCCGCGACCGGCCTGGACGTGTCCGAGGTGAACGCCAACCTGTACGACATGCTGCTGGTGCAGGATGCCTCTGCTCCGGACAACCTGGTGCCGGCGTTGGCCGAGCGCTGGGAAATCAGCGATGACCACAAGACGCTGACCTTCCACCTGCGCAGCGGCGTCAAGTTCCACTCCGGCAATGAGCTGACCGCCCAGGACGTGATCTGGTCGCTGCAACGCGTGCTCAAGCTCAACCTGGCATTGGCATCGACCTGGAAGGCGTACGGCTTCACCGCCGATAACGTCGAGCAGCAGATCCGCGCCCCTGACGACCACACCGTGATAGTCGAGCTGGCTCGCCCGACCGATCCGATGCTGGTGCTCAACACCCTGGCGACCTCGCCGAGTGCGTTCATCCTCGACAGGAAAGAGGTGCTCAAGCACGACAAGAATGGCGACATGGGTGGCGCCTGGCTGACCACCAACGCCGCCGGTAGCGGGCCGTTCGTGCTCAATGCCTGGCGCGCCAACGACGTGATCCTGATGACCCGCTTCGAGGATTACTGGGGCGGCCCGGCCAAACTCAAGCGCGTGGTGATGCGCAACATGACCGAGTCGCAGTCGCTGCGCCTGATGGTCGAGCGCGGTGACCTGGATATCGCCCGCGGCATGTCCGCACCGGATATCACTGCCCTGAGCAGCTCGGACAAGGTCAAGACCCAGACCGTGCAGCGCGGCACCCTCTATTACGTGGCGCTGAGCACCAAGCAGCCGATGTTCGCCGACGCCCGTGTGCGCAAGGCGGTTCGTTCGCTGATCGACTACCAGGGCATCAACGATGTGGTGATGCCGCACTACGGCACCCTCAACCAGCGCCCGATGCCGCTCGGCCTGCCGGCGCGTCTGGACGATCCGGGCTATCGCCTGAACGTCGAGGAAGCCAAGAAGCTGCTGGCTGAAGCCGGCTACCCGGACGGCTTCCAGACCACCATCCGCGTGCTCGCTGAGCCGCCGTTCATCAACATTGCTTCCAGCGTGCAGTCGACCCTGGCTCAGGCCGGCATCAAGGCGCGCATCGTTACCGGCACCGGCACTCAGGTGTACGGCTCCATGCGCGAGCGCACCTTCGATATCATCGTCGGTCGTGGTGGTGGCGGCGCTGAGCGTCATCCGCACTCCAGTCTGCGTACCTTGGTGTACAACCCGGACAACCGGGATGAAGCCAAGCTGAGCAACTTTCAAGGCTGGCGCACCTCGTTCTACAGCCCCGAGCTGAACGCGTTGATCGAGAAGGCCGAGGTGGAGCCGGACAAGCAGACCCAGCTGGAGCTGTACCACCAGTTCCAGAACCTCTACGACGAGCAGGTCGGCGCCATCATGCCCATCTCGCAAATGACCGACACGGTGGTGATCTACCACGACGTGGTTGGCTACGTCGGTCACAGCGCTGCGACCACGCGCTACAAGGATGTGCACAAGGATCGTTGAGCCGCCGGGCGGCCGAGTCCGCCCACGGTGAGATGAACGAGCTGCGATCAACTGGGAGCCTGTTATGTTTGCTTCGACTGCGTCTTTCTTCGGCACACGGATGGGCGGTACTTCACGCCGCTTCGGTGCGGTGCTGATGACTCTGCTGGGCCTCTTGGCCATGACCTTCTTCATCGGTCGGGTGATGCCCCTCGACCCGGTGCTGGCGGTAGTCGGCCCGGATGCCGACAGTTCCACCTACGACCAGGTCTATCAGGCCATGGGCCTGGATCGGCCGCTGCTGGTGCAGTTCGGCTACTACCTGCGCGACCTGGCGCAGGGCGATTTCGGCAATGCGCTGCTCACCGGCCATCCGGTCATCGAAGACATCGCCCGGGTCTTCCCGGCGACCATCGAGCTGGCCACCCTGGCGATCATCTTCGGTGTGGTGCTCGGCCTGCCGCTGGGCGTCTTCGCGGCCGCCAACCAGGGCCGCGTCGGTGATCACCTGGCCCGTGTGGTGACCCTGTTCGGTTACTCCACGCCGATCTTCTGGCTGGGCATGATGGGCCTGCTGGTGTTCTACGCCTGGCTCGGCTGGGCCGGTGGCGCCGGACGCATCGACCTGGCCTACGACGGCATGGTGCCCTCGGTGACCGGCATGCTGCTGATCGACAGCGCCATTGCTGGCGATTGGGATGCCTTCTCCAGCGCGCTCAAACACATCCTCCTGCCGGCGCTGATCCTGGGTCTCAACTCGGTGGCCTACATCAGCCGCATGACCCGCAGTTTCATGCTCGAGCAGCTTTCCCAGGAGTACATCCTCACCGCCCGGGTCAAGGGCCTGTCGCGGCGCAGGGTGATCTGGGGGCATGCCTTCCGCAACATCCTCGTGCAGTTGCTCACCGTGGTGGCGCTGGCCTATGGCTCGCTGCTCGAAGGCGCGGTGCTGATCGAGACGGTGTTCGCCTGGCCCGGCTTCGGCCAGTACCTGACCAGCAGCCTGTTGCTCGGTGACATGAATGCGGTGATGGGCTGCGTGCTGGTGATCGGCTTCATATTCGTCGGCCTCAATCTGCTCAGCGATGCGCTGTACAAGGTGTTCGACCCGCGCACCCGCTGACCCGGATTTACCGATTGCAGCCCTTCAATAATTACAAAATAGGGATATCCGCATGAAATCGTTTCGCTCCACGCTGCTCAGTACAGTCCTCGGTGCGCTGCTGTGCACCGCTCCGCTGCTGACTGCCCAGGCCAAGACCCCGGACGATCAACTGATCGTCGGCATGAGCATGGCCAACCTGTTCTCCATCGACCCGGCCAACGCGCCGGGGCTCGATGCCTCGGGCATCAACGCCAACCTCTACGACACCCTGGTGCTGCGCAAGGACGGCAGCCCTGACGAGCACGTGCCGCAACTGGCCGAGCGTTGGGAGGTCAGCGAAGACGGCCGCCAGCTGACCTTTCACCTGCGCGATGGCGTGCGCTTCCACTCTGGCAACACGCTGACCGCCGAAGACGTCGCCTGGTCGCTGTATCGCGTGATGAAACTCAACTTCGGCCTGGCCACCACCTGGAAAGCCTACGGCTACACGCTGGACAACATTCAGCAGCTGATCCGCGCAGAAGACGACTCCACATTGATCGTCGAGCTGCCGCAGCCAACCGATCCATTGCTGGTTATCGACACCCTGGCCACCTCGCCCAGCGCCGTGGTGCTGGACCGCAAGACCGTGCTCGAGCACGACAAGAACGGTGACCTTGGCGCCGCCTGGCTGGTGACCAACGAAGCCGGCAGCGGCCCGTTCACCCTCAGCACCTGGCGCGCCAACGACACCCTGGTGATGACCGCATTCGCCGATTACTGGGGCGGCGCCACCAAGCTCAAACGCGTGCTGATCCGTCACATCACCGAGTCGCAGTCGCTACGCCTGATGCTGGAACGGGGTGATCTGGACATGGGCTATGGCATGGCGGCGTCGGACGTGCAGGCACTGGCGGCCAAAGGCGAGATGCAGATTCAGACCCTGCCGCGCGGCACCATGTATTACGTGGCGATGAGCATGAAGTCGGCGCCGTTCGAGGACATTCGTGTGCGCAAGGCGGTGCGTTCGCTGATCGACTACCAGGGCCTGGACAAGGTGGTGATGCCGTATTACGGCAAGCTCAACCAGCAGCCCATGCAACTGGGGCTGGAGGCGCGCCTGCCAGATCCGGGCTACAAGCTGGACGTCGAAGCTGCCAAGGCGCTGCTAGCCGAGGCCGGTCATCCGCAGGGCTTCAAGACCACCATTCGCACCCTGGCTGAGCCGCCATTCGTGAATATCGCTTCGAGCCTGCAATCGACACTCGCCCAGGCCGGCATCCAGGCGAATATCGTCACCGGCACGGGCAACCAGGTGTACGGCGCCATGCGTGCGCGCAACTTCGAGATCATCGTGGCGCGCGGCGCCGAGCGCTATCCGCACCCGTACTTCAGCCTGCGTACCTTCGTCTACAACCCGGACAACCGTGATGACGCCGGGATCGCCAACTTCCAGGGCTGGCGTGCAGCCTTCCAGGACGACGAACTCAACTCGCTGATCGACAAGCTCGGCGTGGAGCGTGACGAAGCCGCCAAGCTGAGCATGTATCACCGCGCGCAGCAGCGTTACGACGAACTGGTCGGGCCGATCATGATGATTTCGCAGATGACCGATCCGGTGGTCAGCGCCGCCGACGTCAAAGGATTCCAGGGTGCCGACGCCGAGGCGACGCGTTACCTGGGTGTGTACAAGCAGCGTTGAGTGAATGGGCGCGGCAACGCGCCCTGCACCGACCGAACCGAGTCACGGAGGCATACGATGATTGCCAACATCTCTTCATCTTCATCCATCAAGCGGACGGGCGAGCAAATGCCGGTCTCCGCGTTCCAGGCGTTTTGCCACAGCAGTGTGCGCGTGATGCAGCACCTGCTGCGCAACCCGATGACGTTGATGGGTTCCACTGTGGTCATGCTGCTGATTCTGGTCGCGGCCTTCGCGCCTTGGATCGCCACCCACGACCCCATTGTGCAGAACCTCAGCAACGCCCTGCAGGCACCGAGTGCGGCGCACTGGTTCGGTACCGACGAGTACGGCCGTGACGTGTTCAGCCGGCTGGTCTACGGCTCGCGCATCACCTTGTACATCATCGGTCTGGTGACCATCATCGTCGGCCCCATCGGCCTCCTGGTGGGCACCATTTCCGGCTACTTCGGCGGTTTCGTCGACGCGCTGTTCATGCGCATCACCGACATCTTCATCTCGTTCCCCAGCCTGGTTCTGGCCCTGGCCTTCATCGCTGCGCTCGGCCCTGGCCTGGAGCATGCGGTCATCGCCATCGCGCTGACCTCCTGGCCGCCCATTGCGCGCCTGGCACGGGCGGAAACCCTGTCGCTGCGCAACGCCGATTTCGTGGTCGCGGTACAGCTGCAGGGCGCCTCGTCGTCGCGCATCATCTTTCGCCACATCATGCCCATGTGCATGTCGTCGGTGATCATCCGCCTGACCATGAACATGGCCAGCATCATTCTTACCGCCGCCGCGCTGGGCTTCCTCGGTCTGGGTGCCCAGGCACCGCTGCCGGAGTGGGGCGCGATGATTTCCACCGGGCGCCGCTACATGCTTGAGTGCTGGTGGCTGGTAGCCGTTCCGGGGGCGACCATCATGCTGGTCAGCCTGGCATTCAACCTGTTGGGTGACGGTCTGCGCGACGTTCTCGATCCGCGTAGCGAATAAGGAGGCCTCATGTCCGCTATCAAACTCGAAGTAAACGACCTCTGCGTGCGCTTCACCAGCGGCCGCAAGGAAGTCGACGCGGTACGCAACGTGTCCTTCAGCCTCGCCCGTGAAAAGCTGGCGATCGTCGGCGAATCCGGCTCCGGCAAGTCCACCGTGGGGCGCAGTTTGCTGCGCCTGCATCCGGCCAGCGCGCAGATAACCGCGAAGACCATGACGCTCGGCGACGTTGATCTGCTGAACGCCAGCGAAAAGCAGATTCAAGCGATCCGCGGCAAGCGCATCTCGATGATCATGCAGGACCCCAAGTATTCGCTGAACCCGGTGGTGCGCGTCGGCGAGCAGATCGCCGAGGCCTACCTGGCTCACCACCGCGCCAGCCGCAGCGATGCCCGCGAGCGGGTGCTGGACATGCTCGACAAGGTGCATATCCGCGACCCGAAACGGGTCTACGGGCTCTACCCGCACGAGGTGTCGGGTGGCATGGCGCAGCGCATCATGATCGCCATGATGGTGATCACTGATCCGGAAATCATCGTCGCCGACGAGCCCACCTCGGCCCTCGACGTCTCGGTGCGCCGCCAGGTACTCAGCGTGCTCGACGAACTGGTCGGCCAGCGTGATCTGGGGCTGATCCTGATCAGTCACGACCTCAACATGGTGCGCAGCTTCTGCGACCGGGTGCTGGTGATGTACGCCGGCCGCGTGGTCGAGGCGCTCGACGCCTCCGACCTGGATAACGCCAAGCATCCCTATACCCAAGGCCTGCTGGCCGCTTTGCCGAACATCGACAAACCCCGTCCGCGCCTGCCCAACCTGCAGCGCGATCCCCTCTGGCTGACCCATTGAGTACGCACCCATGGCCATGATCGAAGTGGATTCTCTCAATCTCAGTTTCGGCGTCAGTGCGGCGCGTAATCAGGTGCTCTACGACGTCGCCTTGCGCGTCGAAGAGGGCGAGTCGTTCGGCCTGGTCGGCGAGTCCGGCTCTGGCAAGACCACCGTGCTGCGCTGCCTGGCCGGTCAGTACCGGCATTGGGAAGGGCACCTGAGCGTTGCGGGCCGGGGCCTGCGTCACAAGCTGGATATGGCACATTTTCGCCAGGTACAGATGGTCTTTCAGGACCCCTACGGCTCGCTGCACCCACG
>Ga0265797_10012650_pt1 | contig 10307 bp, 9 predicted proteins | sample P2T30metagenome_FD_192433 | JGI IMG/M metagenome (GOLD analysis project Ga0265797, IMG submission 192433) | Plant litter microbial communities from East Loma Ridge, Irvine, California - P2 T30 | ecosystem: Environmental > Terrestrial > Plant litter > Unclassified | place: USA: California... | reverse complement strand
CGAATAGGCTCGTCGTTCCATTGTGCAATGATGATCCTTTGGTAGTGTCAAGCGAAGGCAACTTGTTTTGCGAAGCAACATGCTGGTGAGTATTCCTACATAGAAGTTGAAGCGCTGCAGATTATATATGGATTTGAGATGAAGTTCGTGTCATTGATTCAAACTAGCTAAAGTCCAGCTTCAGCTTCAGCTTTACCACAGGCGCCAACCACATCATATCGTGCTCGCTGGGCCAACTCTACCTCGTCGAGGCTTCCTTGGAGCTTTGTTCTTCCCTTGCCATTGGATACCGACGCCGAAAATTTGATGGCGGGTGCAAAGAAATGCAAGTTGAGGCCTTGTATGCCGTTGTCAAAGTCATGGGGGCTTTTTCTGACTCCTGGAGAATACACCTTCACGATCAGGTTAATCAATCGCACAAGTGTCGTGCCGCCGACTCCCGGAGAATATACCTTCATGGCAAGGTGCCTCTATCGCACAGGAGTCATGCTGCTGATCTCGGAAGGTGCACCGTCACGGTAAGGTAAGTCGATCGCACATGAGCCGTATAAAGCTGTTGGAGAACGTTGTTGCCGGAGCCATGGGAGGTTTTGTTGAATCCCGGGGATAATACTCTGGTAAGGGGTGAAGTCAACCACATGGGAGCCAGATTGTATTATCGGAGGTTCGTAAGGCCGGGCGTGTAATGTCGTCTTCGAAGTCGTGTGTAATGTTGTTGGCACCTGGGGAGAACACCCACTATGGGGTGACTCAATGACACAGACTCAACAAAGTTGTAGAAGCGTATCGTTTTGGAACCACGAATGTCTTTCCTGATACCCGGGCAGAATGCGTCCAGGGTAAGTATACTCAACCGCCAGGAACCATGATCAGCAGCGGGACGTCCGCACAATCCGGTGTAAAATGTCGCTGCAGAAGACATGAGTGAACTCGTCACTCTGGGGGGTCGAGCATGATACGGTGCTTGCTTCTGGTCTTGATCAATGACAGGATCACCGGATGCAGCGGATAGTCGAATGAAGGGGGCAGGTCAAATCTTAGACCTGGGAAGATTGTGTACCAAACCACAGTGTTGGTAGTTTGGCCGCCGAACTCTATGTGGTCACGGCCGGTGAATTTCTCTCCATCAGACGGGCAGAAACTTACCTCGCTTTGACCAGTCAAGCACCTTAAGTATAGCTTCGCCAGTCGGTCCACTCGCCTGAAGTCGCGTGACAAAATCTCGGGCGACTTCCTTGTCGTATACTTGCTTGTTGAGAATCTTGTCGTACAGAAAAGCGGAAATCTGCGACATTGTCGCGTACGGTATCGCAAACCTTCCGAGTCTGAGATTTTCGGTAGCGACTGCTCTCCACTCTGCTCCCCAACATCTTACATAGATTGCTTCCAGGGGCGCGGATGGCTTCGAATCCAGAGGACAAGGCATGTTTGAGATATGACCAATGCAAGCAAGAATACCAAGAGCTGCGTGTTCGACATTCTTTTGTAGCTCCTTCATTTGCCCCGACCATGCTCCAAGGTCAATGCGAATTGCTTGTTGTGCCTGTTGTTGGCCGTCAGATGTGTGACTGCTGGCAGCGTTAGGTGAATCTGGCTGGACATTGTTTTCGGCAACGGCTGTCGTTTTGTCGTTGGCGGCATGTGGCATACCTGACGCGGTATCTTCGATCACTGGCACCGCAGTGCTGCCTTGTCCGTCAACTGGGTGTTTTCCCATTGAGGATCCTGTAGCTTGACGCTTCGATGAAGCAAGCGGACCAGACACACGTGTCATTTGCGCTGCACTCGAACCAGCCTCAGTACCGGTGTCGTCGGTGTCGCGTTTTCTCTTCCCAAGGCTTGCTTTCGCATCGGTATATTCTGTCTGAGCTTCAAGGTCACCGGAGCTTTTGTCCGAAACGTCCACCTCGCTTCGTGACATCACCAGGCCACCGGTTGAGTCTGAGCTTGACTCCGGAGTTGTTTCGAGGCTCATTGCTACTGCGCTTTGTCGTTGTGTCGGGATCCAGGCTAGCCTGGCGCTTCCTGTTCTGCTCTGCGCCAGAACATCCCTCAAATCCGATACCTGCAACTTTGCATCTATTGCAAGGTCGCTGGCGATCGCAGCCGCCTATCTAGACTTCAATACAACGGTCACAACGTCGCAGCTTGATCGTCAATCTTCCACCCTTGGTAGTTGCAGTCACTGCATCGACGGGGATCTGTTTCGCTGCGCCGTAGCTATTTTCGTCTGACTCCATTGCTCTCTCTGGGTGCATCGAGGGCTCAGGAAGCGGCACTCGAGGCGAGCGTGGTGGTGTCGTTTCAGTGTTGATACGAGATTGTGGATCGGCATTGTCGCTCTCGGTCGCGAACAAGTTATTTCCACGTTCAGAAACCTCTGGACTATTGCAGCCTCCGAGGCCGATGCCAGCAGCTTTGCATCTGTCACAGGGTCGCTGACGGTCGCAGCCCTTCTTTGATTGAATACAAGGCTTGCAGCGTGGCATTTGCGACAAAAGATCCGCGCGACCTGCATCTGGGGCGTGATCTTCAGAGTTACGAGCACGCAATGCTGTATGTTGGTATGATTTATGAGAAGCATCCACCTCTCTCCCCGCGCGCATGGGCGGTTGTTGCGAAAATTTTGACATCTGATAAGACGAGTCTTTTTGATCTGCGTTTGCGTCTGCGATGTCATCCTCGGTGCGCAGTCGTTTTGCCACGTGTTGTTGAGCTCCTTCTGATGAGTCCAACTTCCTCTTGAGGGCAGGCTCTAACATGTGCTTGTGGGCCAGAGGCCGAAACTGTCTGAGTCTGCTGCTGAGACTGGGGATGATCATCATCTTCGTCCACGAATATAGGCAATTTGGTTTCTGGGAAGTCCTCGGGGTCATATTCGAACATTTTCAGTTTGTCCGCCTCGATCCCTCCACTCTTCAACCGGAAAAGAGCTTCGGCAACATCTCCAGTCTCTCGGCCGCGGTTTTCAGGCCTCGTGTGTTCCCATAGATCTTTGAAGACGCTACGAAACTTTCTGGCGGTCACTCTCTTCTTGTTCTTCGCGCCTGGTCTCCCGTGATCTTGATAGTAGTAGGTGTGCTGTGTCAAGTGATGTGCGATCGCTGCGTCTGTGAATTGGCGGAACTTTTTGTTGGCGGGACACGGTCCGGTGTTGTCGATTAGAAACAAAATGCCCTGCGCGATCTCGGTGTTCTCCTTGTTAGCCATGATGGGTGGATGTGGAAGGCAGTACACGAGCGCAAAATCCGTCGGTGGTGTGAAAAGGTCGGTGTAGAGCGAGAATAGAGATGGCAGCGATGACTGGCTCTTTTGGGGGTTGGGGAGTCAAGGCAGTGGTTGTGGTCGGGTGCCTCTTTGCCGTGGGCTGTTTTGCTTGAGGACAGGATGGCAGTGGGATGTAGAATTCTTTGGTTTGCGGAGGTAAAGCGAAACAGTAGTAGATGAACGTTATGAAGGGAAGACTTGTTGGATCTGTGAGGTGGGTTGTAAGGTTGGTCACAGTGGGAAGTCGCCTGCTGAAGTGGCAAACTCTATGGCTGGTGAGGCGCGACAATCACAACATTGACAATAACAACAGCAACAGGGATCAGGTGACTCTGACGGTAGGTTGATCCAATCACAAACCTGGAGTTTGCTTCTGATTGCTCGCAAGTCTTGTCCCCGCCTTCAAAGAACTGAAAAGTGAAAGCTGCAAGCTGTTCCAGAAGTCATATTGTTCCTAGAGAAAGAAATACGTGGAACGCGACACCGCAATACCATCATAAGTTGTGTGCTTCTTAGCCTACCTGGCTGGAGCCATTTGTCTCGACGGAGACATCGAGGCCAACTCTCACGTGAGTATTCGGCACAGGTGCAATGTTTGGTATAAGGTGACCATGCGGCATTTTGCATGTAATAAAGTCCGAAGTCAAGTTTCGAGGGAAATGCGAAGTGATGGTTGAGGCGCGGGCTCTCTGAAGAAATGACCACGACTAGCGATAGTTCCCAAGGTTCAATCACACTGAAAGTCATGCAGCACGCCATCTGTCCATGGGTCTGCGCATGCACATCTATGTATCGCTCCACGCCCATATCGTCAGTCATGGGTAACAGGGTAACGATTGAGTGCCGCAGAGATATCGTTCGTGATATGTAAGTCTCTCGGTGATACTCCGACTACTATCTTCATGCATAAATGTAAGCGCAAGCGTGCGTATACACATCTCCGCATATTTCTGTGCTAATACAATTGCGTAGAGACATAGAACTATGGTCAGTCACCACAGAGATGTCGCACACATCTCCATGTCCCTCTACGCTCATATCGTTGGGTATAGACACATGTGTAGGCGCACCTCCTGGAGAGGTTCCAAGCATACCTCTTATGATATACGCCAATATCACTAGCGGCAAGCACAAGAACGTGGTCAGTTTCTAAAGAGGGTCCACGCATGTCTCCTCACACTGTACGCTAATACCTTTGACTGTAATCACAGAAACGTGGTTAATTTCCGAAGAGAGTCCACGCATGTCTCCTCATACCGTACGATGCTATCGCTAGCTGTAAACACAGAAGTGTGGTCAGTCCCCGCTGAGGCTCTATGCATGTCTCATCATGCTGTACGCTGATATCTTTAGCTGTAATCACAGAAACGTGATTGATCTCCGAAGAGAGTCCACGCATGTCTCCTCATGCTGTACGACGATATCGTTAGCTGTGAACACAGAAATGTGGTCTGTCCCCGCGGAGGCTCTACGCATGACTCCCTATGCTGCACGCTGATATCGCTGGCTTTCGACACAAAAACGTGTTGAGTGTCCATAGAGATATCGTGGAGACATCTAAGTCACACTGCAATTTTGCGAGTACCATCCTCAGCATCGAGCGCAAAAAGTGAGGCGTCACAAGTGAGGTACCACGCGCAGCCTTTCGAGCACTTCCAATGCGCAAGTGAATGCAGCTTTTGCGGCCAATCATGTTACTTTCACATGTCGCACGGCAACCAGATGCACCAGCCACAGTCACGCCCGCTTCCCAAAGCTTTTGTCAAAACAACCTACCTCTTCACCACCACAACATTCGCCTATTGTATTTCCCGAGGCGCAACGCCCAACCATACACCATACGCAAGATATCAGCATAGCTCCATCCGTAGCGCCTCAACAATGCCTCAAATCATCATCGGCTTAGATCTTGGGACAAGGTACATGGGAATCGCTGCTCGGCATGTACGTGACGACAATGCATCTCCGCCGAGCACTCGGCCCGACACCGTATCTAGCCAATGGCGAGGACATCGATAATCCAGACATCAAGCAAATTGCAGTCTTCCTGGAAAAAGGCAACAACGAGTGGGACCTCATCTTCGGCAAGCAAGTTCCGAGCTACTTCGCGAGAACCCGCATCTACAAGATCAAGCATTAGAGTTCTTCAAGCTCGCACTACACCAGAAGTTCGACAATTTCAGTGAGGTCGCTCATGTCAAGGAGGTCCTTGGCACCGTCAAAGACCGTGAAAAGCTCCAAAACTTTTTCTCGGACCTCTTTGAAGAATTGATCAAGCTCGTACGAAAGTTATACAAGGACCACCCAGCGGCTGTCAACATTATCGACAAAGACGCCTACTTTGACGACATACCAGTCGCCTTGGAAATCTGTGTGCCCGCAATGTGGGAGGACGAGCAGAGAGGTATTTTGCGCAATGCCGCCAGAGAAGCGGGAGTCGCGAGAGTCGAACTCCCGTGAGGAGCCCCTGTGCGCTGCTGTCATGTGTACACACGAGTTACTGGAGTGGAATGCCATCAGGGTCGGCCAATGCTCACTAGTCGTGGACTGTGGGTCGGACACTCTTGATATCGCTGTTACGAGACTCGATCAAGTACCCTCTGGCGACCAAGAAATGGTGCTCACACGAATTGGAATATGTTCAGGAAGTGAAGCAGGCTCTCACATGCTGAATCACATGCTTTCAGACTATATCACCAGCGGCAAATGCCGCGAAGTTCCAGACCTGCAAGCACTCAGCAGGTCTATGGACATAACGGAGCACGACTTCTTGAGACAAGCCTCTAACGAGTTTGACCGAATCAAGAGAGATTTCCCGGGGAGACTCCCCTACTATGGCTTGACCATTTATGGTGGTAAAAATCCTGAAACCGAGCTCCACATGATTCACCTCCCGCATGACCTAGTCGTGGGATGGTACCACACCTGGGCTGCGGACGCTACACAAGTGCTCCGGGATCACATTGACTACATTGCCAGATGGACTAACCAGCACCTCGATTTCGCGTATGCAATCTTCTCAGGTGGTGGCATGAAAAGCCGTCTTCTCGCCGAGGCAATGGAACAGGTCCTCAGTGAATCGCAGTACGAGTTCAAGGTCCAGTACGTGAGATCCCGCATTCCGTGTGCTCAAGGCGCCCTCATGTATCACACGTTCCAGGAAGACTCTCTTCCTCCCCACATGCGCTTCTTCCTGGGCCGAGACGAGTATTACGAAGAAGCAATTCACGGCAACAACGCCCAGCGCACGAACTCGAAGTGGCGCAGCAGAAAGGTCTCAATAGCAAACGACCGTATCGCAAAAATCATAGACCTTGACAATGGAGTTCCCTCTCGCTCGCGACTGGTTCCCATGACCTACTTCGTAATGGATGGGAGAAAAGGCGGTCGTCTGCATGTCGATCTCTTCTGGAGTGAGAACCAGGTGGAAGACCACGATGCAATCAGAACTCGGAATGGCAGGCTCCTCAAAGGCAATCGTGCGTTCCCTCTTGCATTCACTGACATTCCGGATCCAAGTCAGAACGGATTCAAGAAAGTGGGGCGGAAGGGTCCCGCTAAGAAGCACTTCGTTATCCGCGCTTGGGTTACGTTGGACCTCATTGGCGACAAGCTGATACTCACCGTGAAGCTCATGACATCCAGCTACCAGTTTCCCTGGAAGGCGAATGGCGAGCTTAGGCAGAAGAGCCGCACTTCCGAGGAGTACGTGGAGGTTCCCGACACCATCGCCGATCTTGACGAGAAAGAGGTCTTCTACACCCGAGAAGTGGAGGTATGGGCTAAAGACTCTAGCCACTTCATCACGAATAGCACTGGCACCTGCATCTCGCGTGGAGATCACATCGAAGAGGACATGGAAGAGGACATGGAAGAGGACATGGGGGAAAACGTGGAGGAGAACATCGAGGAGGACGCCGAGGAGTACATCGAAGACGACACCGATGACGACACCGAGGTGGATACCGAGGAGGATAGCGAAGAATACAACGAGAGTGATGCTCAGGAGGACATGGATGACGACTAGTGAGCTGGAGAGCATAGTAATGGAGCGATTGCATCTCCGCGGCGTGGGAAGGTCACAGCGACAATGGCCCAGAATGGAACGACGTGTAAGGGTGGATAGATGTCAGCGAATGAAGATGAAATGATGCTGTAGTGATAGGCTCAGGATCAGATGCGGATAATGAGAAGCCTTTTATAATTCAGTTCTTGACCGCCGGGCAAATTCGTTTGCTTCGTCGACTTCCGTCCTCGTCGCTCCTCCCATCTCCGACCGCAGGAATGGAGACTGCTCTTCGTTACGTGGAGTATGCGCAAACATACCGCTGATGCTATGTCTTCCCGTGCTTGTTCTCCAACTTGGCAAGTAGGCTAGTACACCAAGAAGAACAAGCATTCCGCACAGCCCGATCACAGCCAGGGCAGCACCAGCAGCGCTGTAGTATCCGTCTACTGGACCTTCCTCGCTCTCTAACTCTTCCTCTTCTGGTTCCTCCGCCACTTGGTCTTCCACAGGTCCGTGGACATACCACATCGTGATTTGATCAGCAACGTCCAGACTCTCGCTCGACCCGAGCTCCTCCCCGTCGACTCCAAGTGCATAAGCCTTCACCCACCTCTTGATTCGCTGCTCCGCTGGAAGAGTGTAGTGCGATTCGAAGCCATCTTTGCGGAAGCGCGCAATCTCGGTCCATTCTTCGTCGTCAGAGAAGCCAGTGCGCAGGATCCATTCTCTCACTTCTGTAGCTCCTAGCCACGAGATGTAAAATATTCCATCATGCAAGGCAAGATCCACAGGCGTGGTAGGCAGACCTGTCCAGTGGTTCTTGTAAGCTCGGTAGCTCTGCACATCTCCCGTACCAATATACGCAGATGCTTCAAAATAGGCGTCGCAGAGCACTTTTCCAGAGGGCGAAAACTCGGTGACAACGCCATTGAAGCCATAGCCAACGAGCATATTGCCTGATGGAAGCGTTTGCATGGAGCCTTGTGAGATACTCAGAATCTTGTCAGGGTGAATGTAAGTTTGCACCAGCTCTGCCGTAGGTTTAGCGAGAGCAGACGAGGTGTTGAGCTTCAGTTTGGCGCCAGCCGATTTGCTGTCAATCTGGGTGAACCAGTCGGCGCGATTGTCGAAGAACGTTATTGAGTTGTAGTCATCAGTCCAGTGGGCATCGTGCTGGCCGGCGAATTTCGTTGCTGCGCCTTTCGAGAGGTCCTTGAAGTCGTTGCGCTTGCCACCCAGGCGCCAGATAATTTCGCCTGAGGTACCGTTGATGTAGATGATGCTTCTTGTAAAGCGTCCAGATACGAGGTAATTACCTGCAGGATCCTTGTCGACTGTGTTAATATGGTAAAAGTCCCAGGGTCTGCCCTTGTCGCCATCTGCTTGTTCGTTCATGTCGAGGTACGCTTCATCCCAGTCAATATGATCAGATGCACGCCATTGAAAGAGTGCTTCGCCAGTCTCCAGGTCGATCTCCTGGAATAAAGAGTCCCAGATCTCGCCCTTGGTCAGTGAGGCATTGATGCTGGACAGATCGGCCTCAATGATCTCGTAGACAGTGATCAAGGCTGTGTTCTCGGAAGTGATCCGGAAATCGTGTAGATCAGCATCCAGGCCATTGGCAGCTTCTATCTGCTTGAACTCCTCGTAATGCTGGTCGAGCATGTGGTACTTTCCAGCGCCATGGCCGCCAACCGAGTCGTCTCCAGCCCAGTAGGTTATATATGGCTTGCCCTTGTACTCCTGGACCTGCAGGTTGTATACTTCACCTACGTAATGGTCGAATGTCCAAATCAGATTGCCGGCAGCATCAAGGATGTACGGTTTGGCCTCCGCGTAATTGCCACGTAGTGACACAAAAAGATATGAGCCATCGTCGCAGTTGGTAAAGGGTTTCATGAAATTGGGCCGGGGTGCCTCAATCCCTGCTCTGCTGAAGAACGTTTGGTGAGGATAGTGGCCATAGTCGCCATCGTTGTACCTTGCGTCGTTGACGAAGGCCTGCTGGTCAGCGAGAGATGTGGTGAGCCAGCTCAAGCTGGTGAGACATATGAGAGAAAAGAAAGACATCGTGAATTGTAGAGTAATTACATAGAGAAGACCGATCACACCATTGTCGAATATGATATCGCCATACTCACTACAGCCCTACCTCAGGACCAGCACCGAAAGCGATAGGGGACACGCCTCCACCCTCGCAAGCACCACGTCCGCAACGTGACGAATGCAATGAAAGGGTTGACTTGCGCAAGCATTTGCGATATCGACACCAAGGCCCCAAACATGCTAGGGGATGTCCGTCATCCTTGCACGAGGGTAACGCGTGTGCTTCCGATTCTGCCGAACTCCGCATCGATGATGCGCTGCCAATCAGAATGTTTAGGGGGTGGGGTTTTGTAGATAGAGATCCACGACGCTGGAAGTAGTTGCTTCAGCCCAGCCGGCAAGGCGGACTACTTGTTCTTGGGAGATGTCGGATGTGTCCGAGCGAGCCGTTTCCCTCCACTTGGAAGCCTTGGGGTTGATGGCATAGGTTATCATGCGTGATGGACTTCACGTCTTGTGCAACATGTTTGCTCCATGAAGAATACTGCCTGTCGTCGCCGTCCTGAGGACAGTTTTTGAATCAGCTGTGCGATGTATACGTCAGCTCCTTTCTGACAGAGACGCGACGCGACACAGTCTAAGAAGCTTGGACATCAGGATTCGTTGCTAGCCTTATCAGATCGTACCACCCAGTATTGGAATCGCCGCTTTTGGGGTTCTCTAGCGCAAGCAGGACCGGTTGATGTGGTCAACCTCATAGCGCCGAGAAGGCTGAGCATCAATTCGCCGTGCAGAATACATGCTGAGTGAGTCGTGACGCGTGCAAGGTTCCGCGTCAACGACTTTTTCGGGAAATATGCAATACAAGGCGTCGAATTGTTGCCGGCGGCTGCACTGATACGGTTTCGCTAACGACTTACATTCGTGCGCTGATACTGCAGTCTCTGGCACGAGATACTGTTGTACGTACATGAATTGTTTGAGC
>Ga0265797_10012649_pt1 | contig 10307 bp, 10 predicted proteins | sample P2T30metagenome_FD_192433 | JGI IMG/M metagenome (GOLD analysis project Ga0265797, IMG submission 192433) | Plant litter microbial communities from East Loma Ridge, Irvine, California - P2 T30 | ecosystem: Environmental > Terrestrial > Plant litter > Unclassified | place: USA: California... | reverse complement strand
GTGTGGAGTCCCACCAAAGAGTTGATAGCTACGTGTAGTTCAATGATCGTTATTTGAACCAAAAGCTGACATCTGCTGCCATACGCAGCGACGAGAGCAGGCATGCACTGCGCTTCACAAGAGAACGTTTCCATATGAAATCATGAGAGCTTGATAGACTACTGATTGAGGTGGAAGGGTATCTTCCGTGACAAATGCGAGGCATGCGGACATGACCCCTGAGCGGTTGTGGCACGACGGATAAGCATCATACGTGTATTCAGTGCACTTGTGATGAGAGAACGAGACTGTGCGAAAGACATGTCCTGACGATGATGTGCGTATCATCCCCCAGAGACAAAGAGGTTTGAAGGAGTGAGACAGGGAATACGAAGCCTCCCACCTTTGGTATCCATATTGACGATCATGAACAGCGAGCTGGACAGGTAAAGGATCTCCTGCTTTCACTGAACAAAAATTGACCATGGATACCAGGAATAGGAACTTCGTGACTGGGACACTTTCTATTGCTGATTGAGTGCAGCGTCTTTTTGATTCGATATGGACACTTCGCTCGACTAGACACGCTAGAGGTTATCAAGTTCTCGCCGCAAATCTGCCACTTGGTTCACTCCTTCCAAACACCTACTTCGGAAACATCAGCACCGGAAGAAACCTTCACGCCGCAATCATCCTCTCACAACGCATTCCATCATACTCAGAACCCTCGAGAGCCACCGGAATCGAGCGCAAGATGTCTCAACAAAGCGCAAACCACACTACTCCGGCCGGGAAAGATAAGAACAAAGAAGTGTTGGACGTGCCGTGGCGCCGCCAGTACATACAAAGGAACGGACAAAGAACCACAACACCCGAAGAACCCAAGAAAGAGGTCGACGTCTACTACATCGATGGCATAGCAAAGATCCTCCTCGGTGCCGCCAGCGACAAGATCAATTTCGCTCGATTCTCTAGCGCCGCCAGCGATCAACTCAAGACAACCAGCGATCCCGGAGCCGACCAAGAGAAAGATCAAGTTGTCCTTGACAAGGTCGACCACCAAGCCGGACTCTTGATCCTCAGGTGGATCAACGGCAACAACACCCACAAGAAAAAAGCATTGATCTTCAGCGTTCCGAAGCAGTTCGACTTTGCCTTCTACTGCAAAATTCACCATGCAGACCACGCTTTCCGCCTTCGACGCGAACTTCGAGGCGACAGGCTTCGGGAATGCCTTGAAGAGTACATCTGCGGCCTCCAACAACCGACATTCGAGGATTTCAAGATTGCGGAGGAGGAGCTGAAAGTTGACCCGCCGCTGCTCTACTTGATGCGCAGCCAGGCCGTCTCTGTGCACTTGGTCAATAAGCTGGCTGAAGGGGAGTATGATAAGATCATGGATTACTGTAGAGCACACGAGGACACCGGTTCACTGCAAGAGATGCAGGCCATCGAAGCGCAGATACAAGATGGACTGGAAAGATCGCAGAATGGCCAGCCAAAGAGACTTGAAAGCGGACAGTCTAAAGCAGAGACACTCGTGGTTGCACACAGAAGTATTGAAGACCATACACGAGATGCTGCTGCTGCCATATCCGCAAGAACAGTCGTCAAACGAGTGAAGGTACAATTCGGAACCAAGAAACCTGGCAATACCTTGGAACTCAAGGAGCAAGAGGAGATCAAGCCACTCTTGACAGAAGACATCAAAGAGGGTCGGCAAGTTTCCTACGCTTCGGCGTTGAGGTTTTGAAAGCACCACCACACAAAGGGTAAGTCAATACGCGTTGAAAAATTCCATTGTAACTATCAAAAAAGGATCCATCTCTTACTTTCATCACTTATGCACTCTCTTCGATACACTGCAACAATGCCTGTCCAGCACTCCTCATAGCCACAACAGCCGTCTTCTTGCTGATAGCCTCGTCAATCAAACCATCTCTTCCGGTCCTCAGGTTGATACGATCGGGGTGCCATCTCGGCTGCTCTTTGCGACTAAGCCACTTCTTCAACTCCTTAATTTTGTCCTCGTGCTGTTCCTTGTTCTCGATCTCGATCATAAGACCGTCCTGAGTCCTCCTTGGAACTCCAATCAAGCCGAAGCCAGCGAGGAAAAGGACTTGAACGTTGATTCCGACAATGTATTCGTCGCTGAAGTTTTCGGTGTTCTCGGGTCGGCCGCCCAGGAAGTTGGGCATCTTGAGCTCGGCCCAGGTGGCGGGCAAAGGCATCTTCTTGTCGATCCGGCTTAGGTTCTCCCATCGGGTGTTGTAGGCGTCGAACAGCTTCTTTAGCCCTGCGAGGCTGATTGTTGGCTTGTCAGGTCCCGTTGGTCTGGAGGATCCGGATGGTGGGGGTGAAGGGTAGCGTGGGGCTTCTGAGAGGGCGTTGTAATAGGACTGCTGACCATAATAGTCGTTGTCAGACCATTGTGGGCGGTGCTCTTCCGTTCTGTATCCGCTTCTCGATGACTCGCTTTCTTCTCTTCCGTGGCGGCGAGATTCTTGACGTGGTGGGGTCTGACGGGGTCTGGGAGACGGACTACGACGGCGTTCCCGTTGACGGGGAGGAGCCTGGCGGGCTCTGGGAGATGGGCTGCGGTGGCGCTCAGATTGATACCCACTGTCAGCACCGGTGTATCCTCTGTTATGCTCTGCTCTCCGTCGGCTGTTCTCTCGCCGCCGGTGTTGGTCTTCTGCGGCTGGACGATGGCGACTCTCGTTGCGACGTGACTCCGGGAGTTTGGTCGAAGTGCCCTCGGAGGTCTTGTTTTTCTCTGTGTGGCGCTTCGAATGTCCAAAGAAGCTCCAGCCACTGTGTTTTCTGCGAGATTCCTTTGGAGGAGTCTTACTCTCGGTGCCGCGTCGCCTGCTCTCGTTCTTTGACTTTTCTCTGGGAGGAGTTGGCGAGCGGTGCTGGCGTCTGGGTGGCGGGGAGACCGAGCGGTTCTCATGTCTCGTAGAAGACGGCGAGCGACGGTGAGAGCTCTTCGGTGCCTTGTAAGTACTCTTCGGGACTGCAGTGTGAGGCCTGATTGGGCTGGCCTCACGATGTCTTCTCGGACGAGGAGCAGGGGAAGGCGAGCAACGTGCAGTCCGCCCATACTGCTGGTTTGATCGTGGAGGGCTAGGAGAGAAATGGCGGGTTCTGTAGGCTGGTGGCGACGGAGAACGGTATGGGTTGTTTCTTCTCGTGTCTCTGGATCGATCAGACTGGTGTGGAGATTGATGGCGCCTGCGGGGCGGAGAGGTCGACCTGCTGGATGTCGATGATTGAGATCTGCCCCTGGTGTTCCACGGTCCGGGGCCAGCAGATCTCGAGCGATCTCTTGGAGACATTCTCCTTGTAGAGTAGCCACCCTGCTCCCTGCCACGGCGTTGTGGACCTGGGGAGAACGATGCGTCTCGTGGACGATATTCTTGAGTTCTGTGTCCTCTGTTTCTGCTCCTAGACGATTCCGGCGAAGCTCCGAACTCGTTCAAGAAGTCATCTTGGAAAGAGCCAAAGTTGAAAGCATTCCCTCCATCGAAAAAGCGATCTTGATGGTGACGAGAGGTATTGCGAGAGCGACCACTGTTGGAAGGGCCATCGAACATGGAGAAGAAGTTGGACATGATTTCCTTCGCGTTCGATGTACTGATCCAGTCAGTACTTTTCTTGATGGTGGGGTGGGTGTGCGGCGGTGCGTGCCCTCAAGAGCGGCCATAGTGATCGAGATATATGCGACTCGGGGTGTCGGAGTGTCGGTAAAGGGATTGTGAACAAAGGTGAACAAAGAATGTCGGTGAATGGGAGATTGGGAGCTTAATTGTGGGCACCTTTGTTCGACGATTCCGCAATGCCATAGGCGAAGGAGGCAATTTGACACGAGTTCCCAACAATCCCGTGCACTACTGTATTAAATGAAATCTCAATTTCTTGTTCGCATCTGGAGCCATACAATTCTAACCAAGAGATGGCACTCCCTCGAGCTGGTGATCTCCGCTCAGCACGCTACTACCAAACGTGTCCTCCAATCAATGATAGAATAGTTTATCCAATATTTCCTCTCGAGTGGATTGATCATCTCACGCACGAGGAAATAACGGAAGCTGGTCTTGAATGCTTTAACTCAAAGGCTGTATCTTGCTTCATTGAGAGCCTTGCTCAGTAGTAGTAGCTATACGACACTTCCAATTTGATCTCCCTGTCGTTCTTGCGAGCAAGTTCCTCAACAAATGACTCCAGCATTACCTTTGAGAGGCGTTCGTACGGCACCCTCTCTTGGCTGTGCGTCTCACCTCAGACACGCACGATGACAGCAACACAACACGGCAGCTCGCAGCGAGACATGATCTCGCACGCCAGTCGACCAGCACGTCCAGCTCGACCAGCGGCCCCTCTCTCAGCATCAGACGCAGTTCCCTGACGTGTTGCCAGCACGCAGGGAACTTGAGCATCCAATCCACCCAGAGCAGAGGTGCCGGCATCGAGGCTGGAACGCGCCAATGTCTCGTCAGAAGTGGGCTCGATGGCCTTTCTGGTGCGACCAATAAAGCCTGCTGGCTTTCGATTGATCAAGAGGGCGCCCAGCGCCACCCTAGAGAAGGCTTCGCTGACTCCTCCCAGGTTTGTGTATCGATCGCTTAGGCCGCGGTCGATGAGAGCAGCGTATTCTTGCGGTCTTATGCCGCGGTAGTTGGCATCGCTGATGGCGAATTCTCCTGGGAACCAGAGAACTCGTGCCAATATGTCCGTCAGTACCTCGTCAGGGAGGCGGAGAAGCGGCGGGAGGGTTGTTGCGGCGGAAGGTGGGCTGTTTCTGCGGACATGTTAGTCGATTGCATCGATTTCAATTGGGCGAAGATACATACCCGGCGGGAGAGGACATGTTGCCTGCAGGTCTCTCAGCGGCTAATCGATGTTATTGTGCTGCTATCAGCGTGCGTGGCCTATTGACAACAGGATAGAACCAGTGAGAGGGAAGAAGATCGATGTGTTGCTCTTTCTGGTTGTGATTTTCAGATGTAGTGTTACCAGCATCGCTCGACCTGAACGAGAAGCCCAGTCCAGTGAGGTTAAGGGAGCTCAATAGCTTTACAATACAATCTGATAACGATGATTGGTCGATTAGTGGAGCTAGAGGGTCCTATCGTGCAGGCGTGTGACGTCCGCAACGATGAAAAGAAAACACCGCTTTTTACCTCTTGACTCTCTCTAGCACAACCACCAACAACACACATCGATCAACGCCAACATGCCGCGCGGCTACAAGATTCTCGTCATTCTGATATCGATAATACACGCCTTGAACTTGTACAACGACGCAGAAGAGCGTCCCGCGACGCGTCGACTTGTCGTCACACACAGCTTTAAACTCCCAGCGAAGCTCACCGTGCCGCTACGCCATCTCAACCACAACCTCCTTGTCGCGGCTTGTAACATCAGAGAGGTGATTCAGCCTGAGAACCGCCTCAGATTTGCTCCTAGCGAGGGCGAGCCGCACGTATTTGTCGCGGAAAATGACCTCTCGCCCGCCGAGGACACCAAGTTGACGTCGTTTGTGCGCGTTTACATTCACAACCTCGTACGTACACCCCCTGCAGAGCCTTATCATACATTCTTGCTGACCCTACATGAACATCAGGGCATCTGCGACTTCGCTATCATGGCGATGATGGTTTCGAACATTTGGCTCGGCAATCGGCTTCAGCCGTTCCAGTAATACCAGCGAGCTGCAACTGGAGATTTTGTTTTCAGCCAACCTCGTACTACTTTCAGAGTGATTCAGTGCACAAGTCTTACCGCAGATATTGCATCACAAAAAAAAACCCCTTTCATCGACACTCTTGAGCTCGTAGCAAATAAGTGTACCAACAGCAGCACTCGCGTTCCATGACAGATTCAAATACCTCCGCGACCACCGTCTGCGCAGCAACGCATTCCCCTTCGCCATTTTACTGGCATTAGTTCAAGAAGAACGGCTTAAGACTTCGAAACAGAAAAGCGACCGAACATTGACGCTCACTGCTCACATGAGTTGAAAACACGAAAGATCTGACTTCCCTTGATGCACTTATTCAGACACCACCGATCCCACGAAGTGAGGTCGGAGTTCCTGTCGACAGACGCCGATGCTAAGCTAGGGTTAGTATAGCTCGCAACCTTAATCAACCTTATCCCGACAGCGATCCTTCCAGCTCAACTTGACCTTACCTCGGATAGCTCAGGCAACATTTCCAGTATCTGGAGGAAATCACAGCCACCGACGAAAGCTGGACTCACATTCGGTCCCTAGCTAACAATGGTAGAGGCTATAATTGGTCGGACTATACCATCGTACCCCGCCGTCGTCAGCCGCGGCAGTATGCTAGGATGCGGGGTATATGATCAATAGATCTACAGCTTCCAGATGACCGGAGGACAACAACAATCTCTCGAGAACTCCAGCAATCAGAGAGAGATCTCTCTTCAAAATCACTCCGTTGAAAAAGACTCAGACAGACCTATCCACCCACAGCTCAACCACAACAGCCATGGGCTTTACACCACCCGAGACAATGCGAGCAGTAGTGCTCAAGAGCGATTTCAAGGCAAGACATGAAGTCATGTTCAATTGGGAGTCTGCAAAGAACTGACAACCGTTACTAGGTCGCCGTAGAAGACCGCCCTTATCCCAAGATCCAGAAACCCACCGACGCCGTCCTCAAAGTTTCCTCCACAGCGCTCTGCGGCAGCGACCTGCACTTCTACCGAGGACATCTCAAATGCCCACCCGACTTCATCTGTGGACATGAGTTTGTTGGAGAGATCGTTGAAAAGGGGGATTCAGTGTCAAAGTTCAATGTCGGAGACAAGGTGCGCAACATTGGGGACGATCGGGATTGAACATGGTGAGGAAGAGCTGGAAATCCAGAATGGCAGCAGGGAACTATGCTATGCGCAGGCGCTGATATCGACTCACAGGTCGTGGTGCCTTTCTACACCGCATGTGGTGACTGCTTCTACTGCGTTCGCGGCCAGGCATCTCGTTGCTCCAAAGGTACAGCACTCCCATCTCTGGCAGCAGACAGCCGGACAGCTGACAACCCCAGGCGAGCTCTTTGGCAACTCCGTCCCAGCAAACTCGATCCCCGGCGGTCAAGCCGAATACGTGCGCTGCCCACTCGCCGACTCTACCTTCGTCCTGACCCCCAAGAACATCCCCGAAGAGATGCTAGTGCTCATGGCCGACATCTTCCCAACAGGCTACTTCGCCGCCTCCCGCTACCTGAAGAACCTGAACGAGCGCGACAGAAAAGAGTTCACAGTCGTCTGCGTTGGCTGCGGTCCTGTGGGAATCTGCGCCATCACCGCAGCACTCACTATGGTCGATAAGGTCTACGTCGTCGACTCTGTTCCCGAGCGCCTGGAAGAAGCACGGAAGATCGGCGCCATCCCCATTAACCTCAACGACGACCCTGTGGCCAAGATCAAAGCCGCGTCCGACGGCCGCGGCGCAGACGTTGTAATGGAAGTCGTCGGCCACGCAGACGCTTTCCACCTGGCCTTCGACATGATCCGCCCATGGGGCCAAATCTCGTCCATCGGCGTGCACACCGAGCCGATCAACATGAACGGCCTGATGATGTACGGCAAGAACGTCAGCATGGCTTTCGGCCGCTGCCCTGTTAGGTCTATCTTTGAGGAGGCGCTCGAGGTCTTGGTCAAGGAGCAGAAGAAGGTTGCGTTCTTGTGTGGCAAGACTATGTCTTTGGAGGATGCGCCTAAGGCGTATGAGGACTTTGAGCAGAGGAAGGTCACGAAGGTCGTATTCAAGATGGATAAGAGGGAGGCTGGGCAGGACGTTGCGCAGAAAGTGAAGGCTTGAGGTCGGCTTTCGATGGCTTGTTTGTAATGAAATGTATAGGCTAAGATTGGAATTATTAGGCTAAGATTGGAATTATTTTCACTCCTCACTGTGTCAAGTTCCTGATCTGGTCCGAGAGCGGCCACCATGTCTCTGCTACGTCGCTGGACTTGGGAGCTGATATCATCAGTTCTCAGTCTTGGTTACACAATTACACTGAGCACCATCTTCAACAGCGATGTTGTCTTTCTCAGCAGCGATGCCTTTGTTACCGAAGGGGTGAAAGGTATGCCCCCAACTGCACTGATGTCCAACCAACATCTCCTCTAGATTGCCGGCTATGGTGCGTTAAAGCTGCCTATGATCCGTTGAAGCATACGTGCAGTCGTACTTGATATGTTCGAGTGAAGTTCTCTCTGTTCGACTGCTGAGAGCTATGGTGCTACCTAGTAGTAGCTCTGAGAGGCTTGAAAGCTGGAACGCCGAATCCAAGCTGCCTTTCAATCGCGAGTTGCATGCTCCACGATCCACCACGACGATTTCTAGCTATCCACTCTATCGTATACCGCCAACTCACTCCGCGTTATCGCTCATCTCCTCATCGCCACCGAGCTCTTCAGAAGCACTCAAATCTTGATCAGGACAGAAGTCTTCGTCCTCGCTGAAGTCTTCCACGCTGACGGTGTCCTCTATCCCACTCATCTCTTCATCAAAACTTGGCTGCTGTTGCACGAAGCTGCCCTTGCTTGCGCCAGAACCTTGAGCTGTCGGCTGCAGTACGGTCGATGCTGGTCTCAAATACTGCCAAGAGGGTGTTGCTGACGGCGGACTCGAAGTCTCTACAATAGTCCCCGGGGTGGCAACGGGTGTGCTTCCTTCCAGACGAGCCGCAAAGTTGCTGCGTCTGATGGCAGCGTGTACGTTGAATGCAGTCTCGTACCCGAAGCGTTGGTTGCGGCGCTTTGTCCCATCTTGGGCGCTTTGTGCTTGATGTGCGTCTCGCGCGGCTTGCCTGGCTCTTTGTTCTCTTACCCCTGGAGGCCCGGGCTTGAAAAGCTGGGTGAAAGAAGGTTGGAACCCTGGGGTCGAGTCGCTCGAAGCGGGTGTGCCACTGTAGTCGGAATTCGGGATCCAGGTGTAGTCGCTGGCTCGAGGGGTGCAGTTGTCTGGCTCACCCCTCTCACTGGACTCGTCCCCCTCTTCTTTCACGCTGGGAGAGCTGGAACCCAGTTGGCGAGCCACTCGGTTGCTTGTCTGGTAAAGGAAGGCCGATCCTGGGTCCATCCCGGAGCAAGGGGTGTTAACGGTTGGTGTGCCGGCCGCAGCAGAGCGCCTCTCGTTCATCGAAGCTGCAAGCTTAGTCGCAGCGTCCTCCATTCCATGCCTGACCAGCATCGGTCCCCAGGCATCAACCCTCAGCTTCCGGAATACAGGATCCTCCAGCTTGGGGAGCGCATCAAGCATGATACTGAGGACGATGTCGAGACGAAGCGGATTGTGCCATTCTTTCAACTGCTCAAGGGTGGCGTTGCTCACAATGCGGAAAGACTCGACGGCAGGAGCTTTATCCCGTAGAGCGAAACCATGGTCGCGCACGTTCTTGACCCTTTCTCCACCAGCTAGATCAACCTCGTTGGCAACCTTGATCAGCTCTTTCACTCCCTTGCGAGAACCAAGTGTTGACCGGAGAGACTGGAGACCGAAGTCGAAGCAGTTTTCCAGCAAGCGCGCGAACTCGTGAAAGCGCTCAACTTCAGCTTTCAGCAATCCATTCGCCTGGATGTAGGCGTGTTCAATCGTAGTCGTCCGCTGTAGCTCAACCATGACGCCGCTGAGAGCTTCCAGAGCGAAATGTGTGGACTTCGCCTCGCGGACCTCGTCAGATGCCCTGAACCTCAGTATTTGGCCTGTTGCCCAGCGTACGAACCAGGAGACCTCTCCAGATCTGACCGCATCGAGGTGGTAGTTGTGAATAGTCGGAAGGTCGATTCCGTATTCCGTTCTCAATTCTTCCCAGCAGAGCAGGTTGTGCAGCTGCTCGAGGCCGAGTAGGCCGCTTTCGATTTTGTCGAGTTCGACTGATTTGTTGATATCGTGTTTGATGCTGTGCAGCTCCCGCAGCGCGATCAGGGTTCCGTGTGCTTGCTTTTGGCTGTCAGTTATCGATCAGGCGTCGGTTCCGTCGTCGAAGCTGACGGAACCTTGGATCTGATGATTACCTTGGCCGCCCCGCGTGTCACCAGGGTTGAGGTCGATGTCCTGGAATCCACGCCCGATGTTGGCCAGGCGACCACCGTCAGCGTCCGTCTAGTACTTGACGTAGTAGTGATAGGAGATCGTCTCGGTAGATGATTCTGGGGCTGCGTCTTACGGAAGTTCCGGTAGGCTTGCATCGAAGTTTTTTGTTTTCTCTGCCTCGGATGACGTCAAAAGTCTGCACAACAGACATTGTTGCGGTGCGTATACTCCTTGCTGACAGACTTTCAGTCCGGCTTAGTCT
>Ga0265797_10012648_pt1 | contig 10307 bp, 8 predicted proteins | sample P2T30metagenome_FD_192433 | JGI IMG/M metagenome (GOLD analysis project Ga0265797, IMG submission 192433) | Plant litter microbial communities from East Loma Ridge, Irvine, California - P2 T30 | ecosystem: Environmental > Terrestrial > Plant litter > Unclassified | place: USA: California... | reverse complement strand
TGGCTAGTTTGCCAATCTCAAGCTGGATGGTTACACAATTTGGAAGCAAAAAAATGGTACTTATCGGTGCAGTACTTTACTCTTTTACGCTTGCCTCCATAGGATTTGTTACCCGTACCGAACATCTGGTTATTACGCTATTTGCTTTTGGCCTCTGGGGAAACCTTACCAACATAGCCGTTAACACACAGGCTGTTGCTGTTGAAAAGGTTTATGGAAAATCAATCATGGGATCCTTTCATGGTATATGGAGCAGTGCAGGTCTTATCAGTGCATTGATTGGCTGGTTGTTCATTTCCGTAAATATTCCTCCGCAAATACATTTCACTTTGATTGCAATCACGGCCTTTGCCGTAATTTTTACTGCATACAAACATACCATGCCGGATGAGGAAAAGAGCAGTCAGGAACCACAGCCTATGTTTGTGCGCCCGGATAAGGATCTGCTGATATTAGGGTTAATTGGATTTTGTGCGATGGTATGTGAAGGTGCGATGTTTGACTGGAGTGGCGTGTATTTTCAGGAAGTACTCCAAATGCCAAAGGAGACGAAAACAGTTGGCTTTGTTGTATTTATGTTAACCATGGCAGGTGGACGTTTTGCAGGTGACTGGCTGGCAAACCGGATCGGCAGAAAAAAAATGATACAGATCAGCGGGCTTCTGATGGGTAGCGGATTAGCCATCGCGGTTATATTCCCTTATTTATTTACAGCATCTTTCGGGTTTTTACTTGTTGGTTTCGGGGTATCCTCGGTGGTTCCGTTGGTTTACAGCGCAGCAGGCCAATCGACTACAATGAAAGCTGAAACGGCACTTGCTGCTGTTTCCTCTATCAGCTTTATAGGATTTCTGATCGGGCCGCCAATGATTGGTATTATTGCTCAGTCTGCTGACCTGCGCTGGTCTTTTGCCATTGTGGGTGTCTTGGCCTCACTGACGACTGTTCTGGCTTCCAAAGCAAAATTGATTCATTAGGCATAATTCAACATATAAAAAAGGATAACTCATGCGGGTTATCCTTTTTTATTTAAAAATCATTTTCCGTTTAGTTTAGAGCGACAACATATCGTCGCTTGTTTTCACAATAAGCTTACCCATGATATGATCTGTATCCGGTCGGTTTGCTGGGAATTTCAACATAACAGTTCCTAAAAGATGGTATTACAGCTAATATTTTGGATAATGCCGAACTTATCCTATATTTAATCCGGTTCGGTTCTCTTAGAAAATATATTTTCCTTTTCTATGTTACCAACTTTAAAACATCGATAAAAATTGTATTGCTTCGACGTTTTCTCCACACTATATATCATTGATAATCAAGACTGATAATACCCAAGACAGCTTTTGATTTAGTAATCCCCTCTTACTATCCTACTTATGATTTATAGTTTTTACATTAAACTTCTTTTATTTTTTATACTGTTCCTGATAAGCATTTGCCTTCTTAAATTTTTTCTGGACAAGCCCGGAATAAAAGTTACCGGCTGGAAGTCCTATGCGGTTTTAAGTTTGTTGTTTGGTTTGATCGTTGTAATACGTCTCATTTATCTTCGCGATACGGAAACTGATGTTGACACCAGTACCTGGCTAAGTTCCGTGATCACTTTCAAACATGCTCCTTCAAAACTCTGGACCCTACTGAATTATACGGACTCACGCCCGCTTACAGTAATGCCACTTATTGGGGGATTGTTTTTTGGATTCCAACCCGATTATCCAGACTCTGAAATTATAGGTTTGATACTCTGGATATTAAGCAATTATTTTATTTTTCGTATCTGTAGTCTTTTCATGTCATTCAGTATGAGCTTGCTGGTTACATGGAGCATGGGTATTTTTTTAGCAACAATCTGGTCTGGATTTGCAGCTTACAATTCAGAACATATCAGTGTTTTTCTTCTTACAGCAGCGCTTTCAGGTTATGTCGCCTATGTTTTTGAAAAATGGGACAACGCGTTGATAGCTTTGTTAATTGGTATTGTGCTTGGTAGCGTTGTTTATGCCAAATTTCAAAATGTCCCAATGGGAATGATAACTGGTCTGTTCCTAATGATAGAAATGGCAAAGCGTCAAAATTGGAAACATTTCATTTTTCTGTTAACAGGAACCGTTTTGCCCACTATCTTAGTTAACATTTACTATTTTTCTTTAGATAAATTAAGCGTATTCTGGAATAATTACTTTTGGAATAACTACTACTATTCCTACACGGGCCAATTTTCAAATACAGCTATCACAGAGCGTTTTAGCCTGTATAGAATGTTATCCTTTATTATACATCACAGCAATTCAGGATACTACATTCTCACATTAGGCAGTTTGATTATTATCGGTTTGGTATTTAATTACAAATCATTATTAAGTAAATCATCAAAAGAACCCAGGCTAATCCTGTTTGCTGTATTATACTTATTATCAAGTATATATGCAGTTCTTCAATCAGGAAATAATTTCGAGCATTACAAACTTTATCTATTTGTTCCGCTTATTTTTCTGATGACCCTGGTGATCGCAATCAGCCCTGTTTCCGTCCAAAAATATATGGCTGTTTTGCTTGTGATCGGAAGCCTTTCACAAACAGCCATGAATATTAAAGAGCTAAGCGACATGTCCGATCACAACGTCAATTCAGCACTGGATTATGAGGTATCTCAAAGTATTCAGAGACATAGCAAGTCTTCGGACCGTATAGTTATCTGGGGCTGGTGTGACCGGCTGTTTGTCAAATCGAAAAGAGCAATGGGTTTTCGCGATGCACATGTATTTCATTTCTCCTTAAAATCGCCACTGATTCCTTCCTGGACAAAAGATTTTCTTTTCGACATGGAAAGCAACAAACCCAGAATTTTCATTGAAGCAATGATACCTGTATATTCGGAAAGGGGTGATATTCTTCTATCACACGACCGCGTGCCGGTCATCAGAGAGTATGTTGCGCAACACTACACGCTAATTGACCAGGTTGACGGGATCAAAATTTTTCAGAGAAGATAGAACATGTTAAACAGCTCTTTTTAAAAAATCAATATTATCCCAAAAACTGCCTCAGATAATTCCTGCTGGTTAAAATCGCGCTGGTGACATCGTCCACACTGCCTTCGTAGGCTTTGTCTTCCACCTCTATCACCACTGGCCCACGGTAACGAACATCTGTTAGAGCTGCAAAAAGGCCTCGCCAGTTTACATCACCCAGACCAGGTAACTTGGGTGAATGATATTCCAGCGGATTGGCCATAATACCTACCCGATCCAGTTTTTCCTTATATAGTTTCGCGTCTTTCAAATGTATGTGATGCAGACGGTCTTTATATAAATAGATCGGCCTTACCTCATCCATCATTTGCCAGATCATGTGTGAAGGATCATAATTCAATCCAAAGATCGGGCTTGGAATGATCTCAAACATACGATCCCATACGGCCGGGCTTATTGCGAGATTCTTGCCTGCTGGCCATTCGTCATCGGTAAAAAACATCGGGCAGTTTTCAATAGCAATCTTAACATTTTGTTCCTCTGCAATTTTGATAATACCAGGCCATACATCAGCAAAAATGGACAGGTTATCTTTCACACTCTTAAACTGATCTCTTCCGATAAATGTAGTAACAGTCGGCACACCAAGCTTTGCCGCTCCTCTGATGACCTGCTTGATGTGTTCTATATAAAATTCAGAACGCCCCGGTGCAGGATCGAGCGGATTTGGATAATAACCAAGGGCAGAAATAAAAACGCCGGCTTCCTTCAAAGTGTATTTAATTTCTGATAAGCGCTGGTCAGTCAGATTACTTACGTCAATATGCGTAACACCTGCATAACGGCGGCTATCCGAATGATCAGCTGGCCAGCACATCATCTCAACACACGAAAAACCATGATTACCGGCAAATTTTACAACATGTTCGAAACCAAAATCGGCCAATATTGCGCTGTTAAAACCAAGTCTCAGCATATTTAAAAAGAATAAAAGGTAAATAAATAACTAAAATAAACAGATTTACACCAACTATTCGCCATTTCCCTATACTACGAAGTAAGCAATTTATGCCTGAACAGATCATGATTTTAATCATAAAATAGCATTAATCCGTCAGATTGATAAAAAGTCCATCCAACTTTTCGGCATTTCATCCATCCAGGCTACCATTTGTAACTAACCTGCAACAGTAAATCCTTTGAATATTAGTAATATTGACGTAACTAATTGATGAATCTAAACACTTTTTAACACTTATGGCAGATTCGGAACAAGGTATTGGAAAAAAAATACTCAGCTTTTTTATTAAAGAAAACACGGAACAGACATTACCAGCTCCCACGGCTCAGAAAAGCAGTGAAGCTTTACCGCCGGAACCGTCACCAACAGTACCAAATGTAGCCGGTACAGCGAACATCGACCGCAAATTCGTTCAGCATTTTGTAGAGCTTATGGAAAAGGCCAATCTTCCCGGTCCGGATTACTTTGAGTATAAACAGGCTTTGCAAAGTATGGAAGGGCTTGGACTGAGTGAAGAAAAACAGTTTCAGGCTGCCTGGGCAAGTTTTAAAGCTATGGGAGGAATTAAGGATATATCGGTGTTGAAAACATCCGCAGATCAGTATCTGGGTATTCTGGACAAAGATCGCAGCGCATTCCTAAAGGATGTAGAAAAGGCGATCGGTGATCGTGTGGGTTCCCTACAGAATGAGCATAAAAAGCTGGAAGAAAGTAACGTTGCAATTACACAGCAAATAGCTGAACTACAACGGAAAATTGACGAGAATAAAAATCGTTTAGGCCAGATATCAGGGGAAATTACAGAACAAAGTTCAAAAATTAATGCCAACAAGGAAAACTTCGAAGTCACCTATTACAGCTTTGCGGAACAGATTAAATCAGACCTGAACCAAATTAATAAATATCTCAAATAACTTAACAAACCTTAAATATGGCAACACCGGATTTTAGTCAAATTGGAGGTTCGCAGGAAGATGCTTCCAAACGCTCCTACTGGAGCAAACCAGAAGGAGTCACCTCCCTGCTTTTCCTGGGTGCAGCAGGCGCTGCTGCACTATATTATTGGAACAAAATTGCAGCGTTCCTCATAGAAGTAACTCAGAATACCCTTTATCTGGGATTCCTGATGGCTGTTCTTGCTATACTGATTTTCCTGTTTACCAGTAAAGACGTAAGAACTGCGGTATTCTTTCTATTTAAAACATTGATGCGTAAGATCACCGGAACGATTATCAAGCTGGATCCGATCGCCATCATGAAGATTTACATAGATGACCTGAAAGAGAAAAGAGAAAAAATGCAGGGGCAAATTAACACGCTGGCCGGGCAACTCGTAAAGCTCAACAAGAACATCAATGAGAATAATGAACAAATCAAACAAAAGTTTGCCGAAGCAAATAAGGCAGGCACCATGCTTGATCGTCCGGGAATGAAGGAAACGGCCTCACTGGCTACCATTGAAGGAGCGGGTCTACAGGAAATGAACGAAAAGCTTTTCCCGTTGCAGCGTAACATGAAAACAGTACTTGAATTTATGGAAAAAGTAAATAAAAGTGCTGATTACATTATTAAAGAGACCGAAATAAAAGTAAAACTAAAAGAAGCTGAATACAGAATTGTAAAAGAAAGCTCGAACGCACTGAGAACGGCGGTCAGCATCTTCAAGGGTAATCCGGACAAGAAATTTTATTTCGATGAATCCATGGAATACATTCAGGATGACATGAGCCAGAAACTGGGTGAAATGAAAAGAGCGATGGATCTCTCTCTCGATTTCATAAATGGAGTCGATGTACAAAACGGATTACTTTCCGATAAAGGACAGGCAATGCTTGAAGCTTATAATCATGGCGAGTTTAAACTTATACAGCTCGACGCGCCTGAGACAAATGTAACACGCACAACCGGTACCCCAAAAGATTCAAGCTATCGCGGACTTTTAGATTAAGTTTACATTTTTAAAGCGTGTGTTCTGTTGTTAATATATTATTTTAAACTTTAATTTACAAATATAAATCAATGAAAAGACTTACTGTTGCAGGTAGATTGTTTATAACGGTACTGATACTGGCCGCTATATTTTTTGGATATAAGTATCTGGGTGGACAGAAAATGGTTGACCAGATGGCGGCTGAAAGGGCGCAAAATCCGTCGGCTGACGTTGCCACAGATGGAACCTCAGAAACCATTGCCCCCGAAAGCAGCACAGCAGACTCTGAGGCTTCAGATACAGAGGTATCTTCATTTAACTATACTCCTCCCGTCCCTGTGGATGGAAAGCTGAAAGGTGTTGTTGAATTGGGAGCCAGTGGTTTCAATTCATTTATTATAAAAGTAGACAAACAGAAACGCTGGAGTCTGGAGAAGTCGGAATTTGGAAACAGCCTTGTGACTGAAAATATGGCCACCGACGAAGACGTACGCATTGGTCTAAAAAAGTACATCGGAACTATGCTTGATTATGGCGTAGCAGGAAAGGAAATACACTTTGTGGTAAGTTCAGGGGCTGCGAAAGCGGAGGTTACCCAAAAGATCACAAAAGCGTTGAAATCGCTTAATTATGTGGTAAACCAGGTTACTCCGGAACAGGAAGGTCAGTTAGCTTTGAAATCCGTACTTCCCGCTGATTATTACAACAAAGCGTTTGTCGTGGATATCGGTTCTGGCAATACCAAAATATCCTGGATGAACGGAGAAAGCATCAGCGCACTGGAAACCTACGGAGCAAAATATTTTCAGGATGGCACAGATGACAATAAGGTATACCAGGAAGTAAGTGCCAAAGCGAAACAGATCCCTGCTGGATTGAGAAAGACCTGCTTTATCATTGGTGGTGTACCTTTCGAAATGGCAAAGGAAGTGAGAAAGGGAAAAGAGCGGTTTACAACATTAAGTAAGCCAGTTGCATATAGTAAACTAACAAATGCTAAGTCAAAATCAGGAATTAACATTTATAAATCAATAGGTGACGCAACAGGATGTGAGCAGTTTGTCTTCGATTGGGATGCGAACTTCACTATTGGTTTCTTGTTACAAATGTAATTTAAACTATAAGGAGGGTACGGGCATTTAATTATGCCCTACCCTTTTTTCATAATCATCCAATTTGCGTATTTACAAACATGACTTTATCACAGCTTTTTGCATCTATCTCCGAAAACCCCTGGCCTGCTGCGCTGTACTTTATCCTGATGCCAGTAATTGTTTGGGTTACAGGTTTGGTTTCTACGGGAAGCCGGGATGTGAAGTTATGGAGTTATGTTTATGCTGTTTTGGTTTATGCGATTTGCATTCCGGGAATTTTTGCCGTCACGCTGAATATTTACCTTTTTCTGTTTGAAAGGCAAAGTATCTGGCAGGCCAATGTCATTCTTCAGTTTCTTCCCGTAATTTCCATGGGAATATCTCTGATGCTGGTCAAAAGTAAGATTCCCTTTTCGTTAATTCCCGGTTTTGGTAAAATTTCCGGTTTTCTTACACTCATTGCCGCACTCATTGGCGTGATGTGGTTTTTTGACCGAATTCACTTAGTAGCATTTACTTACGTTCCGTTTACGGTCATAATTATTGGATTTATACTCACTTTATTAGCCATCAGATTTGCATGGAGCAAATTGTTCTGACCAACTCCTCGTACATTCAAATCTCTGTAAGTGAAAATCAGCGGATTTTTGCCAGGCAGCTCGTTGAACATTCGCTTCGCCATCACCACGTTTCCAACATTTGGGATAAAACACAAACTGAACTTTCGAAAACCCGGATGATGCGTTTTACCGGGACGCTGGGTGAAATCGTTTTTGCAGATGCCTATCATCTTCCTCCGCCAACAAAATCATTCGGAGCAACAGACGGCCAGGATTGGGGCCAAGATTTTGTAGTTGGCACTCCTGACCAACTTTTTTGTTTGGATATCAAATCCATGAAACGTATTTCCGGAGATCTTGCCGCTGACTATGTCCTGAACATTCCGGCTTCTCAACTACACAAGCCAAATTCCAAAACTTCACATTATTTCTGCATTTCCTTTCATCAGTCCCCTACCGAAGGTACCGTTGCATCGTTGTTAGGTTTCATTGATAAGTTATCCTTAGAAAAAGGGGAAGTCGGAAAATTGTACCGGGCAGGTACAAAACGGATACGGAACGACAATACAACCTTTACTTTTCATCAGGATACGTATGAAATTTTATTTAAGGACATTGACCCACCGGTTGTAACAGAATACATTCAGCGGCTTGAAGGGTTTAAAGTATGTCAGTTGAGAAGATAAATCTTATACGTATATTTGATTAAAAAATTGATTATATCAATTCATAAAAAACCTCATAAATACAGAAGCTGCGACGATTAGAAATAACAAAATGATTGACAATGAGCAGTTTCTGATAACTTACTCAGAACTGGGATAACTACTTCATAGGATTATATTCTGCAAAAAAATATAAATAAAATAATCCTGCTAATGTTATCCAGAAAGATAAGAGTTTGATTTTAAAGTAATGGGCTCAAAAACGCGTACCTATAATAAGACAAAACTGCTTGGTCAGATTTATACACCTTCGCATATTGTTGAAAAAATATTGCATGATTCCGGATTTTACAAAATGGATTTTACCTCGAAATCTATACTTGATCCGGCTTGTGGAGACGGTCGTTTTTTAGTGCCTATTGTAAATTACATTGTTTCTAACGTACCCGAGAATGATTTAGAGAAATGTCTTTACAACCTATATGGCTGGGATATAGACCATGAAGCATTGAAAATTTGCCGGAAAAACCTGGATCAGCTTGTTCAGCATTTACCATTTAAGATAGATTGGAATTTACAACGTAAAGATTCATTAAAGCAGATTAAAAGTAAGCAGAAATATGATTTGATCGTTGGAAATCCACCATATATCCGTATTCAGCATTTACCGGATATTCAAAGGAAATATTTACGATCGCATTATTCATTTTGCCATTCAGGTTCAACAGATATATATCTGGCATTTTTTGAATTGGCTACTGTTTTACTTTCCGAAACCGGCAAATGCGGGTACATAACACCAAATTCATTTCTAACTTCGGAAACAGGTAGTTCGCTCCGCTCCTACTTCTCACAAAATCACAATCTCCTGCAAATTACCAACTATGGATCAGTAAAAGTGTTTGGCAATACCGGCACTTATGCATCTATTACAATTTTTCGCAAACAGAAGTCAGAAACTTTCCGGTACGAAACAGGAGATTCAAAATTCGTATGCACTGGCAGGAACATTCATTTTTCTGAATTATCTGATCAGAAAAAGTGGCACTTATCCGTAACGGCTTCAACCAAAACAAATGGAGTTAAACTAGGTGAAATCTCCAGAATTTATGTAGGGCTGACCACGCTTTCTGATAGGTTATTCCTTTTTACAATTAGCTCAGAATCGGCTAATATTGCAGAAGTAATAAATAAGGCCGGAACTACAATTAGGATTGAGAAGCAAATTCTAAAACCAATTATTAAAGGATCAAAACTGAAAAAATCAGATGATCCGATTAAGGAATATATTCTTTTTCCATATCAAAAAGACGAGCATGGAAAGCATAAAATAATTCCTGAAAAAACATTACAAAGTGATTACCCACTTGCCTATCATTATTTAAGAAGCATAAAACCCCAGCTTGATAAGCGCGATAATGGCAAACCAAATGCAGTTGCCTGGTACGCATTTGGCCGTGCTCAAGGACTTGATACTTCATTCGGGAAAAAAATTATTTTTTCTCCCATGAACCGCTTTCCTAATTTTGTAATACATGAAAATGAAGAATGCTGCGTTTATTCAGGTTATTTTTTGAAATACAACGGTGACCATGAGCTGCTTCTAAGACAACTCAACTCCCAAAGAATGGCAGACTTTATAGCTAACGCTGGTCGTGATTTCCAGGGCGGCTATAAGGGCTATAATAAAAAAGTAGTAGAAAATTTCATTATAACGGATCTTTCAACTGAAAGTTAAATACTCACCTAATCCAGACATGTTAGAACAGACCAAATCCGGGTTATCCGGATACCAGATATTTGTAATTGTACTTTTGACCATACTTCAGTTTACTGTTGTATTAGATTTTATGATCCTATCACCATTGAGTGCAGTCCTGCTGGGTGAGTTATCTATCGATACTGAGCAGTTTGGTCTTGTGGTATCTTCCTATGCGTTCAGTGCGGGCGCCGCAGGATTGTTGGCTTCGGGATTTGCTGACCGGTTCGACAGAAAGAATATGATGCTGTTTTTTTATACAGGTTTTGTCTTCGGCACTTTCCTCTGCGGAATTGCACC
>Ga0265797_10012646_pt1 | contig 10308 bp, 9 predicted proteins | sample P2T30metagenome_FD_192433 | JGI IMG/M metagenome (GOLD analysis project Ga0265797, IMG submission 192433) | Plant litter microbial communities from East Loma Ridge, Irvine, California - P2 T30 | ecosystem: Environmental > Terrestrial > Plant litter > Unclassified | place: USA: California... | reverse complement strand
ATACTCGCTGTTACGATATGCCGCTAAGGCAGTAGTAAGTTGATCTTCAGAATAGGTAGGCATAGTAAAGGAAAGAGATAGAGCGTCGCGTAAAAAATTCATTCTAACGCGAAACTAGCACGCGGGAGTGGCCCGCTTCTAGTACTGGCCCGCTTCTAGTACACTGACGTTAATGCTCAAACAAAATGGCCGATCCTGACAACATACTTTCACAAGCAATTGCAAGGATATGATCAGGACAGTAACGACGATGAGTCGGTGACGAGTATATTGAGTCTCGGAGGACTCGGGCTAAGAGCATTTGCAGATTGCTATTTCCTATTTCGAGTTTCATTCCATGCTGGGTTGCGAGGACTTGTGGCTGTACAGATTCGCATCGATTCATGGTCTCTAATGGCAATGTCCTCTTGTTCTTTCTCAACATAGCCCCCTGATTGAGATGTTTCCTAACATCACAGAACCCCAGCCCTTCACTTTTACAAAGGCATTGTGAAGCGCAACCGCTGCCAAAGCCAAAGTGTTATGTGAACAAAGAAATTCACAAATCACAATGGCCATCAAGTGTCGGGTCCAACATTATTACATAAAGCCCAGCTCGAGATGGCCAGTGGTGGTCCATCACTCACCAGCAAATCTTCTGATCCACACCAAATCAGAACGATACTCTACTTTCGCACACGACTTTCAAACGATACCACCAAACGATCGTTTCAATCATGCCGACCGTGTCGTTCGTGTGCGCTCTCTGCAGGGAGGAGCAGTCCCAACAGCATGCCCCGCGTACTGTTGTCGATGACCCTCTCTGCGACGACTGCGTTCCTGCGATACTTGCTCAATTTGAGAACGCTCTCAAGAGCGAGATCTACTTCCCTCCGAAATGGGGTCCAGAGAAGATCAGCTTCGAGTCCTTCGAGGACCTCTTCTCACCCGCCTTCAGTCGTGCATACCGCGAGAAGATCAAGGAGTACTTGACGCCGGTTCCGCAGCGTGTGTATTGCCAGCACAAGGTGTACACCAGCAAGGACGGCAAGTCTGCGGGCGAGGCGACATCAGACTACTGCAACACGTTCTTGGGCAGTTCGGAGCGCAAGGGCGTAGCTCGATGTGGTGGCTGCAAAGCACACTGGATGTGCATGGAGTGCCATGATATCGCCGTGCCACCACTCGAGACTCACACTTGCGACACCCTCAAAGCTGCCATCGAAGCTGAGAGGGAGTCCAAAGCTTTCGATCCGGCGCTGAGGGGTAAAGAGTGGCAAGAGTGCACGAACCCCGATTGCATTATCAAGTGTGAGCTGCAAGAGGGCTGCAATGCAATGGAGTGTGTTTGTGGTGCCGAGTTTTGCTTCCTCTGCGGCGAAGAGGCAGGCCACGAGAGCGACCACTGGACGGAGGGCAAGCCGTGTCCGCGATTCGGAGCAGTTGATGCGCCGAACCCGATCTTCGACAGGCCGGATCCAGGTCCAATCGCCCGTCCGGGTTTCCCAGCAGTCTTGATCAATCCATTCCAAGCAGGTCCTGAACGGAACGAGATCATCGTAGCTTTTGCAGCAAATGATCAGCTTTACATGGATTCAGAGGAGAGTTTGACCTTGCGCGATGATTTTGAGCCCGAGCAATTCTGGATGACGGACGCCGAGGACAACATCCTCCAACCCATCCTGGACATGATGGAGCTCCTGCGTCTTTGGGAAAAGAACTTTTCCTGGCTGAGGATTGACTCGGGGTTGGCGCAAGCGGATCCGCTGCTCAGGCACCTGCTGTTAGATCCAGTCGATCAGGCGATCGAGACGACCAACTTCTTCATCCGCGACGAGAAGCTTCAAGCGAAGATGCGCGAGACCCATGCCGCGGCGTTGGAGATCTCTGGAGAGGACTCTGTGTTGTTCACGATGCCTGTGATGGAGATCTTCGAGCGCTACAACACCGTGCACAAGCCCAAGTTGGTTGAGCATGTGGAGGAGTTCGCCGCCGCGCGGGATGCTCAACGTGCTCTCTGGGCTGAAGAGCGGGAGCGTCAATTCGCTGACGCACAGAACGCCGGACGTAGGCGCTGGCGCCAGGAGCAGGAGCAGGAGGACGACGAGGATCGTCCTCGTAGAAGAGCTTCAATCTAGGTGAGTGTCAGACAGATCGAGCAGAGACAGAGACATACAGATCTCAAGGCGTTCCGGTTGCTTTTTTGGGTCAGCCATCTCATGGGAGGCGTTTTGTATCACCAGGTAGCGATTGATGAGGCCAGAGTAGATTGCATTGAGAATCCATCTTTTTCACATTGAAATATTATCCGATATCTTCCAAATTTTATGTGTGTTTTTGTGTCATTTCGAATTGTAAAGACGCGAGCATCCAAAAACAGAGCCGCGTACTTGGGTTTGGATGGTGTTATAAGAAGTAGTGCAGTATCCAGTGGTGCACGTGAGGTCCGAATCTACACCACAACCCACCACAAAACAGGACAAAGGTATATAATTCCCTTTTCTATCCCTTCCCACAACTGTAATGGTTTCCTTAGTGAAGTGGACCCACGTATCGCTAGCTCCCTTTCCAATCCGGCGGGACGTGCCTGGTTCGATTCTCATGTCGGTCGCCCACTCGTTTCGGTAACGAACGATTTGCTGCGCGCGGCTCTAAGTTGCTGGCACATTCTTCAGCCGAGCAATCGGGCAGAGAGTGTCAGGTCATGAGGAGGCGGTGCCAGACTACATGTCTTGTCGGCGGGATCTATGTGTACGGTGATGGGTGTCGCGACACTTTTTGCCTTCCTTTTGGGGATTGTCGCTTACTATGACTGCGCTACGACTACTACTGCCGCCCAGCTTGCGCATTAACGCACAAGCTATACTTGCATGTTCTGCTCGATAACAGTAGGACTTCTCGTCGAAGTGCTCTCGCATATATGCAAATGAGTTCAACAGTCTTTCATATGCCCACCATGAAGCTCTCCAATCGTTCTATCCATACACGCTACGTGCTACGTAACATTCATTCCCGTGACCCTCAATGCGATTTGCAAAATGCCGATTCCCACTCATGGATGATACAAAAAAGTGCTTCCCACCAACTTTCGCGCCGCTCAAACCACTCATACGCATCTCTGCGCACCACCTGGTTGTTGCAGCGCTTGCCATACATCGCGCCTGCACCGCTGCGATGTGACTATGATTGCAGTGCTTTCTTAGACCTGCTCGGCGCCCCAGCCTGCGTCGGCGTCCCTGAATATATGTCAGTATCCGTTCTGGATCCACCTTCATGTTTGAAGACCAGAGAAACATACCTCATGTTGGCGGGCGGCTCAATCGAAGGAACGAACTCGAGCGCAATGTAGGCCAGGCCGATGAATGCGACGATGGCAGCGGGGATGTAGTTCCAGAATTTGTCTCCCGCGAGGATGCAGCCAACGAAGAAGTAGACTGTGTCATGCTGGTTAGCTGGGGCTTGTTCTTCCAAGCCCGTCGAGTCCATTGTATTCTTGCGGCTCTTCTCTTCCGTGCAATTCCACCTCTTCCTCTTTCTGATCGCATGTTGCTGGGGACGGCTTCACGTACAAACACCACGGCCAATAAAGCTGAACATGAAGGAGGCATATCTCGCGACCTGAGGAGGGATCTGGAACTCTGCAGGGTAGCAGCGTCAGTCAAAGTCGCTATCTTTCAAGCGCAGTCGCAGTCGCAACGAACCAAGCAAAGCGGTAGCTATAAGATCACACGTCAGCACTGTTCATCGTCGCAATTCCAATTGATTTTCATATCTTACCAAGACCAAAGATGATCGAGTACACGCCAACAACGATCGTGGTGCTACGCGCGCGCGAAGAAGCGACCGTTAGCATATCCGTTCAAGCAAAAGGCCGACCAGGCAGGTGTAGCCTCGTCATTTGTTTCCGGGGCGCTTCTCTTACACATGAATCGGGAAGAAGTGCGAGATTCCGCCTAGCACCATGAAAGCACCAGCGACGAGGTTGACGATGCGGCTGCAAAGAGGATCAGTCAGTATGCGATCGTACACTTGAGGACGGGAGAGCTGTTGGTTGGCGCAACGTGTCGCAACGCGAGGGTGGTACTGACAATGCATCGGAGAAGTCCATGATGGGCGATTGAAGTGTGTGAGAGGTGGTTTGGGGGTGTGTGTTGTTGATGCGACGATGCTGTGCAGAAGGAGAGAGGATGGTTGCGTTGCTAACTACAGCTGCCTGCCTGTCTTGAGCTTGGTCGCGGAGGAGGCTTGGACTCGCGAGACCCTTGGCAGCGTCGTCATTTCTTCCGAGTTCAGGTGAGGTTCAGCACTGGTTCCCCCGGCCCTGAACTCACCTCGTACTGTGCGAGGGATCGCAGGTTTCTGGCCTTAACTGTGTGCAGGCGGTGTTACAATACTGGGTGCCTACGATGTGGATCTCGTGTGATAAGCCGTTTAGGCAACGGTTACAGACACTATTGACGGGTGGGCGTCTTGTCACGGCGAAACAACAGGCAGCAACAATACAGGTACGAGACTTCACAATGATCGCTATTTTGGTAAAGTGAAACCTTTCATGGTAGACTGTCCGATGGTGCACATTCGATTAGCAAGTGTATATCCTCAGCCTACAGCTTCGCCTTGGTCTGCAACGCCTCATCGACCAATTTCACAACTGCCTCCGAACAACCATAAGCAGTCTGGTACCCGTACCCAGCATGTCCATAGTTGTGCACGACTGGAACACTCTTCCCATCGGGTCCCTTGATCACCTCCCTTTCCACTCTGATACCGTCCTTACGCATAGGGCGAAGTCCAACGCCATGCCTCACAATATCCAATGCCTCGATACCCGCACCTTCAGGCACCAATTGCGGGCAAAGAGCAATCGCACGCTTCATGATCCGCGTAGCCAGATTCGGATCGACCTGACTCTCCCAGTTGCCAATTTGCAGACATCCGCCCAGCACGGTTCCGCCACCAGCAGCCCGGTGCATGATGTACAACGCTTCGTCGCCGCCGTCGTCGGTGCCTGACGTCGATGCCATGATGCCGGGATCGTTGCGGACGATGGTGATTTGCCCGCGAGCAGGGTACATGGTGGTGTCTTCGACGCCGCCTAGCTTGAGCGATGAGAGACCGGTGGCATTGATGACTAGGTCGGCGCGCTTGCCGGAGTGATGCAGGTCAGCGGCGTCGGCGACGTGCTGGACGACGCCTCGACGGATCTGAGCGCCGTGTTTGAGGCATTGGGATGCGAGCCAGGGGAGATAGAGGGCAGTGTTGATGCAGACGGTTGTGAAGTTTGTGCCGCCGTCCATACCAGGTGGGAGTTCCGTTTTGGGCAGGATTCTGAAGTTAGGAAGGACGTCTTTGAACCAGGCATCTTCTCTGACCAATTCACGGAACCAGTCTCCGATTGGGCTGTTGGCATCTTTCTCGCGGCGGTAAATGAAATTGTTTTGGAAGTGAATGCCGGTTTCTGGTTGATCGCGGGCGAGACGCTCGAGTTCTCGCCATGTGACGGTCTCGTATGTTTGTTGTGTGGAGTTCGGTTTGCCGACGGGGAGAGAGTTGGCTCCGGCCCAGGGACTAGCGTATTCAATGTCGTAGTCGCCTGGCATGTGTTTTGCAATGATGGTGACATTGTGGCCATGGTCTCTTGCTAGGAGCATGGCAGTGGTCAGACCACTGACGCCAGCGCTGATTCAACGCATTAGTTCACGATTGCAAGAGCATTGATTTTAGAGAAATACCAACCCGAGGACGACTATGTTGGATGGCATGGTTGCAAGATATTCTCGTAGTTTGCGGTAAGCAAGATTGTTCAACAATGCATCGATTTGGGGTTGCTGGCAGTTATGTAACCTGAGCGCCAACACGCCCTGCCAATGCCAATGTACTAGGTAGATAAGGTTGGCCGCCTTCGCCCCAGTGGCCTCGCCGATAGCGGGCAAATGCGGAGGGTCGATATGGGGCGCGGTGTTGGAGTCAGTAGTGGAGTCAGTCACATTGACAGCAAAATGTAGGTACTGATAAGAAGTGATCTTGAAATTTCGTAATTATGCTTTAATGGAATGATGACTGGGAAGTCCACGGGAATGAATGAGACCATGATTAGCATGCTGTGTTGAATCTTGCAGGCGTACTTGCTGCGGCGAAGCATCTTTAGCATGTGAGAATTAACGTTTGTACGACTCAGTTACAATCATTGACAAACATCACTCTAGCTATATAGATGTACTGCTTACCGCATGGAGGATGCTTTGCTGGTGCATACCTTACCTTAGCAGGTAAACGACGCACTCTGATTGGCTAATGCAGCCAGCGCAGATGATCGCTGGGGCACGCGAGCAGATGATCGTATTGAACAAATAATAGCAGCACGCGGGGCGGGCCCTTGACATGCAGGTCCATCATCTGCTGCACGCAATCCGCACGTGAGGTGCTTGACAGGTAGACGGACAGCAGGACAGCAGTCATAGCACGCTGGCGTCGATATTTGCGCACGAGACAGCAAAGCAGGAGGCGGGAGAGAGGAGCTGCAGGACAGATGATGTGAACTCAGGGAGCTCTACAAAGCTTAATTCACGTCCTTCCCGGCGGCCTTTTTTTTGGTGACTACAAGAAATCGGAGCCAAGCACCGGAGCAGGTAAGGTATCGACACAATTCGAGGAGGCAGGTCTGGACTTGACAAGGCAGTTGCCTTTCACTGCCTGCAAGCACCGCCTTTCACTCTCACTCACACACACATAACCAACCAGCAGGCAACCGAGCTCAATCAAACATCTTCAACCAATAAAGCGAGCTGCGAAAGGCTTTGCACCGAAAAAGATTAAGACAAATGTAAGTTATTAGCTCCTCTCCGCCCAGCTGCTACCGCCGATCCACCGCTTTTGCTTGCTCCCTAGCGTACGGGACGCGCTTTTCGAACCCGTCGAGCCCGTCGAAGCCCGCCGCCGTCATCAAGTCGAGCTCGCAAACCTACCCCGACTAGCATTCACTGTTTGTTACATTTTCCCCATTCGCCGCACGAAGCCCTCTCTCTTTGCCCTCTGCCTTCCCTTCATGGCCTCATCATCTTAGTCGTCGCCACTCTGCAGTCACCGGCACCTCCCAAATGACTGCTAATAGATTCCTGTTCAGTGCCGCTCCGCAATTCCACACACAGGAGGCTCCCACGCCCACCAAGCCTCTTGTGTGGAACCATGGGCGAGAATGAATTCCCAGGCCTGTCTGCGTTAGGACTCTACGCTTCAGACATTCGCGGCGATGGTATGCTATGCCTGCGCTTCTTCCATCACACGAATATACAACTTCTGCCGTCGTCGCCTGCTCGTCCATGTCTGTCCCAGACGCCCCTGTCGTTCACATGCTAACAACTTTCGCCCGTCATAGGCAACTGCCTGTTCAACGCCCTCTCCGACCAAATCTACGGCAATCAAACCTCCCACGCTGCCATCCGTACCCAAGTGATCTGTTACATGCGTGATCATGCCGCCTATTACAAACAATTCATCGATGTCAACCCCGGCGGCGGCACCCGACGCAATCCCAAACGAAAGAATGCCGGCGCCTTCAACAGCCCGGCCAACATAGCCACGCCAACCGAGGCCGACATCGATAAGGTGTTCGAAGGTCACCTCGACGTCATGGCAAGAGGAGGCACGTACGGAGACAACATGGAGATCACCGCCTTTAGCAGTGCGTTCGGTGTCGACGTCAAGATCTACCAGCGGGACTTTGCGTACATGGTGTCTGGTGCCGGTAGCTATGGTGACCAGACAGACCGTCCGGTGGCACACATTGCGTATCACATGTGGGAACACTACTCGTCGATCCGCAACCTGGACGGACCACACGTTGGATTGCCAAAAGTGACGCCCAAAGTATTGAGCCCAGAGGAAGAGCTCAAGCAAAAGCAGAAGCTAGATGCTACACCTTACGTACAACCATGGCAGATCGACGTAGTGTCGAATTGCTTGCCGTTCCTTGCGGACAAGCCTACGATCAAGCGGGCATTGGAAGCTTCGAAAGGCAACATCGATGCAGCAGTGTCAAACCTGATGGACGCCGAAGAGAACGGCAGTGGCTCGTCTGCACAAGAGAGTTCAAGCGTTGAGCGTGACCAGGATAGCGATGATGATTCGAACACCGGGCCCAACAAAAAACAAGACCGTCGCATAAGTCGAGCGGTCAAGAAGAGCAAGCCTCGATCCAGTCAAACCAAACACGCCCTATCACAACTAGAAACCGCAGAAGGCTCGCAAGACTCCTTCGCCAGCTCCAATGGTGATGACAGCGAAGCATCAACCCTCCCCAGTTGCTCACAAACCAGCGACACCACCACACAATCCACATCAGCCGACCCCTCAAGACCACCCATACGCCTAAAACTCCGCCCACCCAAACCTCCTCCCGACTACCAACCACCAGAGCAAAGCGGCAAAACGTCCCAGTCCCAGCCTGGACCCCGCATCTCTGCGCGTGACAAGAAAGACATCAAGAAGCAAGCGCAGAAGGCCGCAAGGAAAGAGCGTGAGAGAGCAGACTCCAAGCAAGTGAGTGAGCCAGAAGGTGCAGATGCCACCGCTGCTGCTGGAATTGCACTCCGGCAGAACGGAGTCACGCAGACACCTCCGCTGGAGACTCTGCGAACGCTGTACATTTGAGATGAGTGAGCGGAGCGGAGCGTGGCCGACAGACCTAGGTCTGGTCATGTCTGGTCGAACGAGCAAAGATACCCCTTCTTCTTTCTACGTCGCGGTTCTTTTAAACATGGATTCGGTGTTCATTGACTTGCGAAAAGTTCAAGGTCGAACTGGCATTGGGAACGCACAACACGAAAAGACTTATGCATAGCGTCGGGGCGGGGATGGTACATACAAAAGCAGGTTCGTCCTCCTATCAACCATGCACTCAGCATGGTGATGAGTTGGACTGGATGTCGGTGATGAGCAGGGGCTGTTTTGTTTTCTTGTTTAATTTTGACGCAAAAATGAGGGCATAAGCGATGGCGTTCGACAGACAAAACCTCTTGGGATAATAAAAAGAGAGGAACATTCCAGTGGGGCAAGAGAGAAAGCTTCGAACAGGATAACCTTGACATCGAAGTCTTTTCCTCTTCACTGGTCCGGCGTTCTAGGTTTTAACTTCTTCTTTTGGCTGGTTGTCTGCATGAGATATCACGCCCTTTGCTTTTGGGCCGTAGCTTACTTCTCTTGGCCTTGAGAAATTATTGGACTGCGATTCTCGGATGTGCGATGAGGCCCCCGATTGCAGATCGAGGTTTGAATCTCGAATACACATAGATGAGCTTCATCATACCTACCTACCTTGCCTCACTCTGTCTGTTTTTAACTCACGTTCTGCGACTTGAGCCCTGTTCATATGGATGCACTACATGCTCACCTTGACATGAGATACGGATACATTGCATACTACGCAACCACACGTAATGCAATGCTCAAACTCACTTGCTCTATAAATATGTCTAAATACAAAACGCAACACCACTACTTAGAGTTACTCTGCACACTCACCTCACCATCCGCCGTGCCAAAGTAACACGCAACCGGCTTCTGCCCGCCCTTCAGACCCGCCGCCTGCGCCTCGTCGCCATCCATACCATAGAACAAACCGACCTCCAGCACACCCGTGATCTTCTTTATCCGCTCCGCCAGCGTCGAAACCTCCCAGATACCATTCTTGCCCGAACCGTCCTTACCGCCCGCCACATCCTCGGGCGTCAGCAGCGTCTCGAACGGCGCGTCGATGATGTAGAAGCTCTGGTCGGTTTGGATGGGACCGGTTTTGGCGAGCGAGTGCTCTCTGATCTTGGGGTTCTTGGAGCCGAGGATTTCGAGCTCGCGGAGCACGGAGGCGTGGCTGATGGGCGCGACTTCGATCGGGATCGAGGGCCAGTTGGTCAGCAGGCGGGCTTGCTGCTTGCGGTAGTCGGCGATGCAGATGAAGCGCTTGCTGCGGGTGGCTACCAATTTCTCCTGGAAAAGACAGGCGCCGCCGCCCTTGATGCAGTTGAGCTGGGCGTCGACCTCATCTGCGCCGTCGAAGCAGACGTCCAGCATGGCGTCGCCGGGCAGCGAGTCGAAAGCGATGGGCACCAGACCCGCTTCCTCGATGACTTTGCGCGAGTTCCAACCCGTGGGCACGAACCAGTTCATGTGGCCCTGGGGAGGCGGGTTGGTTTTGAGGAAGTGCTTGATGGCTTCGACGCCGTAGACGATGGTGCTGCCGCTGCCGATGCCGACGAAGCGGTACTCGCTGCGGAAGTGGTCTTGGACTGCGCGGAAGGCGGCTTTGCGCTTTGCGCTCTCGATTGTGTCGAGGTC
>Ga0265797_10012644_pt1 | contig 10308 bp, 13 predicted proteins | sample P2T30metagenome_FD_192433 | JGI IMG/M metagenome (GOLD analysis project Ga0265797, IMG submission 192433) | Plant litter microbial communities from East Loma Ridge, Irvine, California - P2 T30 | ecosystem: Environmental > Terrestrial > Plant litter > Unclassified | place: USA: California... | reverse complement strand
GCGAGCCGGTGCCGACGCTGGCCGAGCTGGCGCAGGCTTGGATCGAAGTGCACCGGCCCGTGTCGAGCGCCGCGCACATCCGCAGCGTCGAGCTGTTCCAGCGCCTGCACATGTTCGACCTGGGCGCTAAGGCGATCAACGAGATCACCACGCTCGACGTCGAGCTGGCGCGCAACCTGTACCTGCTGACGCACAAGCCGGCCAGCGCAAACCACTGGCTGCGCATTGTGAAGCTGCTGACAATGTGGGCGGTCAAGCGCGGCATGCTGGCGGCGATGCCATGGCACGTGCCCATGCTCAAGGTGCAGAAGCGTCCGCGCTCGATCCTGCCGCTGGCCGCCGCGCGCGCGTGGTTTGCCGCCGTCGACGAGGCCACCACGCACGCGCCGGGGATCGGCACCGCCGTGCGCCTGATGTTCGGGCTGGGCTTGCGCGAGGGAGAGGCGATCAGCGCGCGCTGGGAATGGATCGACTGGGCGCGCAAGACGTACACGCCCGGCATCACGAAGGGCAGGGAAGCCGAGCCAGTGCCGATGGCAGGATGGCTGCGCGAGCACCTGGAGGCACGGCGCCAGCACACCGGGCTGATCGTGGCCAGGCCGGATGGGCAGGCGTTCGCTTCCGGCTTCGCACGCCAGGCAATCCGCACCGCGAACGCGGCGTGCACGGTCAAGGGGATCACGCCGCACCGGCTGCGCGGGACATTCGCCACGCTGCTGTCCGAAGCCGGCGTGCCCATTCAGACGGTGCAGAAGGTCATGCGCCACAAGAGCTTCACGACGACGATGGGGTATCTGGAGCAGAACCTCGACGTAGCGGCGCAAGCACAGGAGCGGATCAGCGCAATTGCTGGATTCGAGCGCCACGAAAGTGACACAAGACTTGAAGCGCAGCCGGTAGGTAAAGGCGATCTGGTTGATTAACAGTCAGCAGAAATAGACAGCCGGTCGCGTCCGGCTTCATCTGCGCGCTGCCGAGTCGGAAGAAATGTAATCACTCGATCACAAATAGCTTGACCTCTTGTAATCACTCGATTACAATGGTTTCACGTTAGGGAAACGCGAAACAGAAAGGAGAGCGATGGAGATTAAGCAGCATCCGAGGTTCAGCGAGTTCATCAGCGGAATCAAAGATGCGACAACGAAAGCGAAGATTCTCATAAGTGTTTCGAGACTCGCAGCAGGAAACCCCGGCAAAGCAAAATCAGTAGGAGGCGGGGTTAGCGAACTGAAAATCGATTACGGACCGGGGTGGCGAATTTACTACACGAAGGTCGGAAACGAAATTGTTCTGCTGCTGACAGGGGGATCGAAAAACGGGCAGCAAAGAGACATCGAAGCGGCACAGAAACTGGTAGCAGAACTGAAGAAGTAGACAGGAGCCGGGGACGATCCCCGGCCTCCTTGCATATTCGATTACGAATACATACAGGATAAAACAACATGGCAACCGCAAAAGACATTGAGCTTTGTGAAGCCGACTTCGATCTTGAAAAGATCCGTGCGCTTCCTACATTTGACGTGGCCGGCCACCTCGACTCACCCGAGGTGCTGGCCGCATACCTCACCGAGGCATTCGCCGATGGCGATCCGGCCCTGATCGCCGAGGCACTAAACGCTGCATCGCGCGCCACCGGCATGGCCGAGGTCGCAAGCAAGGCCGGCATTGCCCGAGAGGCGCTGTATAAGGCGCTGCGTCCGGGCAGCCAGCCGCGCCTGGAGACGATCATGGGAGTGGTCAAGGCACTGGGGCTCAAGCTTGTCGTCGAGCCTATTCCAGTTCCGGAGAAGGAAGAGGCCGAGGCGGAGTAGCCGCGCGTCGCGATCCTTTCCCCTAACGTGAGCCCTCTTTGTGAGGGCTTTTTTGCGTGTGACGTTTACTCACAACAATGTAAAAAATAAATACATTACCACTGGAAATAATTAGGTGCGGTATGGTACGCTGCCATGGTCGTCTTTTAGAGAGTGTTAAATCATGGGATTTGCAGACCGCTATGTCGCTTCATTGGGTACCTCGAATCTCAAAGATGACGAGCGCCATCACCAGGCCGAGCCGCTGATTGCTGCTGCGCTGGCATGCGTTGGCGCCGGCGACATCGGCGCGCTTCTTCATCGCGCCAAGTACGCTGACACTACAACCAGGAATATGGCTCGCGTCATCAACTCGCGCGCGCGGCTGGAGAAAGAGCTGGCGGAAGCAGTCCGAGCGAAGGGCGCTGCCGCATCGCGTGAAGCCGAATGCCGGCAAGCCTTGGAAGGCGACGCCGCCGAGCTGCAGCGCAGCGTCACGCATTTGGCACCGCTGCTACGCCTCTGGACTGAAGAGGTGACCAAGCGCGGCCGCGCGCGCAAGTGGGTGCCAGAAAACACAGAATGGGACGCGACTGCCGCGCACAAGCTGTATCGCAGCGTCGCGGAAACCTCGCTGGCGCATTGGCTCGACAGCACATGCAAGTGCTGCGACGGCACTGGCCTGGCAGAGCGCAACGCATGCAAGCCATGCAGCGGATCTGGTGAGGCACCAGTTGAGGGGAAGGGCGGCTTCGTCCTGGAGCGGACGAAAGACATGATCGCTGAGCTGCACAATATGGTCATGAGCCACGCCGCGCGCGCAGGCGCCAAGCTAAGACCGCCGCGTCAATGAATTCGGCAGCACTGTGTATACAGACAGCGATTTCATGTATCATTCAGGCTTCACCTATAGGACATAAGACGATGCGCTGACCAGCCCTCATCCTTTCTTTCGGCACCCGTAATGTGCGCTTAGCGCCACCGATAGCTGGAAGTCGCGACAGTACCCCTCCGTTGGTGCTTTCGCACGTCCAAAGAAAAAGCCTGAACCGTCAAACGTTCGGGCTTTTTCTATTTGCGGCCCACTCAGCAGATAGCTTTGGGGCTCGCCGCCTGGCCCACGTTAGGGCCACCCGATCATTGCGGTCGCAGCTATCCAGCCGCGGGTGAGAGCCCCGCCGTCCGCTCCCGTGTCTCCGGTCCTGCACCAGCAGGATCTTCGCCGCCCCTCGCATCCATGCGCCGGGCGGCTTTTTTTTCCGAGGTATCGCATGAAGCACGTCACCGTCATCAAGTCATCGTCGCTCCCGACGCGTTCGCCGCTCGGTCTCGCCATTCTCTTTTGGCTGCTGCTCGATCGCCTGGGCGCGCCAGGCTGGGCATTCGGCGTACTTGGGACGCTGGTGTTCTTCATGGCGGTGTTCTGGAGCGTTTCGTTCTGGACCGAGTCCGCGCAAGACGTGCCGGGCTTCGGGGGCAAATAGCATGACGGTCGAACAGGAGCTGGGATGGCTACGATATACAGTCGCGCGGAAGCGCTCGCAGGTGCGCCCATGAGCATGCCCGCCGAGGTCTATCGTGACCAGATCATTCGCGCTGTCACCGGCAACAAGCCGGCAATGGTTTTTCATGTGGTCGACGAGACGGCGCTGCGCCGCCTGTGCGAGCGCTTGAGCGAATCCGAGCGCGCAGCTTCCATCTTGCAGGCCAAGGGGTACGGCGCCTCCGGCCTGCTACTAGATGAAGTTGCCGCGCGAGTGCCTGCTGCGCACACGCACGACAGTCGCTGATGGCGGCGCGCCCCAAGACTATCTGCCGCAAGGTTGGATGCGGCAAGTTGGTCGATGCGCCAGGTTACTGCGAAAAGCACGCTAAGCAGTCATCCGGCTGGGTTCGCAGTAACGGTGACCAGAGCAGCACGCAGCGCGGATATGGATACGACTGGCAGCAGCGCCGTGAACGCATCCTCCAGCGTGATTGTGGCCTCTGCCAGATCAAAGGACCCGCCTGCAGCTTCGTTGCGGGCGAGGTTGACCACGTTGTCAGCAAGGCTGCGGCGCGTGCCGATGGCTGGACAAACGACCAAATCGAAGCCGACACCAACCTCCAGGCCGCCTGTTCCGCCTGTCACAAGGCCAAAACCCAAGCCGAAAGGGGCGGGGGAAGTCGATTCTTTGGGGCAATTCGGACCTAGACCGACTAGCTAGTTTTTTTTTCACTTCCGCAATTCAGACTTTCGGACTTCAGGAGTTTCAAGGATGCCAAAGCCCCGGACCCCCTCGGCGGTGCTCGAGGCGCGGGGTGCCTTTGACAAGGATCCAGCGCGCCGCCGCGATGACTTCGCCGCCGGCGAGTTCGAACCGACTCCGCCGACATATTTTAAGCAGCACCAGAAAGACGCCTGGAACGAGATCGTCGCGGCGCTGCCGGCCACTGTGCTGCAGGCGACTGATCGTATGGCCGTGGAGTTGGCCGCACGCCTGATCGCGCAGTTCCGGAAACTGCCGGACAGCCAAGTGACTTCCGCCCAGGTCGCCCAGATCCGCACCGCTCTAGCGGTGCTCGGCATGACGCCGGCCGATCGGTCGCGCGTCTCGGCGAAGAAGCAAGATCCCGTCAACCCGTTCGCCGATATGGTGGGCAGCAAGAAGGCGCACTGATCATGGCCGCCGATTTCGTCGGCACGGCAACGGGATATGCGCAGGCGGTCGTCAAGGGCAAGATCGCCGCCTGCAAGTGGGTCAAGCTGGCATGCAAAAAGCACTTGGACGAGCTGAAGGCGAGCCGCCGCAGGGTGTTCCCGTACTACTTCGATCCGGACGCGGCCAACAAGGTCTGCACGTTCCTATCGCTGATGCCCCACACCAAAGGGAAGTGGGCACGGAAGCGCGAGACGATCACGCTGGAGCCGTGGCAGTGCTTTGCGTTCTGCGTGCTCTTCGGTTGGAAGATCAAGAAGAATGATCGGCGCCGGTACCGCAAGGCCTATTTCGCCGTGCCGCGCAAGAACGGCAAGTCGATCATCGGCTCGGGCATAGGGTTATTCATGTTCGCCGCGGATGGCGAGTTCGGCGCGGAGGTCTACTCCGGTGCCACGACGGAAGCGCAGGCATGGGAGGTTTTTCGGCCGGCTAAGCAGATGCTCGAGCGTACGCCGCAGTTGCAGGAGGCGCTCGGCGCCGAGGTTTGGGCGAAGGCGTTACTTTCTCCGGCCGACGGCTCGCGATTCGAGCCTGTGATCGGCAAGCCTGGCGATGGGGCATCACCATCCTGCGCGATCGTCGACGAATATCACGAGCACGACACATCGGAGCTGGTCGACACGATGGAGACCGGCATGGGCGCGCGCGAGCAGCCGCTACTCCTGATGATCACGACCGCCGGCTTCAACATCGCCGGCCCGTGCTTCGACCAAGAGCAGGACGCCAAGAAGGTGCTCGAGGGCGTGCTGGACGATCCTGAACTCTTCGCGCTGATCTACACGATCGACGAGGGCGACGACTGGACCAGTCCGGCCGTGCTGCGCAAGGCAAATCCGAACTTCGGTATTTCCGTCGACGAGGACTTTCTCCTGGCGCAGCAGCGGCAGGCCACGCAGAGCGCTTCGAAGCAGACCCGCTTCAAGACGAAGCATCTAAATATCTGGTGCTCGGCCAAGTCGGCCTGGCTCAATATGCTCGAGTGGAACAAGTGCGCGGATCTCACCCTGCGTCCTGAGCAGTTCAGGGGCGAACGGTGCTACATCACCCTTGACCTGGCCAGCCGGTCGGACGTGTGCGTGATCATGCTCATGTTCGTCAGGGAACTCGAGGGGAAACAGCATTTCTACCTGTTCGGGCATTACTACCTTCCCGAGCATGCGATCGAGAATGATCCGAAAAATTCGAACGCCTACCGGAAGTGGGTAATCGAGGGATTCCTGCAGCAGCACGACGGCGCCGAGATCGACTTCGATCTGATCGAGGAAGACACCTTGGCGCTGATCGGGCATTACGGTCCGGAAGAGGTGGTATTCGACCCGTTCCGAGCCGCCCAGCTCGAGCAGCGCCTTACCAAGCGCGGCATCACCGCCGTGGAGGTGGGACAGACAGTCAAGAATCTGTCGCTCCCGATGAAGGAATTCGAGAGCGCGATTAAGGCCGGCCGCGTGCACCACGACGGTAACCCGCTGTTGACCTGGATGGCGTCAAACGTCGTGGCCAAGCTCGACGCGAAAGACAACATCTATCCGCGCAAGGAAAAGCCGGAACAGAAGATCGACGGCATCGTCGCAACAATCATGGGGGTGGCACGCGCGATTTCGGGCGAGGTCGCAACCACATCATTCTGGGAATCCTGATGAAAAAACTGATCGTAGTGATCCCCGATGCCCTCATGGTGTGCGGCGCCGGGACGCTGTCCTGTGGTGCGGGCCTGCTGCATCCGGCCGCAGGCTTCATCGTCGCGGGAATGTTGATGTTGGCCGGCGGTGTGTGCGCTGCCCGCCGCGCGCCTGTTGAAAAGGATGAGGGCTGATGTCGTTCTTTGTCCAAAAGGGGCGCCGCAATCAGGCGTTTGCCGAGCCTTTCTGGCAAGAGTGGGTCGGCGCGCTCGAGTCAGCAACTGGAAAATCAGTGAACTGGCGCACCGCGCTGCAGGTTGCAACCGTATTCGCCTGCTGCCGCGTGATCGGCAATGGATATGCTCAAGTGCCGTTCAAGCTGATGCAGAAAAGCGGACGGCGCCGCGTAGCGGCAACCAAGCACCCGCTGTACCGCTTGCTGTCCTTAAAGCCCAACGACTGGCAAACGAGCTTTGAATTTCGCCAGATGTTGGCTTGGCACATTGAGCTGTGCGGCAATGCATACGTGTTCAAAAATCGGAGCGTCACCGGAAAGTACATCGAGCTGATCCCACTCCCACCCGGAAAAGTGACGCCGGAGCAGGACGAAAACCTCCGCATCACATATGAGGTGGCAGGGCTCGATGGCACGACTAGGACGCTTACCAGGGACCATATTTGGCACCTTCGCGGCCCAACTATCGACGGCTTCCATGGGTTGGATGTCGTAAAACTGGCGCGCGAGGCAATTGGGCTGGCGATGGCGACTGAAGAGTCAGCAGCGCGCCTGCACAAAAACGGCATACAAAACATCGGCGTGTACTCCATCGATTCGACGCTGGACAAAAAGCAGCACGACGACCTCACTGCTTGGATCGGTAAGCAGTTCGCGGGAATGCAAAACGCGGGCAAGCCGATGATCCTTGATCGAGGCGCGAAGTTCCTGAATACGTCCATGAGCGGCGTTGATGCGCAGTCGAATGAGACCCGCAAGACGCAGGTTGAGCAAATCTGCTCGTTCATGGGCGTGTTGCCAATCAAGGTGGGCTTCTCCGACAAGACCGCCACCTTCGCCAGCGCAGAGGAAATGAACCGTGCTCATCGTGAGGATTGCCTCGCGCCGAGGTGGGAGTCGTTCGAACAATCGGCAATGATCAATCTCTTGACGGATGAGGAAATTGACTCTGGTCTGTACTTCAATTTCACGGAAGAAGGCCTGTTGCGCGGATCCGCGAAAGACACTAAGGACGTGATTCTCGGCTATGTAAATGGCGGCCTGATGTACCCGAACGAAGGTCGAGATCTACTCGACCTTAACCCAGACGATGATCCGGCAAGCGACCAGCTGCGCATCCCTGCAAATATCGTTGGTGACCCGAAGGTCGCCGAACCGGCACCGCCGGCTCTCCAGGAGTAACCCCCGTATGACCAAATCGAATATGCGGCCGCATGCTGCAGGACGAGTCTTGTCCGCAGCAAACGAGAGCCTGCTGCGCGAAGCGCGCGACAGCTTGGACACGGTGCTCTCGAAGCTGGCCCAGGAAGATCCGGAGGACTCGAGCTCGATCCGCTATGTGAACCGTATGGCGTTGAAGCCCGGCCAGGTGCGTATCAATGCCGCCTCAGGCGAGCGCGAAGCGGAGATCCTGATCTACGGCGATATCGGCGGTGGGTGGTGGGATGAAGGCATCACTGGCGAGTCGATCTCAAACCAGATCGCCGAGCTTGACGTCGACGCAATCAACGTCCGCATCAACAGCGGCGGCGGCTTGGTGTTCGAAGGTCTTGCTATTTATCAGGCGCTTGCGCGGCACGACGCCAAGATCATCGTTCACATCGACAGCATTGCCGCCTCAATCGCAAGCGTGATTGCGATGGCCGGCGACGAAATCCGCATCAGCGAGGGCGCCAACTTGATGATCCATAAGCCGTGGTCGGGCGTGTGGGGCGACGCAGATTCGATGCGCAAGGAAGCGGACATCCTGGACCAGCTGCAAGCCGGCCTGATCAACATCTACGAGGCTAGAACCGACGCAAAGCGCGCCGACCTGGAAACGTGGGTGAACGCGGAAACCTGGTTTCTCGGTCAGCAGGCGGTCGACGCCGGCTTCGCAGATGTGATTGTTCCCGCCAAGAAGAAGAAGGCGGCCAACTCGGCAATGTTGAACCTTTTCAAGAACACACCCCAGAACCTGCTGGCTACTGCTGGCACTCCAGAGGTGCGCGAGTTCGAAGCCTTCCTGCGTGATGCAGAAGGGCTATCCCACGCGCAAGCAAAGCGCATCGCCTCGGCGATGCCAAAGGCGAATCGCGACGATTCGTCGAAACCGTCAGTACAGCCCCTCCGTGATGGTGGGGATTCTGCGGATGAGCAGCGCTCGGCGGCCCGCCGCCTGGCGCAGGGCATCAAACAACTTACCTCCACCATCAAGGAATGACCATGGCAGACAAAGACGCCGTAGCAGAAGTAATGGAAGCATTCACCGAGTTCAAGAAAACGAACGACGCGAACCAGACCAAGCGCAGTACCGAGCTGGACGCGAAGCTCGACAAAATCAACGCCGCGCTCGACAAGTACGAAAACTCGAACCAGCAACTGACGCTGATCGAGAAGCAAAACAAGGCAATGCAGGAGCAGCTGGACTCGATCGAAAAGATCGCGAACCGCGCCGGCCTGGGCGGTGCGGCTGACCCGCAGTCGAAAGCAGCGCAGGAATACATGGACGCGTTCGATCGCGTCATGCGCAAGGCGCCTGAAAATCGCAATCCCACCGACCTGACCCTCCTGCGCGACCGCTCAGCCGCACTGATCAAGACCGACGACGCCAGCGCAGGCTTCCTGCTCGCGCCGCCGGAAATGCAAAAAGAGATCATCAAAAACGTGATCGAGTTGACGCCGATTCGCGCCCTTGCGACGGTCCGTTCGATCGGCGTTGGCAGCCTGAAGATGCCCAAAAAAGTCGGCAACGGCTCGGCGCTGCGCATCGGCGAAACCGCGCGGCGCACCAACACCGGGGATCCTGAGTACGGCATGCTCGAGTTCTTTGCGCCGGAGATGTTTGCGCGCATCGAAGTGTCGCAGCAGATGCTCGAGGATTCCGACTATGACCTGGCCGCGGAGCTGCGCGAAGACGCCTCGGAACAGTTCGCAGTGCGTGAAGGCCAAGAATCGCTCAACGGCACCGGTGGGTCGGCGCAGATGGGTGGCATCTTGGTCAGTCCGGACATCGGTTTCACGCTCAGCGGCGCTGCCGCGACACTGACGGCAGACGGCATGATCTCGCTGTACCACGATCTGAAGACCGCCTACGCGCGCAATGCTGCATGGGGTCTCAACCGCAACACGCTGGGCCAGGTCCGCAAGCTGAAAGATTCCACCGGCCAGTATCTCTGGGCGCCGGGAATTGCGAATGGTGCTCCGAACACCATCCTGGGCGCGCCGTATGCCGAGATGGCGGATATGCCAAACGTGGCAGCGAACTCGTTCCCAATCGTGTTCGCTGATTTCAAGAAGCTGTACGTCATCGTCGATCGCCTCAACGTGTCGTTGACTGCCGACTACATCACCGGTGCCGACGATGGCCTGGTGGTATTCCGCGCGCGTCGCCGCGTCGGTGGTGGCGTGCGCCAGGCGGAAGCCGGCCGTAAACTGAAGATCGCCGCGGCCTAACCCATCAACCACGGCTGGGTCGTTGCGGCGGCCCAGCCCGTTCAGGAGCGGTGATGAAACTAATCGCACAAGAGAAATTCAGCTGGGCGCACAACGGCGTCCAGGTGGAGGAGTTTGAAGCGGGTGCTGAGATCGAGACCGAGGACGAAGAGCTGATCAAAGTCTCGACTTCGGAAGGATGGGCCAAGCGCGCAGTTGTCGAGGCACCACCAGCAGTCGTCGAAGCGCCGGCTGATGCGGACGCACCGGCAGTTGTCGAGGCACCACCAGCAGTCGTCGAAGCGCCGGCTGATGCGGACGCACCGGCAGTTGTCGAGGCACCACCAGCAGTCGTCGAAGCGCCGGCACCAGCCAAGCGCGCCCGCGCCGCTAAATGATCCCAGGGCGACCGCGATGACCTACCTGCACATGGCCCGCGAGGTCTCGACCATCCGCGTGTACAGCGCGCCCGGCGGCTACGAAGCCCGCCGGGCGTATGACGGAATCATCACGGTCACCCACCTGACAAGCAGCACCGTGTATGTGCA
>Ga0265797_10012643_pt1 | contig 10309 bp, 10 predicted proteins | sample P2T30metagenome_FD_192433 | JGI IMG/M metagenome (GOLD analysis project Ga0265797, IMG submission 192433) | Plant litter microbial communities from East Loma Ridge, Irvine, California - P2 T30 | ecosystem: Environmental > Terrestrial > Plant litter > Unclassified | place: USA: California... | reverse complement strand
GAAGAAATCACTCCGCTTTTACACCTCTCAAATCGCCCAAAAGGCCAACAAGCGCGACAACGCTGGTAAAGACCAGGGTGGTGACGCTGACATCCCTCATCGCGAGCGCCTCAAAGACAGACAAGCGCGTCTGCAAGCTGAAGCCGAGAAGCGGGGCCAGCACAAAGATGCTGGCCCTGGTGTTGCTTTGGGCGAAGACGATGGCGCTTCTTCTGCTGATGAAGCGCCCGGTACTAGGCGCGATGACTTTGAAGACGAAGATGGGTATTACGACATGGTAGCTGCGCGGTCCAACGATAAGAAGCAGACTAAGCTTGAACGCGCTGAAGCTTATGCCCTGGCTAAGAAGGAAGGTGCTCAGGTTGTGGAGGAAGAAGTCATTGGCGATGATGGCCGTCGTATGATTTCTTACCAGATTCAGAAGAATAAGGGGTATGTTATTGTCTTGTCTATTTTATGTGTATTGAGAGTGACTAACATTTTGCTACAGATTAACGCCTCATCGTAAGAAGAGCGTGAGGAACCCGCGTGTCAAGAAGAAGGAGAAGTACAAGGAGAAGCAGAAGAAGCTTAAGAGTATGAAGCAGGTGTTTGATAAGGGTGCTGCGGCTAAGGGTAGTGCGAACTACGGGGGTGAGCTTACGGGTATTAAGTCTGGGTTGGTTAGGAGTAGGAAGTTGTAAAGGGTTTGGTGATGGAGAGAGGTCGTGTGGGTATTGCTGTGGTTATTTCGTGGCGAACGGGAAAATAAGAGAGTTTAGCTTGAGGATTTGGGTCGCAATACCATGTCGGCCAGCGGAGACGTGTTGCAAATCTACTGCGGAAATCATACTTGAATTGATTTACTACAGATGATTGGACTTGCGCTTCAAAACAATATGCAAAACATTCTATCCTACGGCTACGACAATAGCCAGGGCGATCATTCTCATCACAATCTCTCTTGTCCTCAAGCTCTTCAAGACAAATCACTATGTTGCCCATTTCCCTTCCACCATTTGACCCAAGGCTTCGCTACCTGCACTAGGTAGCGCTTCTGTGACCCAACTCTTTTGTCTACGGCTTCTGCTGCGCATCAGGCTTTTCTTATAAGCTATAATATGCGTCGAGCTTCAGAGGATGAACTCGAGACCGAATCCAAACCTTGCGAGATGGTGCTATCGTGTGGATTTCTGGTGTCGGTTGCTCACGCTGATAGGCAGCCGGATTTGCGCTGGGAGTCTAGTAAGAGAAGACATGGTTGTGGCGATAAGGCGGACAATACCACGTCGTAAAGTACAGCGCTTATCCAACTGATCTTATTAGACATTCTCTTGAACAGCTTCAGAATGAGCTCGTGATGCTCTCCCAACTTATCGATACTGATCAAATCTTTGAAGAATTGCTCCGCACGGTCGTACTCGATCTCACCGATTTCTACGCAGTAGCATAACGCTTGCTTCATCCACTTGTATGCATCGTCCATTTTTTTCATCTCTATCAGCGAGACGCTCAGATTAGCCATAGCTCGGATCACGCTTCCTCTGATCTGTTTCAGTATCTTGATTTGGACCTCGATGATCTTCATAAGGATATCGTGGCTTTCCGAAAGCAGATTTTGGGTTCTCAAGACTTCATAAAGAAAGCCCTTGCACCTCAATGTCTCCTGATGTTCGATACCAAGCAGCTTTTCTGACGTTTTCGCTGTCTGCCTGAGCAATACCTCGCTGTCGGCATACTTGCCTTGGTCGTAGAGCAACTTCCCAAGTTCGCAGCGGGTGACACATTGATCCCAGTCAGAAACGTCTGTGGCGTTAGAGCTGAGTTCTAGCGCAACTCTCAACAGCTCTTCAGTTTCCGTGTATTTCCCTAATACAGCCATCGTAGAGCAGAGGTTTCGTATGATAATTATGGTGTTACCATGTTTAGGGCCTGAGGTTGTCAATGTGATCTGAACAAGATCTCGAAAAAGGTTCTCCCCACTCCTCCTATCATTCAGAAATCCAAGACACTCTGCTAAGGTGCTAGTAGCATGTTGGTACAAGGAACTGCCTGGATAAAATCTTCGTGCCAGAACGTAGGCATCTTGAGCCATTTGATGGCCCTCTTGAGACTTTCCAAGACGAAGAACCGATTCAGCGAGATATAGCTTGACGTAGATATAATCCCAAGAGTTTTGTCGATGTCTTTGCTCGAACACTGGAAGGATCTGTTTGTACTGGTGTTCAGCTTTGTCGTAGTAGCCAAGGTTGTAATATTTAGCTGCTAAATCACATCTCAGTTCCGTCGCGAGGGTATTCGATCCCAAACCAGCGCTGTCCAGCTTATTGATCTTGGCAATGCAGTCATTCAAATTCATGCGAGTAGATTCGTATACCGTCACGGTTGGTCGTATCTCGAGCTGCCTTCCTTGGTCCTGCGGGAATGGGTACAGCTCCCGTGAGAACGGATCTAGCTCGACCACTCTGGATGATGAGAAGATCACATCGACAGAGGGGTATTTGAGTGCGCCAGTTGTAGTGCGTTTTCTTGAGCTGCATTGGTAAGATACTAATATAATAGTGCCCTGTTGAGGCGTCTCTTCGTTGTGATAAAGGGTGACCTCAGTGCTGCTTGAAGAAGTCGTTTTGTGAAGCGTAGCCTGCTTGTCGACCCAAGGCACAAGTCTTGTGTCATGGCTGCATGCCTCTAAGTCTTGCAAGCAGATAGTATCGGTTGCAGGCATAGATATCTCTGCTACAGCTTGAGCTGGTGGGGTGTGCAAGGGGATGCCTATGGGATCCATCTTCAGTGCCGAGAAGAGACGAGTCACTATGTCGATGTCGCGATCTGAAGATTGTAAGGAGATAGGTGATATGAAGTGTTGTTCTGGCTCTTGGACGGTACCGATGTTTACATGAGCATTCGATGGGGAACTTAATGGCTCGGACGAGCCCATCAGGAGCGCGCTTGGACAGAACCCAGGATTTGTAGCTTCGGTTGAAGAGGCAGCCAACGATGGAGAAGGATAGTCTTCTGTGCTACCGTAAAGCGTGAAAGAGTTGACTTGGTCTTCTGGTGGCGTTGAGGGCGGCACGATCAACATATCTGAGCTCTGTTCATGTCTCGAAGTGCGCGGAAAGTCTGTTGAGGGAGTGCACGATAGACGATCTGAACGGGTGAGACTAGAGGGCGTATCGAATGCCTCGACGAAGTTCTTGGTATGTGTGCTTTTCTGTTTCTTATCAATCCTTGCTCTCTTTTCCCAGCGTTGGTGTTTGGCCGCAGTGATCCGGACTCCATTTATAGAAGCTTCTTCTTCTCCCCACAAGGCTTCTGCTTCCAGCAAATATGCCTCTGTCTCGTGTTGCTTCACGTTCTTCTTGAAGCTCCAATCATGGAACCGCTTGGTAAGCTGCTTCTGGCTATAAGGTTATTAGCTAAGCTATCTGGTAGGTATAAACCATGATAAGTACCTGAGATTAAGGCCATGACGTTCGAGAAGTGCCTTCCTGGTGGCAGCCAAGGTTCTGCTCTCCTTGATGTAGAGTGTGTGTAGCAATGGCTTCAAGGTCTCCCACTCAGCGTCGGAAAGCTGCCTAGCCTTACTCCCCGAATAATTCGATGATTGGGAAATAGGCAGTTGGTGTGTCAAGATGCCATGTGAATTCTGCGGTTCAGGTAGTGAGTGCAACATGTCGGGCGACTGTAGCAAGGCTGAGCCGGAAGTGCCAAAGCTGACACTGACAGGATACACTTGAAAATCTGTACAATACAGTGATGCGGTGGTTCATATGTGACGGCGGTGGTTTGCAGCTCAGTTCTTAACCTTGGATTGACGGAGGGTAGGAAATAGCAATGAAGCTGACGTGCGGAATGCTCGATGGTTAAGACACTACGACCCGAGTTCATCTTGGCTCCAAGGTATCAAGTGATTGGCTGTCAACAAATTTCCTTGCATGAGCTGGGGGCTGAGTGCTCCATGGCCGACCTATCAACCACTTCGAAAAGTTGCCTTGCATTAGCGCCAACATAGCCTCATGGACGCGAAGCTCGCACGTGATATTTTTGCCGACGTAGCTACACCGTGACATCAGTTCAGCTGCCAGATAGGTGTCGCCTAGCCCGAATGAAAAGTTTCCTTGCATGAAGCGCTGGAAATTGAGGGCTAGCCAAGCATGATAGAAAGTTACCGTGCATGAATGTTTGAAAGAAAGGCCAACAGAAGAGACGCTGAATGATAGCTCATTGGATAATACGCTGAGAATCTACAATCACATTGCTTCATAACCCCAGGAACGAGAAACATCCTACATGAGTCAAGTCCGGAGGCGTAGAGAAAGCCGGACAAGCCACGACATGGGCTGAAAAGCACACAACTGAGCTTAGGCTTCGTGTAGATTCCATTATACCTGGCAAGGCTCGATCAACTTATATGTCCATCTCAAAACCCATTCATGTCACCTCGCATAAACCATCTGAATCACCACTAGCCACCTGCTCTTTCCATCAGTCATTGCAGCTAGCAAGCACAATACGGCATACCACGATGGATCCGATGAGCATCACCGGTACTGTCCTCGCCATCGTGCACATCACCGGTATATGCCTGAAGTCGGGTAATCAACACCTCGGTCCCTCGCGCCACACTTCCGCCACACTTCTCAGTCTCATCCAAGAGCTTTACTTCTTTTACGGTGCTATCCAGAGCCTCAAGACTCATCTGACGATCAACGAGCACGATACCATCCGACTTAACTCGCTGGACTGCCTGGCAGGGCCATTATCAGACTGCAAGTTTGCGCTATGTCTTGTGGAAAAGCAGCTGGAAGATGATACGTTCTTCAAGCGAAAGCTTATAGGCAAACATTGCGACAAGAAGCTGGACGATGCTATCAATGTGCTGAAGAAAGGACGGGGTTTGTTCGAGACTGTTCTGTTAGCAGATCAAAGGTAAGATTCTCGCGCGATGCTTCCATACCTTTCAAGTTTGCGGTTTCAATACATCGCCTCCGGAAGTCCTGTGCACCAACAGCCACATGTCGCACGGACTAACCTCCCGCAGAACTATCACCACAGCTATTGAGAGATACACCATCAACATAGCTGAAGACATTCGCGATATAAAGAACAAACTTGAGGGTGGTGAAGAGCTCATGCGAGGGCTCACCAGACAGCTCACTCTTCGGTTGAAGACGGCTAATGAACGGGAAGAAGAGACGCGATCAACATTACGAGAGATTGACAACAAGTTGCTACGAGAGCGTGAGAGTAGGCGAGGAGGAACCCGGAAGCGGAGATGGTCGAGGTGGATTGCTATCGCCGGCCAATCGGCTTTCCAGATTGCGATTCAGTTAGCGTTCACCAGCCTGCTCGCGAGAAATGGTAGGGTGTAATTAATACTTGTAATCTTATATTTCTCCCCTCTCCCTGTTTGGAAATAGACCAAAAGAGCTCTAGATGTCGTTTCTCTTCTCCTCGCATCTCTCGAGTACTGATATTCTCGTTCGGTATCCGTGTTGCGATGCCTCCGTCTGCCGTCTTCAATTCGATGCTCGGTGTCTTTGCAGTTGTTTGGTTGTAGCCTGCAGTTGATGTGGAGAATTCGAAAGATCTCAATGAATGAAGAACGTGGTGTCCGGTCCGATATGTGCAGCATCTCTCTCATGTTGCTCCATGAGGTGAGGAATGAATGCCGCGCCCAGATACTGAACGTGGTCGGATGCCCCTCTAGTCGCATCCTCTTCATCGCTCTTAGTGTCTAGGTCTCGAAGGACATACAGTGCTTCTCCACCATAGAACACAGCGATTTGATCTCCCGGTTGACATCCCGGATGAGCGTATCCAATCCGACCGCCTTTTGTACTGAAAAAGGTATGTCCGCGCATGTGTCTAAACTGGACTTGGCACTGCGCCTCTTCCCAACTATAAGAAGAGTGATCGGAATACCATGTCTTCCATTTAGACAGGGATTTACGGTATGCATCCTTAGCTCTTTCATTGATTCGCCAGTCCAAGAGGAATGACATGATAAAATCCTCCGGGATATCGGTGATGCCTTCACTCTTCCCGTAAAAGACACGGCGGGCTAGATCGAGACTTCTTAAATGAAAGCCAACAGCAACATCATGTAAGGCCATGTGCTCTTCCGAATGCGAATCGTAGTCATCGTATGCCACGTCAAGATAGTTTTCATATTCCACAACTTCTTCAATTGTGTCCACCACAAAACCATGGACGCGAAGCACGTTGTCATGTATAACAGTGCTTACGAGCTTTCTTCCATCGTCAAAGATTGCATCCTGTCTTGCTAGTGACTTTTCTCCACTATTCTTCTCCAAAAAAGCCCAACGGATGTATGATTCCTGTCCGTGTATCGATTCATTCCACATTCCATGCATTCTCGGACTGCAAGCTGATCTTCCAGATAAATTCGGACACCATGATGGCAAGTGTGAAGGTTTAGGTTCTCGAGTAGGCGGCATTTGAAGTATATTCATGCCACCAGGTTTGTTCATCAAAGCTTCGGCAAACATGATCCACGTCTTCCAGTATTCATCCCGACCTTGAGCACTGTAGTCAACTAATGAGCTTAATCGATCTCTAAGGTCTCCTTCCAAAAGTCCTACTATTGCCCAGACACGATCGATAGGCTCTTTTACATGTCGCTCACGTAGGTTGACCAATTCTGGCCCAACGTTGTCGGCTCTTATGTGCATGGCGACTCCGTTCCTAGCATCTGGGTCTCGATAGAATTGGATGGAATGGCAGGTACGCAACGCGGGTATATTGTTTATATTGGATGTGATCGTTGATGTGTGCCAGAAAAAGAGACTGTTGAGCCATCCGTCCACGAGTAAGTTTAAAAACTCATCAAAGTCCGCCCAAAGATCACCACAGAGTAATGTCGCGGTACTTGGAAGAATAACCTCCTGATATGTCCATAGACGCCTGAACCACTCATTTCCAAGAAGCCGACTCAGTCCTCCCCAAAATGCGTCTTCATGACGAGGACGCTCTTCCCTATCTGGTCTAGGGTAGTCAGGATCTGCGTCATACTTTGCTTTCCACGTCTTTAGTTTGACTCTCGTCTCTTGGAATTCGGCAAAGAAGACGTCAGTTTCCGGTGTCGAGAGGCCCATCCACACAACAACAGCCCTCGCTCTGGAGTATATCTCTCGCATCAGTGGTATCTGAGTACCTTTCTCTTCCTCATCTTCTTGATTGATACATATAGCGTCGATCCAGATCTTCCGAGTTGTCGTATTCATTTGGTATCGGTGTAAGTAATCCAACATCTCGAGTGCGGTGGGTGTGACGACGAGAGGTCTGCCGTTGCACTTGACTGTGACCGAGGCTGGCGCACTTCCCCAGACATACGAAATCGCATCGTAATCGAGGTTTTCGGTAAGTGTGTACCGGTCGATCTCTATCTCAATGGACCCGTTGATCCATTTCGTAGTGAGGAGGCGTATCTGGCCTTGCCGAAGTTTCTGGTGGTTGTATGAAGTTGCTCGGAGGGTCCGGACTTGGCGGACTTTCTTCCATCGTTTATCTACGTATTGTGATATTCTGCCCATCAGCGCAACTAGCGAAGTGAGAAGCGATGATGCTCGATGGAAAGGGGGAAGATGTGACGGCTAACAGGCAGCGAAGGATTTTCAAGATCGCAGGCGCACCAACATGACCAGGCTGAGCGGGGCAATGCTGAGGTATAAGGCTGTCGGCGTCTTGAACCTCAGCCTGCCGTCTCACTAGACTGCATGTCAAGGAGGGGCAGTGCAAGCCACATCAGCCTGCCATTGGTGTTGGCAATTGCGCAGCTTGGGGTATACAAGTGCATGAGTTTGGAAACACAGGCGTCAGAACGAGACGCAAAGGCTGGGCGTCAGGACTCGGTGTTTGGGCGTGAATGCAGACTGATGAGTAGGAGTTTGTTGAGGTATGAGGGGCAGGACGTCAGCCTCGCTAGGTGCCAGGTGAACGGCATGTGTTAGCGTCTTGGTACAGCAAGAATACGGAAGGCGCATATGCATTCATACAATGGCTCTATTCTTTCTTACTTTGGATGCGTATCGCAATACTATTATACAAATATAGTAAAACAATCGGGTATCATGAGATCTAAATGCGAACAACGGCTCCCTTCCTTTCTCTTCTCGCACCTACAACTTGATAGGATACTTCTCCCTAATCACTTTTCCGTACCTGAACAGCAGCGCCGGCACGGGAATGAAAGCCACAGCCAAGAAGCCCAGCAAACTGTTTCCCCACCCCAAACCCAACGATTCGTACATGGTCGGTCCAGCAAGCGGAAGCAGTGCACCGAAGAGACAACGCAGGGCTGTCATACCAGCGATGGCAGACGCAGCGAATTGAGGGAAGCAATCGATCATGTATGTCTGCAGCGGTGCAAAGATACCCATGAGGCCGAAACCAAAGGGGACGAGGGAGATGATGGGTACGATCCAGTGCACATGGTAGTGAGTTGTCCAGCCATATCTGGTTATGTTAGTGGAAGTTATGCGCGTGAGGAAGGAAGACAACTTACATGAAGAAAGAGATAGGAATCAGAGTTCCGAAGAAGACACAGAGCGGAAGTCGCATCTCTGGCTCGTAGACGCCCTTGTTCTTCTTCGCAAGTCGGATGATAGTCGCATCACTCGTCTTGGCTACGAAAGCGATGCCCATGAAGTTGCCAATTCCGACGCCCAAGTATGCGAGACCGGTGATTTCGGGAGACCAACCATACGTCTGGACGAAGACGGATGTGATGGTGGTAAAGAGGAGGAACAGTAGGCCAAAGAGGAAGGACATGTAGAGTGAGCAGAGCAACACAATGGGTGATCTGGTCAGCATCTTGAGTGGGCGTGTGATACCGTTTCCGAGGATAGCGAGAGGACTAAGAATAGCAGCGTCTTTCTGGTATGTCATGATGTTCTGAAGCTCAGGACGGTTCAACTCCTTCCTCAAACGCTCCGTCTTGCGGTTAAGCAGCACGGCGTGGTATGTTTCGCGGTTGAAGATGAACAGGGCTCCGGTCAAGAGGCCGCCGACGATGAGGACAACCCACATGTCCCAGCGCCAGCCAGCACGTTGCGCAATGAAGCCACCGCAGATGGGACCGAGGATAGGGCCGAAAAGAATGCCCATACTGTAGATGGATACAGCTTTTCCACGCTGCGCAGGGACAAACATGTCGGCAATGACACCAGTGCCGATAGTCAGACACGCGCTGCCTCCGACACCAGCGAGGAATCGCATGCCGATGAGGCCACCGAGGTTAGGCGCGAGCGCGCAGCCGATGGTGAAGGCGCAGAAGAAGACATTGGAGCAGTTGAGCACGACGCATCTTCCGTAAATCTCTGAGAGCGGACTCAGGAAGAGCGGGCCGAAAGCGAAACCGAGGACGTAGACACTGACGGAGAAGGAACCAAGAAGCTGCGATGTGTTTCCGAAATCCGCATTGACGAATGGTATGCCGGGTGCGAAGATGGAGGAGGCGAGTGGACTGACAAAGGTGATCGCAGCGACCAAACCTAGGAGTGTGATCTTTCTTTTCGTCGTGAAGTTGCGAGGGTTCGCTGGATCGTCTTGCGAATCCCAGCCTACTAGGTTGTTGTCGAGGTCGGACAGCGGGTACTTTTCAGGTGCGAGCTGGTCTTTCTTCGTGCTCTTCCTTGTCAGGTGTTTTTCGAGGTCTTCGCCGATTTCATCATTCGTTTCTTGCGGTTGCTGAGAGGTGTTAGCTGCTATTCAAATCGTTCTCGAAATGATGATTGGCGATGGTGCAGCAGCCGACCACCCGATGCTCGGATAACTTAGCCTGAATGCCTTTGATCTTCTGCGCCTTGCGCGACAGATCACACACTGACGTCAAAGTCTTCAAGCCCGTAAAAAGATTTTTCGGGTAACGGTCGTGCAGTGTAAGATTGGAATACTTACTTTCTCTTCGACGACCTCTTCTCCTTCTTTGTCAGGTCTCGCGTCGCCCTTCTCCAGATCTGGGATATGCGTATCTGAACTACTCCTCGAATGCTGGCGATACTCTTCTCGTGTGGATAAAGACATGTTGTGCGGTGTTTGTAGCGGTCGCTACGATATTCGAACGAGATTTTCGTAACCAGTTATGAGGTTCGATAAATGTTTCGTAAAAGTGGTGTTTGCGGCTATGTTGGTCGCGGTCCTCTCAAGGGCTAGTTTCGGACGCTTGCAATTGCGGTGTCCAAAACATCAATCCAGGATTCAGGCCAGGTATATAGCGAAAAAGGCCCCAGGCAGCTGAATTACGAAATGACTCTCCATCGGTGCCCGCACCCTGAACATGGAGTCTGGCCCTTAACCCCGAGGT
>Ga0265797_10012642_pt1 | contig 10309 bp, 11 predicted proteins | sample P2T30metagenome_FD_192433 | JGI IMG/M metagenome (GOLD analysis project Ga0265797, IMG submission 192433) | Plant litter microbial communities from East Loma Ridge, Irvine, California - P2 T30 | ecosystem: Environmental > Terrestrial > Plant litter > Unclassified | place: USA: California... | reverse complement strand
GACAACTCGACATTTTCCGCGTACGCTGCGCGTTACAAGAATGCTATTTAACTTAAAAGGATGACATCATGGCAGACACCTTCAACACGTTCGACGGCGGTATCGGCAAGGACACCCTGCTGGGCACCACCAATGCGGACGTGATGCACGGCATCGCCGGTGCGGATACGCTGATCGGCAACGGCGGCGACGACCAGCTGTGGAGCGGCAGCGCAACGGACCCGGAAGGCAAGAACGACCGCGACGGCGACCTGCTCGACGGCGGGACCGGCAATGACACCATCAACGGTGGCAGCGGCAACGACATGCTGATCGGCGGCGCGGGCACCAATACCCTCAACGGCAATGCAGGGCTGGATACCGCGCTGTACAACCTGGCCCGCGGCGACTACACGATCGCACAGAAAAACGGCACAATCGGCATTACGTCCAGCACTGGCGGGATCGACACCCTGACCAGCGTGGAGCGCCTGCACTTTACCGATGTCGATGTCGCTTACGACATCGCCGGCACGGCGGGACAAGTCTTCCGCATCTATCAGGCAGCGCTGAACCGGGCACCGGACAAGGGCGGCCTGGGTTTCTGGATCAATGCGGCGGACCACGGTGCCAGCATGGAGACGGTGGCCGCCGGCTTCACGCACAGCGCCGAATGGAATTCGCTGTACGGCGCGAACTCCTCGACCGAAACGTTCCTGACCGCGTTGTACCGTAACGCACTGCACCGCGAGCCGGACCCGACCGGCATGCAGTTCTGGACGAATGAACTGCAGCACGGTTCGTCGCGCGAGTATCTGCTGGTGCGCTTTGCGGAAAGTGCCGAGAACCAGGCACAGGTCATCGGCAGCATCCAGAACGGCATCGAATACACGCCGTACGCCTGATCTTCCGCGGCCCTGACGGGCGGCAATCCCATGGGGGCGGTATGTTAGAATACCGCCCTCGATTGCACACCGTCTAAGGAAGAGTGAACATGGCTGGACACAGCAAATGGGCCAATATCAAGCATAAAAAGGCTGCAACGGACGCGAAACGCGGCAAGATCTGGACGCGCCTGATCAAGGAGATTACCGTGGCCGCGCGCATGGGCGGCGGCGACATCAATGCCAATCCCCGGCTGCGCCTGGCGATGGACAAGGCGGCCGACGCCAATATGCCGAAAGACAACGTGCAACGCGCGATCACGCGCGGCACCGGCGGCGACGAAGGCACCAATTACGAAGAAGTCCGCTACGAAGGCTACGGCATCGGCGGCGCCGCGATCATCGTGGACTGCATGACGGACAACCGTGTGCGCACGGTGGCGGAAGTACGCCACGCGTTTTCCAAGCACGGTGGCAATATGGGCACGGAAAACTCCGTGTCGTTCATGTTCAAGCATTGCGGCCAGTTCCTGTTCGCGCCGGGCACCGACGAAGCGAAGCTGATGGAAGCGGCGCTCGAAGCGGGCGCTGAGGACATCGTGGCCGATGACGAAGGCGGCTTCGAAGTGCTGTGCGCGCCGAACGATTTCGCCGCGGTCAAGGATGCGCTGGAAGCTGCCGGTTTCAAGGCCGAAGTGGCCGAGATCATCATGAAGCCGGCGACGGAAACCGTCTTCACGGGCGACGACGCCATCAAGATGCAAAAACTGCTGGACGCGCTGGAGAACCTGGACGATACCCAGGAGGTCTACACCAACGCCGTGATCGAAGAGTAAGCGATCGCGCACGCTTCCGACAGTCGGATGACACGGCGGCCCGCGGGCCGCTTTTTCCGCTCCTGGACCCGCCGCACGCGGGTGCCAGGAAGCCTTTTCAACATGGCGTGCCCCCCAGACAGCTGGCCATATTGAAGAAGCTTCCCCGAAATTCTCAAACTTGAACGAACGGTCCCTATGAAAATCCTGGTAGTCGGCTCCGGCGGCCGCGAGCACGCGCTGGCTTGGAAATTGGCGCAATCGGAACGAGTGCAGATGGTCTTCGTCGCCCCCGGCAATGGCGGCACGGCACGCGACCAGCGGCTGCAGAACGTGGCGATCTCCGACCTGCACGAACTGGCGGACTTCGTCGTGCGCGAGCACGTCGCGTTCACCGTCGTCGGACCGGAAGTGCCGCTGGCGGCCGGCATCGTCAACCTGTTCCGCGCGCGCGGCCTGAAGATCTTCGGCCCGACGAAGGAAGCGGCGCAGCTGGAGTCCTCGAAGGACTTCGCCAAGGCATTCATGAAGCGCCACGGCATTCCCACGGCCGAGTATGAGACGTTCAGCGACGCGGCCCAGGCGCATGCCTACATCGACACCAAGGGCGCGCCGATCGTCATCAAGGCCGATGGCCTGGCTGCAGGCAAAGGCGTGGTTGTTGCCATGACGCTGGAAGAGGCGCATGGCGCCGTCGATCACATGCTGTCCGATAACGCGTTCGGCGATGCCGGCGCGCGCATCGTCATCGAGGAATTCCTGGCCGGCGAGGAAGCGTCGTTCATCGTCATGTGCGATGGCAAGAACGTGCTGCCGCTGGCAACGAGCCAGGACCACAAGCGCCTGCTGGACGCCGACCAGGGCCCGAACACGGGCGGCATGGGCGCCTACTCGCCCGCCGCGATCGTGACGCCGGCCATGCATGCCCGCGTGATGCGCGAGATTATCAACCCGACGATCCAGGGCATGGCCAAGGACGGCATTCCGTTCTCCGGTTTCCTGTACGCGGGCCTGATGATCGACGCGGCCGGCAATCCGAAGACGCTGGAGTTCAACTGCCGCATGGGCGACCCGGAAACGCAGCCGATCATGGCGCGCCTGAAAACGGACCTCGTGAGCGTGATGGAACACGCCGTCAACGGCACGCTGGACACCGTCGGCCTGGAATGGGACCGCCGCACCGCCGTCGGCGTCGTGCTGGCCGCGGCCGGCTATCCGGACGCTCCCGTCAAGGGCGCGGCCATCGACGGCATCCCGGCCGAAACGCCGGAGTCGGTGACGTTCCATGCCGGCACGGCGGAAGTGGACGGCCACCTGGTCACCAGCGGCGGCCGCGTGCTGTGCGTGGTGGGCCTGGGCGATTCGGTCAAGATGGCGCAGAAGCAGGCGTACGAGAGCGTCGAGAAGATTCATTTCGATGGCGTGCAGTACCGCCGCGATATCGGCTGGCGCGGCCTGAAACACTAAAAAACCGGGGACAGGCACCTATTTCCGGGCAAGATTGCCCGAAAATAGGTGCCTGTCCCCTTACCGACTTCATCATGTCCCAACCCACACCAGCCCTCGTCAAAGCCTACCTCCTCGACCTGCAGGAGCGCATCGTCGCGGCCCTCGAAGCGGCCGACGGCAACGCGTTCCTGCGCGACTCGTGGGAACGCCCGGAAGGCGGCGGCGGCATCTCGCGCCTGATCGAGGAAGGCGCCGTGCTGGAACGGGGCGGCTGCAATTTCTCGCACGTGACGGGCGAGAAGCTGCCGCCATCGGCCGCGGCGCACCGCCCCGGCATCGGCGGGCGCGCGTGGGAAGCGATGGGCGTGTCGCTGGTGCTGCATCCGCGTAATCCGTACGTGCCGACGGTGCACATGAACGTGCGCTTCTTCAGCACGAGCACGGAGGACGGCACGCCGGTGTGGTGGTTCGGCGGCGGCATGGACCTGACGCCCTACTACGGCAACCTGGACGACGCGCGCCACTTCCACCGCACCTGCCACGATGCGCTGGCACCGTTCGGCGCCGACCTGCATCCGCGTTTCAAAAAGTGGTGCGACGAGTATTTTTACCTCAAGCACCGCAAGGAAGCACGCGGCGTGGGCGGCATCTTCTTCGACGACTTCAACGAGCTGCCGTTCGACGCCAGCTTCGCCATGATGCAAAGCGTGGGCGACGCGTTCCTGGCCGCGTACCTGCCGATCCTGCAGGCCCGCAAGGACACGCCGTACGGCGAACGCGAACGCGACTTCCAGGCTTACCGGCGCGGCCGCTACGTTGAATTCAACCTCGTGTTCGACCGCGGCACGCTGTTCGGCCTGCAGTCGGGCGGGCGCACCGAGGCGATCCTGATGTCGATGCCGCCCGTCGTCAAATGGCGCTACGACTGGCATCCGGAAGACGGCACGCCGGAAGCGGCGCTGACCACGGACTTCCTGCCGCACCGCGACTGGCTGGCTGCATGACGGGTTGCATCGCGCTGCTGGGCGGCAGCTTCGACCCCGTGCACAATGGCCACGTGGCGCTGGGCCGCCGCTTTGTCGAACTGCTGGGGGCCGACGAGCTGCGCGTGATTCCCACGGTGCCGTGGCAGAAGGCGGGCCTGGTGGCGACGCCGGAGCAGCGCGCGGACATGGCGGCGCTGGCGTTTGCCGGCCTGCCCTGCCGCGTCGTCATCGACCGCCAGGAGATCGAACGGGGCAAGGCGACTTATACGGTCGAGACGCTGCGCGCGTTGCGCGCAGCGCTCGGCACCGACGTGTCGCTGTGCTTCCTGATGGGCGCCGACCAGCTGCAGCGGCTGGACACGTGGCACGCGTGGCGCGAACTGTTTTCCCTGGCTCATCTGTGTGTGGCGGCCCGACCGGGCTTCGCACTCGATGGGCCGGATATTCCACCCGAGGTGGCCAACGAATTCAAGGCGCGCCTGTGCGCGCCGGAACAACTGACCTCACAGCCGGCCGGACGCACCTGCGTGGCATCCGACCTGGCCGTGGACGTCTCGTCAACCCGCATCCGCGCTGCACTGCAGAGCGGCAGTGAGGCAAACTCGCTGATTCCGCGGGTAGTGCTAGACTATATCGAACAACATCATCTCTATAAGAAGCAAGACTGAATGGACATCAAAAAACTGCAAACCCTCGTCGTGGACGCCCTGGAAGACGTGAAGGGCCAGGACATCGTCGTGTTCGACACGACCGGCCTCACCAGCCTGTTCGACCGCATCGCCATCGCATCCGGTACGTCCAACCGCCAGACGCGCGCCCTGGCCGCCTCGGTCCGTGACAAGGTCAAGGAAGCCGGCGGCGACGTCATCGGCGTCGAAGGCGAAGACACCGGCGAATGGGTGCTGGTCGATCTGGGCGACATGATCGTCCACATCATGCAGGCACCGATCCGCGCCTACTACCGCCTGGAAGAAATCTGGGGCGAGAAGCCCGTCAAGCTGGGCGCCGCCAAGCGCAAGACGACGGCTGAAGGCAAGGCCGCCGAAGCGGCTGAAGCTGCGCCGAAGAAGAAATCCGGCCACCTGGCCGCGACCAAGACGGAGAAGGCCGCCGAACCTGTCGTCGAGAAGAAGGCCGCTCCGGCCCGCAAGCCCGGCACCGTGAAAGCTGCCGCCGCCGCCGGCGCCGTGGCGAAGAAAGCCGCCGCGAAGAAGGCCACGCCGAAGGTCGAAGCGCCGGAAGGCAAGAAGGTCAAGGTCGCCGCACCGAAAACCGCAGTGGCATCCGCCAAGGCCGCCAAGGAAGCGAAGGCAAAGGATGCCGCCAAGGGCATCGTCGCGCCGACCAAGACCGTCATCAAGCGCATCAAGAAGCCGGCCGCGGAAGAGTAATTCCTTATGCAGCTGATCATCGCTGCCGTCGGCCATAAAATGCCGGCCTGGATCGAAACGGGCTTCGCCGAGTATGTCAAGCGCATGCCGCCGGAGCTGCGCATCGTGCTCAAGGAGATCAAGCCCGTCGAGCGTTCCGGCAGCAAGACCGCCGCGACGGCGATGGCGCTCGAGCGCGAACGCATCGAGGCGGCCCTGCCGAAATCGGTGCGCATCATCGCCCTGGACGAACGGGGCAAGGACCTCACCAGCGTCGGGCTGTCGCAGCAGCTGGAGCTGTGGCAGCAGGACGGCCGCGACACCGCCTTCCTCATCGGCGGCGCGGACGGGCTCGACCCGGGCCTGAAGGCGAAAGCCGAAGGGCTGATCCGCATCTCCAGCATGACGCTGCCACACGGCGTCGTGCGCGTGATGCTGGCCGAACAGCTCTACCGCGCCTGGACGATCACGCAGAACCACCCCTACCACCGAGTCTGAAAACCCGGGACAGACCCCTGTTTCCAGGAAATTTCTCCTGAAAACAGGGGGCACGCTGGCGACCCGGCTGTCCCGGATTTTTCACTCAAGTCAGAGTTGCTGCAAAACAGGGGTCTGTCCCGGGTTTTTCGCTCTGTCACAGTTGCTGCATAGCTGGTATCGTTTCACTATCGAGCAATTACTAAACAATAACAACGATGAAACCGGTCGAACGAAAAATCTACCTTGCTTCCAAGAGCCCGCGGCGGCGCGAGCTGCTGCGCCAGATCGGCGTCGAGTTCGAACTGCTGCTGCTGCGCAGCGATGGGCCGCGCGGTGCCGACGTCACGGAGGACGTCGCGGCGGACGAACCCGCGCAGAACTACGTCACGCGTGTGGCCAACGAAAAAGCCGACTTCGCCTTCGAGCTGGTGCGGCGACGGCATCTGAAGCCACGCCCGATCCTGTCGGCCGACACCACCGTGGCCGTCGACGGCGCGATCCTCGGCAAGCCGGCGGGCAAGGAGGAAGCGGAGGAGATGCTGAACCGCCTGTCCGGTCGGGTGCACCAGGTGCTGACGTCTGTTGCGGTGCGCACCTACGACTTCAACGGTAGCGTGACGCAGGTCTCGGACGTGCGCTTCGCGAAGCTGACGCCGGCGGCGATCCAGGCCTACTGCGCCACGTCGGAACCTTATGACAAGGCCGGCGGCTACGGCATCCAGGGACTCGCGTCGATGTTCATCGAGCACATCGAAGGCAGCCACTCGGGCATCATGGGCCTGCCGCTGTTCGAAACGGCCGACCTGCTGCGCCAGGCGGGCCTGAAGCTGCCATGAACGAAGATATCCTCATCAACATCACTCCGCAGGAGACGCGCGTCGCGCTCGTGCTGCAGGGCGCCGTGCAGGAGCTGCACATCGAGCGCACCCTGACGCGCGGGCTGGCCGGCAACGTCTACTCCGGCAAGGTGGTGCGGGTGCTGCCGGGCATGCAGTCGGCGTTCATCGACATCGGCCTGGAACGCGCCGCGTTCCTGCACGTGGCCGATATCTGGGAAGCACGCCCGCACGACGGTCAGGCCGCCGTGCCCACGCCCATCGAAAAGCTGCTGTTCGACGGCCAGGTGCTGACGGTGCAGGTCATCAAGGACCCGATCGGCACGAAGGGCGCGCGCCTGTCCACGCAGATCTCCATCGCCGGCCGCATGCTGGTCTACCTGCCGCAGGATTCGCACATCGGCATCTCGCAGAAGATCGAGAAGGAAGCGGAACGCGAAGCGCTGCGCACGCGCATGCAAGGCCTGCTGCCGAAGGAAGAAAAAGGCGGCTACATCGTCCGCACGCAGGCGGAAGACGCCAGCGATTCCGACCTGCAGGCCGACATCGAGTACCTGCGCAAGACGTGGGCCACGATCACGCACGGCGCCCGCACTCGCCCTCCCACCAGCCTGCTGCACCAGGACCTGAGCCTGGCGCAGCGGGTGCTGCGCGACTTCGTCCACGACGAGACGGCCACGATCCAGGTCGACTCGCGCGAAAACTTCCTCGGCCTGCGCGAGTTCGGCAAGATCTACACGCCCAGCGTACTGCCACGGCTGCAGCACTACACGGGCGAACGCCCGCTGTTCGACCTGTACGGCGTGGAAGAAGAGATCCAGCGCGCGCTGGGCCGCAGAGTCGACCTGAAATCGGGCGGCTACCTGATCGTCGATCAGACGGAAGCGATGACGACGATCGACGTCAACACAGGCGGCTATGTGGGGGGCCGCAATTTCGCGGACACGATCTTCAAGACGAACCTGGAAGCGGCGCACGCGATCGCCCGCCAGCTGCGCCTGCGCAACCTGGGCGGCATCATCATCCTGGACTTCATCGACATGGAAAACGCCGAGCACCGCAACAACGTGCTGGCGGAACTGAAGAAGGCACTGGCACGCGACCGCACCAAGGTGTCCGTGAGCGGCTTCTCGGCGCTGGGCCTCGTTGAAATGACGAGGAAGCGCACGCGCGAATCGCTGGCGCACATCCTGTGCGAACCCTGCCCCGCCTGCAGCGGCAAGGGACAAGTGAAAACGTCCCGCACGATCTGCTACGAGATCCTGCGCGAACTGCTGCGCGAAGCCAAGCAGTTCAACCCGCGCGAATTCCGCATCCTCGCCTCGCAGGAAGTGGTGGACATGTTCCTGGAAGAGGAATCGCAGCATCTCGCCATGCTGGGTGACTTCATCGGCAAGAAGATTTCGCTGCAGGTGGAGAATGCCTATCATCAGGAGCAGTACGACGTCATCCTGATGTGATTGGTGCTGTATGCAGTCGGCATGCTTCGACTCGGGTAAAGATGATACGCCTGCGGCACCGCCCCTCAGCGGTGAGAAATTTCCCGGAGGCCGCAGGCGTGGGGATTTATGCCTTGCGGCGGCGTGCCATCACGCCGACCAGTGCCAGGCCGCCCAGCATCATGCCGTAGGTTGCAGGTTCAGGAACCGGCGACACCGTCAGCGAAGCCGTATAGGCGCCAGCGGCTTGCGACAGCACTTTGCCTTCCACTTGCAGATAGTAGCCGCTGCCGGACAGCCCGCCCGTGGTCAGGTGCCACTGGTCGGTCTTGCCCGTTTCCAGTTGCGTGCCCGTGCTGATCAGGGTGCCATCGGCGCTAAACAGCGAGAAGCCCGTGATGTCGAGGCCATTCTTTGCGTTGCCGCTGTACGAGAACAGGTCCGCCACGACCGAGCTGCCGCTCGACAGGTTGAAGCTGTACTGGTCGGCAAAGGTATCGTCGCGGTGGTTGCCCGTGATCAGGCGACCGAAGAAGCCGGCGTTGTCCGTCAGCTCGATCGGGGCGATCGGGTTGCTGATGTCTTCTGCCAGCGCGGCCTGGCTGGCCATGGCGGCGCAGGCGAAGGCCACTGCGGATGCAAATTTCCTGGTTTTGATCATGCGTTGCTCCTAGTCAAATTACGGCTAATTACGGTTGAGGCCGCTGAGGAGCCGTCAAGGTAGCGCAGATATCGATTGCAAAAAATGTTGCATTACAGGTGCTTACAAGTTGCAAATCTGAAAATGTTAAGTTTTCCGCAAAGGCAATGCCGATAATCCCAACAAAATCATGAGACTACCTTTCAAGAACCGACTATTATTTTTCCCGTAAGAGGATTCCTACACCAGAACGCGTATTTTTTACACGTCTCTATTGCACAAGACTAAGGCTGATATAAGAATATGCGCTTGACGCATGAACAGAAGGACGATCTATAGTTACGAATGGTTACTTGTGATCATGGCGCGCGGTTACGGCGTGCCATGAAAAAAGCACATGCCCCTTGCGGGTGCATGTGCTTTTTTGTCGCGCCGACGCCAGAGCGCCGGCTAGTCGTTCCTTAGAACTTCCAGACCAGAGCGGCGCTCAGGTTCGTCGTGTCGCTGGCAGGCTTCTGCACTTCGACCCGGCCGGACAGCTGGCTGCTGAACGAGTAGTTCAGGCCAAGGCCGAACAGGGCGCGGTCGACATTCTCGGACGCCACCTCACCAAAACCGTCAGCGGAAAGCTTCCCTTTGACTTGATTGTAGCCCAGGCGGGCGTACACGTCGGTCTGTGGGTTCAGCGGCAGGAAGCCCAGAACCGACACGTGCGTTTGCTTGAGTTTCAGGTTACCGTCGAAACCAGCAACGTTGCCGCTCCACTTGCCCAGCTGGCGGTAGCCAACTTCAACGGCGAAGTTCTGGTTGATGCCGTAGCCCAGGAAGGCGCCGACGCTGGTCTTGTTGCCGTCCAGGTCGTCGAGGTCCGTCACGCCCAGGTCCACACCGCCGTAGAAGGCGACAGGAGCGGCAGCGAACGAGGAGGAGGCAACCAGTGCCAGTGCTGCGGCAGCAGCGATTTTCTTCAACATAATATTTCCGATCAGTGGTATCAAATTTCTTCTTATCGCTACTGAATAAAGTGTTTATTCAAGTTGCTGATCGGCAATTATACGGGAGGGTATGACGTTTGTGCAATAGCGAGAATTACTTAATTAATATTGCCACCTAAGTATTCGGTTGGCCAGCAAGGCCGGATGCCTGGGCGCTGTCACCGGTCACTGAGGGATTGCTCGTCCATCAGCAGTGATGCCCGCAAGAAGCTCACAGGCGTGCTGATCCGATTGCGGTCCCGACCGTACAGCCATCCCAGATAGTTCGGGAGGTAGCGGCTGGCCACGCCATTGAAGCGCGTCAGCCATGTCTTGAAGTGGCTGTGATACCGGTTCACGTTCTGCACGTGAATGGCGCCACGCGTGCGGACGCCCGCACGTAGATTGACGGCCTCGTGCAGGATGTCATGCGCCGTCGCGAAGGCCGGGTACGCGG
>Ga0265797_10012641_pt1 | contig 10309 bp, 8 predicted proteins | sample P2T30metagenome_FD_192433 | JGI IMG/M metagenome (GOLD analysis project Ga0265797, IMG submission 192433) | Plant litter microbial communities from East Loma Ridge, Irvine, California - P2 T30 | ecosystem: Environmental > Terrestrial > Plant litter > Unclassified | place: USA: California... | reverse complement strand
TTGTCGTGCCCGACGACGATGAGCACAAGGCCGCCAACGCCCTCCACGCCTTTGCCAACGGTGCCTGGCTCGGTCTCAAGATCGCCGGTATGATCGTCTCTACGCTCTTGTGTATTATCGCTCTTCTTAACCTGGTCGACGGTCTGCTCACCTGGTGGGGACGCTACATCAACCTCGATGGCGACTACGACTTGACACTTGAGTTGATCCTCGGTTACCTTTTGTACCCTGTCGCTTTCCTCCTCGGTGTATCGCGCCAAGGCAACGATCTGATTCTTGTCGCTCGTCTCATCGGTATCAAGGTCATCACCAACGAGTTCGTTGCGTTCCAATCGCTCACCGACGAGGACCCTGCGTCCCCCTACCACGACCTGAGCCCACGCTCCCGTCTTATCGCTACCTACGCTCTCTGCGGTTTTGGTAATATTGGTTCCCTGGGTACACAAATCGGTGTGCTCAGTCAGATTAGTCCTGGCCGCAGTGGTGACGTATCGCGTCTCGCCATGTCCGCTCTTATTACAGGTGTCTTCTCCACTCTGTCCAGTGCGACGGTTGCAGGTCTTGTCGTTCTAGACGGATCCAACTTCAGCTCAGGCTCGTAGGCCTGGAGCTGGAAATGTATGAAATGTTGCATTGCTGAGGAGTCGCTGTTTGGTGGTCCTAAAATATTATGTTTAGCCAGTTTTGGTGTACGAGATACCCACAGTAGTACATGGATTTGTTGAAGAATCAATACTCTCACTTCAAACCTCTTGCTCGGAATCAAACTGTGAGACATGATGACGACTTTAAGAGGGGACACGAGATGGGTTATACACTCCGCCCTTGGACACGAGCTCTACCTTGGCGTCGCCCTTTTACTCACGACATGTTGCCTCAATCCGGTTAGCGTCTGCAAGAACGGCAGTCTCTCGAACATGAACAACACAGCAATCTCGCTTGCGATACGGGTCAGCCTGTGCGGCGTATTGGCGACTAAGAGTATCGTGGGGATAATGATAGCTTGGAGTAGGATCTGCTTTGATACTGGTGTTCACACTGCACTTGGGTAGCTGCTGATGAGCACGTGCTGAGGCCACGACAGCGTTCGTGGACTTGAAGAAACTACGAGCTCTCATATCAATGATCGTGCGAGTCTATTTGACCATCATATGTCTCATTAAACTCGCAAAACGCGACGATGCAAGGTCGAGGTTTACAGCGTTGATGTTTGCTCCTGCTCCGCCAAGCCTGAGCTAGCTGTGTCAATGGAAAGACCGCCTGCGATACCATGACGCTCGCTCCTTCTCAAAGTCCAAGACCAGTACTCTACGCTGATCGCACACCACATGCTGAGCCAGCTATACAATGCATTAGCGACACGTCGAAGGGAAGGGTACGTTTCGCATACAAGAGCGCTAGTAGGTGCTATGCCACACCGTTGAAAGGCAAGATCGAACGCCTGCCCGACCCGCACAGACCGATTGCACTCGATAATCCCCGCTGACGGCGTGATCCCAACGCGATGTGGCATCTGGGGCTGCCAATCCCGCCAGCAAGATAAGAGATGTTGAACAGCCAATGACGCGTCGCGACGGGCAACTAAGCGAGCCTGCTAAGATTGCCGCTGGAAGCTTGACGGAAGAAACGCTGGACAGATGCTTTTTCCGTGTTCCAACGGCTTTCCTGCATCTTGTCATCGAGTTTACAAACCTTGGCCTCGGTAGTTTCGACGTTCATGGCTGGAAAGCTGCGAAATCGTCAGCGTTTACCTCTCGCATGGCAATCCATTCAACAACGCGATACACAGCCGCGTTTTGACAGCCGCGAGCAGCTGCTTGAACCCAACAATCTCGAAGCCGTACAGGCCTGCGATTGGTTGCAATCTAGCTGTGAGTCAAAACTGCCACACAAAAGTTAGCATCTTATCTACATCGTTCCGCCGCGTTATCGGACCATACCGGGGTTGGAAGATCGTTTCCGCACATGGTGTGCATCCTCCCGTTGCCCAACCCCACGAAAGCCTGTAGAACCATGTAGATGTCGAACTGTGATCGTTGTCACCTTGAATAATTATCCGCGAATATGCACGCTAGCTCTACGGTTGGCTATACCTGCCTTATGCGTGCGGCCGATGAACGGTAATGCTCTTGCTTTATCATGGTTAAAGCCCTCTCCTAGAGGTCGTATGCCGGCAGATCATGACCGAAGCTTTCTGCGAAATCTCCCAAGCGAAGCTAAGCAGTAAGGTTAAGTGTATTTCAACTTCCGGCATCCCTCTGGCATCGCGCTTTCCACTTACCAACTGCTCGTCACCTGAGGTGTCTTTAACCCACCCAGCATGAGTACACCTCCACCGCTAAGCCAAGGCTTTGGCTATGGCATTGTGATCGGTTTAGGCTTTGCCTTCTCGTAGGTCCTACGTCTCCCATACATGGACATTACTAACTCGGCAAAGCTTCGGTATGATCTTGACGACATTCGTGCTGAAGAGATACAACTATGAACTCCAAACCTCTGAGATGTTCTCGACAGCTGGTCGTACAGTAAAATCGGGACTTGTCGCGTCAGCCGTAGTATCATCTTGGACTTGGGCAGCAACACTTCTCCAATCGAGCGCAGTCGCCTACCGATATGGAGTATCTGGCCCCTTCTGGTACGCCTCAGGAGCGACTGTGCAGATCATCTTATTTGCTACGATTGCTATCGAGCTGAAACGAAGAGCACCTAATGCACATACCTTCCTTGAGGTTATTCGAGCCAGATACGGTCCAGTCACGCACGTCGTCTTTATGGTCTTTGGTCTCTTTACTAACATCCTTGTCACTTCGATGTTGTTGACTGGAGGCTCCGCTGTTGTGACTTCGGTACGTCAAACGCGGCGAACGACATATCTGTACTAACCTACTCAAGCTCACCGGCATGCCAACTGCTGCTGCTTGCTTCCTGTTACCTGTTGGTGTAGTTCTGTACACCATGTTTGGAGGTATCAAGGCCACTTTCTTGACTGACTACGGTAAGCTACTTTCTTCTACATTTGCATGAAAAAGTTGCTAAGATTACCTCTAGCACACACTGTTGTCATTCTGATCATCCTCTTGATGTTTGCCTTCACCGCATATGCGACCAACGAGAATCTCGGAAGCCCTGGGAAAGTTTTCGATCTACTGGTCCAAGCCGCGACGGATCACCCAGTTGAAGGAAACGCCGGAGGCTCTTACCTAACCATGCGGTCGAAAGAAGGTGCAATCTTCTTCGTGATCAACATCGTGGGCAACTTCGGTACTGTGTTCTGCGACAACGGATACTACAACAAAGCCATCGCTGCCAGTCCCGTCGATGCTCTTCCCGGATACATCATTGGTGGTCTGTCCTGGTTCGCGATTCCATGGCTAGCCGCTACCACAATGGGTCTCAGTGCTATCGCACTAGAAAATAACCCTGTTTTCCCCGGCTATCCTAACCGCATGGCTGATGCTGACGTGACGGCTGGGCTTGTGTTGCCCACGGCCGCTGTTGCCCTGATGGGTTCGGGAGGAGCGGCTGCAGTTCTGCTTCTCGTCTTCATGGCTGTGACTAGCGCCATGTCTGCTGAGTTGATTGCTGTCTCTTCCATTTTCACTTATGACTTCTACCAGGTAAGCATGCCTCTACTGGTCATGGAAATGGGTTATTGAGCTGACGAGATATAGACTTATGTCAATCCTAAAGCTACGGGGAAACAACTCATCTACATGTCTCACACCATGGTAGTCGGCTTCGCTGTCGCGATGGCAGCGTGGAGTACAGGGCTTTACTACATCGGCATCAGCATGGGCTACCTATATCTCCTCATGGGCGTCATAATCTCGTCCGCTGTCCTGCCTGCCACTCTAACGCTGATGTGGTCAAAGATGAACTGGGTCGCAGCAACCTTCACACCACCTCTCGGCTTCGCCTGCTCCCTCATTGCTTGGCTCGTCACCGCGCAGAAAGAGAGCGGCGAGCTCACTGTGCTGACTACCGGCGCCAACAACCCTATGCTAGCAGGGAACGTTGTCGCCCTCCTCTCTCCCATTGTCTTCATCCCCGTCTTCACGTACGCTTTTGGACCCCAGAATTACGATTGGCAGAGCATGAAGGCTATCCGCAGGGGCGACGACCACGATCTTGCTCTTGCCGCGAACGTGGATCTAGAACGGATACCCGGTGAACAACGACGAGCTATCGAAGCTGACGAAGAGGAACAAGCCAAATTACTCAAAGCATCGCGTATTGCGCGATGGCTCACGCTCTTCATGGCGATATCTTTCCTTGTGCTGTGGCCCATGCCCATGTACGGCTCTTCATATATTTTCAGCGAGAAGTTCTTTACTGGATGGGTTGTTGTGGGCATTTTGTGGATGTTCTGCTCATGCTTCGCAGTAGGGCTATATCCGCTTTGGGAGGGGAGAAAAACAAGTGTCAGGACATTCAAGTCGATATACATGGACATCACGGGGAGGAAGAAGCCGGGTAAGGGGCCGATGGTTGTGGAGGGTGAGGGTACGGATACACCTCCGGAGGCTATGGATGAGAAGATGGTGGAGAAATGAGTTGTAATCGGAAGAGAGCAGGATTGTCCATCACTGTCTACCTAAAGAACACGATCGTAAAGGCCGCGTAGCCGGAGACTGAGCAGCCTGGGCATTAGCCCACAAGGCGGTTCCAAGCCACTAGTGCTACAATCGACGTGTTGCGCGAGATTCCTGATAGAGTATACCAAGATGTTTCAAGGCTATTTCCGTCGGCACAATTCGTATTTGCCGGTGTTGACCGAAGTTTTCTAGGATGGGTCTCTGACCATTGGATCTGGTAGCTATGCCTTGCGTGGTCTAGCGTCGATGAGGCTCGGCTTAGCGACCCACGTGGCAATAGCCGTCCCACGCAAAAATCACTACCCCTAGATGTATCGGCTGGCCCATTCACAGTGCTGCATGCCTTCTTGTAGATGTCGAGTGTGACGGGTACTACGGTTTTAGCATGCAATATGCTAGTCCGACGAAGCAAGCTCACCCTGTGCACCTGCCTTTTGGATCCAAACATGCGCCCACGATGCCAAATGACAGGCGGTGAAAAGATCTAGAAGTCACGACTTTGCCCGAGCGTGAGGCTAAACTAAGTATCGTCAAATTGTCCCTTGCCTTGGCCGATTGATTTTTCTGACTGAACCCTTGTCTCCACGTCTTCTCCAGTTCTTTCCTTCTTCTCTCCACATTCCTTTTCCCTGTGTGCGTTCTTTGGTCTGTTCATTTGTTAGCGAGGCGTCAGATGAGTGTCAGTCTTACAGGCAGTTGTCTGCCACCATCAAGCAGTTTACCACCTATCCGTTCGCTACTATCGGCATCGGAAGATCAGATCTTTGCCGCTCTTAAGAACCTACAGACGCTGTACTGTCCTGTACGCCTTCCAACTACTATCTCACACCCGACATCGAAAAGAGAGCACACATCTATCGTCTCACCCCCTGGACCCGCGGACTCCGGTTACGCGTCTCAAGATGAAGGCGAAGATGATGAGAACCAGGTCACACCCGAAGAGGTGACAGCAGCTCTCCGTGCAGACCCATTCGAGCGCACTTTCGCCACCCAATGGCTGAACTCGCTCCTCGCGCGCTCGGAAGAGATCGAAGTCGATGACGATGTACGGGAAAAACTTGTCGATGATGCTGGATTCATTCTATCAAGCTTGTTCGAGAATGCCGATGAAGAGGAAGAGGCGCTTACACGAGACTTCTGCTTCCCCACATCATCTGGAGATTCAGTTAAGGTCACGCTCAATGATGCGCCACTGTCGAGTACAGATCATACAGCTGTCGGACTTCAGTCTTGGGGTGCCAGCATCGTACTCAGTAGCATGATGTGCGCCGAGCCAGAGCGCTTTGGACTGACTGAAGACAGTCTTGCAGGGAAGCGGACAATTATCGAGCTCGGTGCAGGCACTGGACTCGTCAGCTTAGCAGTCGCAAAATTACTACCTGTGGTCGGCGCTGGACCTGTCAGCATCACGGCGACAGACTATCACCCTGCGGTTCTGGAGAACTGCAACGCAAACATCGAGACAAATTTCCCTTTGAGCTCATACGACTCACCACCTGTAGAGACCGCAATACTGGATTGGGCTCAACCCCCCACACACATGAAATCAGCATCCGATCTTCTTATCGCCTCAGACGTGGTCTACGCTCCTGAGCATGCCGCCTGGCTACGTGATTGTGCGGCGCATCTCCTGGCTCTGAACGGTGTTTTCTGGCTCATGGTCACGGTCCGCAAGACGGGCAAGTTTGAGGGTATCCCCGATACTGTTGAAGCCGCTTTCGAACCAGAGCTCTGTCCGAAGAGCGACGGCGGGTTTACATTCAGAATTCTGGAAAGAGAGTTTGTAGAGAAGAGACGGGGTATTGGACGAGGTGACGAGAGCGGATATAACCTTTATAGAATTGGATGGGCTTAGGCCAAGGCGATTTGTAGACTAGACAGCGCAAGCGACCTAGCGGGCTTCATCAGTGCGCACGATGTTACGAATTCAACACCCAGATCTAAGACCTTCGCAGCGAACTAAGGTGCTCTTGCTTACGCACCAGACACTTCCTCTTCCTCTGACACTCAGTAATCCCCAAACTTGTATCTTGCTCGCGCAAGTTTGTCCGCTTCTGGGTACTTCTCGACGTTGACAGCCACAGTCGCAACACCGAGGCCGATATCAACCGTTCGCACGATGCCCAATAACCTTATTGCAAACACCCACATCCTGTCGTTGACCTCTAATCCCTTGACTACGAACGGCTCAAGTGGCAGCGCCAGCTCCTCGATTGGTATGAGCACAGCAAGCTTCTCGAGCGTGTCCTCCATATCGTCAAATCTCGCCTGTATTCCAGGAATGATTTGTAACCCAACATCCCAAGCCTCCCTCATATGCTTTGCGTATTCGCTATGAATCTTTCTCGCCATGAGGAATTTGGCGTTGTTCATGGGATCGGTCGGGTTGTCGAGCCATTCTGCACCGGCTATTTGTGCTTCCGTTTCTACCTGCTTCAGTTTGATCTCGGCTAGGTCGATGAGCTTTCGCACAAAGTTTTGTGTCATGTTCAGCAGTCTTCCAGTATCCTCCATGGGGCCATTGATCAGGTTTACAAGAGCAGGTTCCGGACAATTTTCGGCGAAGTCTTTCCATGCCCTGCGCTGCGATTGAAAGAGCGAGTTGATGTGAGTGAACAGGTATGTAAGCGGGGTAAGAGTGAATTTCAGGACGAGCTTTTTAGTCTGAGAAGACATGCTTTGGTTGAATGACCGGTGTTGGTTTTTGGAGGGTCGTGAAGAAAGTGATGATGCGTCGGGTTTGCTTCTTGTTTGCATTATCGTAAAGGAAACGATGAACAAAGCTTGAGGTATCGCAAAGCCGGAACTTCATATACTGTCAAGCATTCGAAGAGATAGATCGCATGTACTAGATGCCGTCTCCCCTCTTCCTCTTCCTTCTCCCGTCGCCTGCTACGGATTTCACCTGACGCCGTTCTTCAGTTATGCCCGCAAGAGGGAAGACATATGTTTCCATTGCCTTGCCTCCCGCACACCACACTCCGTTCACCCATCTAGCGCTATGCAGCAAGCGATTCCGCTTGTCACACGCCTCTCGTATCCCCTCATCGGAGCCTACGCCGACTTCCAAGATTGCTAATCGTTCTTTGTCGTAGGTGTTGCGTGCCTGGTCCCAGCTCGTGAAAACCTTCGCAGGGCAAGGTGCCTTGTCAGAATCGAAATGGGGTGCCTGCTCCGTCATCCAACCACCCGGTTCCGGCTTAACGAAGATGGCGGTGGGCTCTGTATTTGGAGGCGCTGAAGCCAAGCGCGCCAAACGGAGCTCTCGGTCATCACGAAGAGCTTGATAGAGTTCGAACATCATGTCAAGTACGTACGGTGCAGACGGTGGTATGTTTGGTCGCGAAGGATGTCCATCGAGCGATAGATGTCGACTCATGTAACCGACGAGCTGACTTGCTGGCCACAAGGCCTCCAACTTCTGAATCAGTGCACTCAGTGCTGTATGTGCATCCTTTCCGAGCTTCGCACCCCGAAGCACCGGACCTCGGCCTAGATCAGATAGAGCTTCTCGATCCGAATCTGTGAGACAGAGGCTGAGCGGGTCTGTCCGTATTCTTGATCGCTCATTAGGGAATAGTTCGAACAGATAGCCTTTTGTCTCAAGACCACGAGACGTAATGGTTGGGGGCTTGAAACGACAGCGGTCGACGAAACTCTGCTGGAACTTCAGGTTGGGGATAGTAAATTGGTGTTGACATGCTGCCAGATACGATTGTAAGGTGTACCGCATCAGACTACTTTCGTTGGGAAGACGCGCATAGTCAGGTGGTTCCCATACCGTACTCTGTAATATCTCCCCATTCATCAGTATAAGTGCGAGTAGGGCTACAGAAAGGCTGTATCTGCCGGGCTCATGTATGGGAGATCCTTTCGCGATGTTTATGCGGTTGGTAAATTTTAGAGCGTTTGCGAGGATAGCGATCCTATCCTCCTCGTTCTCCAACGAGCGGCTGCAAATGTCGTCCAGCACACAGTTCGTAGTCGTTCGGTACGCTGGAACCTCGCGGCGGCTTCCGTGCTGGTGCGTCTTGTCATTACCAGTAGCACCGTGAATGCCATTGCTCCAGGAAGGCAGATGTCCGTCCTGAAATGGTACATAGCTCCTGTTGAAGATATTGTATTGTTTGAGCTTTTTGAGTATGTCAGTGTGAGGCCATTGCCACCGTTCCTGCCGTTCCTCAGGCCGAGCCGCCAAGCATAACATTGTCGCATTCTGTCGGAGATCCTTCAGGTTCATCTTCAATTCTCCAGGGATGTCACCAAAATCATAGCCTCGATCTTTTTGAATATCTTCAGAACACGGTATGAGCAACGTCATCCTGTTTGAAGCCAAGTGATCTTCTTGGAATATCCAGCCACGATCCCAGCGAGGGTCGCTAAGAATGCGGAGAATAAGCATCTGTACTGCCAGAACGTCGACTTCCGGTCTCAACTTTGGGTTCTCTCTCATGTCCGGGTCGACGAAAAGGCGGCCTTGTAGTAGCTCTGATAGAAGATCAACTTCGCGTTGATGTGCAAGCTCCACGGTGAGTAGCCCGACCGAGACTGTGCTGTCGCCATAGACTACGTCCATGATCTGAACACCCAGTTCCCTGTCTTCTGGCCACAATCTTTCGTCTCCCGGTCTCTGATATATGCACTCCCTATCGATCCATACTTTGGACACGTTTATGCTCTGCGCAAACCGGATCACCCGATCCATGTAGCGGTCTGGAAAGTCAATTTTGTGCGGCTTCGCACCCGGTCTCCTGATGCGATAGTCGTATACAGTTGGCTTAGGCTCATCGTAGAGAACCTCGTGTTTGAGCTCAGCCCATTTCCACGAGACAGCAATGTAATCGTCTCCGCCGTCGTCGTCTTCACGCTTCGTAATGTGGATTTCGCGCGATGGTATCTTTCGATCGTGGAAATAATCGCGAGCCTTAGCTAGTGCGTAGCGGCGGTCTTGTTTCTGCTTCTCTGCCTGTAGATCCGGTACTCCGGATATATCTAGGAAGCGCAGATTCGATACCCATTCTTCAGCTCTCTGCCGATCAGCTGGGATGTGTTGAAACTCTAGCAATTGCTTGCGAAAAGCAGCGATGTCGCCATTGAAGATTTCGCCGAATGTCTTGTGTAAATCATTCTTCATAGTGTAAGTGTCTGCTCCAGAGCTGAGCCTGAATATGGGTAGACGGAGTGACGCAGGTGAGATGAGATGAGATGAGAACGGAAACGCGCCGAGCTGAGATGCGCGCGCGCGTTGTTCCACGTCATCACGTGCTCAGCTTGGCGGCGACGCAATACCGCGCAACCATTCAGACCTTTTGATGCAACAGTATTACTCGAGTCAAATGCAAAAGTCGATGCACCGCAAGCTGCTCGGTCTTTATATCCGCCGTAGCTACCTCGCCAGCGTCCAGATCTATTTGGGTAGCAGCAATGGCACTTCGTGCAAACACGGATTATCTGCGATGGTGCGAAGAAATGCAACAGAGTGAGCCGCTGCCAATAAGTTCAAAATACTTCCCAGCAACTTGAAGGTGTTGTCCGCTGCTAGGGATCGTTGAACTTTGAAGTAATTTGAGGAAAGAGATGCGAGCCCGCCGAAGAACTAGTCCACGTGCTCCATCCAAAAGCGGTTATGCCTCGGCATGATCGTTTCAAGGGTCTCGGCCCACTCACTCATTCACATGCTTCCCCAGATTCGCAGCTGCATACATCATCACTGC
>Ga0265797_10012640_pt1 | contig 10310 bp, 6 predicted proteins | sample P2T30metagenome_FD_192433 | JGI IMG/M metagenome (GOLD analysis project Ga0265797, IMG submission 192433) | Plant litter microbial communities from East Loma Ridge, Irvine, California - P2 T30 | ecosystem: Environmental > Terrestrial > Plant litter > Unclassified | place: USA: California... | reverse complement strand
GACTGCTGAAGGCCTGCGCGCAGCTACTGAAGCGGCCTTTGGGCCAGGGCTGCTAGGCCAAGTGCAGCAACGCGACCAACTGCCAGTCGATGGCCGCCATTTCTCTAAGCTCCGCTACGATTTGATTCGCTAAGAGCCGGTTGGCAGTGCTTCACTGCGCTCGCACTGCCAACCGGCTCAGCCGCACTATTCTGGTGCGATTACTTCGCTGTGCTCGCAATGACAACCATAGTTGACAACTCCTACAATTCAAATTTCCTATCCAAACAATCCTTCCCTCCCTCCGGCCATGCACTCCGAATTTGCCCAAATTCCGCTCGACCGCCTGCGCTACGGCTTGGTGTGGGAAGACCACCGCACGCTGTACCGGGCACTTGACCTCGGGGCCGATGACCACGCGCTCATCATCACCTCGGCAGGCTGCAACGCGCTGAATGCGCTGCTCGCTGGCCCGCACCAAGTCACGGCCATCGACCTGAACCCGGTGCAAAACCAACTGCTGCACCTTAAGGCGCACGCCATTGCCCACCACGCGCCGGCCGTACTACGCGGCTTGCTGGGACTAGACGGCCCGGCCGCCGTGGCCTGGGCTACGGCCGAACTGCAAGCCACCCTACCCGCTGCTGCCTACGACTGCTGGGCCACTTACCTGGCCCAGCACCCCACCGGCCTGCTGCTGGCTGGGCAGCTCGAAGGCTACGTAACGGGCTTTTTGCCCACGCTACCGCCCGAGTGGCAGGCCCGGCTGCGCTACCTGCTCACGTTCGATGAGGTAGCCGCGCAGATGACTTACTTTGAAACGGAGCTGAATCAGCCCGGTTTTCGGACTTCATTTATCGACTACTTCGACGCGGCCAACCTGAGCAAGGGGCGCGACCCGCGCCTGTACAGCTACGCGGCTGAGGCGGGCGGGGCCACGTTTTTTCGGCGGCTGCGGCGGCACTTAGGCCAGCACCTGGCGCAGGATAATTTCTTCTTCCGCTTCCTGTTTTTTGGGCCCAAAAACCTGCCCGAAGCGCTTTTGCCGCCCTGCTACCAGGCGGCCAACCATGCCCAGCTGCGTGCCCGCCTGGGCCGGCTGCAACTGGTAACGGGCGAGGCTACCGAGTTTCTGCTCTCCGCAGCTGGCCAAAGCGTGACTAAAGCCAGCTTGTCCAACATTTTTGAGTACGTGAGCCCCGCCGAATTTAGGCGCGCGAGCTGGGCGCTCAGCCAGCGCCCCCAGCCGCTGCGGGCAGTATTTTGGAACCTGCTGCAAGCCCAGGCCACCCGGCGCACGGCGGCCGTGCCGCTGTTGGCGGCCGCTTCCGAAGAATTGAGCGCGGCGGATGGCTGCTTCTATTTCGGTGGGGTGCGCGTGCTGGAATATACTGGCTGCGAAGCCAATGCCTTTAACAAGCACTTACTATTTCCAGTAGCTCAGTAGCGCAAGTTTTCTAGTTCGTGCGCGAGCGTAGCTCGCAGCTACGCTCGCCAAGCTTGCTCGCTCCGCGAGCGCACGAATTAGGAAAGTTTGCGCTATTACCAATTCTAATTTCTTCTGCTATGAACCCCGATTTTCTGCAAACCTTGCTGCGCCAGCACGCGCCCACCGAGGCAGCCGAAGTGCGCACCGTGCGGCCGTGGTCGCTCGATAGCTCCACCAGCATTTTATCTACCCTCACGGCGGGGCGCTCGGCGCAGCCCATCGGCCTGTTTGGGCTGGAGGTAGAGCTGCGCACGGCCGGCCAGCCCTGGCGTACGCAGCGCATGGTGCTGAAGGCCAAGCCCCACGCCCGCGCCATTTGCCAGATGCTGACTGGGCTGGCTCAAGCCTGCGGCGGGGCCGTGGCCGAGGTGTATCCGGCTTTCGAGTACCTCACTGGCTTTGGCGACACGCACTGGCGCGAGCTGGCCGTGTACGCCGCGCCCACCTGCGCCGAGGCCGCGTTGCTGCCCCGCGTGTGGGGCACCCACGCCGACGCGGCCACCGACTCGTACCTGGTGCTGCTCGAAGACCTCAGCAACCGCGAATTACTGAATTCGGTGCTCGCACCCGCGCAGTGGACCGACGCCCACTTGCGCGCCGCCCTGCGCCAGCTGGCCGCCTGGCACGCTGCCCACCTCACACCCATCGGCACCGCGCCGCCCGAAGCCGCGCCCGCCACCTGGCCGCAGCTGGCCCCGCTCTGGGAGGCGCTGCTCGACCACGCCGGGCGGCACTTTCCGGAGCTGTACACGCCCGCGCGGCGGCAGTTTTTGGCGCAGGTTATTCGAGATACTCCAGCCAACTGGGCTACGCTGCGCACCCTACCCAAAACGCTTATTCACAACGACCTGAACCCGCGCAACACTTGCTTTCGGCCCGGCCCCAACGGCCAGCCGCAGCTCGTAGCCTACGACTGGGAGCTGGCCACCTATCACCTGCCGCAATACGATGTGGTAGAGCTACTGGCCTTCGTGCTCGGCCCCGACCGCTACCACCTGCGCGCCGGGTATTCTGAATATTATCGCCAGCAGCTACACGCTCGCACCGGCCGCTTTGCCGACCAGGCGGCCTTTTCCGAAGGCACTCGGCTAGCCACACTGGAGTTTGGCCTGCACCGGCTGGGGCTGTACCTCATGCCGCACGCGCTGAACCCGTACGCGTTTTTGCCGCGGGTAGTGGAGAGCTTTTTTGCGGCTGTAGCGTAAGCTTTTGCTTGCGAGCAAGCGCCACGAGCATCTGCGTAAGCGAACGTTGTCGAGCGCGAGCGCTTGCTCGCAAGCGAAAGCTTACGCTACAGCCCGCTCAAACAAGGCGTAGTGCGCCACTTCGGTCGGCAGGTCCTTTATGAAACGGAGCGACAGATTATCGGCCCGCATAAGGCAAAAAATCACGTCGCCGTAGTAGGCCCGAAACTCCTGCATGGCGTAGGCGGCCAGCATGGCTTGCAGGCCTTGGCCCCGAAAATCGGGGTGCACACCCACGGTTTTGGCGAGTAGCGTGCGGGTGGTAAGGCGGGGGTAATCGCGGGCAAAAACCGGGTGCGCGCTTACGGCCCGGCCCAACTGGTGGTAGTTGGGCTGGCACAGGCTGAGAGCCGCCAGTTGCCCACTTTCGCGGTGCCGAAACAGCACCGACGTGTGCGGGCACAGCCCCTCGGCATACTGCTCGTTATAAAGTAGGCGAAACTGCGCTTTGCCCACGGCTCGGTAGGCCGGGTTTTGGCTGAATACCACCTGCACCAACTCGAAAATCTCGTCTTCCAGGGCCTGCCAAATGCCGGGCACCAGCGGAATAAACTCGAACGGCGACTCCTGAAGCTGCTCCTGCACGGCCCGTCGTTGCTCATATACCTGCGGCACCGCACTAGCATGCAAGCAGTGGCTCTCAAACCGCAGCACCGGCCGAAACCCCAGCTGCTCAAGCAAATTTGGGTAGTAGGGCGGGTTTACGGGCTCGCGGCTGAATTGCTTCCACGAGGGCACCGCCCCCAGCCGTAGCCGGTAGCGGAAATAAGTGCTGAAATGCAGCGGCCCCTGCACCTTCTTAAACCCGCGTGCGGCCGCGTCTTTTAGCAGCTCGTCGAAGGCCAACTGGTTAGGCAGCAGCACCCCGGCCGCTTCCCAAAATCCGAAGTACGCAACCTCTCCCCCTTCCTTCGGAAATAAGCCAGCGAGGCGCAGATTCCAGTGGTCAGTGTAGAAGATAATATCGTGGCTATCAGCGAGCTGTTCGCACAGCTGGGCAGCAGGCTCATCGTCAGGCGCGTAGCCCAAGCCCGCGTACAGTTGCCGACCAACTGTATCAAAGCTGGCTGGTAGCTCGCCGTTATAGGGCAAGCGGTCAAGAAAAACAGGCATGGGCAAGCGTAAAAGAATCGGTTTTCGAAAGGCAGAAGGGCAAATAGAGGCGTGTGGCCGAGGGTAGCCGCCAGCAGGCAGGCTACCCTCGGCCTATAAAAAAAACAAAATAGTCAATAATTAGTATTTTGAATCAGCGCGGTAAGGCTTGCAACCGTACAGGACCCGTAAAACCAACGGTGCACTTAGCTGGCTGCACATTGCAGCAGCTAGAATGGCTTATTCATTATCAGAGCTTTAAACCAAAAAGTTTATACGGGCGTTGCCTCCGTAAAGATTAGGGCAAGGTTGGCTCCACGATACCCGTGCGGCCATCCAGCCGCACGTGCTGGCCGCTGCGCAAATGCTGTGTGAGGCCAGGCACGTTGATGATGGTGGGAATGCCCAATTCACGCAGCAGAATAACGGAGTGCGATAGCGCCGAGCCGCGCTCGATGAGCACCGCCCGGCACCCCGGAAACAGCGCCGCCCAGCCAGGGTCGGTGCGCAGGGCCGCCACAATGCGCCCGCGCACGGCCCCCACCTCGGCCTGCGCCGGGTCGGTAATCACGACGACCTCACCCGCCACTTGGCCGGGGTAGCAGCCGGTGCCGCGCAGGCAGCCATCGGCGGGCAATTCGGCCTCGGGCGCGATTACTGGCCGGCTGGGCTCGACCTGCCGGCCCGCCGGGGCGGCCGCCGCCCGGTAGGCCCCAAATTCGGCCTGGCGGGCGGCGGCCAGCGCCGCCCACTGCGGCCCGTCGGCGCGGGCGGCCTCGCCTATTTCACTCTCCGTCAGCCAGAATACATCGAGCGGCGCGGCCAGCGTGCCGGCCATGGCCAGCCGCTGCCCTAGCTGCCGGTAGGCCGCCCGGTACATGCCAAACAGGCGCGTGCGCTCCAGGCGCAGGGCTTCGCGGCGGGCCACGGCCTGGCGCAGTGCGGCCAGGCTACCGTGTACCTGCCGGGCCGCCCACCAGCCGCGCCCGCGCAGGCGCTCGGCCAGCTCGGCAGCCGCCTGCGCGGGCAGCGAGACCGCCGAGACATTGGCGGGGCGGGGCGTGGGCGCGGTCAAATAGGGTAATAAATACTGGTAAAACAGCGCTTCGCTGGTGCGCATAGTTTCGGTTTCGAGCTTGAGTTCGCCCATGGTGCGGTCGCCGTAGCGGGCCACGTACTGCTGCACTTTTTGCTGAAAAGCCGGGGCCAGCCGCGCCACCTGGGCTGGCAGGTCGGGGCCAGGCGCTTGCAGCAGTGGCAGCAGTTCAGAAAACTCTTGGCGGACTACCTGGCCCAAATCGCGCAAGGCCAGGGCGGGCAGCAGGCTGGCCAGGGGCGCGGCCTCGGAGGTGCCGGAAGGGCCGCTTTCGACCCCGGCCGGACTACCGGCCAAATAGCGGCTCAGAAACTCCTCGGGGTCGGCAATGCCGAGGGCAGCCAAACGACGGGTAGCCGCGCCGTGGGCCATCATCACCCGAAAGTCATTGATAATGGGCGTAGTCCAGCGCGTGAGCAGTGCCTGGTCGAGGTGCGCAATTTCGCACAGCAATTCATCGGCCCCGAGGTCAGCCAGCGGCAGTTGGTAGAAGCGCTGGTACTCGGCCTCAAACCGCGCCTGAAACCCCTCCACCCGGCCCGGCAGACGCGCAAACTCGCCGAGCAGGCGGCCCAAGTTCAGAGCGAGGCGGGGCAGCAGGGCCAGCTTTTGGGGCAGGGTTTTGTGCTGGTCGTGCACAGAATCGACGGGCTCCAGCACGCCCATCATGCGCTCCATATCAGCCTTGCTCTGGCTGAAATTGTGCAGCAGTTGCAGGCCCCGGTACCAGTTATTGAGGTTGTAGTAAATGCGGCCCTGCCGCAAGGCCAGCAGGTTGGTAATCACGACTTCGTGGGCGGCCACGGTGGCGGCGTGCAAACCCAGCGTGCGCATGGTTTGACGGTACACGGTGGCGTAGGCGCGCTGCGCAAAGCTGAAGGTGAGCGGCGTAGTCACGCCGCAGTAGCTTTCCTGAATATTGGCATTATCATACACCACCACCTCGGGCACGGGCTGAGTGATGGGCCGGGTTTGCACCAGCCACATTTTGCCGACCTCATCCTGGGCAAACTCCACGTCCTGCGGGCCACCCAGGGCCGTTTCAAGGCGCTGCGCAAACCCGTATAATTCGGCCAGGGCGGCGGGCTGCAAGACGGAATGGCACTCCGCTTCCGCGTCGGGCGAGCCAAAACCAGCTGTTTGTTCTACTAAAAGTGGAGTATCACTCCGCTTTACAGTGCTCGCCACCAGCGCGCCATCTTTCTTATTCAAATAGAATTCCTCTGGCACCAATTGCCCGCCCACCAGCCCCTCGCCCAGCCCGGCCACGGCGTGAATGGCCATTTCCAGCGGATATTCGGGGAAGGTGGTAAACAGCACGCCCGCTGCCCGCGCCGCCACCTGCCGCTGCACCACCACGGCCGGGCGGGCGGCCAGCGGCAGCCCGCGCTGGCGCCGGTACGTGAGGGCGCGCTCCGAATAGGCGCTGGCCGCCACCCGCGCCACGGCAGCCCATAGCGCCGGCCAGTCGCTGACGCTCAGCACGCTATCCATCATACCGGGGAAGGCATTGGCATCGCCGTCCTCGTCAGCCACCGACGAGCGCACGGCCACCGGCTGCGCCGGGAAGTCCCAACCGGCCAGCACGGCTTTTAGGGCCGCCCGCGTTTCGGCGGGCACCGCAAAGCTGCTGAGGCGGGCGCGGCGTTCGGCCAGACCGGTGCTGGTGGTGGGCAGGCCCGCCAGAACTGGCTCGAACAACGCCACGGGTAGCACCGCAAATTCGGGCACGGGCAGGCCCAGCGCCCGCAGGCGCAGCAGGCCGGCGGCCTTGCCGCCGAGGCGGGCGGCGGCACGGGCGGGCAGTAGCGCCGACTGCGTATCGGGCACAAACAACTGGTTATTTGCCAAGGCCATAGACTTCGGCCAGCACGGCCAGGTAAGAGGTGAGCATGACTAAGGATACTACCTTTTCGGCCTGCCGCAGGCGGCCTTCGTGGGGGCGGCGGGCGGCCACGGTGTACAGCGCCAGGCCCGCCGCCAGCAGCCCGGCCAGCACCGCGTAGGCGGCCAGCCGGGCGTGCAGCGTGCGCAGCAGCAGCGCCTGCACCGCGCCACCCGCCAGCAGCACGGCCACCGTGAGCGCCAGCGCCGGCCCGTAGCCCAGCGCTTTAGAATACGAATCGACGCCCGCCCGCTCGGCGGCAGGGGCGTGCAGCTTGCGCGCCAGCTCGAAGCTAAAGCCGCCCAGCAAGCTCAGCAGCAAGAGCAGCGGCAGGTAGATGACGTCGAATGAATCGACTAGGTAAGCGCCATAAATCCAGCCGATTACCAGGGGCATAATGAGCATGTGCGAGAAGGCATAGAGCACCAGCCGCCCGCGCAGCCAGCGACCCACGCCAAATTCTACTCGCATCAAGAGGCTATAGCCCAGGGCGATACCCCACAGCAGCACGGCTTCTGGCCCGCGCAGTGCCGACCAGCCGGCTTCGAGCGCCGCGCCGGCCCAGGCCAGCGCCCGCAGCTGCGGCAGCGTTACGCGGCCGGTTTGCAGCACGCGCTGCGGGTGGTTTACGGCGTCGAGCGCGAAGTCTTTTTCCTCATCGAACACCCGCAGGCGGAAGAAAAACGACACCGTAGCCAGCGCACCCAGCGCTGCCACTACCCAGCCATCGGGGTGCGGGGTGCAGCGGCCTTCGGCGCAGGCCACCGAGGCCACGCCCCGCACTGTGCAAAATAGCACCACAAACAGCCCCATGTTGACGGGCGCAAACCGCTCTTGCAGGTAAGCCCCCAGGTTGCGAAGTTTCATGGGCCGAAGTAACGGCCAGCCCGGTAGGCTACGCGGTTAATTTCTGCTTAAAAAGGATTTTATATTTTGCTGATTCCAAAATTTATAACCTTATTAACAAACACTTTACCCGCATATAAATCTGACTTTGCGCGCACGTCGGCCGATGGTGCGCTGGGCTCATTACCACCGTTACTTCGTGGCGGCAGCGGCTTCTTTTCTTCCGGAGCAGCTACCTTTTCGTTATGCCTACGGCGGCTACTATTATCGCGGGTTTGCACCGCGGGCGCTACTGGTTTTTGGCGGGCTTACTCGGCGCGGTGCTGGCGCTGTGGCCGGGCGTGCGGGCGGCAGTGCGCGTTGACAATAGCCTCAGCATCTGGTTTCTGGAGGGCGACCCGGCGCTGCGGAGCTACCGGGCGTTTCAGCGGCTTTTTGGCAACGACGAGGTGGTAATAGTGGCCGTGCAGGACTCGGCCCACTCGCTGCTCGCGCCCGCCAACCAGCACCGGCTCGCCGCCCTCAGCGCCGCGCTCGCGGCCCTGCCCAGCGTACAAACCGTGCTAGGCCCCGCCGTGGTGCGGGTACCCGCAGGCGGCCTCGGCGGCACCACGCCCCTACTCGACGCGGGCCTCGACAGCGCCGCCCTACGCGCCGCGCTGGCCCAGCAGCCCACCCTGCGCGACCAGTTATTCACGCCCAATTACCACACGGCGCGACTACTCATTACGCTGCGCAACCTACCCGATTTTGACAACCAGCGCGGGGCCGTGCTGGCGCAAATGCGGGCCGTAGTAAGTCAGCATTTTGCCCTCGACCAGCAAGCCTGGCTGGGCGGCGTGGGCATAGTGTACGCCGGCCTCAATGAGCTGTCGCAGCGCGACTTTGGCTTCTTTCTAGGCATCGGCTTCGGGCTGATGTTCTTGCTGCTGTGGGTGCTGTACCGGCGCGGGGTGCTGGTGCTGTATGCGCTGGGCATCGTGGGCACGGCCACCTACCTCACGCTAGGCCTATACGGCGCGCTGGGCTACCGCCTCAACCTGCTCACGGTGCTGCTACCGGTGGTGATAATCCTACTCGGGCTCATGGATGCGCTCCACGTTATCAATGAGATGCAGCAGCTGACCACCCCGGCCAGCGAGGCCAAGGGGGCGGATTTCTCCCCCTTACCCTCCTACCCTAAAGACCTAGCCCTAGCGGCCCTCACCGAAATGCTGTTTCCGTGCGCGGCCACCATGCTCACCAACGTGGCTGGGTTTCTGGCCTTGCTCAGCTCGCCGATGCCGATTTTACGCACGTTTGGGCTGTTTTCGGGCGTAGGCATTACATGGTGTCTGGTACTTACGTTTGGGCTGGGAGTGTGGCTGCTGCCACTAGTGCGGCAAGCGCCCGCACGAGCGGCTGGTCGCAAAGGCATTACGCAGGCTACCAGCGCGGCCCTTGTGCAGCTCTACGGCTGGGTGCTGGGGCATCGGCGGGCGCTCACGCTGCTGGTGGCCGCGCTGGTGCTGGGGCTGGCGGCGGGCCTGCCCCGGTTGCGGGCCGATACCTACACGCTGGGCTATTTTCCGGGTAATAGCCCGGTGGTGCGCAGCCACCAAGCCCTCGAACGCGCCTGGGGCGCCTACATGCCGCTCGAACTGCTGGTGCGCCCCCGCGCCGGCCTCACGCTGCACAGCCCCGAGGTGGTGCAGGCCACCGAGGCGCTGGCCGACTCGCTTCGGCGGCGGCCGGGCGTGGGGCGGGTTTTTGGCTTCGCGCAGCTCTACCGGGCGGGGCTGGAAGCGCGGCTGGGACCCGGCCGCCGCACCCAGGCTACGCTGGGCAGCCGGGGCGCACTACGCCTCACCCACGAAAAGCTGGCCGCCGAATACCCCGCCCTGCTGGCGCAGTTTGCCAGCGCCGACGGCCGGGTGGGCCGCCTCACGCTGGCCGGCCCCATGCTCTCGGCCCAGCAGTTGAGCTCCGAAATGGCGGCCGTGCAGCAGCTCGCCGGGCGGGTGCTGGGGCAGGTGGCTACTGTGGAGCCAGCGGGCTACCAGCCGCTATACGCGGCCATTACGCAGTACGTCACGCGCTCGCAAACCAGCAGTTTGGGGTGGTCTTTGGTGGTAGTGCTGGGGCTGGTGTGGGCGCTGGTGCGCAGCTGGCGGCTGGCGCTGCTCACGGTGCTACCCAACCTGTTTCCGGTGCTGGTGGTGCTGGGTTTTATGGGTTGGGCAGGCATTGCTCTGGACACGGCTACGGCCAGCATCGCGGCCATTGTGCTGAGCTTGAGCGTCGATGATACGGTGCACTTTATGCACCACTACCAGCGGCAGCGGCGGGTGCTGAGGCCGGCCGCAGCGCGGCTCGCCACCATCCGGCACGTGGGGCCGGCCATCGTGCTCACGGGGGCTATTCTGTTTGGCGGCTATGCCTTCATGATGCTCGGCTCGCTGAAAACGGTACAACTTTTTGGGCTGCTCACGGCGGTTTCTATCATGGGGGCCATGTTTGGCGAGCTGGTAATTTTCCCGCTGGTGCTGGCGCGGTTTGATAAGGAGTGAGGGGCCTTAAAAGGCCGGGGCTCACTTCGCGCCCTGGTTCGCCTTTTCCTGGCTGGCAGCTATTCCGTGGCCCAGCTTTCACCCGCCTCTGCCGCTATTTTTATTGGTCTTACGCTCAGCATTAGGGGGC